>Ga0207414_1000149_pt1 | contig 34984 bp, 32 predicted proteins | sample PonA231FremontCA_2_FD_187269 | JGI IMG/M metagenome (GOLD analysis project Ga0207414, IMG submission 187269) | Marine sediment microbial community from Fremont, CA, USA - Pond A23 Sediment 1 (SPAdes) | ecosystem: Environmental > Aquatic > Marine > Unclassified | place: USA: Fremont, California...
GAACCCCTCGCTCTCTCCTCACGGGCCGTGCGCGGCGCTCCGCGCCGCGAATTCGAGGCGGTGAAGCCGCCTCGCAAGGTCCGTTCGGACGGTCAGCGGCACCTCCGGTCCCGCACGACTTGAGGCCGGAGGCTCCGCCTCGAAAACTGCTGAGGAAAAGCAGGCGGTGGCCGCCGATCACGGCTTTGAATCATGGGACGAGTACGTCTCATTTTGTGATGACGCCGACCCAGATGACCGCATCCAACGTGGAATCGGTCTTGGAGCGCCGGACTCCCGAACCGTCGACGAGGAACTCTGGCTCGATCACAATATGCACGGCAGTTTCGAGTTCCATGGGCGGAGCGACGATGTCGAAGCCGGGTTCCACTGGTCGTATGAAGCCCGGTTCACGCGTGGAGAACTTGACGCTATCGTCTTCCTCGGCGAGCGGGGTGATGGGTCCCCCGACGACTACCGGCCAGGGGCGCCTGTCCGCGTCGAATTTTAACGGCTGAGCCGGACGAAAGCAGATTTAGCTGAATACAGGCGGTAACCCCCCTTCTTCAAGGAGTCGCTCGAGAGAGCGAAGCTCTCTCGTGATCCCGAAAATCTTCGATTTTCGGACGACAACGCAGGCCGAAGGTCGAGTAGCGTTAACGAGAACGAAGTTCTCGTTCGCACATCAGAACACGAAGTGTTCTGAGGACGCAGTAGGGAGGGGATACAGCGCCGTCATCATCTATCATACGCCTGCTTGTTGCTGGCCCACAGGCCCACGAACCGATACGTTTACGTTGAAACAATGTCTAAACATAGGTGATGGATAGACACGAAATTGAAGGCCACGAAGTCATCGAAGGCGAGGTGAAAGCCACCGGCAACGGCGCACACGTCCTCGTTCCCAAAGACTGGCGTGGCGCAGACGTGAAGATCGTCCGAACGTCAGAACCAACCGAGTAACCGATGCACTACGCCTACAGGTTCCAGCTTAAACCAACCGCCCAACAGCGAGAGCTGTTGGATTACCGCCGGGACACTTGTAGGCAGCTCTACAACCACGCTCTCAGGGAGTTCAACAAGATTCCCGAATCGGCGGGTACACTCAACCACCGAGTGCGACAAGTCCGGGATCAACTCACTGACCTCAAAGACTGGTGGGACGAATTGAACGACCTGTATTCAACGGTTGCACAGGCCGCTGTCATGCGTATCGAAGACAGTATTACGGCACTCGGTGAGTTGAAAGACAAGGGGTACAACGTCGGGAGTCTCAACTGGAACCCCCCAGAGACTTCCGCAGTTTCACATACGTCCAGTCTGGCTTCGAGTTCGACAAGAAGAACGGTCAGACTGTGCTCTCGCTGTCGAAACTCGCGGATATCCCGATTGAGTGTCACCGACAAATCCCCGACGATGAAACAGCCAAAGAAGTCACGCTCAAGAAAGAACCGACCGGAGAGTGGTATGCCTCCCTCGTCGTCGACGACAAGGATGAACCTGCCAAACCGTCGCTGGAAGATGTTGATGCCGAGGACATGGTGGGCATCGACGTGGGCATTTTGAAGTATGCCCACGACACTGACGGCACGGCAGTTGGTTCACTCGACCTTTCGGACGAACGCGACAGGCTCGAACGAGAGCAACGGAACCTCTCCCGGAAAGAACACAGGTCGAATAACTGGCTCAGCTGCTGAGGTTCAAAGCTGAGTTTATAACCGAACTGTCACCGCGACCGGTACCACTCGGCACAGCCCGCGGTGGCCATGAGTAAGGCAACGAGGACGCCCGCCAGGTGGCGCTCGACGAACCAGTAGGGCGTCGCCGGGTACAGCGAGTGCACCACGATCCTGCCGGCCGAAAGCAGCGGGACATCCTGGCCGGGGTCGTCCGCGCCACCCCCGTACCGTTCGCCGCCGACGTGTTCGCCGTCGGGCACGCGTTCGGCCTCGTAGGGGATGCCGGGAGTCCGGTGACTCCAAACGACGGTCCCGTTCGGCGCGACCTCGAGGAGCCGGGAGTTGCGCGTGTCCGTGACGAGTGTGTTCCCGTTCGCCAGACGGTCGGCGTCCCGCGGCCACTGGAGGTCGAGCCGCTCGGCGCGCTCGAGGGTCCAGGCCGGCTCCCACTTGCCGGTCGTTTCGTTGCGGTGGAGTTCGATGATCCGGTCGTTCCCGCTGTCGGCGACGAGGACAGCCCCCTCGTCGAGCCACTGTGGGTTGTGCTGGTGGTCCAGGGTGGCGGGGTCGCCACAGCGAATGTCGCCGTCGTCATCAGAGTCGATTAGTTCGCTGTCGAGTACCTGACAGCTCCCGTCGTTCCCGCCGTCGTCCGCGTTTATCACCTCGACGACGCCCTGCCCGCGCTTGACGACGAGCAGCTGGTTCGCGTTGCGGACGGAGAGCAGATACCGGTCGTCGTCGACGGCGTCGACATCGTTGATATGGAGCCAGTCCCGCCGGGTCGGGTCCGCGGGCGGGTCGTAGAACGAACTAGCGTTCCACGTCCATTTTTCCGCCCCGTCCTCGATAACGACAACCCGTTCACGGTCCATATCGGCGACGAGGAACTCGCCGGGCGAGAGCTCCTCGACGTCGTGGACCTCGCTGTCCGTCTTCGAGCGGACAGGGAAAGCATACTCCGTTGTCACCGCCGGGCCGCCGTCGGCGTCCGGGTCGATAACCCGAAAGCCGGTCTTTGTACACGGCGCAGGGTAGGGGTCACACCCCGATTCGTACCCGTCTCGCATGAACGCCGCGAGGACGGTCCCGTCCTCGCGGGGACTCACGTCAAAGTAGCTGTCGGCATTGTTCTCGTTCCAGACGCGTGCTTTCCCCTCGAGCAAAAAGACGTTCCCATCGGCGTGATACCCGCCGTCGCCGCCCTGGGAGCCAACGAGCGTCTCTGTCGCCTTCGATGTGCCCGCACCGCCGATCTGCGGTGCGGTCGCCGCACCGATCGCGAGCGTCCCGATCAGGAGGGCGACCGCCGCAACGAGAAGGCCGATCCCGCGTGTCCTACGATCCATGCGTTTGGTACACGGTCATTTTAAAAAGCGTTCACGATTCGGCTGCGCACCCACTCGACGGCTGATCGCCGAACAGCGCGACCGCGACCGCGAAGCCGGTTCGGTGGCGAATACCGGCCTTATTTACCGAGCGCGTCGAGCAGCGTTTCGGCGGCAGCCGCCGATGACCCGGGGCCACGGGCGGTGATCAGATCGCCGTCGACCGTGACGCTCGCGTCGGCATCGGGTTCGGGGTCGAAGTTCCCACCGGCGGTTCGCACCTCGTCCTCGACCCAGTAGGGAAGCTTTCGGCCGCCGAAGCAGTCGTCGTCGTCGACGATACCCTCCTCCCAGGCGTTCGGGAACCCGGTCACGTCGCGGTCCGCAACGAGGAACGAGCCGTCGGCCTCGCGTGTAAACGCGAGGATGCCGACCGCGTGGCAGACGACGAGTGCGGTGCCGTCGTCACCGCCGACGGCGTCAAGCAGGAGTTGGCGGGCGTGTCGGTCCTGGTTTATATCCCAGACGGTGCCGTGGCCGCCGGGGAAGACAACGGCGTCGTGGTCGTCGGCGTTCGCCCGCGCCAGTCGGATCGGATCGTTGAGTTCCGGGTGGTTGTCGTCGATGTCGCAGACCCACTCGGCGGTCTCCTCGCCGACCTCCTCGGGATCGGCCGACCGTTCGTCGACGACCGGCGGCGCTCCGGTCGGCGTCGCGACCGTCACGTCAATGTGGGCGTCTTCGAGCGTGGTCAGCGGCTCGACGCACTCCTCGCCCCAGTACCCATCCTCACTCACGATGAACAGCGCTGTCGTAGTCATGCGGCGAACGTTCGTGGGTCGGCCTCAAAAGGTACCGGGCGACGGCAGCGGGCGGGTGAGGGGCGTGCGATACCCTCGCGATCGCAGTGGTTGCGAAGACCGGCGAGTCAGGCAGCGTCGGCGTCGTCGCTGCCGGCAAAGATCGTTTTGACGAGAAAGACGACGCCCAGAAGCATCATCGGAATCCCGACGAACGCGCCGACGATCGTGATCGTGAACATCGCGCCGACAACGGAGAGCGCGACACCACGGCCGGCAAGCCGCTTGCGCTCGGTGAGTTCGACCATACGGTCGGTGGGGGCCACGGCGGGGAAAGCGCTTCGTGTTTCGCCGCGGGACGGTCAGTTGACAAACTCCGGGTCGCGGCCCTCAAGAAAGGCTTCGGCTCCCTCGCGGGCGTCCTCGCCGGCGTAGAGGTGCCCGAGTCCGGTTCGCATCCCGACCCGCTCGGCCTCGGAGCGAAGCGGGGCGTTGAGCCATGCCTTCGTCGTCGCCAGCGCCTCCGGCGCGGACTGTTTGAGCGCCGCAACGGTCTCGGCGACGGCGTCCTCGAGGTCAGCCTCGGGGACCGCCCGCGCAAACACTCCCCACTTGACGGCGCGCTCGGCAGATATCTCTTGGCCGGCCAGCGCCAACTGGGACGCTCGCTGGCGTCCCACGAGCGAGGAGAGCCGCTTGGCCGCGTATAGCGGGATCGCCCCAATCTGCGTCTCCGGGAGCGCGAACGTCGCCTCAGTCGGGACGACCGTGATGTCCGCCGCCATCAGGAGTTCGAAGCCGCCGCCGTAGGCGGAGCCGTTGGCCCACCCGACGACGGGGACCGTCGAGCGCTCGATGGCGTCGAAACAGTCCGCAAGCGTGTCCGCCAACACTCTGGCGTCGCGATCGTCCTCGATCTCTGCGAGCGATTCGATGTCGTCGCCCGAACAGAAGAGGTCCCCCTCAGCGGTGAGAACGACTGCCCGAGCACCGTCGCCGTCCGCCCGGCGGACGCCATCGGCGACGGCACGCCACATCTCGAGCGTCATCGCATTGTGGCGCTCGGGGCGTCGGAGTCTGATCGTGCTCACCGCGTCGGCAATCTCGTAGGTGACATCGTCAGTCATACGCCCGGACGTGCGGCAGCAACCGACATACCGGTTGTGCCTGTAACGTTCACATACCGGTTGCATCTGTCGATACGGACGATCGGGAAGCCGGCCGATCACGTTTGCTCGGGAGCGGGACCGCCGCTACGGTCGGCCCGCGGGAGCGTGACGACGAACGCCGACCCCCGAGGCTGGTTGTCCTCGATCCGGATCGTCCCGCCGTAGCCTTCGATCAACGTCCGGACGAGCGTGAGCCCGTTTCCCCCGGGCTCGGAGGCATCGAGGAGTGCGGCCTTTCGTTCGTCAGCGATTCCCGGCCCGTTGTCACCGACCGTTAACTGGACGGCCTCGGGGCCGGCGTCGACCGACACCTCTATTCGCGGCTCGTCGGCGTCATTGTGTTCAGCGGCGTTCTCGAGTAGGTTGTCGACGACCGATCGGAGGCCGGCGTTCGCGGTGACGGGCGCTCGGTCGGGGAGATCGGTTTCCACGGTGATGTCGAAGGTGTTTCGCGTTCTCGCAGCCAGTTGCCCGGCGACCGCAGCGAGATCGACGGATTCGAGTTCGGGATCGCCCTCTAATACGTCCGCGATCGCACGGGTGGTTTCGATCCGCGTGAGTGCCTCACTCGCCTTCTCTGAGATCACCGCCGCGTGCTCGTGGCCGGGGGCTGGCTCCGCTCGGTCCATCTCGAGGAGTTCGGCGCGGCCGTCGATCACGGTCAGGTCATTGCGGATGTCGTGGCGGATAAGATCGTTGACGAACGCCAACGCGTCGCTGACCGTCCGTGCCTGGCGGGCGTCCGCCCGCGCCCTAGCGTTGTAGTATCCGGCGACTGTGCCCGCGATGGCGCCCGCTTCAACGGCGACCAACAGTGGAAAGACGGGTTCGGCGACGCTACGCCCCTCAGCGATACGGACGACGAACGTCGCGCACATGACGACTCCGAACAGGGTTCCCCCACCCAGACACCAGCGAACGACCCGCAACCGGTCCCGCTCGGGAAGATCGCTCCGAGCGGTATAAAACCCGGCGTAGACGAGTCCGAGCGCGGGTACCGAGTCCAACAGGAGCGCGGCGAGCGGCCCCATGAGCCCGTCCACACTGCGTAATTCGGCTACGTGGTGGCCGATAGCGACGAGTAGTAGGCTCGCTCCGACCCCCGCGATGACGAACGGCGAGTGTCGTCGGAGTCGGCCGCGCAGACCCCGGCGTGCCGGCTCTTGAAGAAGTTCTGTGCGCTTCACCGACAGATGATATTGTTCAAGTGGACCATCTACAAAAAAGGGACGATGAGTTCACTCGGTCCTCGCTTCGGCCGAGCGCACGCCGGCCTATTTTACATCCCTGCCCGAACTTCGGGTACACAATACTGATTGTGAGCACTATCGAAGCAGCGTATATACTGCTCTTTGGCGGGAGCGGCGTCGTCTGTTTGGCGGCGATTCCGCGCGCGCGAACGTTTGATAACCGCGAGATACGCCGTGGGATCGTTGGAATGCTCCTCGCGACAGGCATGTGGGGGGTGTTCAAAGTCGCGTTCTTTGTTCTGCCAGACACGCTCCGAGAGCCAGCCTATACGGTCGGGCTCATTTTCGGGTTTGCGACGGTCTGGGCGTGGCTGTACTTCTGTTCGGCCTACACCGGTCGTGGGTACCACCGGCGGCGAGGGCTACGATGGATCAGTGCCGCCGTGTTTTTTTCCGTCGTGGCGGTCAAACTCACAAACCCGATCCACCGCCTCTACTTCACTACTCGGGAGGCAACGGTGCCGTTCACGTACCTTGCGATCGAGCACGGAGTGTTCCACTGGGCCGTTACCGGACTCTCGTACGTGCTCGCATCAGTTGGGCTGTTCATGATCTTCGAGTTGTACCTCACCTCGGAGTACGACACCCGCCCGCTCACCGTGCTCGTTGCGCTGCTCGCAATCCCCATTATCGTCGACGTTGCGGCGCTCACGACACCGCAAGTGATCGAGGTTATCTACGCACCGCTCGGCGTCGCCGGCTTCAGCGTCGGGGCGTTGTTCGTGTTCCACCGGCGGTTCTTAGCAATCCAGAACACAGCCCGGGAGGACGACCCCTCGATCTACTTGGACGAGGACGGATATATTCGGGATTACTCCCCCGCGGCCGCCGCCATCTTCCCGGCGCTCGAAAGGTCGGTCGGTCGGCGGCTCTCGACGGTTCTTCCGGCGGTCGCGGACATCACCGACGAAAGCGAGTCGATCATCGAACGCGAACACGCGGGTGAACGTCGGTATTACCTGGTCTCGACGAACACCGTCGCACTCGGGGACTCGGGGGTCCGAATGGTCGCGTTCTCCGACGTCACGGAGACGGAGCGCCAACGGCGAGCGCTGATCGAGCGAGAACGGGAACTGAACGAGCAAAACGAGCGGTATCGCGCCATCATCGCCGCCAGTTTCGGCGTGGTGGCCCGGATCGACCCCGACGGCCGGTTTCTGTACGTCTCGCCCTCCGTCGAGGAGTTCCTAGGCTATCCCGCCGAGGAACTCGAAGGGGAGTCGATCACGGTCGTCCACCCCGATGCCGATGTAACCGAGTGGGCGCGAGAGCAGATCGAGCGGGCCCTGAGCGGAACGACAACGCAGGTCCGGGACTTCCCGCTCGAAACAAAGTCGGGGCGGACGGTGTACACGGACATTCGGGGCGTCCCGATCTACGACCAGAGCATCCCGTCGGCGGAGCGGACGCCCCAAGACATCGTCGGCATCCAGTTGATGATCCGCGACGCGACGAACCGGCGACAGCGGGAGGGGCTTATAAGCGTCATCAATCGGGTGTTGCGGCACAACGTGCGGAACGAGATGACCGTCATCAGCGGGTACGCGGAGATCCTTGAGGCGGAACTCGACGGCGGTACCGCCGCGAAGGCGCGGCACATCAGCGAGACGGCTGACCGGTTGCTCGAATTGAGCGAGTCGGCACAGCTCCTCGAACAGAACCGCGATCTGTCACCCGACCTAGAAGCGATCGATGTCGTTCCCATCGTCGAACGCGCCGCGTCCCAGTTGGAGACCCGGTACCCGGATGCCGCCGTGACGCTCGACGCGCCGGAGTCGGTGGTTGCCGCGACGCGCCCGCGCGTGGAGACCGGACTCTGGGAACTGATCGAGAACGCGGCAAAACACGGGGGCGATCCGCCGGCAGTCGATATTGAGGTGGCAGTCACCGATACGCAGATCCGACTCGCCATCTCCGACGACGGGCCGGGGCTGCCCGAGACGGAGCAGCGGGTGCTGGAAACGGGCAAGGAGGAGCCGCTCGTCCACGGTCAGGGGCTCGGTCTGTGGCTCGCCTACTGGCTCATCACAAACCTCGAGGGGACGGTCGACGTAACCGCTTCCGGGGGCGGGACGACGATCGAAGTCGGGCTTCCGAGGCCGTCGTGAGGAGGTCGGCCCCGATGGAGGAATCTTTTCGTCCCGATATCCGTGACGGCCCACGCGCGGGCCCCGATACTGCGCACTCAGCTACCGGAGATAGTGTGCTGTTGGTTCAAACGCCGATCGAAGGTCCTCCTCACGTCAACTCGAACCCGACCGCGACCGCGCCACCGATCGCACCCCAGTAGACGAACCGGTAGCGCCCCGGCGTGAGTGCCGGGCAGACATCGGCGTGATCGTGGGGTGTCGCCTCGGCGATCCCGGATTCGGTCAACTCGATCGACCACTCGAAGCCCTCCCCAGGCGGGTGCCCGAACGCCTCGTCGGTGTACCCGCGAAACCCGTCGGCGTCGCCCACTCTGATATCCTGCCAGCCCGATTCGGTGTAGTACTCGATGGAGTACTTCCGGCTGTTGCCGGTGTTCACGATCTCGTCGGCAACGTTCCACAGCCGGATCGAGGCGGTCTCACCGCGCTCGTAGGCGATGTCGTCGATCCGGAGCGCAAGCCTAGCGCCGTCGTTGTCTTCGAGGGTTCCCCAGGCTACGTCCGACGGCTCGAACCATCCGTCGTAGCGTTCGACACCCGTCCGGTCGCATTCGAGCGGCTCCGCCGGATCGGGGTCCTCACCGGGGCGGATCGACCCTGACAGCGAGTCGGGATCGGGGCCGAGCGGGTCGTCGACATCGGCGTGGACGGCCGCCGTCTGTCCCCACCCGTCAGTCGTTCGGACCGTCGCCGAGTCGAGCGGTTTCTCCGTGAACGTGAGCCGGGCGAGCGAGGCAGTATGCGTGATGACGTCCGCGCACGCCGCCGAAGCCCCATCGTCGGCAGCTTCTCTCGAGTCCACGACGACGGCGTCGGCGCGGATCCGGCCACCCTCGGCGCGGATCGAATCGAGTTCGAGACGGTCGTGGCAGGCGCTCGGCCCCGCGGACTCGACGAGGAGCAGGCGCTCGTGGCCGTGGTCGATCCCGGAGCGGAACTCGTGGATCGCCCTCCGATTCCCGACGGCTTGATACCGGGCGAGTGCGGCCCGCTCGCGCGCCTCGTCGCCGACGAGGACCGCACGGCCGACCGCGTCATCTCCCGGCGCTGTCCGATCCGAGCGAGCCTCGAGCGGGACGGTATCGACGGCCTCGATCGCCGTCTCAGTGCCGTCGGACCCGTTTGCGCCGTCCGTCGGCCCGGACAGACAACCGGCTAAGCCGGCCACGACGCCAGGAGCGGCAAGCCGGAGGAACTCTCGTCTGTCGGCGGTCATAGCGGCTCCGAAGGGTCGAACGGGCGAGTCGCTTGTGGAATATCAAAGAACCGCTTGAGATACCTGTGTGCATCGCCGTCGACCGGAGCGGGCGTCGGAAGGGGCGTCGCCAAGCGGTTAACGACAGTGACAGTCACCGATGACGGCCGCCGCTCACCGGCGGGAACAACGCGAGGTCGTCGTCGGCCTCGAGAACGGTGTCGAAGCCGTCGCCGTCCGAGAAGGGGTCTCCCTCGTTGTGCAGGAGTCGGATGTGGTCCTCGAGTTCGCCGGCGCCATCAAGAACGATCGCCTCGAGATCTGGGTGCTCGCGGAGCAACTGATCGAAGGCGTCACCGAGCGTGTCGCCCGTCCCTGCCTCAACGTCGACGTGCTTTGCGCCGGCGGCCTCGGCGAGGTTCGCGAAGAGTCGCCATTCCATACCGGATCTGGGCGAGCGGCCGTCTTATGCGTTTGGTCCGGCTCCGAAGAGGTTCTCACGACTCGGCCCCGACGACCGACGCGGGCGAGGAGTTTCAGTCGGCTTATCCCTCCCGGTGCCGTCGGTTCGTCAATGCGCGAGTGCTTCGAGATCCGGGACACAGACGGTGCCGGGCGGATCGGCGAGTTGTCCGTCCCCCGTGCGGACGTGACCGTCGAGACGCCGGCGTTGATGCCGGTTATTAACCCACATCTCCGGACCGTCGATCCCGCGACGCTCGAGTCGGACTTCGGCGCGGAGATACTCATTACCAACGGCTACATTCTTTATCAGAGTGAAGAGTTTCACGAGCAGGCATTGGAGGAGGGGTTAGCCGATCTCTACGACTTCTCGGGGGCGATCGTGACCGATTCGGGCTCGTTTCAGCTCTCGGAGTACGGCGAGATATCCGTGACGAACGCCGAGATCCTCGAGTTCCAACGCGACATCGGCGCGGACATCGGGACACCGATCGACATCCCGACGCCGCCGGACGCGGCCCGCGAGCGCGCCGAGGACGAACTCAAGACGACCAAATCCCGGCTCGAAGCCGCCGGATCCGTCGACGTCGGGGAGATGCTGCTCAACGCGCCGATCCAGGGGTCTACGTACCCAGACCTGCGTGAATCCGCCGCCACCCACGCCTACGGCACCGCCCTCGACGTGTTCCCGGTCGGCGCTGTCGTCCCCCTCATGAACGGCTACCGCTACGCCGAGATGATCGAGGTCGTCCGGGCAGCCAAGCGTGGCCTCGGGGCCGACGCGCCCGTCCACCTGTTCGGGGCCGGCCACCCGATGATGTTCGCGCTGGCGGCCGCGGCCGGCTGTGACCTGTTCGATTCGGCGGCCTACGCGCTGTACGCCCGCGACGGCCGGTACCTGACAGTCTCCGGGACCGACCACCTCGACGATCTCGAGTACTTCCCGTGTTCGTGTCCGGTCTGTACCGACCACACGCCGGCAGAACTCCGCTCGGCCCCCGAAGCGCAGCGCGAAACGCTGCTCGCTCGGCACAATCTCCACGTCAGTTACCGGGAGCTCCGAACGGTCAAACAGGCGATCCGGGAGGGGGCTCTCTTCGAGTTGCTCGAGCGCCGGGCTCGAAGCCACCCGGCGATGGTCGACGGCTACCGCGAACTGCTCGACGATGCCGCGGCGCTCGAACAGTCCGATCCTGTCTCGAAGGCGACGTTTTTCTATCTCTCGGCCGATTCGGCGCGTCGCCCGGAGGTCCACAGACACCACGATCGTCTCGCCCGGCTCCCAGTTTCGGGCGATCGAGTGTTGCTCTCGGCGGGCGGGGACAACAGCCGTTTCGACGAAACGTGGCGGCTCCGGGCACCGTTCGGGCCGGTCCCGCCCGCACTCTCGGACAGCTACCCGTTGACGGCCGAGCGCCCCGAGCGCCTCGGGCGAGCGGGCTACGAGGCGGCCGCCGAGGGCGTTGCCCGGTTGGCCGCGGCGAACCCCGACACGACGTTCGCCGTCGCACACTGGGGATGGCCCGACGCGGCGCTCGATCGGCTCCCGGAGGACGTCGAGATACTGTCACTCGGCCCCGAGAGCGAGCATCCCGACGACGCCTGAGACAGCCGAACGCCCCCAAGCGACCGCAAACACACCACAGAACGCACCGCGCGCTCGCCGATACGGAATCCTTAATATAATACCGCGCCCAATTTAATATATGACCGTTGTCAGCGTTTCGATGCCGGACTCGCTTCTCGACCGCCTCGACGAGTTCGCCGACGAGCACGGCTACACGGGCCGGAGCGAGGTCGTCCGCGAGGCCTCCCGAAACCTGCTCGGCGAGTTCGAGGACAAGCAACTCGAGGGGCGCGACCTGATGGGCGTCGTCACCGTCGTCTTCGATCACGAGACGTCGAGCGCCGAGGAGCGGATGATGGGGATCCGACACGATCATGAGGCTCTGGTCGTCTCGAATGTCCACAACCACGTCGGCGATCACTACTGTATGGAGCTGTTCACTCTCGAGGGAACCCTCGAAGAGATCTCGACGTTCGTCGGCAAGGTGCGGGCGACGAGTGATATCCTCTCAGTCGACTACTCGGTCGTCCCGATCGACAACTTCGGCGCGGCGCTCGCCGAATAGCGCGGGCGCTCAGGAGCTAGAAGTGTGGTATAAGACGAATCGGCGGTTTCGCTACAGTATTCTGGGGCGAAAGCCCACAGCCAGGGGTGCGAAGAGGTCAACGAAGGTCGGGAACGAGCGGCGCGTCTACAGCGGCGACGGGACGGGTCGTATGCCCACCGTCGGTGCAGGACGGGGGCGTTGAGTCGGCCGCTCGGGGCATCCGTGGGACCATCGGTTCGATTTCGTCGCGCATCGTCTATCTCATTCCTCTATTTTCACGCTATTAAATGTAATGATCTACCATTATAGATTCGGCAAGGCGTGCCGGGAGAGGCGGCCATAGGAGCCCAAGCGATCGTCGGGTCCGCCGACAGTACCTTACTGACGGCACCCAAATCATAGGCTATGACAGACCGCGAGACGCCAGGGCGTGGACGGACCCCCGAAGCGCGGGGAATTGAACCAGCCGCGCCGGAGGAGTTCGGCCTCACGCAGGTGTGGTGGGGCGACGGGAAGGGCAAGACGACGGCAACGCTGGGGATGGCATTCCGGGCGGCGGGCCACGGCTACCGCGTCCACGTTCTGCAGTTCATGAAGGGCGGCGCGGACAGCGTCGAGGACGTCCGCGGCGAGTACAACGCCATCGCGGCGATGCCGGGGGTCAGCTACGAGAACCTAGGCCACTACGGCTGGCACGCGATGAACGACGGAACGGACGAGCGCGACCACGAAGCCGAGGCGGCCGCGGGCTTCGAGCGCGCGCGAACGCTCCTCGAAGCCACCGTCGAGGCCGACCTCTCGACGCCGTTTGACCTCGACGCTGATCCCGAGGCGGGCGTCCACATGCTCGTCCTCGACGAAATCCTCTATGCGGCCGATAGAGGCCTCGTCGAACCGGAGTCGGTCCTTGAGTTGATCGAGGACAAGCCCGACGGTCTCGAGTTGGTTCTCTCCGGAAGCCACGCCCAACCGGAGTATCTCATTGAGGCCGCCGACCTCGTCACGAACGTCCGCAAGGAGAAACACCCGATCGAGGCCGGCCAGCGCGCCAGGAAGGGAACCGAGTACTGACGATGTTTAAAAACGGAGAGCCGGTCGGGCGGCCGCCACAGCAACCACTATAGGGCCGAAGCGTCCACCCGTGAGTATGGGAAACGACGAGGTAGACCTCGGCGGCGCCTTCCCGGACGGGTTTGCCGTGCCGATCACCGGCCTCTTGGCGTTTCTGTTCGCCGTGTTGGCCGGCGCGAGCGCGTACCCCGCCCTCTCCGGATCGTGGGGAAGCGAAGCGGTCGCGACGCCGGTCGTGTTCGCCGCGGCGAGTCTGGTGTGTCTGCACCTACGCTCGAGGTATCGGGACGGACAAGACGAACAGTAACGCAGGAGAGGATCGGCGGCCGCGAACGCGGGCTTATCGACTCTGTTTCGCTAGCTCGAAGGACCAGAAGAACCCGAAGTACGCCGGGATTCCCGCCAGCATGAACATGTAGAACGCCCACGTCGGCGCGCTCGTGAAGACGACGTCGAACAGAAAGGAGACGAACGCCACCCAAGCGACCGCGAAGACAAAGTCGTACAGCATCCCGGCCCGATTCTCCGCGAGTTGCTCTCTGAGTCGGTCGGCAGGACTCACGGACGGATCACACCGTTCGTCGGATCGGGAGCGTACATATCAGATTGAAATATCGTTGCGGGGGTAATTGCTGCGGTTCGCGCTACTCGACGTCTTGGTAGTCGACGACCAACACCGGCGTGTGCGTCGAGCGGAGCGTCCGTTCCGTGACGCTACCGAGGAGCGCCCGGCGGACGCCGGAGCGGCCGTGGCTCCCCATGACGATGAGGTCGATGTCGTTGTCCTCGGCGTGGTTGGCGATCACCTGGTGAGGCTGGCCGCCGGCGTGGTGTTCGACCACGTCGACGCCGTTCTCCTCGGCCAGATCGTGGACAAATTGGGTTGCCGATTCGGCCTCCTCTCGGAGTTCGGTCATCTCGCCGAACTTGCCTTGCTGAAGTCGATCAACCTGTTCGGCCCCAAGGCCGTAGGCGACCGCGTCCGTGTCGACCACGTACAGCGCGTGGAGTTCGGCGTCGTACTTCGAGGCGAGGTCGACCGCCTGTTTGATCGCCGCTTCGGCGACATCGCTCCCGTCAGTGGGGATGAGTATGCGTTTGTACATTTCAGTCGTCGTCTGAGGTAACTCGGTCCTCTGTCTTTTGTGCAACGATTTCGGCGGCGGTCACGTCCCGATCCATCGGATCGGGGCTGTGACACTGTCGAACCAGCATCTTCGTCTTCTCGGGCGGCTCGTCGGTGACCAACGAGACGACGATAGTGACCGCGAAGACGATCGGCACGCCGACCAGCCCGGAACCGATCGCGGGCATCCACGTCGCGAGGACATCGATCCCCCAGCCCGCGCCGCCGTTGATCAGCCCGAAGTTGCCCTCGTTGAACATCGGAATGAACCAGACGATCAGACCGACGATCATACCCGAGAGCGCGCCTTGGCGGTTCGTGTTCTCCCACCATAGCCCGAGGAAGAACATCGGGAACAGTACGATCGCCGCCAGCGAGAACGCGAAGGAGACGAGCGCCGCGACCGGTTGTTGGGGATCAAGCGCGAAGACGATCGACAGCGCACCGATCGCGATGATGCTCAGGCGGCCGACGAGGACCTGCTGTCGCTGAGTGGCGTCCTCGTTGATGATCGTCGCGTAGATGTCGTGAGAGATCGCCGACGAGGCGGCGATAAACAGCCCGGCAGTCGTTGCGACGGCAGCAGCGATACCACCGGCGGCGACGATACCGACGAGCCACGACGGCAGCCCCGCAAGTTGTGCGGCGAGGACAACGATGACGTCACCGGCTGCACTGCTCATGCCGGGATCACCGTAGACAGCACCGATCTCGCTGCCGTACAGCGCCGTCCCGAAGGCGGCGAAGGCCGGGGCGGAGAGGTACAGCAGACAAATGAAGAACAGCCCCCAAACGGTCGACCAGCGGGCGACCCGTTCGTTCTCGACGGTGTAGAACCGAACGAGGACGTGCGGGAGCCCGCAGGTCCCGAAGATGAGGCTGAAACACGTTGCGATCCACAGGTAGTAGCTTCCGCCGGCGAAGGGGGCGGAGAACTCCGCACTAAGTTCACTGATCAACACGCCGTATTCGAGTTGCGGCAGGATCGTCGAGAAGCCGGCCGTCCAGCCGGTCACCAGCAGACCGACGAGGAACGCGCCGATGAGGATTACGTACTGCAACACCATGTTCTTCGTCGCGCCGAGCATTCCCGACAGCGAGAGGTACGCGATGGTGATCACCATGAAGACGATCATCATCGCCTGATAGCCGGTGACGCCGGGGATACCGGGATCACCGAGGATGTACAGGCCGACCAGCCCCATCCCGCGGGCCTGCCCGAGCGCGTAGACGAACCCGATGAGGAACGTCGTAATCGCCGCGATTGCGCGGGCGGTATCGGAGTTGAACCGGTCGCCGATGAAGTCGGGGGCGGTGTACTTCCCGAAGCGCCGCATCTGTGCGGCGAGGAAGATAAGCAGGATGAAATAACCGGTCGTCCAGCCGACGACGAACGCCAGCCCGTACACGCCCGACAGCGCGATGAGGGCGGCCATACCGAGGTACGACGCCGCCGACATCCAGTTCGCGCCGATCGCCATCCCGTTTTCGACGTTCCCGATCGAGCGGCCGGCGACCCACATGTCGTCCGAGTCAGCCACCTTGTACAGGAACCCGGCCGCGAGGAACGTCAACATCATGCCGATGACGAGTATCGCGGGCAAGAGTTTGAACGAAATGTTGAGCCCCTCCGGTAGGAGCTCGGTTTGTAACGGTAGCGCCATCGCGTCCGCAGCGAGTGTAGCCCCGTTCATTCCGAGACCCCACCGTCGGCGGCGGTCACGTCCTCAGAGACGCTCTCTGCCGTCTCGGCTTCGGGGATACCCTGCTTGATACCGTACTTTTCATCGATCTCGTCACGCTTTCTGCAGTACCATATCGAGAGCAGGAGCGCCGACGAGGGCCCAACGATGGCCAACAGGAAGTAGTGCAGCGGGAACTGAAGTATCGGCATCGGCTGCGTCATCAGCCCGGGTGCGAGCCGGGTCGCGGTGATCGGCCCGAACGTCGTGAGGACCCAAATGGCGAATCCGGTCAGGATCACCCGCTGATGATCGCGCATGAACGGCGTCGCCGGCCGCAAGAGGTTGATCTCGACGTCGAGGTAGTCGATCTGCTGTTCGCGCTCAACATCGGACATACCGCCGTCCGTTCTGAGCGTCGTCTCCTCGGCGGGGTCCGGGTCCGCCGGAGATCGGTTCGTCTCGTCGGGGTCTAACTCCGACTGTGGTCTCTCAGCACCTGTCATCGTACTCTACTCCATAACACGGTGGGTAATAAATGGACATCTTAAATGCTTAGGAATGCGGTAAGTTACCTCATCTTCAATCGCACACCATTGGCTCACTTCCTAAGGAGAGGTTTTTATACGCTGAACAGGCGCAATACCACGCCGTTCACGGCGTGGATACGCGCCGTCACAGTAAGAGATTCCGACCGTTTTTGTTGAACACCGGCGTATATATCAGTGTCGGCGCATCGGTTACGACCCCGATGTAGCCGAGCGCCCGAAAGGTGGCGGTTCGAGTGTCCGCCCACGCTGGAAACAGGGTGTGCCCCACGTGGGAATCAAACAACAAGCACCGGGCGAGCGTCGTCGATGTAAGTAACTCCGAGTCCGGTGACACCGACTGAAGCACCTGTGGCACAAACAACACAGGAACTTCGTCTCGGTTGAGGATAGGAGTACCGGGGGCTTGGCACTCCCAGGAGACTGCCCATTGACCGGCCACACACCGATTCCAACGGTGTACTGGCTTGGTAGTCTGCAAACCTGAAACTCCCAACCAAGCGGTGCGGTGCCGTGGGATTCCTTCCGCCTTTAGGCGGAGGAGGATGTCACACATTTCCGCATGTTCCAATCCTCCCCCGTGCGTGGGCGTATCGCGGGGTCACGACAGCAAGGCGAGACACATCGAAGGGGTCCTGCACGGCTGTTCTGCCCCGTGGTCGGCATTCGACCCCGTCTTGATATTCGTGTCCCCGATAGGCTCGGATGGAGGCATTTGCGGTGCAGGGACGCATCCTCGCTTTCGAATGCAGGGCCCGTCAGCGGCGGTCCCTGCATCGACTCTGATTTGATTCCGGCGTAATACCAATCATCATACTATGATGGTCCAAACTGTGTTGAACGCGCTTTTTTCCTTGCTCGCTTCGCTCAGTATCGGCGGGGCATTCGCGCTCCGCCGGCGGCGGGACAGATAAAAGATGGTCGGCGAGCGGTCGATCGGGGGACTGCGGTCGTCGGATCGGAACAGTCGAATCAGGATGATGCGGCCATCGGACCGGGAGCGTTGAATCGGGCTGACGCGGCTGCCGGATCGGGACGGCCACTCAGGGTCCCGAGGGTCGTCCGCACCCGATCGATGAGGGCTACTCCTGGCCGACCATCCGGGCCTCGTCGTCCCAGTACTCCGAGCGGAGTTCGTACTTTTGCACCTTGCCGGTCGCCGTCTCCGGGAAGTCGTCGACGAACTCGACGCTCGTCGGGGACTTATATCCTGCCAGGCGCTCCTTGACGAAGTCGATGACCTCGTCCTCGGCGAGGTCGGCATCGGGCTGTTCGACGACAAACGCCTTCGGCGTCTCCCCCCACTTCTCGCTCGGGACGGGGATGACGGCGGCCTTCAAGATCCCCTCGTGGTCGTAGAGGGCGTCCTCAACCTCGATCGAGGAGATGTTCTCGCCGCCGGAGATGATGATGTCCTTCTTGCGGTCCTGAATCGACACCATGCCGTCCTCGTCGATGGTAGCGAGATCGCCCGTGTGGAAGTACCCCTCGACCCGCTCGTTAAACGCCTCCTCGGTGATCTCGGGCTTGTTGAGATAACGGTCCATCACCTGGTTGCCCTGGACGACGATCTCGCCGACAGTCGCGCCGTTTGCGGGAACGTCGTTGCCGTCCCGGTCGACGACCCGAACGTCGGTACAGAGGGTTTCGCTGCCCTGATTGATCTTCAGGTCGCGGCCGCGCTCGGCCAGCCGTCGGGGAGAGTTGCTCGTCGTGATGGTCGGAGCCGTCTCCGTGAGCCCGTAGATGTGGATGATGCGCCAGCCGAACTCGTCCTCGACCGTCTCGATCGTTGCGGTCGCCGGGGCGCTGCCGGCGGTCGCGATGCGGACGTCCCGGTCGCCGGTCGTTTCCACGTCGTTCGTCTCGTGGTACTGAATAAGCGCGTTCAGCACTGTCGGCGCGCCACACATGAAGCTGACATCGTGCTCGCGGACGCGCTCGAAGGTGTCTTTCGCATCGAAGGTCCGCTGACAGACGTGGGTGCCGCCGGTACCGGTGATCGCGTAGGTGTGGCCCCAGCCGTTGCAGTGGAACATCGGCAGCGTCCACAGGTAGTTGTCGTCGTCGCGGATCTCCATGTGCTGGTTGAGCACCAGGGCGTGCCAGTGTTCGGTCCGGTGGGTGCGGACGACACCCTTCGGATCGCCCGTCGTTCCCGAAGTGTAGTTGATGCTCGCGTCGTCGTCCTCTGAGATATCGGGGCGTTCGGGGGCCTCGGGGGCGGCGTCGGCCAGAACGGACTCGTAGTCGTCCCATTCGCCCTCGATCCGGTCGCTCTCGTAGCCGACGAAGTGCTCCGCGGGGACCGACTCGCGGATCGGCTCGACGTTTTCGGCGTAGTCGTAATCGGCGATGACCGCGTCTGCGTCGCAGTCGCCGAGGATGTACTCGAGTTCACCGGCGGTGAGCCGGTAGTTCATCGGGACGAACACCGCGCCGAGAGTGTTGGTCGCGTACAGCGTCTCGATGAAGTAGTGAGTGTTCGGCGCCAACAGCGCGACCTTGTCGCCGTTTCCGATCCCGCGTTCGGCGAGAGCGTTCGCCAGTCGGTTCACGCGGTCATCGAGTTCGGCGTAGGTGTACTCCGTGCCGTCGTGGGCGACGATCCCCGTTACGTCGGCATAGAGATCGACAGCTCGATCGAGGAAGTCGAGGGTGAGCATTTCGCGCTTCATATCCGTCCGGAAGATGGGCGTCCGCCGCACTTGAATATGCAGCATAATTTCAATAAAATTCGAGCCCCGGTCGGGTGCGGTGGTGCCACGAGCGGCGCCGGGAATCTTTTGTGCTGACCGTCCGTCAACCGACATATGACACAGCCTGGCACTATACCCGAGGACGCGGTCGTCGAGGTCGAAACGGACGGCTACGTCGGGCGGATTACTCTCGACCGCCCGGCGTCGATGAACACGTTCAGCACCGACCTCGCCACCGATCTTGACGCCGCGTTGCGCGCCCACGAGGCCGACGACAGCGTTCGCGCGATCGTGATCGACGGCGCGGGGGACGCCTTTTCAGCCGGGATCGACCTCACCGAGCACGCCGAGTACGAAGACGGCGACGGCTACGAGGAGTGGGTCGCGCGGATGGAGGAGCCGTTCGCGACGATCGCGGGGATGGAGACCCCGGTGATCGCCGCCGCGCACGGGCACGCCGCCGCGAACGGGTTGGGCCTCGTCGCCGCCTGCGACCTGGCTGTCGCCGCCCACGGGACGATGTTCGGCGCGACCGCGCCGAAGGTCGGGCTCTTTTGTATGGGGCCGGCCGTCCCGCTTATGGGCGCTGTCGTCCGGAAACGGTGTCTCGAATTGCTGTTAACTGGCGAGTTGATCGACGCCGACACCGCCCACGAGTGGGGTCTTATAAATGAGGTCGCGCCGGCCGGTGAGCACGTGGAGGCAGCCATGGAGTACGCCGAGACGATCGCTTCGAAGAGCCCGACCGCAATCCAGCGCGGCAAGCGAGCCTACTACGAGATGGAGGCGATGGGATACGCAGACGCACTCGAGTACTCGAACGAACAGTTCGCGGGGCTGTGTACGACCGCCGACGCCGAGGCGGGCATCGAGGCGTTTCTTAACGGCGATCCGCTAGACGCCGACAAGTGGCCGGACACGTAAAAAGGGGATGTCGGAAGCCTACTCGACGTAGACGTCTGCACAGGCGTCGGCGATGTCGTCGGGTGAGTGGTACCCGCGGAGCGACTCGCAACACTCGCCGTCCTCGAACAGCAGCACGGACGGGGCGGCTTCGACGCCGAACTCCCGTCGGAACTCGGTCGTGGCCTCGCCGTCGATTCCCGCGACCGCGACGTCCTCGGGGAACGTCGAATCCGCCTCGGCAAGGTCGTCTTTTAGCCGCCGACAGGGGTCACAAAAGCGCTTCCAGACCGTCACCGCGACCCGGTCGTGCTCCTCGAAGAACGTCTCATACGTGTCATCGTCGATCTCGGTGATGTCGTCCGGAACCGGCGACGGCGGGGCGATATCGGTGATCATCATCGCCATGTGAGCCCGCTCGACGAGCGGGTACTCCTCGTCAACGTGTGAGTCCAACGCGAGCAGCGCGACAAACTGTTCGCGGGTGACGCCGAGTTCCTCGATCCGGTCGGCCGCCTCGTCGGGGTCGATCCCGAAGACATCGGCGACTGCCTGATGATACTCGGCCTCGTCGGCGTCCATGTAGGAGTCGTGGTAGATGCCGCGGGTCGACTCGAACTCCAAGGTGAGCGTCACCTCGTCCTCATCGATCGAGACGACATCCTCGGACTCGAGCGCATCGAGTCGTTCCTCGGGCGAAAGCCCCCCGGCAGCGGAATTGGCGCTGTCGCTCATACGCCGAGGTACTCCTGTCTGACATCGTCGTTGGCCTCGAGTTCTTCTGAGGTACCCTCGTAGACGACGCCGCCCTGGTCGAGGACGTAACAGTAATCGGCGAGTTTGATCGCCGCGGCAGCGTTCTGCTCGACGAGCAGGATCGTCTTGCCTTGGTCGGCGATCTCCTGAATGATATCGAGGACGTCCTGTACAATCTGGGGGGCGAGCCCCTCGGAGGGTTCGTCTAACATGAGTAAATCAGTGTCCTGCTTGAGCGTCCGAGCGATGGCGAGCATCTGCTGTTCGCCGCCGCTAAGCGTACCGGCTTTCTGCTCGCGGCGCTCGTCGAGTCGTGGGAACTGCTCGTAGACTTCCTCGTCTGAGATGCCGGTCTTGCCGGTCTCGACCGACCGGCCGATCCGGTTCAACAGGTTCCGGGAGATGTCCGGAACGTGGAGGTTTTCTGCAACGGTCAGATTCGAGAACATCCGCCGCTCCTCGGGCACAAGCGAGAGGCCGAGCGCCGAGATGTCCTCGGGTCGCCGGCCCGTGATCTCCGCCCCGTCGAAGCGGATGGTTCCGCTCCGTATCTCGGGCGGTTCCGTCCCCGTGATGCTCCGCAACGTCGTCGTCTTGCCGGCTCCGTTCCGGCCGAGCAAGGCGATGATCTGTCCCTCCTCAACCTCCATCGTCACGTCCCGGAGGATGTGGCTCTCCCCGTAATAGGAGTTGACGCCATCGAGTTTGAGCAGACTCATATCTCGACACCCCCGAGGTACGCCTCCTGAACGTCGGGATCGCCGCGGATCTCGTCGGGTGTACCGTCGGCGATCTTTGCGCCACGGTTGAGCACCGCGATGCGATCGGAGACGCGGAAGATGATCTCCATATCGTGCTCAATGAGAACGATCGTGACCCCGCGTTCCTCCTTTATACGCTCGATGAGGTCGACGGTGTCGTCTGTCTCGTCGGGCGACATCCCGGCGGTCGGCTCGTCAAGAAAGAGCAGATCGGGATTGCTCGCGAGCGCCAGTGCCATCTCGAGGCGACGTTTGTCGCCGTACGGCAGCGACTTGGCCTTGATGTCACGTTGCTCGTACAGCCCCATGTCCTCAAGCGTTCGTCGCGCGCGCTCGGCGACTTCGTCGTAACCGGCAAGTCGCTTGAAGAAGTTTAGGCTGAATGAGCCGTGTTCGGCGCCTAATGAGGCGACGATCGCGTTCCGCTCGACGGTCAGGTCAGGGAATATCGAGGCTGTCTGGAACGACTTGCTCAGGCCCTGTTGGACGATCTCGTGTGGCTCCTGGCCGGTGATGTCCTCACCGCGGTACTGCACCGTTCCCTCGGTGGGGTTCAACAGTCCCGTAATGAGGTTGACTGTCGTCGATTTTCCAGCACCGTTTGGCCCGATGATACTCAGGGAGTCGCCCTCCTGGAGTTGGAGGTTGACTTCGTCTACCGCTGTGAGTTCACCGAACTGTTTCGTGAGTCCTTCAGTTTCCAGAAGCATCAGGAATCGTCCCCCGAGAGTTGTCCGCGGACGGTCGAGCGAATGCCGTCGACGATCCCCCAGAGACCGGCGGGGAACAGCCAGACGACAGTCACGAAGAGCGCGCCGAGAACGAGCAGCCAGAAGGCGATCTCGCCCGAGACGATGTTCTCGACGTACAGGAACGCCATCGCGCCGGCCACCGGGCCGAAGATCGACCCGACCCCGCCCAGCACCGTGATGATCACGATGTCGCCGCTCGTGATCCAATAGAGCGATCCGACGGCGACGTACTGGGCGTGGATCGTGTGGAGTCCGCCGGCGACGCCGGCGAACGCGCCCGAGAGCACGAACGCGACGAGTTTGTACCGCCAGACGTTCAGCCCGAGGAACCGGACGCGCTGTTCGTTCTCGGCGATCGCCTGGAAGATCGCCCCGTAGGGCGAGCGGACGATCCGGACGGCGGCCGCGACGGCGAGCACGAAGAAGCCAGCGAACAGCACATACGAGATGTCGTGAAGAAGCGTCCCGAGTATGCCCGCGAACTCTCGTCCCAGGCCGATAGATCCGAGCAGCGGTTCGATGGTGACACCGGTGAACCCGTCCTCGCCGCCGGTTATCTCTCCCAGCGGACCGAGAGCGAGGAAGTACATCATCTGCCCGAACGCAAGCGTCAGGATCGCAAAGTAGATCCCGCCGCGCCGGAGCGAGAGGACGCCGATGATCAACGCGAGGACAATCGCGGTGACCGTCGCCACGAGCACCATGAGCAGCGGTTCGCCGTAGATGTTCGCGCTGAAGAGCCCGGCAGCGTACGCACTACCGCCCCAGAAGACGGCGTGGCCGAACGACAGCAATCCGGTGTAACCCAACAGCAGATCGAACCCGATGGCGAAGATCGCCCAGATGTAGATCAGTTCCACCAGCGACATGTACCCATTGTACGCCGGCAGGTTGGTGAAGATCATCGGGAAGACAATGACGAACGCGATCGCCCCCAGTATCGAGAACGACTCACGCTCCCGAAGCGCGTCCCATCGGTCGAGAAGGCCGGCCGTGTCCGTGCTTTCGGCCGGCGTCGCGGTTTCGGTCTGTTCGCTCATTCGTCCACCTCCACGACGCCCATCAGCCCCGCGGGACGAACCAGCAGGACGACTGCAGCGAGGGCGTAGATGCCGACCGACGACCACGTCGGGGCATTCATTTGTAGTCCGACCTCAACGGCCCCGATCAAGAGGCCGCCAACGACTGATCCGACGATGCTACCCACACCGCCAACGACGACGACGAGGAAGGCCGGGACGAGCACGCCGACCCCGATCTCCGGGACGACGCTGAAGACGGGGCCGCCAACGACGCCCGCCGCGCCGGCCAGTCCCGATCCGATACCAAAAATGACGAGGAACGGCCGCGTTGCGCGGATGCCGAGGAGGTTCACCATCTCCGCGTCCTCCGTACCCGCCCGAACCGCGAGTCCGACGTCGGTGTACTCGATGTACAGATACACCGCGAGGACGAGCACCGCGGTGATTCCGATGATCGCGAGCCGCCAACTGGAGTACGTGCCGAGCGGGCCGAGACTGATCGCCCCCGCAGCCCACTCGGGCCGAGAGAACGTGAGCGATCGGCCGCCGACGAACGCCCTGATCAGCTCCTGGACGATCAACAGGATCCCGAACGTCACCAGGATCTGGTCTGTGTCCGGCCGGTCGTAGAAGGGCCGAGCGACGAACCGCTCCATCAACAGCCCGAGCCCGAAGGTGATGATCGGGATGATGGCGAGCGCGGCCAGAAAGCCCAGATCGAGGCCGACGTTCCCGAGTCCGATGCTGCGTGCGATGTCCCCGGTGAACTGCAGCTCGAGCGCGATCCCGAGCCCGATGTAGACGCCCGCCAGATACATCGCGGCGTGGGCGAAGTTCACGAACTTCAGCGTACCGAGCGTTATCGACAGCCCGATCGCGACGAGGATGTAGATCGAGGAGACCGCGAGCGTCTGGATGGCGAAGCCGACGACCGATCCGACGACGCTCACGATAGCACCTCCATCGTTAGTGTGTGTGTGTGCATGGGTTGAATTAATAAGGAAAGTCGATTTGTCCGGCTATACTGACCGCGGCTTACTCGTCGCCGTACTCGCCGAGTTCACATTCGGAGGCCGGACCGCTGTCGCAGTCGTAGCCGACTGCGTCCGGGTAGGACGACTGTTCGACGACTTCCCAGTACCGGCCGCTGTCCGGGTCCTGTTCGTCCTCGGAGAGGCCGCGGACGACAAGGATGTCGCGCATCGTCTGGTGGTCGCACTCGCGCATGATCTCCTCGCCGATGCCGCCGTTGCTCCACTCGTAGCCTTCGAGTTCGCGAATTACTTCCGGCGGGTAGAACGTTCCAGCGCGCTCGACGGCGGCCGCGTAGTTTAATGTTGCCGAGTACGCCAGCCGCGCCGGGGAACTCGGTGTCGAGCCGTACTCTTCTTCGAACGCCTCGGCGAACACCTGCGTGGGTTCGTTATCGAGGTTCGCGTCCCAGCCGTCCGTCCCGAAGACACCCTCGATGGAACCGCCGGCAGAGCCCGCCATGGGAACGTTGTACAGCGGGACGACGATCTCCATGTCCTCCTTGATCCCCTGATCGACGGCCTGTGAGACTGAGTTCGAGCCATCGAGGCCGTAGTGATCCAAGAAGAGGACATCCGCACCCGAGTCCCGTGCGTCCTGCAGGAACGTCGAGTAGTCGTCGGTTCCGAGCGGCGTCGGAACGGAGTTGATCTCGTTCCAGCCCTCAGCCTCGAAGAACTGCCGCATTGACTGCTGTACCGTCTGCCCCCACGTGTAGTCAGCATACAGCTGGTAGAAATCCAGCCCGTCGCCGAACTCCTCGGTGACGATCGGCGCGAGTGCCTGCCCGGTCATGTAGGCGTTGAACATCTCCCGGAAGCCGTAGCGGACGCAGTCCCCCCCGGTCGTGTCGTTGGAGTGGGTCAGACAGCACATGAACAGGACGTTCTCCTGTTGGGCGAGCCCCTGTTGGGCGATCGCCGTCGCGCTTGATGAGCCGCCGCTGAACATGATGACGTTGTCCCGCTCGATCATCCGCGAGGCCGACTCGCGTGCGGTGTCGGCGTCCGTCGCCGTGTCGCCGGTCACGTAGTCGATCTCGTAGCCGTTGACCCCGTCGCCGGAGAGGTCGTCCCACATGTCGACCCAGCCGCCGCCGTTGTTGAGGTGGTCCGCCGCGAGCTCGTACGCGCGGAGCTCGTCCGCGCCCTCCTCCTGATAGGGGCCGGTCTGGGGGACGTTGAACCCTAACACCGCGGTGTCGCCCTCGATCGGATAGTTGCCCAGCGAGGGATACTCCGAACTCCCGCCGCCGTTGCCGTTGCCGTTTCCGCCATCGCCGTTTCCGTTACCGCCCTCAAGACAGCCGGCAAGACCGGCAATGCCGGCAGCGCCCGCGGCTCCGGCCGTCTTGAGTACGTCGCGTCGTGATTGTGTGTCGTTCTCCGCCATGTTGTCGTTTGAAGCAGCCATGATTATATTAAATTATCGTTGAAGTTTCGGATCGGTTCGGTTACAGTTGGTCCTGGATGTCGTCGACGACTTCGGGGTTTCGCAACGTGCTCGTGTTGCCGAGGTCCTCCTCGTTCGCGATGTCCTCCAGGAGCCGCCGCATGATTTTCCCGGACCGAGTCTTCGGGAGTTCGGGGGTAAAGATAACCTCCTCGGGCCGGGCGATCGGGCCGATCGCGTCCTCGACGCCTCCGATGATCGACTGTTTCATCTCCTCGCCTTTCTCGTAGCCGTCCTCGAGAATGACGTAGGTGTAAACCGCCTCGCCCTTCATATCGTGGTCGCCGCCGACCGCAGCCGCCTCGGCGACGCCCTCGACGCCGACGACTGCCGACTCGATCTCCATCGTGCCGAGTCGGTGCCCGGAAACGTTGATTACGTCGTCGACGCGGCCGAGGATGGTGATGTAGCCGTCCTCGTCGATCTTCGCGCCGTCCTCGGGGAAGTACACCCAGTCGTCCGAATCGGGGTCCGAGTACGCCTCCCAGTACTCCGAGATGAACCGCTCGTCGTTATGATACAGCGTCCGGAGCATACCGGGCCAGGGCCTGTTGACCGTCACGTAGCCGGCTTCGCCGGGGGCCACCTCGTCGCCCGACTCGTCGACGACCTGTGCGTCGACGCCGGGTAGTGGCGGTCCGGCCGCGCCGGGTTTCATGGTGGCGATGCCGGGCAGCGTCGTGATCATCATTCCGCCGGTCTCGGTCTGCCACCACGTGTCGACGATCGGGCAGGACTCGTCGCCGATGTGCTTGTAGTACCACTTCCAGGCCTTCGGGTTGATCGGTTCCCCGACCGTCCCGAGGAGTCGAAGCGACGAGAGATCGTGTTGTTCGGGGTACTGACTCCCCCACTTCATGAACGCCCGGATCGCCGTCGGCGCCGTGTACAGCTGGTTGATGTCGTAGCTCTCGACGATGTCCCACATCCGGTCCTTGTCGGGGTAGTCGGGGGTCCCCTCGTACATGACCGTCGTCGTTCCGAGCGCGAGCGGGCCGTAAACGATGTAGGAGTGCCCCGTGATCCAGCCGATGTCGGCCGAACACCAGTAGGTGTCATCCGGTTTGATATCCAACACCGCATGGGATGTCCAGGCGGCGTAGGAGAGATAACCGGCAGTGGTGTGCTTGACCCCTTTCGGCTTGCCGGTCGTCCCCGACGTGTACATGAGGAACAGCATGTCCTCGGCATCGCGGGTGACCGGATCGACCGACGCGCCCTCGTAGTCGGCCACGAGGTCGTGGTAGTCGAGTTGGTCCTCGCCGAGTTCGTGATCGAGTTCGTCGCCGAGACGGTCGACGACGACCGTCGTCGTATCGTGTTCGACATCCTCGAGGCCCTCGTTGGTTTTCGAAAGGTGGTTGAGGGGGTCGCCGCGGCGGTAGTAGCCGTCGCAGGTGACGAGATATTCGGAATCGGCGGACTCCATCCGTGTTGCGAGCGCGTCGGCAGAGAAGCCGGCGAAGACGACGGCGTGAGGGGCACCGATCCGCGCACACGCTAGCATCGCGATCGGTAGCTCCGGGATCATCGGCATGTACATCGTGACGACGTCGTCCTCTTCGACGCCGAGATCGCGAAGCGCAGCCGCAGTCTCGTTGACCTCGCGGTGGAGCTCTTCGTAGGTGTACTCGCGAGACTCGCCGAGTTCGCCTTCCCACTGGATGGCGGTCTCATCACCGCGCTCGTCGAGATGCCGGTCAAGACAGTTCTCCGACGCGTTCAGTTCGCCGCCGGTGAACCACTCATAGAACGGTTCGTTGTCGTCAACGAGAACCTCGTCGTAGTCGCTCTCCCAGTCGAGCAGGTCGGCGGCTTGTTCCCAACAATCCGGCCAGTTCTCCTCGAACTCCTCGTAGATTTCGGGATCCGACACGTTCGCCTGCTCGACGAACGACTCCGGTGGCTCGAAGGACTCCTGCTCGGCGAGCCGTGCTTCCAATTGTGTGTCCTCTGAATCAGACATTACATCGTACCGGACAAATCCGACCCTAATAAGCGGGGGCTCTAAGCATGCAAACTCTACGCGTTCGAGTGCCCACTTCCCATGGCGATTTGTCGCGGATATCACGCGGTGAGCGTCCCGCTGGTGGGCGAAGCGAACGATCGGTCAGAACCTGGGGCGGCGGCGGGAGCGATCCGACGCTAGAAGACGACGCGTTCGGGCTGGAGTCACGTAATGGAAGACCGCCAGCGCCGCTTCGGCGGTCCGAGCGCATAGCCACTACGCCGACGGCTCCGGGACCCCGTTGCCGATATGGTCCATCGTGTGGTCGAAAAACGACGAGAGAAGCTTTCGTTCGGCCTTTCGGAGGTGATTGTGCAGCGTCGGCGAGGAGACGCCCATCGACTCGGCGACCTCCTCGGCGGTCGATCCGCGGGGCCAATCAAAGTACCCCGCGAAGTACGCCGCCCGGAGCGCCGAGCGCTGTTTGTCCGTCAGTGACTCAGAGAGGGAGTTCTGGAACTCCGCGATGGTCTCGACGGGGCGGTCGGCGGCGTGTTTCGCCCGGAGTGTCGTTTCCGGAAACGACGCCTGCAACCCCTTGACGACGGATCGGACGCCGGTTTCCTGTGCGATCTCGGCCCGGATCGTCTGTTCACCCGAATCCGCGACCCCCTCTCGGATCGTCGCGCCGATTTCGGTTAGCGTCAAAGCAGGCGAACTCCCCTCCACAGTAAGCTCAAGCAGCGAACTGTCGTCGTACTCGCGGATGTATCGGCCGTCGGTCACGCCGGATGCGGCCGTCGCGGTGTCGAGAAAGGCGTCCGGTTGGGCGCCGGAGAGAGCTATATAAAACAGGAGCGACCCCTCCGCGATGGGAACGACCGCCTGGATCGAACAGACGCAGTCGTGTTCGGCCGTCGCAGCGACGAGAAACGCCCCTGGATCGGTGCAGCCGAACTCCAACTCGACGACGGTGTCGGCCAACAGTAGGTTCCGGCGCTCGATGGCGGTGATCGCGTGGCCGACGTTGGCACCGAGATCGGAGAGTAGCGTCCGCTCGCGGTCGCCGAAGGCCGTCCCGCGGTCGGTGAAGACGGCTAACAACCCATAAGTTGTTTCGCCGTACGCGAGCGGGACGATCCCAGCCACGCGGGCTCCGGAGACGCCGTCGGCCTCGAAGGGGCCGAGCACGTCGGCCGGAAATTCGCTGCCGGCCACCCGCGGACGGCCGGTCTCGAGTGCCGAGGACAACACCGAAGAATCGATGTCGATCGCGGATTTGTTGACGGCTGATGCGCCGGCTGCTTCCCGCGGTCGGAGCCGTGATTCACCGGGATCGGTGCCCCCGACCCAGGCGGCGAGGTAGGCGTCGCTATCGGCCAGCGATTCGCAGACGGCGGCCTCGATCTCCGAGCGGGTTGAGGCGTCGATCAGTTCCCGGCCGGCGGCGTTGATATCGGCGACCAACCCCTCAAGCCCCTCGAGCGTCTCACAGCGCCGCGCCAACGACCGCTCTCGGCGGACCCGCTCGGTCACGTCCGTCGCGACGATCACGGCGAACTCAACCTTGTTATCACCGGCGGGGGCGACGGTCTGTCGGACGTGAACCCGTTCGCCGCTCTTGCGTCGTAGCGTCACCTGACCGGTCCAAGAGTCCCCTTCGAGGACCGTCGCGCGCACCGTCTCGTCGTAGGCGTCGGTGTCCTCACCGGAACTGAGGATGTCGGCTGCGGATCGGCCGACGACCTCGCTTTGTGTGTAGCCGATCAACCCCTCGAAGGCGGCGTTGACGTACTCGATTTCCCCCTCCTTAGAGGCGAAACAGATCGGCTGTCCGGCGGCCGAGACCGCCCGTCGGAACGTGCTTGCCGTCCGCCCGTCGTCGGTGTCGTCGTCAGACCAGAGGACAGCGATGAACCCCGAGTGCTGGTCGGTCCCCCGGCGTGAGATAAGGGCAGCAACGCGGACCCGGTTGCCGCCGGCCGCGCGGAGCCAACACGTCTCGACGGTGAAGTCCTCGCGACCGGCCGAGGCGAGGACCTCTTTCGGACGGGCACGTTCGCGGGCGTCGTCGGTGAACAGTCGCCCGAACGGCGTCCCGACGACGGCGTTTCGCTCGTATCCGAGCAGTCCTTCGATGTCGCCGCCGCCGCCGACGATCCGGCCGTCCGCATCCAGTTCAAGCCCGACCGCGCCCGCCGCCCCCTCGAACGGCAATCCACCGCCGCCGGTCGTTGCGCTCGAATCGGAAAAAGCGGCGGCGATCTCCGCGTCGTCCGCTGCGTCGAGGTACCGATCGAGCGCTTCGAGTCGGTCCCACCCCCCGATCGTTCGGACGATCCGAGGGTCGATGCTGTCTTCGACGAGCAGCCGCCTAGCGAAGTACCGCCGGAGCCCGTCGCTCGAGACAGTCTCGAGGCGGCTCTGCTCGGTTATTTCGGCCGCCCGGGAGGCGACTTCCGAGACGAGCATCTGGACCCGACGCGGCGTGACGTCGATCAGCCGGGTATCGGGGGCGACGCCGGCGGTCGCGGCGTACTCATCCATGAGACGGGCCAACTCGACCGGGAGGTACGTCCGCCGGCAGGTGTCCCCATCACTGCCGCGGACGGACAGAAAGTGATGCACCACACCGTCGAACCGACGCCGGTCGACGTCGCCGGGGCGGATCCGGGTCTGTTCGGCAGGCCGAACGCCCGCCTCCGCGATGAGCCTGACGACAAGACGGCCGCGCGTGGTCGCCGCGGCCTCCCGAAGTTGCTCGTACTCCCGACGGCCGAGCGGATCGCTCATTTCGTAATAGTTGAATCACCCGAAATAATAGTTCTTTGGATGCTGTCGGCGGGCGGGGCCAGTGGGAATAATCCCAACCCGACGATGCTCTCCGCCTGAGGACTTCCTCCGGCCCGGCGATCGAACGTGCGGTGGTTCGTTACCCGTGTTTCGCGCTTTTATGTAAATCCGAAATTAGTGTTCAGACTCGAGATACGATCGGGAGTCGCCCGACAGCCGTGCCTGGAGTTCCCCGACGATCTCGGGGTTCCGGAGCGCGCTGATGTCGCCCAGCTTCTCGCCGGTCGCGATCCCCTCCAGAAGTCGCCGCATGATCTTCCCCGAGCGGGTCTTCGGCAGTTCGGGGGTGAAGACGATGTGGTCGGGGATCGCCACGCTGCCGATCTCCCGCTCGATCGCCGCCATGACGGTGTTCCGGAGGGCGGCATCGCCCGTATGCCCCTGCTCGGTGCTGACGTAGGCGATGAGGTCACCCCCTGCGCTCGTGACGGCCGCCTCGGCGACGCCCTCGACACCGACGACTGCCGACTCGATCTCCATCGTGCCGATCGTGGCGTCGCCGAGGGGGATCACGTCGTCGACGCGGCCGAGGATCGTGATGTAGCCGTCCTCGTCGATCTTCGCGCCATCGCCCGGCACGTAGGTCCACTCGTCCGAATCGGGATCGGAGTACGCCTCCCAGTACTCCGAAACGAACCGCCCATCCTCGTCGCCCGCGAGTCCGCGAAGCATCCCCGGCCAGGGCCTGTCGACGGTCAGAAAGCCGGCTTCACCGGGGGCCACCTCGTTGCCCGCCTCGTTGACAACCTGTGCGTCGATGCCGGGCAACGGTCTCCCCGCGGACCCCGGTTTCATCGTGGCGACGCCGGGCAGCGTCGTGACCATCATTCCGCCCGTCTCGGCCTGCCACCACGTGTCGACGATCGGGCAGGATTCGCCACCGACGTGTTTGTAGTACCACTTCCAAGCCTTCGGGTTGATCGCCTCCCCGACCGTCCCGAGGAGTCGAAGCGACGAGAGATCGTGTCGATCCGGGTAGTCCGAGCCCCACTTCATGAACGCTCTGATCGCTGTCGGCGCCGTGTAGAAGACGTTCACGTCGTAGCGCTCGATGAGCTCCCAGATACGGGTTTTTTCGGGGTAGTCAGGCGTCTCCTCGTAGATCACCGTCGTCGTTCCGAGCGCGAGCGGGCCGTAAACGATGTAGGAGTGCCCCGTGATCCAGCCGATGTCGGCCGAACACCAGTAGGTGTCCTCCGGCTTGATATCCAACACTGCGTGGGCCGTCCACGCCACATGCGAGAGGTAGCCACCGGTTGTGTGTCTGACCGCCTTCGGCTTGCCCGTCGTTCCGGACGTGTACATCACGAAGAGGTCGTCCTCAGCGTCGCGGGCGACGGGATCGATGGTCTGTCCGCGGTTTCGGTCGATGATGTTGTCGTAGTCGTGTTGGGCCTCGCCGAGCGAGTGCGGCAAACTGGCGCCGAGGCGGTCGACGACGATCGTTTCGACGTCCCGGTCGATGCGTCTGACCGCTCGGTCGGCTTTGCCCTTATGATTGAGGGGGTCGCCGCGGCGGTAGTAGCCGTCGCAGGTGACGAGATATTCGGAATCGGCGGACTCCATCCGTGTCGCGAGCGCGTCGGCAGAGAAGCCGGCGAAGACGACGGAGTGGGGGGCACCGATCCGCGCACACGCCAGCATCGCGATCGGTAGCTCCGGGATCATCGGCAGATACAACGTGACGACGTCGTCCTCTTCGACGCCGAGATCGCGAAGCGAAGCCGCGAACGCCTCGGTCTCGCGTTTGAGATCCCCGTAGGTGTAGGTCTCCGTCTCGCCGCGCTTGCCGACCCACCGAAGCGCAGCGCGGTTCTTGCGGCCGGCCTCGACGTGTCTGTCGACACAGTTGTAGGCCGCGTTGAGCCGGCCACCGGTGAACCACCGATACCGGGGCGCGGACGACGCGTCGAGCACATCCGTCCAGGGCTGATCCCAATCGAGTAGATTGGCGGCGCGCTCCCAGCAGTCCGGCCAGTTCGCCTCGAACTCCTCGTAGATTCCCGGATCGGTGACGTTGGCCTGCTCGACGAACGACGCCGGCGGCTCGAAGGACTCCTGCTCGGCGAGCCATGCCTCAAGATCGACCGATTCCCCGGGTTCCATCGAGAGATTGTTCGGCCAGCCCCTGAATAAACGTTCCCCAGGCGACACGGGCGTCGGGCGCGTCGGATCGGTACCGCCGTAACTGGTATAGTCGGCCGCTCCGGAACATGTCGTGATGTCGGCCCGAACGATCCTCGTCGCCGGAACAGCGAGCCACGTCGGCAAATCGACGGTCGCCGCCGGCCTCTGTCGGTCCCTCGCCAACCGGGGGCTCTCGGTCGCGCCGTTCAAAGCACAGAATATGTCCAACAACGCGCGGGCGGTTGCCCGGGCAACCGGCGAAGGATTCGGCGAAATCGGCATCTCCCAGTACGTCCAAGCCAACGCGGCGCGGACCCCGGCGACGACTGACCACAACCCGGTGCTGTTGAAGCCCCGCGGCGACGGTGAATCCCAACTCGTCCTCGACGGCGAGGCGATCGAGCATTTCGCCGCTGGAGAGTACTATGAGACGCACTGGGAACGGGCAAAGGCGACCGCCGAGGCAGCCCACGGGCGGCTGGCGGCGGCCCACGATATCGTGATCGCGGAGGGGGCCGGGTCAATCGCCGAGATCAACCTTCACGACCGTGACCTGGCGAATCTTGAGACGGCGCGCTTTGCCGACGCCGACGTGTTGCTTGTCGCCGATATCGAGCGCGGCGGCGTCTTCGCGTCGATCTTGGGGACGCTCGAGTTACTCCCCGACGATGTCCGCGACCGGATTGAGGGCGTCGTCGTCACGAAGTTCCGCGGGGATCGCTCGATTCTCGCCCCCGGCATCGACCGCATCGAGGAACTGACGGGCGTGCCCGTGCTTGGCGTCCTTCCCTACGACGATCCGGGGCTGCCTGAGGAGGACAGCGTCTCCCTGCCGGCGCCGGACTCGGCGGGGACGATGGGCGACGAGGACGGCGTCGACCCCGACCGATCGGTGACGGTCGCCGTCCCCCGATTCCCACGGGCGTCGAACGTCACCGACGTCGAGCCACTCGCGAGAGTGCCCGGCGTCCGGGTTCGGTTCGTGCCGCTCTCGGCGCCGCTCGACGCCGATGCGGTCGTTCTGACGGGGACAAAAAACACCGTCGACGACGCGATCGCCGCGGCCGAGGACGGCCTATACGAGGAGCTCCGGGCGTTCGATGGGCCGATCGTCGGGCTCTGTGGCGGCTACCAGCTTCTCGGCGAGCGGCTCTCGAACGCGTCTATCGAGGGGACCGGCGAGACGGAGACGGTCGAGGGCGCGGGGGTGCTCCCGGTCGAAACCCGGTTCAGTCGCGAGAAAACCGTCGAACCGGTCGAGCGCCAGCTCCGGGGGTGTGGCCCCCTGGCGGATGCCTCGGGGACCGTCTCGGGCTACGAGATCCACATGGGCGACAGCGACCCCCTCGCCGACGCCGACATCGAACGACCGTTCGACGGCGGCGGCGCGGCCGACGGTGATGTCCTCGGCACCTACCTCCACGGCCTCTTCGAGAATCGCCTCGCTCGCGAGGCGTTCGTCGACCACGTCTACGCCGCGACGGGACGCGATCGACCCGAAACCGGGGGCGATCGAAAATCGCCGTACGACCGGGCCGCCGGGCTGGTCGAGCGGATCGACCTCGAACCGTTCGGGCTGTGAGTCGATGGATACAACAGGGGGTAGGGGGATTGCTGCATCGGAAAACTTGCTAACAAGCACCATAATACGACAAGAATTACAGATTCTTCGAGGACGTTTGACTGTCAGACACCGTGTCGTAGAACTATCCTCAACCGGAACGTAACCCTGTGAAGCACTTCGGGGGAAAGCCTCGAGACACTCGGCCTGCTCCGCCTGTAGACTGGGTGGTGAGACACCTACCAGATCAGGATGGAATTCGTATTCGTATGCAACTCAGCTCTGAGTATGCAAGATGGAACGCGCGTATCTTGCACTGAGCGACGTGGATTACAGTTGTTCGAGGCGAGAGCGCATGGCTTCAGTCCTGTCTCTTAGCTACATCTTTCGAATGAGCACGACACTTTCCAATGGCCGTGTCAGCTACGCTACGGCAGATTTTGAGATCACTCGGGCAATCAATGAGCTACGCGAGAGGATCAAATTGCGGTAAATTGGGGTTATATTACGGTAAAACCGTTGTGTGCCTCAGTTGCGGAAGTGTACGTTAACTAGTAATACTGCC
>Ga0207414_1000150_pt1 | contig 34751 bp, 27 predicted proteins | sample PonA231FremontCA_2_FD_187269 | JGI IMG/M metagenome (GOLD analysis project Ga0207414, IMG submission 187269) | Marine sediment microbial community from Fremont, CA, USA - Pond A23 Sediment 1 (SPAdes) | ecosystem: Environmental > Aquatic > Marine > Unclassified | place: USA: Fremont, California...
TTCACATGGCTTTGGCCTTTAAAACTCCAAATCAGGTTCATTTAAATGCTAATTAAAAATTATTGTTAAACCTGTAGACTTATGTCAGGAAAAGACATTCGGAAAACCTGTTAGGTTTAATTCTAAAAAATAATGTCGCGCCTGGCAGCGCTTATGGGTGAGGCAGGAATTTATTTTCTACCATAATTCCGCTTTTAACGGTGCTAATAGATATACAAAAAGAACGTAATCAAAAATTATGGTAACAACAATATTAGAACCCAAATTGAGCGATTCTAACAAATTTTCCTGGCGTAACCCTCCCCAGGCAAGAATTACTGAAATCCACGCCATGAATGGCGTTTTAAGTCAATCGTACTTATAAAAAATACTATTTAAGTACAACGGAGTTTAGAGACTGTGAGAAATAAAAAACAAATTCTATATCCCCTGACTGCTGGAAAATTTATTTATTTCTGTCACGGACGTTTAGCACAACTGACATAATCAGGGCGGAAAAGAAAACTACCCCGGTAATTGTATCAACTAGTTCGGCATTAAACATAACTCCTGAGATCCTGTGTACAAGGTATTGAATATAAGAAGAAGGTAAGTTTGAATCTCCGAGCTTTTTAAGAATTTCGAAATGCCATTGCGTAAGAGGACAAAAACCTATTCCATAAAAAAGCCCCAGAATAAACCATGAAGCTCCTGTAAGAAGTAAGGTAATAAGGTTAATTCGGCGGGTTTTTCGCCATATCCAGCCCAATGCGTTAAACAGGGTTAATACCGTGTGAAACACGACGAAGAAAATATCGGCTGCGTTATAAAAAAATTCCATAACTCAATCGAATTAAAGTTTGCTGTACTAATTTACAATAAATTTCTTCAGGCTTTTCGCCGCGGGCACCACGAATTCTTTTGGTCTCAGGCACATTCAGTAATAAATGCACACTTTTTATGCTGTATATTTCCCTTGCTTGCTGCAGCTGCAAACATACATATTAGCTAATTAATGCTCGTTTTGATTTTTACCACCATTCATTAATTTGCCACATTACTGATTACCTCACTGGCGTGAGGCAACCCATTTACCCTTTTTGAAGAATTCTTCAATTTCTGGTATATCCGAGGAAAGAGCATCTGCAAATGGCCCCTCAAACAGGAGTTTGCCCTCGCTTAAAAAGACGATTCTGTTGGCTATGCGTAAAATACTTGAGACTTCATGGGTAACCATAACAATGGACATTCCAAGTTGAGTCTTCAGATTGAGAATGAGCTGATCAAGTTGATCCAGAGAAACCGGATCCAGCCCAGCTCCCGGTTCATCACAGAATAAAATCGGCGGATCCATTATAATAGCACGGGCTATTGCAGCGCGCTTCAACATCCCGCCGCTCAACTCTGAAGGAAATAAATCATAAGCATAGTCAATATTAACTAAACTCAGTTTCATCCGAACCACATTTTCAATTAGCTCAGTTGGTAAATTGGTATGCTGATCTAATGGCAAGGCTACATTTTCCCCCACAGTCAGAGAATTTAAAAGTGCTCCCTCCTGATAGAACACGCCCATTTGCATATAAAGATCATCCAGTTCTTTTTCATCAAGTTTAAATAATGGTTTACCGAGAATACGGACATCTCCTTTATAAGCATTATATAAGGATAATATTGTTTTAAGCAATGTAGTTTTACCCGATCCACTCCCCCCGAGGATAACTGTTACCTCTCCCTTGTATGCTGAAAAACTAATGTCGTTCAGAATATCTACACCTGCTAGCTGGGTGGACAGGTTACGAACCTCTATGATCTTCTCTTTTGGCATAAAAACAATTTAATAAAACACTAATCCCATGATACTATCAGCAATAATCACCAATGAAAGGGAAAGTACTACCGCAAGTGTTGTGACTTTTCCTACCCCCTCAGCTCCACGTTCAACCCGAAATCCGTAGAAACTTCCGGTAAGAACAATAAGGGTTCCAAATACCAGACTTTTTATAATACTTACAACGATATCTTTAAAAAATAAAGACTCCTCCATTCTGTTAATAAAAATTTCCGGTGTGATGTCCAGGTAAAGAAAAGCAGTCAGCATACCTCCTGCAATACCCAAAACATTGGCAAGAATTGTCAGAAACGGAATTGTCAGCAAACAACCATAGAGCTTTGGAACCACAACGAATCTAACCGGGTTAAGCCCCATTGTTTTTAATGCATCCAGTTCCGAAGTAACCTTCATCGTTGCTATTTCAGCAGCAATTGACGAACCGCTTCTTCCCGCGATAAGTATTGCCGTAATTAATGGTCCCATCTCTCCCATCATGGCAAGTACTGTAAGGTCTACAATATACACATCGGCTCCGAAATTACGCAACTGCGATGCTGACTGGAGGGCAAGCACCATTCCAATGATGAAGGCCATTGCTCCAACAATCAATACTGCATTAACACCTATCAATACCGCCTGATTAACAGATTCTCCCCTGCGACGTGCGCTATGATCAAATAAATCATGAAAACTCCAGTAAAACACGTCAGCCGTTAACTCAAAGAATTTTTTTATGAAATTGCTATAAATATAATGCGCTTCTTCACCAAGGGTCACAAAAAAAGAAGATTTCTGAGCTGTTTTTTTGGGTTTTCCTTTTTTTAAACTAAAAGTATCCAAACTCTCCCTTACAGCTTCCGATCCTCCTGTAATGTATACTTTAAGGTCTTTTTCCTCCAGTTTATGCTTAATATATTGAATGGCTACAACACCGGTGCTATCTACTTCTTCTAAAAAATCAAGATTGATCTGTAAAGTTTGATGAGAATAACCAGACAATTCATCCAGAATTGCTTTTACAAGAGAGCCTGCTTCATGCACTTCCAGGTTGTTTTGCAAATACAGGATCTCACCATCGATAGAATAACTGGTATTTTTATCTGATTTATTATTGCTCACACTTTAGAATTTCAAAATTTAAGATTCCGTTTCAATTTCACCTCTTTCTTTAAACAGCTGGTATATTTTATCTGAAAAATCATCTAATGCTATATAAAACATTTCACTTATATTGGTCGCAAAAATATTAATCTTCTTTTCCTCCATCGATTTGCACTGATCCATCTGATAGCTTGTAATAACCTCCTGTGTATCTGCATCAACCAGCCTAAACTCCAGTTTAAGATGGGCAGCCAGTCCATTATCTTCATTGACTACTTCAAGTTGGTAAATGGAAGTCTCTATTTTAAAAGCAGGGGAAACTTTCCAATAGCGGGTAGCTACACGTTTAAACATAGCCTCTTCTTCCATAAAATCGACTAACATATTTGTCAGCACTTCTGCAGGGCGCACAGCCCATTCATGGGATGAATAGTAGGAGATTTGATGGGATTGACTTCTATTGGCTATTTGGCGGGTTTCAAAAGCGGGGTATAAAGCTACTTGTTCAACTTCACAAAATTCATCAATAAACCCTTTGGTGGTGTCGACTAAGGTTGTATCATCAGGAGTCTCCAGTACATAATATTTTTTTACTACAGATTGCTGATTACTACACCCCATAACCGCAAGCATTAAAGCCAATAATAAAAATATAGCAAATCTATCCATGTGATTATTTTTTTAATTCCTGTTTCTCGTTTTTTTCCCACTCACAAAGTGACACTTGTCAATCTTCGAGTTGTTCATCCGGTACATTTTCACTTTTTTGTTTCCTCAATAAAATTGAAGGATTTGAATTAATTTTACGCGAAGCTTCATTTAAATTTTCTAGCGTATATTTTAATAATTCCAGATTTCGCCTCAAATCCTGTGTTCCCTGATTTATATCACTATCTGCATTATTTAAGAGAACTTGTGTTTGCCTTACCAACTCTGAAAAGTCTTGTACTAATACATTAAGATTAATATCATTTAATGCATCCGAAAATTCCTGAGTATTTGCCAAAATATTTTTTATAGTGTCGTTATTCACAAGCCTGTTTATACCGACAAGCGATTCATCTAATGACCCGGCAATGCTATAGGCAGTTTCTATTGTAGCATTCAACGTGTCACGATTTTCCATTACCATTGTATCTACCCTTGCCATTGTTAATTCAGCACGCTGAACGAAGGAAGAGATTTCATCTGCAGCATCAGTAAATTTTTTCATGTTCTCCGGCCGGGAAAACCGTTGTAAATTGTTTATAACCAACTCTGCTTTTTCGGCTATAACTTCTGCTTTGCCAGTAATTTCAGCAGTAGCAGATGAGCCTGGCTTAATAAACTCCCCGGGTTCTAACGACTCGGCTTCGTTAGTTCCTCCACGAATTTCTATTGTTTTTAATCCTGTAATCCCCCTTGCAACAATGTTTGCTTTCGTATCTTTCTTCACAGGTGTTGTCGGATCAAGCTCTAATTCTACTATGATGCTGTTTACATCCTTCGGATCAATCTTAATATCTGAAATATTTCCTACTTTTATACCTAAATATTTAACCGGACTGCCGACTTCTAATCCACTAACGGATACATCCTGATAGGAAACATAATATGTATTTGACTTTTCAAGTAAATGCTGAGCAGTAAAGAAAGCAATAAGTCCCACAAGAATTAAAGAAGCTATCGTTATAAATATCCCCAGTCTGAATTTCTGAGTTCGTGTTTTCATGAAACTTTAGTTACAAATTTATTATTCTAATATTTTACAAACCGAATATATGAATTTTAGTTTTTTTAGGAAGCATTTCAATGTAGTTCTAAAAAAATTAAAATACGATTTTAATGGAGCCTGAAAGCTGCTATTAATGCAGAAACTCCGTAAATGACAGCGAAAATACCGGTAACAATTGTGGCAGCCTCTGCGCCTTCAAAAGGATAAAGTAAAATCAACAGTCCAAATAATATAGCAATTCCGTTCTTCAAAAGAGCAGCCCTTTTATAGAGTTCCCCGTATTGTATCTGGTGCCACATACTCAAAACACCGCTAATAAGGGCAATCAGTCCAACTAAAATAAAAAAGAAACTAACAATAAACTGCGGATTAATGATGAAAACCAATCCAATGACTACATTAATCACCCCAAAATAGAACCAAAAGTTGGTAGCCATATTTTGTTCCGTTTTAGAACGATTTAAAATTACCAGAGAGATGCCGGTAATGGTCATTATCAAACCAAAAAAACGGATTAAAAGTTTTATGGCCATTTCGGGATTTGAAAGTGCCAAAATTCCAAACAGCAGAATCAATATTCCCTGAATAAAGATTACACGCGGATTACTAAAAAACATCTTATACCTGTTATCCAAAATTTTTATCTTTTTAAGTGCTTACTTCTCAAATTTAATGTATTTTTTCCATTAAGGCCAAAAATATTTAACATTATCCTTATATTTCATGATTGCTTTGTCACACTAAAGCCACCCGATTATGTTCACTTTTCATCCGTATTTTTTAGACGCAACACTTGCTAAGCGGAATTTGTAAATCCGCTCCCTATTTTATAATAACAGGCAACACATGTATTTGTTCTGAAGATTGTATCTTCAAATAATAAAAACCTGCTTCGTATCTGCTAACCGGCACATTTTTAACATGTTCTCCAACAGCCTTAAATTCATCCAAATAATACTCCATCCCGGCTGATGAAACCAGGGATATTTTAAAATTCACCATCTCACCTGTTCGAATCTTCACATTCAACATATGACTGACCGGGTTCGGATAGAGTTGTATATCATATTTTGCTGTATTAATACCGTCTACACCAGTTTCTTCCTCTTCTCCGGCAATAACCACCGTGTCTGAGCCTACACATCCATAACTATCTGTTACCGTCACCCAATATTTACCATAATCTGTCACTTCAAAAGTATTTTTGCCGGAACCGTTATGCCACTCAACAGAAGAAAATTCATTTCCAACACTCAGGTAGTAAGGGAAATCATCTTCCTCCAATATTAAGGTATCGCTTCCGGCCAGATAGGGCTCGGGATAATGAATATCCACTTCTTTGTAGGCAGTGTCGCTTTTCATATCATCATAATTAAGCAGGTCGACAAATGATGAAAGTTGATAAGTCTTATCCTGATCCAGAGATACTTTCTTATCAAATTCATATTCCATAGCATTGCCTGTCTGAAATTCTGAATTGAATGCCATACTTTCAGCAACTGTATCATTTTCACCTACCAGATACATGATCTGCATTTCAGTTCCTTCCGGGATACTAAGTTCTCCTTTATTTTCAACCTCAACAACAACTGGAAGAGCGTCCTCCTGCCTGCAGCCTGATTCTGGCTTAAAAATCTCCGTAACTGCAATATGAGGGGCGATATCGAACCATACATGAACTGTGTCGCTGGCACTACAATCCATGTTATTTGTTACTGTTACAGCATAGAACTCATAGTCATCGTTAGCATCTGCAAGAAAAGTTTGTCCCGTAGAGCCATCGTGCCATTCATAACTCTGAAACCCGGAACCTGCATCAATCTCATACGTTGGCGATTGCACATTTGTATCCGGGCCCAGTTCTAAGTCAGGTCCATAAACGTCAACTTCTGAAATAAAAGCATCATTTTCTGTATTGGCATCACCATTAAAATCAGTATAAGCAGCAAGTTCGTATAATTCTTTGTCTGAAAAATCAGCTGTTTGTTCATAAGAAAAACGCAAAGCACTATCGGGGAACAATGTATCCTGAAGCGTAAGTGAATATTCAAAAGGTGTCTGATTGTCTATTTGATAACCCACGGAAATGGTCTTATTTTTTAATAACGTATCCGCGCCATAATTTCTCAATTCTGCTTCTATAGTTTCACCATCAGACAATTCACAAGCTGATCGTGGCTTAAATATAGTATCAATTCCCAGATCATACGCTGAAACGAACACAGAATCGACGGAAGTGCATCCATGTGCATCACTTACCGTTACGGAATATTCCTTAGAAACCGGTGAGCTAACATTATACGTATTACCCATTGTACCATCCTGCCACTGATAACTTACAAACTCTTCTTCAATACCAAACTGCAAGGTATCCGGGCTGGTGGTTATAATTGTATCATTGTAATTTCCTATAGTAAACTCCGGATAGCCATAAGAAAAGATTTCTGACTGCAATGTGTCGTTATGAAGTTGAACATCTGAATACTCTCCATAATCCAGATAAACTTTCAACTCATGGGAATCGCCGGAAGATAAATCAATTTTTTCTTCAAATGTATGGAGGATATGAGCTGAAGGGAACAATGTGTCCGAGAGTTCAATTATGTTTTGAACAGGCTGCCCGCCGTCTAAAACAAAATTAGTATTTATTGTTTCCCCTGGAACTAACGTATCGTTGCCTGAGTTTGAAATTTCCACTTTTATCTCCTCTTCTTCAGAAAGACTACAATCACTCTCAGGCGCAACCAACTCGCTAACAGACAAATCGTTGGCAACCACAACAACAGTATCCCGGGCTATGCCACAACCATGAAATGCCGTTACTGCCACCGAATAAGTCTTTGACCAGGCATCTGTAATTTCAAAAATACTGTCTGTAGAACCATCCTGCCATTCGTATTGCTTAAACCCACTGCCGGCATTTAATGTTATTGTATCCGGTCTGGTTGTGTAAATTGTATCATAACCCAAGTCAACTTCAGGATAACCATAAACACTGACAGATTGTTGCAGGGTATCATTGGCATGTTCAATATCAGGGCTATAATCAACATACGAAATAAGATTATAATCTCCCGGCTCAGACATATCAACAGGAGTACTAAATTCATGAACATAAGAACTATCAGCACCTAACTCTTCTGATAATAAAATGGTGTCTGTTTTAAATTCACTGCCATCTCCATCCAACTTATATCCTGTTACCAACCGGGTATTTGCCGGATAGGTATTCTGACTTTGATTTGTTAGCTCTATTTCAGGATACTCCTGTGCATCTAATTGGCAGCTATTCACCGGACTAAGCAGATTCGTAGCAGCAAAATCATCTGCAATTATTCGTACAGAATCTGAGGCCTCCCCGCATCCATGCACATCAGTAACCGTAACGTAATATAAGTCATTAACTTTTGATGTTACATTGTAGATACTATCCGTTGATCCATCTTGCCACTCATAAGTATCAAAACCTTTGCCGGCATTTAATTCAAAGGTGTCTGCCCGGGAAGTAAATATGCTGTCAACCCCAAGCTCAACCTCCGGATACCCGTAGACTTCTATACTTTCTGAAAGGGTATCATTCTTCATATTAATATCACCATCATACCCGGTATAAAGCTGAAAATTATATACCATAGGTTCGCTCAAATCAACACCATCAAATGTAAAATAAACTGTATCGCCAGGTGCCATATCTTCAGTAAGAACAAGGGTATCCAATACCGGTGTATCTTCATTAATTGTATAGCCAAGCGGGAACTCCTCTCCGCTTAGTTTAGTTTCCTCTCCAAAATTCTCTACAGCTATCTCAATAGACTGAAGTTCAGCATACTCGCATGAGGAGCTCAGATTATAAACATCAACCACACCGATGTCTGTATTAGAAGGTATTACACTTATTGAATCTGTTGCAGTACATTCCTTAGCATTAGTAACAGTCACACTATAAGTTCCATGTGCGCTAATATTGTAAAACTGGTCTGCCGGGCCTCCGTCATGCCAGTTATATTCATTATACCCTGCTCCTGCATCCAGAATCACCGTATCCGGAGCATCAGTTCCTATATTTGGAGCAAGGCTATAGTCTGGCATACCTAAAACAGAAACAGTCGTTTGTGCTGTATCATTAGAAGGATCTCCATATAAGGCCGGATTATCTTCAGCCGTAGTATAAGCTGTTATCTCATAATCTTTTGCCTCTGACATATCTACAGGTTCAGTCAATGTATGGATCAGCGTATCTCCAACGTTCAGTGTATCGGCCAGCAGAAAAGTATCCGCTATTGTTGTCTCATTGTCGAACTCAACTTTCAAAGATAACGCTTCGCCCTTTGATATTGCACGCACTCCAAAATTTTTCACCGCCAACCTGATAAATTCATTGTCAGATAGTTCGCATTGAGTCACCGGAGACAGGACCGTATCGATGCCAACATCAACAGGAGATTCATAAACCGACACGTCATCAATTGCATACCCGTCATCATCACTAAAGTATCCGCCACTTTGGAAAAGCAGACGCAGTTTTACAGAAGATTCCCCGGTGACTGCATCAGGAAGAAATTGCCGTACTGTCTGCCATCCCGTAGATTCACTCCAACCAGGAGAAGCCAGAGCCTCTACATAGCTGTTATACCATTTCCAGTTTGAATGCGTAGCAGAGTCTACATCATGCCATGATTCTCCATCCAGTGAGTACTGAAGTTTCATTCCGTCGGTACCAGCCTGCACATTCCCACTAATAGCCATCTCAAAAACCGGTTTGATTACATCTGTAAAATCAAAAGCAGGACTTTCAATGAAAGAGGAATCACTTACCGGATAGGAATTGCTAAGTCTGGTCATCCAAACATTTTCACCCGAAGCTGCTGAATTGATATCATTGCCATCTGGCTTGCCATGTTCCCATATTCCACCGCCCTGAGAATACCAGTAACCATCGTTTTGCTCAAAATCATCTGAATACGGCAAGGTTTCAGTAGGGTATGAAAACAGTGTTGTTGTCAAACGATCATTGTCCTTATCCTCATCTTCTCCTAAGGTAGTTTCTGCCATAACTTCATACAATCCCGGGTCACTAAAATCAGCAGTTAATCCAAAAGTAAACGTTATAGAGTCATCTACAGGTATAGTTTTTTCCTTAATGGTGTCATAATGCATTGTTTTTCCGCCATCGACAGAAAAAGCAAGAGGCACAGGCTGAGTAATCACTTCACCTCCATAATTTTTCACAGCAACTTTCACTTGTTCTTTATCAGATAAACCAGCATCATCCCGCGGACTAACCCAGACTGAAACTCCCACATCCTGTGCAATATAGTCTCCTGTCACTGAGAAATCATCAATATTCCAGCCTCCATACTGGTCGTCGTTATCAGTAGGTCCTAATGAGTAAGCCACTTTGACATCAGATGTTCTTGTGGTATATTCGCTAATATCTAATCGTTCTGTGCCCCAATTATCATTATTATAACTACTTTCGTTACTTGACCATATTTCAACTGTATCAACCTCATTCACAATCAAATCAATAGATGCTTTATCTAAATAATGTATGTTCAGCCAGCGATAATAATTTAACGATATATTCTCATAATATTTACAATCAATCGTTTTACTAACAGCATAATATTCTCTTCCGGAAAGACCGGGTTCATAATCTCCTTCATACACTCCCAGGCCTGTCAGGTCAGTTCCCAGAACATTAATTCCACTTACTGTATTCGAGTCGGGATCAGGTGAAAAATATCCATAACTCCCGGTTGAGCCCTTACCTTGAGGGACAGCAATTTCAAATTCCCCGCTCAGAGACCAATTATCAGCATCAGCAAAATCATCATAAATTAAAGATTCCTGCAGGCGTCGAATTCCATCAGGAGATTTTGAACTATACGGGTAAGTGCTATTACTCACTTTGATTGAATTGCTCTCAAACTTAGCGTCCAATATATTTAAATGAGATTCATAACTAATATTTTTCCTGGTGTCATATGTAAGCCAAATACTTGTAACTCCATAAGGTAATGAGTAATTCAGATTATCAAATACTGCTGCACTATTTTCAAAACTAACAGCCTGTCCTATAGGGTTTTTATCTGAAAATATATCGGTATGAGTAGCATACAATTTCACACCATCTGCTTCCAAATCAGCGTCATTGGTATTTAAACTAGTTGCACTAAGGCTATCTAAAAAGAGTTCCCCAGAGTTACCCGAGACTTCAAAATCAATTCTCAATATTGGGTTATCAGAAGAACCGGCAGGAATAACAGCTTCAGAAGCCTGATGAAAACTTACGGACTCTAACTTTTTGGGAATCGATGCGGTTTCAACCACTTTAACCTCATCAATACATACCCCGGCGCCACCACCTGCAATGGAAGTAGCTTCAAATGCAAGTTTATAATCAGAAGTATATGTTGTATCGGGCAGTTGAATTGTTCTTATTTGCCATTGCTCCGTTTCCTGAACGAACTCTTTTAATAATGTCCATGAACTCTCCTTATTTTCTTTATAATAAACACGTAATTCATCTACCTCACTCCACCACTTATACATTGCGTGCGCAAATTCCACTTCCACTTTTTTAGCCTCAGATAAATCTAATGCAGGGGTTACCAGTTTTCTTATTCTTTTTTCAGTAGAAAAGAAAAAAGCATTATAGTCACCTTCATAAGCAGAATCCGGATAACTTTCTCCCTCCCACTCATATCCGCCTTTATTAGTTTCCCAGGAACCACCATTTTCAACTTCTATTTCCTCCCAATCTTCAGGAATATTATCGTTATCGAAACCTTCTTCAAGAAAAGTTTGTGCAAAAACACCAACAGGAAAGAAAAAAAGTAACAGAACAACAATTAAATACTTATAAAACTTCTTCATGAAATTAACTAATTTAAAGCATGTTATACAAACAATATAATTTAAAAAAACCCAAAATGAGCGATTCTCACTCATTTTTAATACCAATAATGAAATAATCCTACTATTATCTTATCAGAGTGATATCACCCATTCTTTCTACCACCTCACCATTACTGAATTTAACCTCGACTTTCCATACATAGACATCCTGAGGCATTAATTCTCCCTGGTAATATCCATCCCATCCTACGCGATAATCGGTGGATTCAAATAATTTTTCACCCCATTTGTTAAAAATTTCCAGTTTATAATCAATAATGCCGGAAGCCACCGGATGGAAAATCTCATTGTCCTGATCCTTATCAGACCACCTTCCATCGCTCGGTCCACTCTTACTCGGCCTGAAGGCATCCGGAAATTCCAGTTCTGCTTCTCCTTCAACCAATACAGCATTTTCCTTCACAATTGAATCTATGCATCCCTGTTCGGTTTCTACCGTCAGCCTAATATCGTATTCACCTGTTTCTGTGTAGAGGTGCTCCGGGGTTCTGCTTGTATCAGTACTGCCATCTCCAAAGTTCCACAAGTAATTTTCCCCGTATTGCGATAAATTAAAACAGTGCATTTTCTGATCCGGAAGCATTACAAGTTTAGGCTCTACTTCAAAGTCAGGAATTGGATTTTTATATACCTGAATCGTATCGTAGGCATGGTCTGTACCTCCCTCGCCTTCAGCAACCATTTTTACATAATAAATACCTGCTGAATCAAAGGTATGTTCAATATTTTGCCCGGCACCCTGATTGCCGTCACCAAAATCCCATGAATACTCATATTCTTCATCAAAAGCCGAAGGAGCTCCTTCGAATTCAACAGTTAAAGGTTCGCAGCCATCGTCTCTGCTTAATTGATAGGAAGCATCAACCTCCGGCGGCAATATTGAGACTGATTTTGTCATTGTATCGCTGCAATGACTTGTATTACTTCTTATACCCAAACCTATATCATAATTGCCCCAATGGTTATAATCGTGAAAATTCGGGCTTTCTTCATTATCAGTCTCACCATCGCCAAAACTCCAGTTATAAGACCAGGGGCCCTCATTCGACCTGTTTTCAATAAACACTTTTGATTCAGGAAACTTCTGAACTTCCGGGAGCGCTGTAAATTCAGCCTCCGGCTGAGCATAAACTGTCAAAGGCTTCGTAATGGTATCCCGGCAATCGTATTCAGAGGCCGCTTTTAAAAATACAGAATAAGTTGTATCCTGTGAGCTTAAATTTGTAAACCGGTGAATCGGATTTCCCTGCCCGGAAGTATTCCCGTCGCCAAATTCCCAGTAATAGGAATCAGCATTTGATGAATTATCTTCGGCATTTAACTCCGCTACAAACGGGTGACAATCTGCATCGCCATCTTCAAAGCTAAAATCTGCTTCTACATCCGGGTACACATTTAAGGTAAGCCCTGTACTATCTTTACAATTCTCCCCGGTTTCAGTATAAAGTTCAAGATAATAGGATTTTACATCATTAGAGTTATTATAATAATGATGAGGAACAATAGTATCAACCGTATTGGTACTATCATCTCCAAAACGCCATTCAAAGCTGCTATACCCGACCGATTCATTCTCCATTATTGGCTCTAAGGGCGGGCATGAAGCGGTTTTATCAATATCAAATTTAGCTTCTGGCTGGTGAAATACTTCTATCGTTGCACTGGTATCATCACTGCAATAAAAGGGTGAGGAAACTGTCAGGGTAACTTCAAATTCTTCATCTACCTGGTTATCATAATTATAGTAAACGTGGTCTGTGGTTTTCTGACTGGAAGATGCTCCATCGCCAAACTCCCAATTATAGAGTGTACCGGGCGGGGCAACAGATGGCTCACCAGTAAAATCAACGGTTAATGGATTACAGCCTTCTGAAGGGCTATTAAAATCAAATGATGCTTCTACATTCTGATATACACGTACAGTATCTGTATATACGGATGTACACCCGTGTTCATTTCTTGCTATAAGTTTAATTTCATGCGGCTGGATGTTAGAGGTATTGTTTTCAAATTTGTAGGTAAAATCAGATGTATCGGTTGGCGCTCCGCTTACTGGTGTACCATCTATCTGCCATTCGTAAGTATTATCCGGGTGTCCGACGGAGTGATTTACAAACGTGGTTGTAAAAGGCGGGCACCCTTCGTTATCTGTAATTGTGAAATCAGCCTGAAGGTATGAATAGACATCAATCTCCATTTGAGCATTGTCGCTGCAACCATGTTCTGTCTCTGCTACTAATTCAACAAGATACGTAGTATCATCTGTGGCCGGGTTTTCAAATTTGTGTTCGGGATTTTGGTCGCCGGAAGAGGAACCATCTCCGAACTTCCAGCTCCAGCTATCTCCCCAGCCATCAGACTCATCAGTAAAATCAACAGTCAAGGGATTACAGCCCGCTGAAGTATCTACAGTAAAATCAGCGTTTAAGGATGACCAGACGGTAATATTGCGGATTGTGTCATCTGTACAATTGCCGGTTTTATCAGTTACCGTAAGTTGAACCGTGTAGGAATCACTCCCGCCATCTGATTTATTATATTTCTGTTCATCGGGATCCAAACCTGTTTGTGGAGTTCCGTTATCAAAATCCCATTCATATGTTCCAATACCGCCATATTCTTCAGCTTCAGCACCGACAGTCAACGGCGAACATCCTTCATATTGGTCCATTGAAAAAGCTGCTTCAATAAACGGATGCACAGTTACAATCCGCGTAGTATCATGCGTACAGCCATTCGCTGTTTCTACTTCCAGATTCACGTAAAAATCCTTATCGTTATCACCCTTATTCACAAATTTATGTTCAGGTGTTTCCGCATTCGACGAACTGCTGCCGTTAAAATCCCATCGGAACTTATCAGCCCAGTCAGAGGCCTCCTCAGAAAATTGAACGTCTAAAGGATTACAGCCTGAAGTATCTGCATCAGGCGTAAAATCAGCTACTACCCCGGAGAAGACAACCAGGTCTTTTTCAATCGTGTCGGTACAAAAACCCGAAGAGCTTTCAACTGCCAGTTGAACTGTATTCGTGTCCGGTTTGCCGGAATTATTCGTATAATTTTGTTCAGGCGGATCTTGTCCTGACGGAGTTTTGCCATTATCGAAATCCCAATCATAACTGCCAATAGCGGGGCTTTCATCGGCTGACAGATCAACTGTTACGGGCGAACAAGCTTCAACCACATCCAGTGAAAAACCGGCTTTTACGGAGGGATGTACTGTTACAGCATCATCAACCCGGAAAGTGTCGCTGCAGCCATAAGGTGTGGTAACTTCCAGGCTTACATTATACGAAGTATCCGAAATTCCGCTATAGGAGTATTCATGAGAAACATCGCCAGAAACTAAAGAACCTGTCCCGTCTCCAAAGTTCCAGTTAAAATCGGAAGCCCAGTCGGAAGAGTTATTTTCAAAGTCCACGGTGTCGGGACTACATATTTCATCGACAGAAGCAATATCATAATCGGCTTCAACAGATGAATACGTGACAATTTCACGCGTCATTGTGTCGGCACAGGAACCGCTTCCTTCCACAATTAGCTCTAATGTGGAAGTATCAGCTCCGCCGGCATTATTCACATATTCATGACTTCCGGGGTCAGCCACAGTAGAATCCGTGGTTCCGTCTCCGTTGAAGTCCCACCTATAATCAAGATCGGGATCAGGCCCTTTCGATTTATTGTCAATCTGAACATTCAGCGGAGAGCAGCCTTCGGATTTATCAATATCAAAACTCGCCCTGGCCCTGTTCACATGAACAGTTGCTGTTGTGTCGTCATAGCAGCCGTAATCCGATTCTGCATGGAATTCAACAGTATAAGACGTGTCTGCATTGGTTGTATTTGTAAAAGTATGTACCGGAACCGAATCCGAAGAAGAAGTTCCGTCACCGAAATTCCATGAGAAATCGCTTGCCGGAATATTTGTGGTATTATCAAACTCAACTGCTATCTCATTACAGCCAATTGTATCGTATGGCTCAATTTGTGCTCTTATCTCCGGATGAACAACAATTTCAGTTGTATCAGAAACACTCTTGCAACCCTGTTTATTCCACACCTCCAGGTAAACATAATGTGTATCAGGTGTAGTTCCGGTATTGACATATTCATACTCCAGGGTATCTATTGAAGTGAATGTTGTATCTTTCCCGGCTTCCAGTGTAAATACAAGCGAATCTGCACCTGCTGACGTGTTCCCTATTGCAATATCAAGCGGTGAACAACCCTCTACCTGGTTTATTGTATAATCGGCATATACATGCGGATGTACCATTACATCCTGATATGCAGTATCCTTACAGAGATTATTGGGAGCAGTGCTAATCAGACTAACTTCAAAAATCGTATCTTTCGCACTGTAATTTGTAAATGTATGAGTCGGTTCAAATTCGTTGCTTGTAGCTCCATCCCCAAATTTCCACTTAAAGTCGGATGTATCTCCATCAGAGTGATTCTCAAACTCAACCTCTAAGGGTGAACAACCGGAATCGGGTTCAGCTTCAAACTCGGAGGTAATATTCGGATGAACGGCAAAATCGGTTCGAAACGTATCTTTACATAAGTAATCATCTTTTAAAAATAATTGCAATTCGGGATTGAGCACTGTATCGGGGTCATTATTTGTGTATGTGTGCATTAATGTATCTCCGGAAAGTATTGTATCAGCAAAAGTTCGCTGCTCTCCATCTCCAAAATCATAGGTGTATTTAAGGTCATTGCCTATGGAATGATCCTCAATTACAACCTCGAAGGGCGAGCAACCGGAGGAAGCATCGGTACTAAATTTGGCATCCAGCGGATCTGATACATTAATATCAATAGAGGCAGTATCTGTCAGATCACAAGCCCCACCAATAACGACCGTGTATTCATAATTGCCCGGGGGTTTTACAACAGGATGAGGGCTTGAGGGATTTGAAATGTAACTTGGCGACTGGTTGGCAGACCATTCATAACTGGTGCCTCCTTTTGCCATTAACTGTAACTCATCTCCATAACAGAGATTAGCAAGCCCTTCGCCCTGGAAACCCTCAATATCTACCTCAGCACCTATCGCCTGAAATTCTGAGAAATAGCCGTAAAATGCATCCTCCCCTCCTGTCAAAATTCCCAGGTGAAATACATTTTCAGTATTCGTAAGAATGCTTTGTTCATCAAGCCCAATAACATCAATATCGTTAAATGGTATTGATGCAACACTCCATGGGAGGTTATCAACCTTTTCAAATTCAGTTTCATCAATAGCATCCGGATCGCCATTAAGCACAAAAGCGTCTTCAGCTCCTTCATACACCATGATATTCAAATAAAAAGGATCAGGATCGCCTGAATCTCCACTAGTGTTTGTCCGGACAAAAGGAACTCTTCCGGAACCCGTACAAAATTCAACAGTAGGCACAAGAGCGCCTCCAAACTGATTACTATTACCAATTGCTCCCTTATCGATACCGGAAAGATGAAACACATAGATTGGGGAGGAGGATGAAATTCTTGTAAATGGTTGAGTGTCCCTAATTAATACAGAATCTTGCTCTCCTGAATTTAAATTTTTTGTATAACGTCCGTCGTCTATAGAAATAGTAGTACCATCTTCCGTTGCCAACACATAAGCAATATCATAACCAGCGTATGTTTCCCCTCTGTTTACAATATATTCAGTTCCCAGTTTATTAACGGGCACGATTTGATCGGCAACGTAATCAACCGCAGTATTCCCATCCCAAACCATATCATCTTTAGTCTGAACCGCAATATCTTTATCAGAAGTGATCCTTGTTCCGTTTAGTTTGTCATCTTTATCCTTAGAAATATTCCATGAATTGTCTCCCTCCCCATACGGCACAATAGTAATTGTTTCTCCCTGGTCTAATTCCACAGTCAAATCTGTTGAATGTTCAACCTGATTATAACCACCAGCACCATCATCTTCAATAAGCAAAATGTTTTCTGTAGGCTCTATTGTCACCTCTGTTCCATCCTCAGTTGCTACAACATCTATAGCAGAATAAACCAGGTCATAAGCCCCATAATCATTATATGTTTTAAAATCCGTCTGAAAAGGCACAAAAAACTCCTGCCCCAAAGCATTAGCGCCTTTGAGGGATATAATTTCCCTGTTCCATGCAGCGCCAATTTCATAATAAGCCGTGATATCCGCTGTTGCCTCAATTTTTAATCCCTTGTTCGTAATATTCGCATAATCCGCATGATAAAAAGGGTGTTCTAATTCATTTTCAATTTCGTTGAGGTCGTAAACTCCGGGACCGCCGCCCCCGCGTCGAAATTCAATCGATTCCGTAGAGTTTGGAGGAATATCGTTAATCTCAATAATTGGATCATTCCCCTTGGCTGGTTGATACACCCTCACACTGGCGCCTACTTCATCGGTGGAGATACGCAGATACGTAGGTTCTCCGTCTGAATTATTATGATCTTTATTCACCACAGGGGCAACAAACCAAAATTCATCATCTACCTGGCTGTATATATCGTAGGAACTAAAGCTCCCTAAAATTAAGACTAAAAGAAATATGCGTGTTAAATATTTCATTTGGATAGCGTTATTTTTAAATTTAATCAAAGAAATTCACATTTTAATCAAATATAATCAAACTTTAATAAAATAATACGTATTTAATACGTAATTTAGATAATAAAGGTTATAATCATTATTAATACAGACTCAATCAATTTTCTCAGGTCAACGCAAGCGTCCGCTTGTGCCAGGTTTTATACCTAAACACCTGGCGGGTTTCTAAACCGGATAGAATTATTGTTTACCTCCTCCCCGCTGCCCTTTGATTCTGACTGAGTTGATTAAGTGACTGAGTTAATTGAGTTGGCATGTTCAAAAGTAGAGGGAAGTATTAAAATCTTCATCAATTAAATGACAAGAAGGAAGTATATAGTATTAGTAAAATACACAGAACATTTGCAAACAAAAAGTTCCTATCTTACTTGTAATTTGAAAGATCAGGTGGTTTCTTATTCCGGTTTTTTTGCCGATGATTTTCAGGCTTACTCGAAGGATCGGAACTTTCGGCTCAAAACACGGAACACGAAACACGAAACACGATAACAACAATTGCGCAAACGTTTGCGCTGCCTTCGCTGCCTGCCTTCGAACACAAAACGAACCCTCCAGGCTTATAGTTTTTTTGATAACTAAGCCCACTTATTCCTCCTCATAATAAAATGCTTCATGTCCCGGGTAAAATAATTTTTCCCGTGCTGTTTTTTCAGGAAACAGGTAATATCGCAATTCTGCCTGGCTGCAGACATCCCCTTCTTCATCCAACAATTCAGAAAAGATATAAGCAAAACGTTTATCGGTTTTTGTAAGTTTTGCGCGCACTTTTAATTTGCCTTGATTTACGTAAGCAGCTTTTTTAAACTTCACCTCAAGATTGGCTGTTACCCCACCGGTTCTTGCTTTCACGTAAACCACCCAGCTTGCAATTTCATCCAACAGAGTAGTTTGAATACCGCCATGTAAAACATTGCCATAACCTTGCAGGTGTGTTTTGGGTTCCCATTCACTTTCCAGATATTCTCCATTTTCGTAAAATTCCATTTGCAGGCCATTCGGATTTTCCGGTGAACAACCAAAGCATTGATAATTTTCAAATTCCCTGAACGGATTTCTTAATTTTTTCATGTGAATAGCGTTTTAAGTTTTTGAACCATATAAGTAATCATAATGTCGAGCCTACGGCTCTTTGGTTTAACTTTTTACTTTTTTTCTACCATACTTTCGTGCCTACGGCACTTGTTCTCACATTGATGTTTAATTGAATTTTTCAGAATATGGTATTAGAATGCCAACAGAACTATGAACATCCCAAGTTTTTCATTTAATATTCAGTGCCTCTAAGAACGACTTTAAATCATTAATAAAACTATATACATTTCAATTTGCCAAAAAAGTAACAACTAACAATCAGCAGGTTAGTCTTCCGGAAGCTGCCGGAAAATTCTAAAGGGCAGCGGGCAAGCCTATAATGTGTTTTCTTAGAACCACTATTTAACAGATTATTGCATTTAATAAATCAATCTTTTGTTGTTTTAAATCAGTTGTTTCCACAATACTTCGTTAAACGCAATATTAATTCTTAACTTTTATCTAACAAAGCACCGTGCGATATTATGGTAGAGTTGAAATCACCATCTTACCCCTTAAGCGCCGTCAGGTGCGACATTATGGTAGAAATGAATATCGCCCCGTCTTTTAAGCGCCGTTAGGCGCGACATTATTAGCTGCTCAAATCATAAAATTCAAATACATAATTGTCATCAAAATCTATCTTAAATTTTTCCAATAAATCGAGATACTCTTCTTTAAAAGTCCTCTTTCTATGATGCTCTTCCTGGTTTTGGATATATTTTATAACATCATTCCTTTGAGAACGAGAATGGGAAAAAGCACCATAACCTTCCTGCCATGCAAATTTACCTTTTATCCAACTGTTTTCATTAACCCATTTTGATGAATTTGCCTTTACAATTCTTACTATATCAGCAAGACAAGTAGTAGGATGCATTTCAAAAAATAGATGCACATGATCCCGGTATCCATTAACAGCTAATGAATATTGTTTGTTATTGTTTAAAATCCCGGAAATATACTTGAAAAGTCCCTCGTTATACTTTTTTGGAATAATATTTTCTCTTCCTTTTACAGAAAAAATTGCATGTATATTTATTTGTGTATACGTATTGGCCATGATTAAATCATAATGTCGAGCCTACGGCTCTTTGGTTTAACTTTTTACTTTTTTTCTACCATACTTTCGTGCCTACGGCACTATTTTACTTTGATATTCAATTTTATCTTAAATGAATCATAAAAAAACGACCTTAATATCTTACTTGCCTTACTAACTTTGCTTTAAAAATCATTTTCACTTTCAAAAATTCATACAGTCACTCCTATAGAACGAAGGAACGATTATCTATTCTTTTTTTATTTACCATTTTATTGCACCTAAAGCACCTGTGTAACTCCAAGATTCAGTTTTTTATAAAAGCAACGTTAAGCGTGACACTATGGTAGAGTTGAAATCACCATCTTACCCCTTAAGCGCCGTCAGGCGCGACATTATGGTAGAAATGAATACCGCCCCGTCTTTTAAGCGCCGTTAGGCGCGAAATTATTAGTTGCTTCAGCCTCTACGATAATTCCACTACTATACTACCTTCTGTTCTATTCCCATATTTTATATGCTATGTAAGCATTTGAATATTACGTTATTTATCATAATACTCAAAAGACCTTCCTGTGATTGATTGAACCGGAATTTTGATCACCCGAATATTATCGACAGCTGGTTTGGAATATTTGAAATCCCTGTCCGAATAGTTTTTCATGAAGATATTCAATCCTTTCACCTTCTCATCATAATCCTCAACAAAAATAGCCTCGCCTTCAACGATTACACTTCGGTAGCCCCATCTCCATGAACATGCTACCTGTTCATGACGGGCAAAGAGCCTATGGTCGGTATCAAACTCTACACAAACATTATTATTTTTCTCCAACACATCTAACTTCCGTCCCGCTTTAGCAGCATGGATCCAAATGGTCTGGTCTTCATAACCAAAATTAAAAGCCAACACATAAGGCCGGTTGCCATCGACCATTCCAACATGACATATATCGCACCGTTTGATGATGCCTTCCAAATCATCCATATCTGTGATATCCTGAATTGCTTTGTCTTGTACAGTTGCCATAATAATTATTTTATAGGGTTAAGTATAATTTCAAAAATAATGAAATCTTAGAAACTGTTTTGATTTAGTCATAGAGAAATATCTAGTAGCGCCAGGATGAGAATGTTCCTGAATATGAGTGACAACTTTCACCCCTGAGAACTGAGAGAAAACTGCATGGAACACTGGCTTCCAGCTGGAGAAGACAGGAAATACAAACAAGAATTCATGCAGATAACAAAAGCAAAAAGATATTACTATTAATGCTCAAAATAAAATCAAAACAGTTTCTTGGTGAGAAATCTGAAAATATTGTTAATTTAGAATCATTTAGAAAAATTCGTTATGAGTTCTGGTAAAATATATAACAACTGGTTAATAAACCGTTTGTATCAACCACTTCCCCACCTTAGAGAAGAACCGCATAAATGGGGTATAATAACAGCAGTAAGCATATTTATTTCTTTGTTTTTATGGTTTTTCCAGCCTTTCGGACTTTCCGGGGCAAAAATAGAATACAAAGAACTATTTATAATCGGTTATGGTGGTGTTACCTTTGTGGTTCTGACATTATTCACTGTGCTGATAAAAAAACTGTTAAGCTATTTATTCCCTGAAAAGCAATGGACCGTCTGGAAACATATCATCTGGCTTACTATTTTATTGCTGGCCATCGGAACTGGTAATTATCTATATACTTTTGTCTTCATTGATCCCATAATATGGAATTGGAAAGTTTTTTTCTTATTTCAGCTGTTTACAATCATTATAGGGCTTATTCCTGTGTCAATAATAACGCTGTATAGTGTTAACCAAAAACTAAAAAAGAATCTGGCAATTGCAACAAATATTAATCAGGAAATTGAACACAAAGAAGCGGTAGATAATGATAAACACGAAACAGTTACAATCACCGGGAAGAATAAAGGCGAATCGCTTACTATCGCAGCAGAAAACATCTACTTTATCTGCTCAGAAGGAAATTATGTCCGAATTTATTATCAAGGTGAAGCAGGAATTGAAAATAGATTGCTGCGAAATACTTTGAACGATATTAAACTCCAAATGCAAAATACTAATTCAATTGTTCAATGCCACAGAGCCTATCTCGTAAATACAGCCAAAATTATTAAGGCCGAAGGAAATGCTCAGGGCTTTAAAATAACATTAGATGATATGAATAAAACCGTCCCTGTTTCCAGAAATCATATCCCGTCAATTAAAGAAACCATTATAGTTTAACTCCTTTGTCATTCATCCCTGATTTTTGACAATGGTCACAAGTGACTGCATTTTATCATAAAACCTTGACACTCCTCACTATTATTTGCTTGTAGTTAATTATGCCTGTAGTTTTGTTTTCATAATGTTTAACTAAAAAAATTACAATTATGAAAAAGCATTGGATTTTAATTACAGCAATTGTACTCATTCTTATCGGTCTTGGCATACATTTTTTTCATGAGGGAGTAATGAGTTCCGGACAATTCGTATCTGACTATTTTGCAGCCGGAGATTTCGCTTCCGGCATATTTGCCGCGGGAACTTTCTCAATTGGAATTTTTTCGATCGGAATTTTTTCGATCGGGGTTTTTTCAATTGGAATATTTAATATTGGCGTGTTCACCGCAGGTTTTTTCATGCTGGGATGGCATAAAGAACTACCCGATGTTTTTCGAAAGAAGAATTCGGGCAAATAAATACATTCAGGGAGAAGAATACAGTTCAGCCGCAAGCTTTTAATCCGCTTGCGGCTTCTTTTTTTGAACAAAATCAACAATTTGCATCAAAAAATCAAATTTAACTAAACAAAAATGCAGTTATATTGTATCTATCTTTAGAATAATTATCAATTAGGATTTATTACGAATTAAAGGCCCTTATGACTGAAACAAATAAAATACGAAGCCAAATTAGCAACAGCGGTTTAAAAGTTACTCCTCAACGCATTGCTGTTTACAAAGCCCTCATAAATATTAAAGATCATCCAACTGCGGAAATGGTGAAACGTTATATTTCAAAAAAGCACCCATCCATCTCACTGGGAACGATATATAACACATTAGAGAGCTTTGTTGAAAAGGGACTGATTGAGAAGATCAAAACAGAGGACGATGTTATGCGCTATGAAACGGTTTTGGAGAATCATCATCACCTTTACTGTCAGAAAACAGAAGATATCGCGGATTACTATGATGACGAGCTGAATGAACTGATATTTGAATATTTAAAAAAGAAAGAGATTCCAAATTTCAAAATTGAGGATATAAAACTCCATATTATTGGAGAATTTACAGATAAATAAATGTTAAACAACTTAAAATCTACAAATTATGCACAATGAAGAAACACAAAGTTTCCCGCTAATCGGGGACAAATTCCCCGAAATGGAAGTACAGACAACAGAAGGAAAAATAAAATTACCTGAAGATTACAAAGGCAAGTGGGTAGTATTATTCAGCCATCCGGCAGACTTTACGCCGGTTTGCACAACAGAATTTGTGGCATTTGCCAAACGAAAAGAGGAGTTTGACAAAATAAACACAGAATTAATCGGATTATCCATCGATCAAATATTCTCTCATATTAAATGGGACGAATGGATTGAGGAAAATCTGGACGTTAAAATAAACTTCCCGATTATTGCTGATGCCAATGGAGATATAGCAAAAAAAATTGGAATGGTTCATCCCGGCAAAGGATCTCAAACCGTTCGAGCCGTATTTATCATTGATCCTAAGGGCTTTATTCGTCTCATACTTTATTATCCGCAGGAAATCGGAAGAAATATGGACGAAATTCTTCGTTCTGTAAAAGCCCTGCAAGTACATGAAGAACAAGGCGTTGCCGTACCGGCAAACTGGCCTGAAAATGAACTTATCGGGGACAGAGTGATTTTACCACCGGCTACCGATAAAAAAGCTGCGAAAAAACGCCTTGAAGAACATGAAGGTTACGACTGGTGGTTCTGCCACAAGCCATTGAAAAAATAATCTTAACCGAAACAAATACAAACCCTGCAATTTTTATTGTGGGGTTTTTTATTTTGAAAATTGAAGATATTTTTTTTTGATATTTGCATTTACACCTAATTCTAAAAAATGAACCGCAAAGAAAAAGCAGTTGAACTATATAAATCTGATTATAACTGTGCTCAATCTGTTGTAGCTGCTTATGAAGATTATTTAGGATCAAAAACGCAAACCCTGGTAGATATAGCTGCCGGATTTGGTGGAGGCATGGGCAGGCTCCAGAAAACTTGCGGAGCAGTTACCGGCGCCTTCATGGTGATGAGCAGCCTATATGATCATGCTTCACAAGAATCGAAAGATCAATTAACGAAAGACATTCAAAGTTTCGCGGCTCAGTTTAACGAAATTCATGGAGACCTAAACTGTAGAAACCTTATTGAATATAATCTCAACAAGGAAGGGGAATATCAAAAGGCTAAAGAAAACAATGTATTTAAGAACAAGTGTACCAAATTTATAAAAACGGCCGTTTCATTGATAGATGAATTCATCGAAAACTCGAAAAACCATATCAAAAGTGTTTAAAGGATGGCCTGAAATAGAAATTATCACTGATAATCAGCAAAAAGAAACTGCTAAAGCCCCGTTGATAATTTCTGCAAGCAGAGCAACTGATATTCCGGCTTTTTACAGTGAATGGTTCTTCAACAGGTTAAAAAAAGGCTATTTGAAATGGATCAATCCTTTCAACGGCAAAGCGTCCAACATAGCGTTTCAAAACACGCGGGTTATTGTATTCTGGTCTAAAAACCCTTCTCCCGTCATTCCGTATTTACACATTCTCGACGAATTAAACATCGGCTATTATTTTCTATTTACGCTAAATGATTATGAGAAAGAAAATCTGGAACCCAACCTTCCTGAACTCTCCGAACGCATAAACACGTTTATAAATTTATCAGAGACCCTCGGCAAAGAAAAAGTTTTGTGGAGGTTCGATCCGTTAATGCTTTCAGAAAATATTGGAATTGACACATTAATCAAACGAATAAAAAATATTGGAGATAAAATCCACCCCTATACAGAAAAACTGATTTTCAGTTTCGTACAAATTTCCCGGTATAAAAAAGTTCAGAAGAAGCTGCTTCAGGAAACAAGTATATTTAACAATGAAAGTTTATTCAGAGCAGAATTTTCAGATAACCAAAAACATGAATTTGCAGACCAACTAAAAAGCCTGACAAACGACTGGGGCATCCGGGCTGCAAGCTGTGCAGAAAAAATGGACTTAACCGCTTATGGTATTGAGCATAACAAGTGTATTGATGATAAGCTGATGCGCCGGCTATTTAAACAAGATAAAAAATTGCAGGCGTTTCTGGATACGGGAAATCCTGAACCAAATCTTCAGACCGACCTGTTTCAGAATAATACGAAACAAAATAAACCGCTCAAAGATAAAGGACAAAGAAAAGAATGCGGTTGTACCCCGGGGAAAGATATTGGCCAATACAATACATGCATGCATTTGTGTGCTTATTGCTATGCGAATGCAAACAAACAATCCACCCTGAGAAATTTCCGGCTCCACAACCCTGAGAAGGAAACAATCTATTAAATTTGTAGTATGAATAAACTCATTGAAATATCAGAACAAATCAAATCTTTATGGCCGTCAATTGCTATTGGATCAATAACCGCTGAAGTCAGCGTTAAAGCGTCTGATGAAGCATTAAAAAAGGCTCTAAACAGAGAAGCTGAAAATATACGGCAGTCAAAGGCTGTAGAAGAAATTTCAAAAATTCCACAAATACAGGCCGGCAGAAAAGCCTACAAGGCATTTGGAAAAACTCCCGCGAGATACCGCCTCTCATCTGAAGCTTTACTACGCAGATGCATTAAAGGACAGGGAATGTACTTTGTAAATAACATTGTAGAAATCAATAACCTCGTGTCTATTCAAAGTTTCCATCCAATATGTGCTTTTGACAGGGAAAAAATCAATTATCCTATTATGTTCAGACTTGGAAAAAAAAATGAAATTTACCATGGCATTGGCCGTGGTGAACTAAACATTGAAAACCTACCTGTATTCGCTGATTGTCGCGGAGCTCTTGGCAGCCCCACAAGTGATTCGGAAAGGGTAAAAATCACTCCCCACACAACATCGCTGCATATGAATATTATTGCCTTTGACGGAAAAGAGTCTCTGAATCTGCATTTAGCCGGGTTGAAACAATTGCTTGAACACTATGCAGAAGCAAAAGCTATAGAGCAAAGCATAATTCAGTGATATTGAACTCTGCTGTTTGCTTTTGGCCTTTGGCTTTTAGCTCTTGGGTTCTGGCAAAACAATTGCTGATATTGCATCTTTTGAAACCTCAAATCGTTAATGGATTAAGCTATCGTTAGAATACGTTGACTGAGTGGATTAAGTTGATTGAGTTGATTAGGTCGGCACATTCAGAAAAACAGAAAGAAAAAAACAAACACCTTTAGGTTAGTCTAATGCGAATTATGGAGGGCAATTGTTTATCCATTATGTGCTGCATATTCACCGCCTACTGCAGAGTGCTGCTTAATCATTAGCTCTTGGTTCTAATCTAACATCTACCATCTACCTGTCGAACATCTAACATCTACCATCTATTATCTATTATCTATTATCTATTATCTAATTTCTAACCGGTTTACGATGAAATCAGCTTATATCCTTTTCCATGTAAATTAATAATTTGGATGGAAGGGTCATCTTTCAGGTATTTTCTCAACTTAGTGATATAAACATCCATGCTGCGGGCATTAAAATAACTATCATCCTCCCAGATGGTTCGCAATGCATAATTCCGTTCAAGCATCTGGTTTTTGTTCGTGCAAAGCAATTTTAACAATTCGGACTCTTTTGTGGTTAGCTTTTTCTCCTCTTCCTCTTTTTTGAGTAGTTGTTTATTCGCATCAAACGTGTACGATCCAATTTGAAAAACTTCAGAATTCTGTTTATCTGAATCGAATTGTGATGTTCTGCGTAAGATGGCTTTCAGCCTGTATAACAATTCTTCCATGCTGAAAGGTTTGGTGATATAGTCATCGGCTCCAATACTGAAACCTTCGAGCACATCATCCTTTAACGTTTTTGCTGTCAAAAAAATAAAAGGTATGGTAGCATTTACTTTTCGTATTTCTTTTGCGAGCGTATATCCATCCATTTTAGGCATCATGATATCGATGATGCATATATCATAGTCATTTTTATTGAAAGCATTCCACGCAGCTTCGCCGTCAGGATATAGAAAAGTAGAATATCCCTTAGCATTCAGATACTCTTTTAATAATGAACCTAAATTTTCATCATCCTCTGCAAGTAAAATTTTAACTGTATCGTTCTCCATTTTGCTGTTGGTTATTAGATGGTATTGTTATTTCAAATCTTGTTCCCTTTTTATATTCACTTACTAAATCAATGTTTCCGCCATGTTGTTCTACCATTTTTTTAACATAATTCAATCCGAGCCCGAAGCCCTTCACGTCGTGTAGATTTCCTGTGGGCACACGGTAAAATTGCTCAAATATTTTGCTTTGATCCTTTTTCCTAATTCCCAGACCATTATCTTCGACAGCAATCAAAAGCTCGCCATTATAATTTTTGGTTTCCACCTTAATATCAGGGTTTTCACTGCTATATTTGACTGCATTATCCAATAAGTTGAAAATAATATTTGTAAAATGGACTTCATCCACTTTAGCAAAATGATTTTCGGCTTCCAGATTTTTATGAATGTTTCCATTTTTTTGTTCCACCTGAAGATAAAAACTTTTCACAACATTTTCAATTATACTATGGATGTCAAGCTCTTTTGGTTTAATTTTTATTCGACCTTTGTTGAATAAAGCAGTTTTAAGCACTTTCTCCACCTGACAACTCAGCCGCTTAGTTTCGTCATCAATAATATTAGAAATCTGACTAATGTTTTTTGACTCTTTGGGAATTGAATTATCCTGCAGCATCTGTGAGGCCAACGAAATTGTCGAAATAGGAGTTTTCAATTCATGAGTCATATTATTTACAAAATCATTTTTCACTAAAGATAATCGTTTTTGTTTAAACATGATATGCGTTGTCAAAGCAAACCCCACGATAATGATTAAGGATAGCAGCAGAGAAATGAGTGTCATTGCTCCCATCGACTTAAATATATATTTGTCCCGTTCATTAAAATATACTTCCAGGTAATTGTTTTTGTTAACAAGATCGCCCGGGTATAATTGATCTTTATAGACAATATGCCCGTTTTGGCTTTGATAATTATCCGAGCTAAAAACGACACTATCTTTTTGAGTGACAGCGAATTCATAATCAAGGTTTACATCATTTTCCTTTAACTGCTGAGCAAGGAGTGAATCAATCATATCTTTGTCCACCCGTTTCTCAATATCAACATCTATCTGAACCAATTTATTAACAATGTTCTCTACAAACACTTTCTCTTCGGAAAGATCGGTGCCCAGGTTCTTTTCCAATTGAGATTTTATAAACTTACTTTCCAGGTTGCCATCCGAAAGTCGAAAACTTTTTTTGCTGCTTAACCCCTTATCCTGGCTTCCAAAGAAATCCATTTTTGTAGAAAACTCCAGAGAATCAAAATTTTGGATTTTCAGGATTTCTTTGTCTTGTCGCAATTGTTTAAACGAGTATCTACTCTGTTGTAATTTCTCTGAACGAAAATTTATAATCGAATTCCCCCCCGGTTTATTTTCCTCATAGGGTTTCATTTCCTGTTTCAACTTATATACTACCTCCTGATTTTCCAACTCCTCTACAACATTATCAAGGGATTTGTTAATAAGCTGATTAAATTGTTGTTCATTTATTCGCATTGCATTACGAATCCAGAACCCCTGAACGGTAAATAACCCCAACAGTGTAAGAGATAAACCAAAAGTAACCAACCAAATTGTTTTCTTGCTCATAGGGTACAAATTTACGTATCTATTTAAGAATTAACGCAAACTTTAACAATCTTTAACATCAGTTGACTTCCGTTAACTGAACAATGCCTTATATTTGTTGTCATAATAAAAAGGTAGTTTTGTCACTTTATAAATTTAGGGTTATAGGGGACAAACAGCATAAAAAAAGAGGTTGAAGGGACCTCTTTTTTTTGTTTATAATTATTTGATATGATTTAAACAACCCCTACCTACCACCTACTATCTATCACTAAAATCCATCAAACATCTAATATCCATCATCCACCATCTAACATCCATAATTAATGGTTCCAGTTAAAATTATCCAATCCGGTCAGGCAGTTTTTAATCAACTGGATACTGCTTTCGATATCTTCCTTATGAATCGTTTCAATTACCTGATGAATGTGCCTTGTAGGGATAGAAACAGCCCCTGCAATTGATCCTGACCTGGTCATTCGTTGTACCATAGCCGTATCTGTTCCACCTTTTGCAAGCAGTTCAGGTTGCCATTTGATTTGTTTATCACCGGCTACTTTTTTGATGAACTCAACCATCCTGTAATCAGCAATTGCAGTGGAGTCAAGAATTTTAACTGCAGCTCCCCCGCCAAGTTTAGTAACCTGCTCGTGAGCCTGTGAACCCGGAACATCAAAAGCAATGGTTGTATCAATCGCAAAGCCGAAATCGGGTTCAATATTTTGAGTAGCTACTTGCGCTCCTCTTATTCCGACTTCCTCCTGTACAGTAAATACAGCATAAATATCATAAGGGTGTGGTGTTGATTGTAATGCTTTTAGTACCTCAATAAGTACAAAAACAGATATTCGGTTGTCCAACGATTTTCCATTTACGCAATCACCCATTTCAATTAATTCTCGTTCTCTGGTAACCGGATTTCCTATTTCGACATATTTTTCAACTTCTTCCTTCTCCATTCCCATATCTATAAAATAATCCTCTGTCTTCGGCGCCCGCTTTTTTTCCTCATCTGTCATTACATGAACTGGTTTGGAACCCATAACACCTACCAGATTCTTTTTTCCATGAACAATTACTCGCTGGGAGGTCAACGTCTTCGGATCAAATCCTCCTAACGGGATAAATCGAACGAACCCGTTTTCATCAATATGGTTAACAATAAAGCCTATTTCATCCATGTGAGCGGCCAGCATAACCTTTTTGTCGCTTTCGCCCTTCCTGAAGGCAATTATATTTCCCATGTTATCCACGTCAACTTTATCGACGAGGTTAGTTACCTGCTCAATAATCAGATTTCTTATCGGTTTCTCATACCCCGGAGCACCTGGGGTTTCACTTATTTTCTTTAACAGTTCAAAATTTATATCCATAATTAAAAAGTTAATTTTTGTGATTGAACATTCTTGATAGGTTTTAGTTCAAAGGCCGTGATTACAATATCCAATCCCTTAATTTTATTTATCAAATTCAGGACAAAATCTCCTCCTCCTGTGTCTCCCTCAATTTTCAGGAAAAAATCTATATTGGGTAATTCTTTCAGTAAATAACCCTGCTCACCTTTATTGGAAATTAAATGATATGCAACCGAAGGAGAACTACCAATGCAATTATATTTAGAAAAATGCTGTTCAACATTGGCTTTACTTATTTTGATTATGAGATCATCGGCTTTTTGAAACTGAATATTCAACGCGTTGTTTAAGGCCCATGATAAACGATAATGATTTTGATGGGAAGCTATACAAATAATTCTGAAACTTTCCGGTTGAAACCCTTTTAACTTGTGAACTTTTTTTGCCATAAAAATTAAAATATGTAAAAAGAAAGAAAAGTCAGCTTCTATGTTTCGACATATAAATCAAAAGCCTGCTTCGCAGCTTCTTGTTGCGCTTCCTTTTTTGAATTCCCTTTACCGGAACCTAAAATCTTATCAGATATTTTTACATCAGAATGAAAAAGGGGTTTATTCGATTTTTTTTGAATGTACTCTTCTTCTTCAAAAACCACTTCCATTTCGTTTTTTTGACTCCACTCAATGAGCTTGCTTTTGTAGTCAATGATATACTGTTCGAAGGAACTTAAGTTGATATATGGAAGAAAAAGATATTTGTGCAAATGTCTCCTGGTATTGTCATAGCCGGCATCAATAAAAATAGCTCCAATAACAGCTTCAAAGGCATTCCCCATCACATTTTTGCACGGAAAACGATCCAGTTCGCTAAACACAATTTTATTTAAACTGACCTCAGAGGCAATACGATTTAAGTTATCCCGACTCACAAGTTTAGAGCGCATTTGTGTTAAAAAACCCTCATCGCTATCGGGGTAGTATTGGTACAGCCATTCTGCAACGATAGTATTCAAAACAGAATCGCCGAGAAATTCGAGTCTTTCGTTATTAATCGAATGTTTATTGTAAATTTTGTAGGATGCAGATTTGTGGGTTAGAGCAAGTTTGAACAGGCCTAAATTTTTAGGCCTGTATTTCAAAACTTGCGAAATTGCAGTATATAATTTCTTGTTCTGTGAAAAACGCTTTAGAGGTAGTATTCTTATTTTCAATTACTGCTCTATTTTTTTCACTATTACAGAAGCATTATGTCCACCAAAACCGAAAGTATTACTAATTGCAACATCGACGTTTCGCTCCTGAGCTTCATGAAATGTATAGTTGATATTATTATCCAAATCAGGATCTTCCGTCTGATGGTTTATTGTTGGCGGAATAAAGTTTTTATTAATAGCACAAATTGCTGCAATCAGTTCTACAGCACCTGCTGCACCTAAAAGATGCCCTGTCATAGATTTTGTTGAACTGATATTCATTTTATAAGCATGGTCACCAAAAACTTCTTTGATGCCTTTAATTTCAGCCCCGTCACCTACAGGAGTGGCTGTTCCGTGAGCGTTAAGATAATCTACTTGTTCAGGTTTAATATCAGCATCGCTCAGTGCATTGATCATAACGTGTCTTGCACCTTTTCCTTCCGGGTGAGGTGCTGTTAAATGGTGGGCATCAGCAGACATTCCTCCGCCGATTATTTCACCATAAATTTTTGCACCACGTTTTTTTGCATGCTCATACTCTTCAAGAATGAGTGCACCAGCTCCTTCTCCCATCACAAAGCCATCACGGTTTTTGTCGTATGGGCGGGAGGCTGTTTTGTACTCGTCATTATTTCTTGAAATTGCCTGCATAGCGTTGAATCCACCCATCCCGGCTTCATTGATTGCTGCCTCAGAACCACCTGTTACAAACATCTCAGCTTTACCCAGGCGGATATAATTCATGGCATCAATAATTGCATTGGATGCAGATGCACATGCTGAAACAGTGCTGAAATTAGGCCCGGTAAGGCCATATTTCATTGATATGTGGCCAGCCGCAATGTCAGAGATCATTTTGGGGATAAAAAACGGACTGAATCGGGGTGTTCCGTCACCCTGAACAAATCCCTTTACTTCATCCAGGAATGTATTAATTCCACCTATTCCTGATCCCCAGATGACACCGGCTCTGTTTTTGTCAATGCTTTCAAGATCAACATTGCAGTCTTCTATTGCTTCTTTTACAGAAATAAGTGCATACTGAGCATACAGGTCAAGCTTCCGGATCTCTTTTCGGTCAAAGTGCTCTTTCGGATTGTAATTTTTTACCTCACAGGCAAATCTTGTTTTAAATTTCGAGGCGTCAAAGTGCGTGATCCAATCAGAACCGCTTACACCTTCTTTTAAACCTTTGCAATATTCTTCAAGATTATTGCCAATTGGCGTGAGAGCACCAATGCCAGTTACAACAACACGTCTAGATCCCATAATAAATTAAAATTTAAAACAAGTTAGTTTATAATTGTGCATCGCTATTGTGCATTTTCTTCAATATACTTAACTGCATCTCCTACGGTGCCAATATTTTCTGCTTGATCATCGGGTATTGAAATATTAAATTCTTTTTCAAATTCCATGATCAATTCCACTGTGTCCAGTGAATCTGCACCTAAATCATTAGTAAAGCTTGCGTCATTTGTAACTTCGTTTTCTTCAACGCCTAACTTATCTACGATAATTGCTTTTACTCTTGATGCGATATCTGCCATAACTTTAAAGTTTTAGTTAATAATTTTTAAATTTAACATTGCAAAGAAATAGAATTCCCTTTCATATAACAAAAAAAAAACTCACTTTTTTTTTGCAAAAGTAATTTTTTTTGTGACAATCAGGATGTTCTATTGTTCAAAAATAGTGTTTTTCTATTACAAAATAGTACTTTTCTTTTATTCTTAAGCGAATTCACTATGCAAATATTATTATTTCTAATATTTTTGCAAAAAAAGTACCATGAAAAAGATTGCAATCCTTGCATCAGGTTCAGGAACAAATGCGGAGTCAATCATAAAATACTTTAAAAATCATAAAAGTATCAAAGTTGAACTCATCCTTTCAAATAAACCCGATGCTTTTGTGCTTGAAAGAGCCAAAAAACATCATATACAATCTGCCACTTTTACAAAAAAAGAACTTTACGAAAGCGAAAATGTTAAAAATTTATTGTTTGACAAACAGATAGACTTAATTGTTTTAGCTGGTTTTTTGTTATTGGTTCCACCCCATATTGTGCAGGCTTTTCCGAATAAAATCATTAACATTCATCCAGCTCTGCTACCCGAATATGGGGGCAAAGGGATGTATGGCAAGCGCGTGCATCAAAAAATACTTGAAAACAATGAGCCTGTAACAGGCATTACAATTCACTACGTGAATGAATATTATGACGACGGGGATATTATACATCAGGCAAAATGCCCTGTATATCCAAACGATACTGCTGACACTCTGGCTGAAAGAGTACATCAAATTGAACACATCGAGTATCCGAGAATTATTGAACAACTACTTTTAGCCTGAATTATTCAGGATAGAAGAGTATGTTGGAATTTTCAGAATTTAAGGCAGATATCTTTATGAATACAGAACAGAAAGAAAAGCTCATACAGCAATAAAGGATGATAAATAAAAAACATCTTCTTAGGGATAATAGCAAGCAATAAATGGTTCTAAGAACACAAATTCAGAAGTATTAGCTATATTTCTATAAGAACTCCTACCTGCAGGCAGGTAGAATGCGAAAAACTAATTATCAACGAAATACAAAAATATTTTATCTGGTATTTTAATGTGTTAACTAAAAGAATGCGCGTTTTATAAAATCCTATTTAAAATATATCCCTGCTTTTTAATCATTTTTGCATTTTTCAGGATGTTTCCTTGCTAGATTTTGTCTATAACTTTCTACAATTCAGTAGGTTGATTACTTAAGAATGTACCTATATAAAGACATTGTGTAGAAAATATTAAATTATTATCCAATAATGCAAATTTTTGGTGACTTCAGAAAAAGAGAATGTATAAAGCAAATATTCTATTAAGAAACTGTTTTGATTTAATTTCGAGCATTAATAGTAATATCTTGAAGTTTCGCACCTAACAAATCATTGATTTTAAGCTACTTACTCATCAATTCTGTATTTTTCCCCTTGCCCTGTTGCCGATGAGTAGCTAATTTATT
>Ga0207414_1000152_pt1 | contig 34682 bp, 37 predicted proteins | sample PonA231FremontCA_2_FD_187269 | JGI IMG/M metagenome (GOLD analysis project Ga0207414, IMG submission 187269) | Marine sediment microbial community from Fremont, CA, USA - Pond A23 Sediment 1 (SPAdes) | ecosystem: Environmental > Aquatic > Marine > Unclassified | place: USA: Fremont, California...
GGTATTCCGCGATCTCGCGGGCCTGTGCCTCGGTGTCGACGACGTTGAGGACATCGCCCGCCTCGGGGGTGCCGTTCAGGCCCAGCACCTCGACGGGAACGGATGGCCCGGCTTCCTTGACGCGTTCGCCGCGGTCGTTGATGAGCGCGCGAACCTTGCCATACTGTTCCCCGGCGACAAAGATATCGCCCTGATGCAGCGTGCCTTTTTGAACCAGCACGGTGGCAACCGGGCCACGCCCGACATCCAGCTTGGCCTCGATCACGGCGCCTTCGGCGGCGCGGTCCGGGTTGGCCTTGAGTTCAAGAATTTCCGCCTGAAGCGCGATCGCCTCAAGCAGTTCTTCGAGGCCCAGCCCGGTCATGGCGCTGACTTCGACATCCTGCACGTCGCCGGACATCGCCTCGACCACGACCTCGTGTTGTAGCAGGTCGGTGCGCACCTTGTCGGGGTTCGCCTCGGGCTTGTCGATCTTGTTGATCGCCACGATCATGGGCACTTCTGCCGCCTTGGCGTGATTGATCGCCTCGATCGTCTGGGGCATCACCGCATCGTCGGCCGCCACCACCAGCACCACGATATCCGTTACCTGCGCCCCGCGGGAGCGCATCGAGGTGAAGGCCGCGTGGCCGGGGGTATCGAGGAACGAAAGGGGCGCGCCGCTTTCGCTCGTCACCTGGTAGGCGCCGATGTGCTGCGTGATTCCGCCGGCCTCGCCCGAGACGACCTTGGCGTCGCGGATCGCATCGAGAAGCGATGTCTTGCCGTGGTCCACGTGGCCCATGATGGTAATGACGGGCGGACGCGGCTTGAGCTCGTCCTCCTTGTCCTCGACATGGGCGATGACATCCTCGACGTCGGCGTCGGAGACGCGCACCACGCGGTGGCCAAATTCCTCGATGATGAGTTCGGCGGTGTCGGCGTCGATCGATTGGTTCTGCGTGACCATCATGTCGTTCTGCATCAGCGCCTTCACCACGGCGCCGACGCGCTCAGCCATGCGGTTGGCCAGTTCGGAGACCACGATCGTTTCGGGCAACTGCACGTCGCGCACGATCTTCTCACGCTCGACGTTCTGTCCCATCGCCTTCTGGCGGGCGCGCTCTTGCTTGCGCTTCATCGCCGCCATGGATTTCTGCCGACCGCCTTCGCCGCCCGACAGCGCCTGGTTGAGCGTCAGTTTGCCAGACCGGCGGCCATCGTCCTTGCCCTTGCTGCGCGTGGGGCGTTCGTCCTGCGAGCGCTCCTTCTTGCGGGCGGGGGCGGGGGCGGATTTGCCGGCCCCGCGTGCGGGCGCCGGGGTTTCCTCCGGGGTTGGTGCCTTTGCCGGCTCGGCCGAGGCGCGCTTCTCGGCCTCTTCGGCTTCGCGCTTCGCGCGCGCCTCCTCTTCGGCCTTGGCTTTCAGCGCTTCTTCGCGCTCGCGCTCTTCGCGTTCCTTGGCCTCGGCCTCTTCGCGGCGGCGCTGACGCTCTTGTTCGCGGCTTTTCTCTTCGGCTTCGCGCTTCTCGGCTTCGTCCGCTTCGCGTGCCTTCGCGGCCTGAAGTGCTTTCAGCCGGCGCTCCATCTCTGCATCGGAGATGCCTGCCGGGCGCTTCTTGGGGTCACCCTGCGCCGGTTGAGATGTCGCACCACCGGGCGCGGCGGACTTGCCCGCACCGGGCTTGGGGACCACAACGCGTTTGCGTTTGGTTTCCACCACGACGTTCTTGGTCCGCCCATGGCTGAAGCTTTGCTTCACGTTCCCCGAACGGGGACCGCCACGTACACCCAAAGTCTTTTTACCGTCGTTGTCGCTCATGTGGCTCTTCTATCCTTTCCGGTGGTCTTCGCATCCTCAGAGAGGCGAAGACCCTTCAGTCTTGACGCTTCCTCTACAACACGCGAGGCCAAACCTCCAGCGCCAAGCGCTGCATGTATCACAGTTTGTCGCCCGAATGCCAAACCCAACTCATCCGCTGTCAGCCAGCCAATGAACGAGCCCCCTCTGGGCGTACTCAACTTCGACTTTCCGCGTTCAGAGCCATCACTGGCCTGAATCAGGATTATCGCCTGTTCCTTGCCAAGCCAGTCCTTGACCTTCTCATAGCCAGAAACGGCTTCGCCACCCTTGCGGGCCAAGCTTATCAAATTCACGACCCTGCGCGCCAGCATGCTTTCAAGCCGGTCAACAAGATCGTCGGGGGTCTGCACAGGGCGTTTGGCGGCACGGGCGAAAAGCCCCTTTTTCACGGCCCGCTCCAACGCCGGGCGTCGGGCGGAAACCCAGATGCCACGGCCCGGCAACTTGCCCAGAAGATCCGGCGCGACCTCGCTTTCGGGCGATATGACGAACCGGATCAATGCATGCGTCGGCAACACCTCGCCTGTCGCGATGCATTTTCGCTCTGGGCTTTCCGCCCGTTGCTCTCCGGTTCGTCCTGCGCGCCCCATGCGATTCTCCCGAAGGCCCGCGATCAGGCCTCCGCTTCCTCTTCGGATTCGGCGTCTGCCTCTTCGGCATCCGCGTTGTTGTTCAGTTCCTCGGGGTCAACCCAACCCAGCATTACGCGCGCAGTCATGATCATGTTCTGCGCTTCGGCCAATGAGACGTCGAATTCTTCCAGAAGGCCTTCGTCCTTGACCCGCTCACCATCGACAGTGGTCCAGCCGCCGGCGAGTTCCCAATCGGCGCAGGTGGCGAAATCCTCCAGGGTTTTCACGTCATCTTTGGCCAATGCCTCGATCATTTGGGGTGTCAGCCCCTCGAATTCAACCAAGCTGTCCTCGACGCCCAGTTCGCGCGCGTGTTCGAGTGCCGCCTTGGCCTGCGCGTCCAGGTATTCGCGCGCGCGGGTCTGCAATTCTTCGGCGGTGCCCTCGTCCACGCCTTCGATCACCAGCAGTTCGTCGCGTTCCACATAAGCGACCTCTTCGAGCGAAGAGAACCCTTCGGACACGAGCAGCTGGGCAAAGAACTCATCCAGGTCCAGCGTGTCCATGAACAGTTTGGTCCGCGTTTCGAATTCCTTCTGGCGGCGCTCGGAATCCTCGCTTTCGGTCATGATATCGATGTCGAGCCCGGTCAACTGGCTGGCCAGGCGCACGTTCTGGCCGCGCCGACCTATCGCGAGGCTCAACTGTTCGTCGGGCACGACCACTTCGATCTGGCCGGCATCCTCGTCAATCACGACCTTGCTGACCTCTGCGGGTTGCAGCGCGTTGACGAGGAAGGTGGCCTGATCGTCATTCCACGGGATGATGTCGATCTTTTCGCCCTGAAGTTCGTTCACGACGGCCTGTACGCGGCTGCCGCGCATACCCACACAGGCGCCCACCGGATCGATCCCGCCATCATAGGAAATCACGCCGATCTTGGCGCGCGAGCCGGGGTCGCGTGCGACGGCCTTGATCTCGATGATGCCGTCGTAGATTTCAGGCACTTCCATCTTGAACAGCTCCGCCATGAATTGCGGATCTGTGCGGCTCAGGAAAATCTGGGGGCCGCGGGCTTCGCGGCGGACATCCTTGATATAGGCGCGGATGCGGTCGTTTGGCCTGTAGGCTTCGCGGCCGATCTTTTCGCTGCGACGCAGGATCGCCTCGCCGCGCCCGACATCGACGATCACGTTGCCGTATTCCTCGCGCTTGACGAGGCCGTTGATGATCGTGCCTGCGCGGTCCTTGAATTCCTCGTACTGGCGGTCGCGCTCGGCTTCGCGCACCTTTTGCAGAATCACCTGCTTGGCGCTTTGCGCGGCGATGCGGCCCATGTCCACGGGCGGCACTTCCTCGATGTACTGGTCGCCGACATTTGGGTCGTCGAGATACTGCCTGGCCTGGTCCACGGTCATTTCCGCCTGGTAGTTTTCCAGCTCTTCATCTTCGACCACGGTGCGCACGCGGGTAAAGGTGGCGCGCCCGGTCTTGCGGTCGATGCTGACCCGGATATCCATTTCGCTGCCGTAGCGGCTCTTGGCGGCCCGGGCGAGGGATTCCTCCATCGCTTCCACAACCAGCCCCGGATCGATCATTTTCTCGCGGGCCACGGCCTCGGCGGTTTGCAGCAACTCTAGCTGGTTTGCAGAAGTGATTGCCATGGTCTCAGTCCTCCTCAGACCGGGTTTCAGTCTCGATATCGTCGAATACGGTTTCGTTCAGTGTGCCGGCGTCCTTGCGGCTTTTCAGCATGTCCTTGATCAAATCGTCGGTCAGCACCAGCTTGGCGTCCGACAACCAGTCGAATTCCAGGCCGATCGTTCCCTCGGGCAGATTGATCAGGACCTCGGACCCTTCGGTGCCTGCCAACTCGCCCTTGAAGCGGCGGCGGCCGTCGATCAGTTCGGTCGTTTCGATCTTTGCCTCATATCCTTCGAAAGCGTCGAAATCCTTCAACCGCGTCAGCGGACGATCGATGCCGGGGCTGGAAACCTCCAGCACGTATTCGTCGAGAATGGGGTCTTCGACATCGAGCACCGCACTCAGCGCGGTGCTGATATCGGCGCAATCATCCACCTCGATACCGCCCTCGGGCCGATCCGCCATGATTTGCAAGGTGCTTGTCTTGCCGCTCATCAACCGCACGCGCACAAGCTCAAACCCCATGTCCTCGATCACGGGGGTGATGATCTCGGCCAGCCTGCGATCCATGGCTGCTTTGGCGATCAGGTCGTTGCTCATGCGTCTGGACGTGCCTTTCGGACATAAAAAAACGGGCGCTGCGGCCCGTCGATCGTTCCCGGTGGAGCGCGGGTTTGGACCCCGACGCGCCGCTGTCGAAGGTCATATACGCTTCGTAGGCTGAGTCTGCAAGGGGCATTCGCCTTGCAGATTCGGCCCCTGTCTATGCGTTCCGCCGAGATGCGCGCGGTCGCCTTCAGGACTCGCCGATCTGATCCATGACCCGGACAAGTTCGGCGCTGATCCCGGGTTCCGAAAGGGCGTGCCCGGCGTTCCGGATCATCCGCAGATCGGCGTAGGGCCAGCGTTCGGCCAACGTCCAGGCAGAATGGGGCGGGCATATCATGTCGTAACGCCCCTGCACGATAACGCCCGGAATGTGCGCGATCGTGTCCATCTGATCCAGGATCTGGCCATCATAGGCCAGAAACGCGCGGTTGGTGAAATAGTGGTTCTCCAGCCGCGCGAAGGCCCGCGCGTAGTGATCCGGTGTATCCCCGCTCATGCCCGCGGAGTGAACCGAGGCAAGCGCGTTTTCCCAGGATGTCCATGCCTTGGCATGGAGTGTCTGCTCTCGCAGGTCGTCGGAAAACAGCCTCTTGTGGTAGGCGCGTATCATGTCGTCGCGCTCGTCCTCGGGGATCAAGCCGACAAACCGTGCCCAAACGTCAGGCCAGAACCGTCCCGCGCCACCGCCGTAGAACCATTGCAACTCGGCCTCGGTAGCCAGAAATACCCCCCTCAGGATCAGGTGTTCCACCGCCTCTGGATGCGCCTGCGCATATATCAAGGCCAGCGTCGCGCCCCAGCTGCCGCCGAAGACCGCCCATTTGTCGATGCCCAGCTCGACGCGAATACGCTCGATGTCATCGACGAGGTGCCAGGTCGTGTTGGCCTCGACGCTGGCATGCGGCTGCGAGCGGCCGCATCCGCGCTGATCAAACAGTATCACGCGGTAAACAGATGGGTCGAAGTAGCGCCGCATCGCCGGGCTGCATCCGCCGCCGGGACCACCGTGCAGGACGACAACCGACCGGCCCGCGGGGTTGCCGGATTGCTCGACATATATCTTGTGCCCGTCGCCCATATCCATCATGCGCTGATCGAACGGGTCGCGCGGCGGATGCAGGTAGCTTTGTGCGCTTTTTTGGCTCAGGAACTTGTCCATGATAGTCCTATAATATTCCTTAGACTCAAAAGAGCACATGGAGAGCAGAATGCAAGCCGGTCACAGCACCATCGATTCATCCGAAGTTGCCAAGTTCGAGGCCATGGCCGCAGAATGGTGGAATCCGCATGGCAAGTTCAAGCCGCTGCATATGCTCAACCCCTGCCGTCTTGATTACATCACCGGGCAGATTGCCGCTGAATTCGACCGCGACCTTTCTGTGGAGCGACCTCTTGCCGGGCTGCGCCTGCTGGATATCGGGTGCGGTGGCGGACTGTTGTCGGAACCCATGGCGCGGCTGGGGGCGGAGGTCGTCGGGGCCGATGCCGCCGAACGCAACATCCCCGTTGCGCGGCTCCATGCCGAGCAGTCGGGCCTCGAGATCGACTACCGTTTCACGTCGGCGGAGGCGTTGGCAGAAGCTGGTGAGCAATTCGATGTCGTGCTGAACATGGAAGTGGTCGAACACGTATCCGATCCGCTGGTCTATCTTTCGGCGTGCCGCCAGTTGCTGCGGCCCGGAGGATTGCACATCTGTTCGACCATCAACCGCAACGCCAAGAGCTTTGCCATGGCCATCGTGGGGGCGGAATACGTAATGCGGTGGTTGCCCAAAGGCACGCATGAATGGTCCAAGTTCATCACGCCGGACGAGTTGTACGACCTGATGCGCAAGGCCGGTCTGGAGCCGGTCGATCGCAAGGGATTCGTGTTCAACCCGGTTTCGTGGCAATGGTCGCTTTCGACACGCGATTTGAGCGTGAATTACGTCACTGCCAGCATCAAGCCCGCCTAGCGCGGACTGGAGTATATCGTGTGAAACGCTGCCTGTCCCGCCGTGACCCCGGTCAGGGCAGTGACGGGCGCTGCTAACCCAGCTCCAGCTTCAGCCGCAGTTCGCGCAGGATGGGCAGGATGGCGCGCACCTTGGCTTCGCCCAGTTCGCTGACCAGCTCGCCGATCATCGGGGAAATCGCGGCCAGCGCGGCATCGCGGGCCTGACGCCCTGCCGGGCTGATCGCCACCATCTTGCGCCTGGCGTCGTCCCAATCGGGGCGGATGTGAATGTAGCCTGCCCATTCCAGTTTGCTCAGCGTGTTCGTCATCGCCCCGCGCGTGACGTGGAAGCTGCGGGCCAGCTGCGCCGGGCTGCGTTCGGAGCCTGCGCGTGCAAGGTGATTGAGAACCGAGAAATGCGAGATTTCCATGCCCTTGGGCAGGACGCGCGACAACCGGTTACGCACCAGTTGATCCGCCGTCAGAATTTCACTGAACAGCGTTACCGCAAGTGCGTTGCTGGCATCATCCATCCGGCCCACCGAAATCGCGGTCATGTTCGAGCGCGGGAACGCGCCTGCGTGCTTGTGCCACCGCGTCCATATCCAGATCAACGAATGTAACACCTGGTTCGGTTCCCGCATCGCTGAGGATTTCGCCCCAAGGGGCGATCGCAAGGCTGTGTCCGTATGTCTGGCGTTGCTTGCCGCGCGAGGTGGGGTGGCTGCCGGTTTGGGCGGGAGCCAGAACGTAGCACCCGGTTTCAATCGCGCGGGCACGCAGCAGAACGTGCCAATGCGCATCGCCTGTCACCGGGGAAAACGCCGCCGGAACCGTCAGCACCTGCGCATCGGCCTTCGCCAACGCGCGGTAGAGGTAGGCAAAGCGCACGTCATAGCAAACGCTCAGCCCCAACCGGGCAAACGGGGTCGTGGCGCAAACCGCGTGTTGCCCGGGCCTGAAGCCGGCCGATTCGCGAAATGTCTCGCTTTTCGAGACCTGCACATCGAACATGTGGATCTTGTCGTAGCGCGCGTGGATTCCACCGTCGGGGGCGATCAGGAAAGACCGGTTGGCAAAGCGCCCGTCGGCATCGTCGGTCTTGAGCGCCAGTGACCCGATCAGGATCCACAGGTTCAATTCGGCCGCGTCCTCACGCAGCTTGGCAAGGGTCGGGTCGTCCGCCTCATGAGACAAAACCGCACGTTGATGCGTGCGACTTGTTGAAACGCAGTTCGTGACCTCGGGCGTCAGGACGAACCCCGCGCCGCCATCTGCCGCCTGTCGGACCAAAAGCCGCGTTGCCGCAAGGTTTTCAAGCGGCATATCGCCCGAGGTCAGTTGCAGCAACGCGGTGCGCATATCGTCTATCTCGCCAGTAGCGCGTCGAGTTTGCCCTCACGATCGAGCGCATACAATTCGTCACACCCGCCCACGTGAGTTTCCCCGACAAAAACCTGCGGCACGGTCCGCCCGCCGTCGGCGCGCTGGATCATCTCGGGTTTGCGGGCGGGGTCCGCCCACACGTCCACCTCGATAAAGCTGACGCCTTTCTTGTTCAAAAGGCGTTTTGCCGCGTGACAGAATCCGCATAATGGCGACGTGTAAATTTCGACTGTTTGCATGAGCCCATCCTATTCATTGCCTCAGTTGTCACGGATTTAGGCATCCTTTGCAACGCGCGCCAGTGCGATGACTGAAACTTGTGCGGCGCCCGCCGCGAGGCAGGCATCGGCCGCGGCCGACAGCGTGGCCCCCGAAGTCAGCACGTCGTCCACCAGCAATACCCGCCGCGCCGTCATCCGCGGAATGCGGTGCGGATGGGCAATGATGGCGTCGGCCAGGGTGCCAAAGCGCTGTTGGCGGTTCATTCCGTCCAGCGGGACAGTGCGCTTGCGCCGCAACAACAGGTCGGGGCACTGCTCATGGCCGGTATGACGCGCGAGGTGTTGTGCAAGCAGCGCCGACTGGTTGAACCGGCGCTTGAGCATGCGGGTCCAATGCAGCGGGATCGGCGCTATCAGTGTGTCATCGGTCAGGAGCGGTGCCGCCGCGCGGGCCATCCAGAGCGCGGCGGGGCGAGCGATTTCCTGGCGGTCCCCGTGTTTCAATCCAAGGATCATCCTGCGCGCATTGTTTCGGTAAAGTAGCGCCGCGCGCCCCGCCGACCACGGACGGGGCGTGGCCATGCAATCGTCGCACAATTCGCCGCCGGTCCCTTCTTCGCCGGGTAGCGGTGCGCCGCAACCGTCGCAAACCAGCCCGCCGATGAACGGCGTATCCCGCCAGCAACCGCCGCACAGGCCAAAGTCGCTTTCGACCAGATCGCCACACGAAAGACAGCGTGGCGGATAAATGACGCGCAATGCAGTTTGAAACCTCATCGGCGGAGCCTTATCTTGAACGGGATGAAAAACGCTCCCCGTCTGACTGATCGCACGGCCCTCATGCGCAATCGCGCGCGCGCTGCACCCGCGCCCGTGCGTTTCCTGCACGAAACTGCGCTTGAGGAACTCCAGTTTCGCCTCGGAATGGTTAATAGAACCTTTACAGCGCCCGCCATCGTGGCCGGCGATACCGATTTCTGGGGCGAGCACTGGCCGGATGCGCGACTCGTTCATGACGAAGAGGTGCTGGCGCTGGATGAGGGCGCGCATGACCTTGTCATTCACGCGATGTGCCTGCACTGGGCGAATGATCCGGTCGGGCAGTTGATCCAATGCCGCCGGGCGCTGAAGCCCGATGGGCTGCTGCTGGCGGTTTTGTGCGGGGGGGAGACTTTGCACGAGTTACGCTCGGTCATCACCTCGGCGGAGGTTCAGGCGACCGGCGGTTTGTCCCCGCGTGTACTTCCGATGGGCGACATCCGCGATCTGGGCGCCTTGTTGCAGCGATCCGGTCTTGCGTTGCCGGTGGCCGACAACCTGACGCTGCGCGCCAGCTATTCGGATGCATTTCACCTGATGCGGGAATTGCGCGCCATGGGTGAGGCAAACGCGCTTGCGGATCGCCTCCGCCATCCGACCCGGCGATCGGTTCTGCGCGACGCGGCCGAGCTGTACGCCGCGACGCATGGCGAAGAGAACGGGCGCATACCGGCCACCTATGAATTGATGTTTCTGACCGGGTGGGCCCCTGATGAGAGCCAGCCCAAGCCACTGCGTCCGGGATCGGCCACCAAGAGCCTTGCCGACGCATTGGGCGGTGTCGAAACGCCGCTTCCGGATTGACGTGCGGGATTGACCCGTTATGTCACCCCTGACCCATGCAGGAAACATGATTTGAGGAATGCCAGATGCCGGACGCTACCGACACCGCTGTTTGCCCCGCTCACGCCCCGGCGGATCATCCGGCGATCAAGCCACCCAAGGTCGGGATTCTCCTGGCGAACCTCGGGACGCCGGACAACTACGATTACTGGTCGATGCGGCGCTACCTCAACGAGTTCCTGTCGGACCGGCGGGTAATCGACTACAGCCCGTGGAAATGGCAGCCTCTGCTGCAGCTCATCATCCTTACCAAGCGTCCTTTCACCAGCGGTGCGGCTTACAAATCGATCTGGAACGAGGAACAGGGCGAAAGCCCCCTGATGACCATTACCAAGGACCAGACCGCGAAGATCGCCGAGGAAATGAACGCCCGCCACGGGAACCGGGTGATGGTCGATTTCTGCATGCGCTATGGAAACCCCTCGACCAAGTCGAAGGTGCGCAGGATGGTGGATGCCGGATGCACCAAGATACTGTTCTTTCCGCTGTATCCGCATTACGCCGGCGCGACATCGGCCACCGCGAACGACGCCTTCTTCAGGGCGTTGATGGAAGAGACATGGCAGCCGATCGCGCGCACTGTGGAACCCTATTTCGAGCACCCTCTTTACATCGAGGCGCTCGCGGAATCTGTCGAGAAGGCTTATGCCGGGATCGAGGAACGTCCTGATATCCTGGTGGTGTCCTACCACGGCATGCCCAAGCGATACCTCATGCAGGGCGATCCCTATCACTGCGAATGCCAGAAAACGACCCGACTATTGAAGGAACGCCTGGGCTGGGACGACATGGATATCACGACCACGTTTCAATCCGTGTTCGGACCTGAAGAGTGGTTGAAACCCTACACGGTCGAAGAGGTGGCCCGCCTGGCCCGCGACGAGGGGAAGAAGAAGATCGCCGTGATGGCGCCGGCGTTTTCGGCTGACTGCATCGAGACGCTTGAAGAGATCAACGAGGAGATCAAGGAAAGCTTCGAAGAGGCCGGCGGTGAGCAGTTCACCTATATTCCCTGCCTCAACGATGAGCCTGCGCATATCAAGGCGCTGAGCGCGGTCATTGATGAAAATCTGAAGGGGTGGATCGACTGAGGCGGCCGGGAACGGCCACCTTGGAAAGCGAGAAATAGAAAAGGCGGTGGAAGATCTCCACCGCCTTTTCGAATGTCGATATCGCCGGAGCGATCAGTTGCTGGCGACTGCTGCAACAACGGCCAGCAGGATCAGCGGCACCAGGACATTGCCGGCGGACGAGCTTGCGGTTTCTTCAACGACAACAGGTGCTTCGACCACGGGCTCGGCATAGTTGCCAGCGGATGCGGTCGATGCAGCGGCGGTCAGAGCAGCGGCCAGAACGAGTTTCTTCATGTTAACCTCCAGATATTCGCCTGCCACACTACAAGTTATGCGACAAGCAGCCAATACTTACCTCGTAACCTTGTCTAAGCAGCAAACCCGTGAAAATGCAAACCCAAGTTGCGAGTGCACGGCGCGAGTTGGTCAAAATGTCGTCAAATAAGCAACACCTGCGTGCCGACCTTGGTCAGGCCGAACAGTTCCTGAATGTGCTGGTTGTACAGGCCGATGCATCCGTTCGAAGAGCGGCGACCAATCTTGCGCGTATCGTGGGTTCCGTGGATGCGATAGTAGGTCCAGCTCAGGTATAGCGCATGTGTTCCCAGCGGATTGTCAGGCCCCGGCGGAACATAGTCGGGCCATTCCGGGTTCCGCTCCTTCATTGCCGGGGTCGGGCGCCATGACGGCCCTTCAACCTTGCGCACCACGCGTGTCCGTCCCCGCCGTGTCAGATCTTCGGTCAGCGGAACGCTGGAGGGGTAGAGCTTGTATGTGTTTTCGTCCTCGCCCCAGAAATGCAGCGCCCGGGAATCGACGTCCACAAGGACCGCGCCGTTCCTGAGATTGGTGAAATAGGGCTTCCAATCGAGTGCCCGGAAGGAAGACACATTCCTGCGCACTGATGGTGACAGGTTTTCCTCCATCTCCGTGGTTGCGGTGCCGGTTGCCGTTTCCTGCGCCAGCGCGGGACTGGACAGAAACGCCCCGCTCCCCACAACGAAAGCCCTTCGCGAAAATAGGGCCGATCGGGGTTTTGTCATCATTCTGCTCCATCAAGGTGCTGCCATGTCATGGTTCGGTGAATATATGACCCGAACGCAGCAGCCGCAAATCAAACCAATGTCATCTGCCTTGTTAACATGGATGTGCATTTGAAACATCCAGACGGGCGATATAAGCATAACGGGAATAACCTATCTGGATTGACCCCATGATGCGTCTGCTTTCCCTTATGTGTGCCCTTGCCGTTGTTGTCGCCGGGTGCACGACCCCCGAGCCGGTCGAACCCACACTTGGGGCCGATGGCAAGCCATTGCCGAGGTTGTACCGTATTGGATTCGCGGACAAATCCGAAATACAGTTTCGTATGCTCGATTCGGTGAACTCGCTTCGACAGGCGGCGGCTGCGCAACCGGTTGAGTTGAATTCACGTCTCAACGCGGCGGCGGAGACACATTCGCGGGACATGGCGCGCCAGAATCGGCCCTGGCATTTCGGATCGGACGGGTCATCGCCGCTCGAGCGGGTGAGTCGCAGCGGCTATGGCGGCGCGTTCGTGGGCGAGAATATCTCGGAAACATACGAGACCGAACTGCAAACCCTTTCGGCCTGGATGGAAGAGAAAAGCACCCGAAGGGTCATTCTCAACAAGGAAGCCACTGACATGGGCTTTGCCTGGTATCAGGAAACGAATGGCAAGATCTGGTGGACCCTCATCATGGGTGACGGATCAAGACAAGGCAAGCGCGACCTCACGGCAGAATAGTGATCGGCGTCTCGTCGCGGACCATTGCGTAGATTTCCTCTATTTCCCGGCTCGTGACGGCAATGCAGCCCGCTGTCCAATCCCGACCCCCCTTGCGGTATTTCCAGGGACGCCCGTGAATGAAGATGTCACCGCCGGGATCGCGATCTTGTTCCCTGGCGCGGGCGATGTCGTCTTCGTTCGGATATGAAATACCAACGGAGAGGTGAAATTCGCTGTCGGGGTTTCGGCGGTCGATTTCGTATTCGCCTTCGGGTGTGCGCCCGTCGCCTTCTTGTTCCTTGTGTCCGTTCGGCGCAAAGCCGAGGCCGACGTTATATGTCTTGAGAGGTATGCCATGGTGCATCAGGTGCAGCATGCGTTCATGCTTGACCACGATGATGCGAGTCACCTCCGGGCCATCGTAGGTCTTGAACTTGCTGCTGCATCCCGCCACCGCCAGAAGCACGGCAAAGCCCACTATGATACGCCGCATTTTCGCGCTCCTCGGTTCGTGTTCATCATGATATGCAGCCTTTCGGGGCCTGTGTCATGCCGTTTTCGGCAGGTAGAAACCTGCCACGAGTTCAACATGGCTCGACCATCTGAACTGATCCACCACCTGAACGAATCCGATGTTGTATCCTGCTTCCACGAGGTGCCGTGCGTCGCGCGCAAATGTAATCGGGTTGCATGACACGAAGGCAATGCGCCCGACCCCTGCCTGGGCCAGTTCCGGGATCTGCGCCTCGGCGCCGGCCCGGGGCGGATCAAGAACCACGCCGGAAAAACCCTTGAACTCGTCCTTGCGCAAGGGCCGCCGGAACAGATCGCGTGTCACGCCGGTGACCTGTTTCAGACCGCTGGCGTGTCGCCACCCTTCGTCCATCGCGGCAACCATCGCGGCGTCTCCTTCGACCGCGAGCACCTCGGCGGATTCGGCGAGAGGCAGGGCGAAGGTGCCGCAACCGGCGAACAGGTCAATGATCCTGGGGGTGCCGGCCAGCACCTCGCGAATGCCGGCAAGCAACGCCTGCTCGCCTTCCGTGGTGGCCTGCAAGAAGGCGCCGGGCGGTGGCGTGACCTTGCATTTCCCCATGGGCTGCTCGGGGCGCGTGCGCATTGCGATGCACTCACTCTGCCAGGTCAGCCGCGCCAGTTTGTGACGGCCCGCTTCGGCGGCAAGCGCCGTGCGCAGGGCCGCGTCGAGCGGTTTGCCACCCTGCACCGCGATATCCAGCCCGCCAAGCGACACGGTCGCCTGTATGCTCAGTTCGCCTTTTCTGCTCGCACCGATACGGGCCAGTTGTTCGGCCACCGGAAAGGCGGCCAGCAAATCGGGATGCAGCAGCTGGCAATCGGGAATTTGCACCACTGTATCGGAGCCACGCGCATGAAAGCCGACCTGCGCCCCGGATTTCGTGCGCCGTGCCGATAGCGTCGCGCGGCGGCGCGAGTTCGGCGGCGAGGTGGAAATCGGACGAAGCGGTGCATCCAGCCCGTGGGTGGCGAGCGCCTGTTTGACGACGTCCTGCTTCCAACTGGCGACGAACGCGTCGCTGGCATGTTGCAATTGGCAGCCGCCACAAGATTTCGCGTGACGACAGGGCGCCTTTACCCGATCCGATGAGGGCTCGATGATCCTTACCTGCTCAAGCCTGCTGTCGCTGCGAATGCCGGTGACGAGTTCGCCGGGCAGCGTGCCTTGCGCGTAGACCGGGCCTTCGCCGATCCCGTCGCCATGCAGGCCGAGCCGATTGATCCTGTGTGTTTCCATGGCAAAGCAATATACCGCCGCAAAGCGCACATAAAGCGGTTACTGAGCTGTCGGCGACAAACCGTTTGTCAGCAGGAGGCCGCCCGGTGACGCGGGTTCAGCCAACGAGATCTTCGCGTGTCAGGCGAAATTCCGACTCGATCCAGCGCTGCTCCAGCTCCTTCAGTTTGCGCCCCAATTCAGCGCCTTTGAACGCAGGCACCAGGTCGGCGGCCTTGACGGGGAAGCGCGCGTTTGCGCCGCGTTCCACAGCGGCGAGTTCCGAAGGATCGAACGGCGTTTGCAACATGGCCGCGCGAAGCAAAAGGATGTCACGCGCGCGGTCAGCACCGTGGCGATAGCCAAGGGCCGCCGCCATGTCCGGGATTCCCACGGCCTCGCGCAGTTGGGCAAATGTCCGAAGCTCCGCGCGGCTCAGGCGGAGCATGTTTTTCGGGTCATCGCCCCCGATTGCCGCCAGGCGCCGCATTGCATCCGGTGTGCTGCCTGTTTCGTGCTCAAGATGCACGAGGGGAGCAAGGGCGCTGTCCTCTGCCCCGGGGAGAACATGCGCCAAGACGCCGAGGGTGCGCATGGTGGCGATGGCCGGTGCCGGGTCGGGGGCCGCCAAGAGCTTGCGCATCTCTGCGCCGATGCGTTCGCGCGACAGGGTATCAAGCCCTTCCACATGATTGCCTATCGAGGCGAGTGCATCAGGGTCCGGCCCGGTCGCCGGATCACCATACCAGGCATGAAAGCGGAAAAACCGCAGGATGCGCAGGAAGTCCTCGCTGATCCGTTGATCCGGGTCGTCGATAAAGCGCACGCGCCGTGCTGCAAGATCGGCCAGGCCGCCAAGCGGGTCATGCAACTGGCCGTCGGGCTTGGCATAGATCGCGTTCATCGTGAAATCGCGGCGGTGTGCATCCTCTTCAATCGTTTCGGCATAGGCGACGACCGCGTGCCGCCCGTCGGTTTCGACGTCGCGCCGCATGGTCGTGACTTCGTATGGCACGCCCGCGCAGACCAGTGTGACAGTGCCGTGCGCCATTCCCGTCGGGACGCTGCGCAAACCCGCGTCACGGGCCAGGTCCAGCACAGTTTCGGGGCGTGCATCGGTGGTGATGTCGATATCCGATACCGGTTGTTGCAGCAGCGTGTTGCGCACGCAGCCGCCCACGAACCATGCCTGGTATCCCGCCTCTGTCAGCACGGCGCAGACGCGCTGCGTCTCGGTCCGCCCTATCCATTCAGCTTCAAGCGCCATCATCTTTAGCCATTCCATCGGCCAATGTGCGCAGCATACGCGCGGTTGCACCCCAGATGTAATAGGGACCGTAGGGGACCGAGTAGTATCGCCGTTCCTGACCGCGCCATCTGCGCGACTGGACATGGTAGAGCGACGGGTTTGCCACGTGACCAAGCGGCACCTCGAACACTTCTTCGACCTCACCGGGTTCGGCGATTGCCTGAAACGGTTGATGAACCTTTGCCAGGACCGGTGTCACGATAAAGCCGGTGACCGTCTCATGGGGCGGAAGCAGGCCCAGCACCTCGACATTGTCGCGGGGTAGCGCAATCTCTTCATGGGCTTCACGAAGGGCGGTTTCCGTTAGGTTCTTGTCGCCAGTGTCCTGTTTGCCGCCCGGAAACGCGATCTGCCCGGGGTGATGCTTCAGCCCCGAGGACCGTTTGGTAAGGATGAGCCTCAGTCCGTCCGTCGCCTCATGCATGGCGACAAGAACACCTGCGGGACGCAGCGTGCGCTCCGGCGGAAGGAAGACGTCCGGGTTCAGATCGAAATCCGAAGAGGCCGTGTCCGCATGTGCCAATGCCGCCACGACCCTTGCAAATGGATCAGCTTTCGTCACTCGAGTCCTTCCGCGCTTCAAAGCCGAGGGTCGCCGGGTCCAGTTCATAATGCGCACCGCAGAATTGGCAATCGGCGGTGACAATTCCGTCATCCGTCGTCATGGTGGCGATATCCCGGGCCGAGTATATCGAAAGACTGTTGCGGACCCGTTCTTCGGAACAGGTGCAGCCAAAGCGCACGGGCTGCGTTTCGAAAACGCGCGGCGCATCTTCGTGAAACAGGCGAACCAGCAGCTCGGTTGGTGATACGTGTGGCCCGATAAGCTCCAGGTCGTCCAGCGTATCCAGCAGGATGTTGGTGCGATTCCAGTTCTCTTCTTCCGTGCCATGCATCAGGTCGCGCGCATGCAAAAGACCCTCTTCGCCGGTTGCCTCGTCTCCCTTGGCTGCGGGCGATGCCTTGGGCATGTGCTGCACCATGATCCCGCCGGCGCGCCAGTATTCCGCCACACCCGGTTCACTGGATTTGCCGAAGCTCAGCGAAAAGCGCGTCGGCAGTTGTTCGGACTGTGCGAAATACGTCTCGGCGCAGGCCGCGAGCGAATTGCCAGCCAAGGGCGTGATTCCCTGATACGGGCTCATGTCGCGGCCCTGGTCCAGCATGATGGCGAAATAGCCTTCTCCGATCTGATCAAAGGGACGCGCGTCTGTCAGTTTATCGGCGTCAAAGCTGGCATAGGCGCGAATCCGGGCTGGCTCGCCTTCGCTTGACGGGGCGAAATAGTCGGTCGCGATCATGCGCACCGCGCCTTTGGACTGCACCTGCAAGGACAGTTTCCATCGCAAGTCGATGGTTTGCCCGATCAGGGCCGTGAGCAGACACATCTCGGCGACGAGCGCCTCGATAGCGGGTGGATAGTCGTGTTGCTTCAGGACCCCGTCGAGGACGTTGTCTAGACGGACAACGCGCCCGCGAATGTCTGAATTGTCGAGCTGGAACGGCAATACCGAGTCGTCCCAAGCCAGTTTTGAACCAAGTGTCATGGAGTATCCTTATGCGCCTTGTTTTGGCATACCGGTTCAATATAGGCGGGGCAAGGCGTGGACCAAGGCAGCGGAGGAGCCAATGATCAGACGTTTCGGTGAACCCCCTCGCCACGACCAGGCATATGTGCGGCGTTTGGGGGTCTACGCGATTTTGCCGCTGGGTGGGTCGTTGTTGCTGACGCATCAATCATCGCCCTGGCCGGAATTTCAACTGCCGGGCGGCGGTATGGACCCGGGCGAATCGCCGATCATGGCGCTTCATCGTGAGGTGGCGGAGGAAACCGGGTGGAAGATCGCCGCACCGCGACGGATAGGAGTATTTCGGCGATTTGCCTACATGCCGGAATACGACCTGTTCGCCGAAAAGATGTGTCTGATTTACGTCGCGCGCCCGGTTCGGCAGCTTCATGCACCGACCGAGGCGGGGCACACAGCGGCATGGAAGCCCCAAGCGGTCGCGGCACGCGCGCTCGGCAATGCCGGGGACCGCCATTTCGTTGGCCAGTGGATGTGACGGCCGATGTCAGAACTCCAGCAGCACGGCCGAAACGTCGTCTGAGAAATCCCGCTGGCCGGCATAGGTTTGCAGGCTTTCCAAGAGGGTGCTGAGCAACTCCTGACCGGCGATGTCGTGCATCCGTCCGAGCATCTGCATCAATCCTTCATCGTTCAGCATTGCGCCGTCGGGCGCGGTACACTCGGTTATCCCGTCCGATTGGATCAATAGCCTGTCGCCGGGATCCAGCTTCACGCATGTCTGGTTGAAGGTGGCACCGGGGATCAGGCCGACGGGTAGCCCGCCATCCCCTGTCGTGATGACCGATCCATCCTTGCGTTGTAGTATCGGGTGTGGGTGCCCGGCCTGTGCGAACACGACCTTGCCGCTGTGCATGTTCACATCCGCCAGCAAAAGGGTGAAATAGTGTTCCGTTTCCATTTCATCGAGAACCAGGCGATTCAGGGTTTCGACGACTTGTGCCGGTGGCAGCGGCACGTAGCTCTCGTTCGCGGTCTTGCGCAGCGCAACATTGTGTTCCGGCGCGGCCGAAGACAAATAGCCTGCAAGTCGCGCCGTCATGAGCGCCGAGCTGATGCCATGGCCGGAGACATCAATGGCGAAAAGGCCGAAATGCGAGTCATTGATCGGGTAGAATCCCACAAGATCACCGCCGACATGGCCGCTGGACTGCAATACCAGTGATACGCGCGCGGCGCCGAAATTCCGGTGCCGGTCGCGCAGCAGGGATTGCTGGAGTTTGCGGGCCTCGATCAGGTCGCGGTCGAGCGCGTCATATAGACCCTGCAACTGCTGCAGGGTGCTGCTGATCAGGTGGTTTTTTTCCTTAAGCTCCCGTTCGCCTCGCAGCAGGCGGGCCCCGGCGTTGATGCGCGCACGCAATTCGGAGGAATTGATAGGTTTGTTCAGGAAATCATCGGCGCCGCAATCAAGGCCCCGCGCGACCGCGTCCTTGTCGGCCTTCGAGGTCAGCAGGATGAAATACCCGTATTGATCACGTGGCATATTGCGGAAAGCCCTGCAGAATTCCAGGCCGTCCATTTCGGGCATCATCCAGTCACTCAGAACGATGTCTGGCGGGGATGCGCGACAATGATCCAGGGCCTCGGCGGCGCTGGCGGCTTCGGTCACGCGAAACCCCCATCGTGATAGCGATGCAGCGAGGATACGCCGCTGCAACTTGCTGTCGTCGACGACCAGAACATCGCGGACATCCTGTACGGAAGCCGCGTTGAAAGAAGGGTCTGTTTCGGGGGCAACCAACGGCGCGCACTCCGCATCACATATGAGGTATTCAGGGTCCGCACAGATTAGAAACGCTCGGATTAAGAACATATGAAGCTTTGAATTGAATGCTTTTTTTCGCCTGCCTCAACCTTCTCTTAACGGCCGGGCATGAGGATGATGCCAGACCGATCGCGTGTAGGAGGGCGATATGATCGACTGGAATCGGATCGCGGAACTGCGCGACGAAATCGGGGCGGAGGATTTTGCAGATGTCGTCGCCCTGTTCCTGGAGGAGGTCTCCGGGGTGGTCGCACGGCTTCGTAATAACGCTGTTCGAGCCGAGCTTGCGAATGATCTGCACTTTCTCAAGGGCAGCGCGATGAACCTTGGATTCCGGCGCTTCGCGGAAATGTGCCAGGAGGGCGAGAACGAAGCCGAATGCGGACGCGCGGACAGCGTTGACGTGGTCAGGATCCTGGCGTGCTATGATGACTCCCAGGCTGCGTTCATGGCCGGGCTCGAGGACAGGTTGCCGCCCTGAGTTCAGATCAGGAATTCGGCCAGTATCGCGTCATCCGTGATATCGCGGTAGGTAAAGCCCGCCTGATCCAGCTTGGAGAACAGAACCTCGAAATTGCCGGCGTCGCGCGTTTCGATCCCGATCAGGACAGAGCCGAAATTGCGTGCCGATTTTTTCAGGTATTCGAACCGTGCGATATCATCCTGCGGCCCGAGTATGTTCAGGAATTCCTTCAAGGCACCAGGGCGCTGAGGCAGGCGCAGGATGAAGTATTTCTTGACCCCGGAGTAGCGTTGCGCACGCTCCTTCACCTCTGGCAGGCGCTCGAAATCGAAGTTTCCGCCCGAGGTGACGCAGACAACCGTCTTGCCGCGGATCTGATCGGCCACGTCAACCAACACGTCTACCGCGAGGGCCCCGGCCGGTTCCAGAACGACGCCTTCCACGTTCAGCATTTCCAGCATTGTCGCGCAAATCCGGTCCTCGGGGGCGGTGTAGACATTGGCGGGGTCGACATCGTCCAGCCGCTTGAAAGGTTGGGCCCCGATGCAGGCCACGGCGGCCCCGTCCACGAAGGAATCGACCTTGTCCAGCCTGACAGGTCGCCCGGCCGCAAGCGCGGCGGCGAGGCTGGCGCCCCCCGCGGGTTCGACGAAAGTGTAGTCGCACCCATCTTCGAAATAACTGCGCACGCCGGCTGACAATCCGCCGCCGCCCACGGGCAAAATGATCCGGTCAGGCAGGCTGCCCAATTGTTCCTTGATTTCAACGGCAACCGAGGCTTGCCCCTCGATCACGTCGGCATCGTCGAAGGGGGCGAGGAAATGCGCCGCCTGCTCGGTGCAGAAGGTCTTGGCCGAGGCGAGAGTATCGTCGAAGTAGTCGCCGGTCAGGCGGATCTCGATCGAGTCGCCGCCGAACGTGCGGGTCTTGTGGATTTTCTGCTGCGGTGTGGTCACCGGCATGAAGATCACCCCACGCACACCGAAATGGCGGCACATGAAGGCCACGCCCTGTGCATGATTGCCCGCGCTGGCGCAGACGAAAAGCCGTTTTTCGGGTTCGTTTTCAAGCACTTTGCGCATCGCGTTGAATGCGCCGCGCAATTTGTAGGATCGCACTGGCGACAGGTCCTCGCGCTTGAGCCATATATCCGCGCCGAAGCGTTCCGACAGATGCGCATTGCGTTGCAGCGGCGTGGCCGGAAACACCTCGCGCATCGCGGAGGTGGCGGAACGGGCGGTGTCGCGAAAACTGCTCATTGGAATTGTCTGGCCCAGGCGGGACGGCTGCGCAAGCCCTGACCTTGCCCTGCGCGGGAAAACCGGCTAATCGCGCTGCAAAGCTTGAATACGAGGGGAAACATGATGTCCGCGCCCAAGAAAGTCGTGCTGGCCTACTCCGGTGGTCTGGATACGTCGATCATCCTTAAGTGGTTGCAAACCGAATATGGGTGCGAAGTGGTGACTTTCACCGCCGACCTGGGACAGGGCGAGGAGCTGGATCCGGCGCGCCAGAAGGCGGAACTGCTTGGAATAAAACCAGAAAATATTTATATCGAGGATATTCGGGAAGAATTCGTGCGCGATTTCGTCTTCCCGATGTTCCGCGCCAACGCGGTTTACGAGGGGCTGTATTTGCTGGGCACCTCGATTGCGCGTCCGCTTATCTCCAAACGGCTGGTCGAGATCGCGGAGGAGACGGGCGCGGATGCCGTGGCGCATGGCGCTACGGGCAAAGGCAACGACCAGGTCCGGTTCGAACTGGCGGCCTATGCGCTCAATCCCGATATCAAGGTGATCGCGCCCTGGCGCGAGTGGGATTTGACGAGCCGCACGAAACTTCTTGATTTTGCTGAGAAAAATCAGATCCCGATCGCCAAGGACAAGCGTGGCGAGGCGCCGTTCTCGGTGGATGCCAACCTGCTGCACACCTCGTCCGAGGGCAAGGTTCTGGAAGACCCGGCACAGGATGCGCCGGACTACGTCTATCAGCGCACGACAAACCCCGAGGATGCGCCCGACACGCCCGAATTCATCGAGGTCGGGTTCGAAAAAGGCGATGCCGTCAGCATCAACGGCGAATCGATGAGCCCAGCCAAGATATTGACAAAGCTCAATGAATTGGGCGGAAAGCACGGGATCGGGCGGCTGGATCTGGTCGAGGGGCGTTTCGTCGGAATGAAGAGCCGCGGGATTTACGAAACACCCGGCGGCACCGTCCTGCTGGAAGCGCATCGCGGGATCGAACAGATCACGCTGGATCGCGGTGCCGCACACCTGAAGGATGAGCTGATGCCGCGCTATGCGGAGCTTATCTACAACGGCTTCTGGTATAGCCCCGAACGCGAGATGTTGCAGGCTGCTATCGACAAGTCACAAGATCATGTGACCGGAACGGTGCGATTGAAGCTGTTCAAGGGGGTGGCGCGGACTGTCGGGCGGTGGTCTGAGCACAGCCTGTATTCCGAGGCGCATGTGACCTTCGAGGACGATGCCGGCGCTTACGACCAGAAGGATGCGGCGGGGTTCATCCAGCTCAATGCGCTGCGGTTGAAACTGCTGGCCGCGCGGGACCGCCGCCTGAAAGGTTAATCCCGGTTAACAACCTTACGTAACGGGCGGTTCGCGCCCTGAAACGTACGGTTCGCGCCGCTCAGATCGCAACGGCGCGCAATTTCTCGTATGCGGGCATCGCCGCCGCGGCCAGATCAGCGGCGGGACCGTCCGGCGCGGGCAGCGGACCCTCGGCCGGGGCGAAGCCGGTGGATCGGTGAACAGCGCCATACCAATGGGCGGCCCAGACACCATCATCCGGGTGGCCGCCCCCGGGCCAGCGGAGCATCGCGGCATCCCATGGCAGGCCGATCGCATCGCACAGGCGCGACAGCATGGTTTCGGGATCGCGGCGGATGTCGGCGGAATCGATCACGACAGGGCGCCCGCCCGCCGCGTTAATCTGATCGTAAAGTTCTGCCTGTTGAGTGAAGCCTATGTCGGCAAGCACGGGATTGTCATACTTGGCCGAGAAACTGGCGGCGACACGGGCGGGATGGCGAATGAGGAAAACATTGGTGACGCGGGCGACCCAGTCGCGCGGAATTCCAGGGATCATGTGCTGTGCCATGTGTTTTTGGTAGAAATGCGCCTTGCCGGCCGGTGCGGGGCCGGTGAGGACGTCCACAACCCGGGCGGGATCGGTGGGCTGGCTGGCCAGGATCGCATCGCGCATCGGGTGGTCCAGCCCGGTACGGGAAAGGTAGGCGGCATAGAAGGGTTCGTCCACGACCGCGCAATCACCGCGGGCGGCAAAGGAATACATCATGGCCGTCGACAGGTTGCGGGGGCCGGACCACATGGCGATGTGCATTGCGATGCTCCGTCGTCAGGGATGTGAAGGATGCGGGCGATTACCGGCGCCGCCGTGGGGCATGGGCAGGGTCATCACGCGGTTTCGCGCTGGATCAGGGCCTTGTAGAGTTCGCGCAGGCGGGCGGTGACAGGGCCCATTTCGCCGGTGCCGATCTGCCGGCCATCCACCGAGGCGACGGGGGTTTGGGCGCCGAAGGTGCCGGTCAGGAACGCCTCGTCCGCGCCGTAGGTATCGACCAGTGAGTAGTTGCGCTCATGCACCGGGATACCGTTTTCGCGGCACAGCGCGACCACCTTGGCGCGGGTGATGCCGTTCATGCAGTAGTCGCCGGTGCTGGTCCAGACTTCGCCGCGGCGGACGATGAAGAAGTTGCAGGCGTTGGTGGTGTTCACGAACCCATGCACATCGAGCATCAGCGCCTCGTCCGCGCCGGCCTTTTCGGCGGCGATGCAGGCCAGGATGCAGTTGAGCTTGGAGTGCGAATTCAGCTTGGGATCCTGGCTCATCGGCAGGCCGCGAACATGGGGCACGGTGGCAAGGCGAATGGGGCGCGGAATGGAGGGGCGCGAATGTTCCATTATGATGGTCACGGTCGGACCCTGACGCGACAGGCCCGGATGCTGGAACGGGCGGGATTTCACGCCGCGGGTGACCATAAGCCGCGCGTGGGCGTCGGTGTGCATGGCGTTGGCGCGTTGCGTGTCGAGCAGGGCGGCGATCATCTGGTCGCGGGTCATGCCGATATCGAGGTCGATGGCGCGGGCCGCTTCGAACAGGCGATCCATGTGATCGTCCAGGAAGGCCCATTTGCCGTCATACAGGCGCAGCCCCTCCCACACGCCGTCGCCCAGCATGAAGCCGCTGTCATAGACGCTGACCAGCGCGCGTTCGCGCGGCACAAGCTGGCCGTTGAGCCAGATCAGGATGGCGTTGTTGCGGGCATCGTCCTCGGCTTGGTGGGTGGTGACGTGATCGGTCATGGCGGCCCCTTCTCATATCCGTCGATACAGTAGGACGGGCGCGGGAGAATGGAAACCGGGCCGGTCGTCATCACGGCGTGTCACGCTTGCGTGACGGCGGCGCCGGGCGGCTTGGCGTGGGCAGCGGCATGGGGCAGGATCGGCTAAAGCCGACCGAAAGGGGATTGTGATGATCGAGAGATTTCGAAACACCAAGGTGGCCATCCTGTCGATGGCGATTGCCATTGGCTTGCTGGTCGAAGTGAACCCGCTTCAGGCCCAGTCTCAAGCGACGCTGACCGTCGCGGGCGGATGTTTTTGGTGCGTCGAGGCGGATTTCGAGAAGGTCGAGGGCGTAAGCGAGGTGGTTTCGGGCTATACCGGCGGCGCGTTGAAGAACCCGACCTACAAGCAGGTATCGCGCGGCGCCACCGACCACCTGGAGGCGGTCGAGATCATGTTCGACCCCGCCAAGGTCAGCCGCGAGACGCTGCTGGAGATGTTCATGCGCTCGATCGACCCGACCGATGCGGGCGGGCAGTTCTGCGATCGCGGCGCGCATTACAGCACGGCGATCTTCGTCGGGAACGCGCAGGAGCGCGCTTTGGCCGAGAAGGTGATCGTTGAGGCCGAGGCGGATCTGGGCCGCGACATCGTCACGCCGGTGCTGCCGAAGCAGGAATTTTACCGGGCCGAGAAGTATCACCAGGACTATTACAAGAGCCAGGAGGTGGTCCTGTTCACCCGTTTCGGCCCCACGACGCGGGCGAAATCCTACGAGAAATACCGGCAGGGCTGCGGCCGGGACGCGCGGGTGCGCCAACTATGGGGCGACGACGCGCCCTTTGTCGGCAGCTGATCTCACTGCCGGAATGCAGGCTGGCGACCCCGGCAGGATTCGAACCTGCAACCTGCCCCTTAGGAGGGGGCTGCTCTATCCAGTTGAGCCACGGGGCCACGCCGGAGTTCTTTAGCGGCTGCGCGCCGCTTGAACAAGGTCGGTGGTTCACGCTAGCATCGGGTCCGACGCATTTTCAGGACGAATTGCCGTGACCTCACACCCTGCCCGCCCGCTGACCCTGCGCGATGTCTCCGAAGCGTCAGGGGTATCGGAAATGACTGTCAGCCGTGTCCTGCGCGGCAAGGGCGATGTGTCGCCCGCCACGCGCGACAGGGTTCTGGCGGCGGCCAAGGCGCTGGGATACGTGCCCAACAAGATCGCCGGCGCGTTGGCCAGCCAGCGGGTGAACCTGGTGGCGGTGATTATCCCGTCGATGTCCAACATGGTGTTTCCCGAGGTGATGACCGGCATCAGCAAGGTGCTGGAGGATACCGACCTGCAACCGGTGGTCGGCATCACCGATTACCTGCCGGAGAAGGAAGAGAAGGTTCTCTACGAAATGCTGTCCTGGCGGCCCTCCGGGGTCATCATCGCCGGGCTGGAGCATTCGGATGCATCGCGCGCGATGCTGCGCGCGGCCGGTATCCCGGTGGTCGAGATCATGGATGTGGATGGCCATCCCGTCGATGCCATGGTCGGCATCTCCCACCGGCGCGCGGGGCGCGAGATGGGGCAGGCGATACTCAAGGCCGGGTATGAAAGGATCGCGTTCCTGGGCACGAAGATGCCGCTGGATCACCGTGCGCGCAAACGGTTCGAGGGGTTCACGCAGGCGCTCGCCAAGGGCGGGATCGAGATCGCCGACCAGGAATTCTACTCGGGCGGGTCGGCCCTGGCCAAGGGGCGCGAGATGACGAAAGCCATCCTGGAACGCAACCCGGATCTGGATTTCCTTTATTATTCCAACGACATGATCGGGGCGGGTGGCCTGCTATACCTGATCGAGCAGGGCTATGACATTCCCGGGCAGATCGGTCTGGCGGGGTTCAACGGTGTCGATCTGTTGCAGGGCTTGCCGCGCAAGCTGGCCACGATGGACGCGTGCCGCTCGGAGATCGGGCGCCGCGCCGCCGAGATCGTCGTGGCGCGCAGCAGGGGCGAAGAGCCCACCGAAAACGCCGTGGTTCTGACGCCCACCATCAGCTATGGCGACACGTTGCGCCGCTGAACGCGCGTCTCGCCGGAGATACCTCGCGCCGGTGTCTTTGCCGTTACGACGCAACGGCGCGCTGGTCATCGGCCGGGTTGGCGGGCCATAAGGGCGCCAGACATGCGAACAGGGAGGAAGACCATGTATGACGTGATCGGCAGCGCCAAGAGCCGCGCATTCCGGGTGATGTGGATGCTGGAGGAACTGGGCGAGCCCTATACCCACACGGACGCGAACCCGCATTCCGACGAGGCGCGACATGCGAACCCGTCGGGCAAGATCCCGGCGCTGCGCGACGGCGATGCGGTGTTGACCGATTCGACCGCGATCCTGACCTACCTGGCCGACAAGCATGGCAAGCTGACCTACCCTGCGGGAACGGTGGAGCGCGCGCGGCAGGATGCGTTGACGCATACGGCGCTGGACGAGCTGGACGCGGTCCTGTGGACCGCTGCGCGGCACAGTTTCATCCTGCCCGAGGACCAGCGCGTGCCGCAGGTGAAAGACAGCCTGAAATGGGAGTTTGCGCGAAACGCCAGCAATCTGGCCGACCGGATCGAAGGGCCGTTCCTGATGGGTGAGCGGATGACCATCGCCGATATCGTGGCCGCGCATTGCCTGAACTGGGCTTATGGCGCGAAATTCCCGGTCGAGGACGAGCGCCTGCTGACCTATGGCAAGGCGATGCGCGAACGCGAGGCGTTCAAGCGCGCGGCGGGGAAGTAGGCCGCGACGCTCAATGCCAGTGGGCGGCATGGCGCCCGGCCCACAGGCCGGTGGCCAGGCAGGCGGTCAGCAGGTAGCCGCCTGTCGGGGCTTCCCAATCCAGCATTTCACCGGCGGCAAAGATGCCGGGACGGGCGCGGATCATCAGGTGGTCATCGAGCGCGTCCAGGCGTATCCCCCCCGCGGTCGAGATCGCCTGATCCATCGGGCGTGGGCCGATCAGGGGGGCCGGCAGCGCCTTGACCAGCGGGGCGATGTCGTCCGGCAGGGGACGGGCAAATTCCATCAGCAGCGCCTGCTTGACCGGATCGAGGCGCAGGGTCTTGCGCAGGTGGTTGGCAAGGCTGGTTTTTCCGCGCGGCCGGGCAAGGCGGGCGCGGACGGTGTCAAGCGACAGGTCGGGCGCCAGGTCGAGGGTGAGTTGCGCGCCCTCGCGCAGGGGGCGCGACAGGGCGTAGATACCGCCGCCTTCGACACCGTCGCGCGAGATCACGAATTCGCCGCGCAGGGTGGTCGGCCCCGCGCGCAGGCCGACGTTCTTGACCGGCGTGCCGAAATGGCGCGCCATGTGCGCCGACCAGTTGACGGCAAAGCCCATGTTCGCGGGCTGGAACGGCGCAAGGGGCACATCCCCCATCAACCCCGCCCATGCCCCGTCCGAGCCAAGGCGCGCCCAACTGGCGCCGCCGCAGGCCAGAACGGCGGTACGGGGGGCGATCCGCCGGGCGCCGCCGGGTGTGTCGAAGACAAAGGCATCGGTCCATCCCGTCCAGCGCCAGCGCGTTTCCAGCCGCACGCCCAGATCGCGCAGCCGCGCCAACCAGGCGCGCAACAGCGGCGAGGCCTTCATCGCCTTGGGGAATACACGCCCCGAGGAGCCGGTGAAAACCGGCTGACCCAGATCGCGCGCCCATTGCTGCACCTCGGCGGGGCCGAAGGCCGTGAGCGCGGGCCGCAGGGCCGGGGCGGCCTCGGCATAGGGGGGCAGGAAGGTGGCCAGCGGCTCATCCATGGTCAGGTTCAGGCCCGATTTGCCCGCCATCAGAAACTTGCGCGCGGCGGATGGCCTGGCCTCGGCGATCAGGACGGTTCGACCGGCGCGGGCCATGGCCTCGGCCGCCAAGAGGCCGGCCGGGCCGGCGCCCACGACCAGCGCGTCGCAGTCAACGGTCATGTGAGAGGGGTCTTGTTGCGGCAAGCGGGGCCTCTATTCTTGGCCTCGGTGAGGCGCATGACGGGGGCGGCGGCATGACAGGCGACAGGGCGCAGGATGTGCAATGTCCGCTGTGCGGTCGTCCGATCCCGGCGCATGTCAGGCAAAGCCTGCACCATTTGACGCCCAAGCTGAAGGGGGGCAAGGGCGGGCCGGTGGTGCGGCTTCACCAGATTTGCCACAACGAGATCCATGCGACGCTGACCGAGGCGGAGTTGGCGCGCGCGTATAGCACCATGGAGGCGTTGCGCGCGCATCCAAGGCTGGCGCGGTTCATCGCCTGGGTGGCCAGGCGACCGCCCGATTTCCATTCCCGCACCCCCGGCGCGCGGCGCAAGCGGTAGGACACTGGTGCGGGGCGGGGACGTGTTGACCCCGCGTGCCCGGCCCCGGGGGCGGGGGCGCCGCGGGCCGGTTCGAATGGTCACTTTCGGTCCGCTATGCACAGCGCCTTGATCCCCCGGGCGATGCGCGGATCGGCGGCCAGCGTATCGGCGGCGATGGCGCGGGCCTCGTCCAGCAGCGCGGCCGGGTCGCAGACGCGATCGACCAGGCCGAAGGTCAGCGCGGTATCGGCGTCGATCTTCTGCCCGCCCATCAGCAGCAGCCTGGTCCGGGCGGGACCGATCAGCGCCGCCATGCGCCCCGGATCGGAGGGTTGCGGCAGGTAACCGAGCTTCATCACCGGGTAAAAGAACCTGGCCCCCGGCACCGCGAGGCGCAGATCACAGGCCAGCGCCATGCCCATTGCGCCGCCGGCCAGCGTGCCGTTGAGCGCGGCGATGGTCAGCCCCGGCAATGCGGCGATGGCCGATGACAGCTCTTCCCACAGGGGGCTGGTGGCGAGGCCGGCGCGCGCGGCGTCCAGGTCGGCGCCGGCGCTGAACACCCGGCCACGCCCGGTGAGGATCACGGCGCGGGCCTGCTGCGCGTCGCGAGCGATGCGCACAAGCTCCTGAAGCATTTCGGGGGTGAGCGAATTGGCCTTGTCGGGTCGGTCGAGCGTGATCGTCCACAGCCCGTCATCGCCACGATCCAGCCCGATCATGCCAGGCCCACACGCTTGCGGATGCCGGGTTCGCGCAGCGATACCTCGCGCCCGATCCAGTCGTCGGCGTCGGCGGTGCACATCCACAGCAGGGTGCGCGCGGGCCATTCCGGCGGGATGTGGTCGGACCAGTCCAGTTGCGCCACGGGGCCGACGCCGCTTTGCTTGATGGTGCGCTGCATGTCGGTGGCGACGGTGCCGGGGGACAGCCCCATGATCCGCAAGCCGGCGCTGCGTTCCTCGCGGTCGGCGCAGGCCGTCAGCATGGCCGCGCCCGCCTTGGAGGCGCAATAGGCGCTCCAGCCTTCCAGCGGGTTGTGGGCGGCGCCGGAACTGACGGTGATGATGGTGCCGCCGCGCGCCTTCATTACTGGAATCGCGGCGTGCATCCCGTTGAACACGCCGGTCAGGTTGACCTGAATGGCGCGCGCCCATTCATCGGGGTCGGCCTCGGCCAGGGGGCCAATCGGCTCGATCATGCCGGCATTCCCGATCAGGATGTCCAGCGCGCCGAACCTGTCGATGCAGGCGGCGATGGCGGCGGCGACATCGGCGTAACTGCTGACATCGCAGGCAAGCGCCAGCGCCCTGTCGCCAATTTCTTCGGCCAGGGCGGTGGTGGCGTCGATGCTGCGCGCCGCGAGGGCGACATTTGCGCCTGCCTCGGCGAAGATACGGGCGCTGGCGGCGCCGATGCCGCGGCTGGCGCCGGTAATCAGAACGGTTTTTCCTGTAAGGTCGATCATCTGGTTCCTCCGTGTTCAGGCCCCGTGTTAGACTGCGGGAATGGAGTGGTCCAGCGTGTTGATCGCTTGACGCGGCGCGGACATGCGAAGAAGCTGGGCCCAACTTTTGTATCAAGGGTGAGGTATGATGACCAGATTTTGGATGAGCCGTGCGGTCGTGGTGGCCGCGTTTGCATGGACGACCCCCGCGGTGGCGGATGTGACCGCCAAACAGGTCTGGCAGGATTTCAAGGCGACCTATGCGGACATGGGCATCGCGATGACCGCCACCGAGGAAGCCTCGGCGCGGGGGCTGAGCGTGCGCGACATGGTGATGCGCATGCAGTTGCCCGAGGACGAGGGCACCGTCGAGATCACGGTGCCGGGGCTGTCGCTGACGAATGTCGGCGATGGCACTGTCGAGCTGGGCCTGCCGGACGTGATGCCCATCACCGTCCTGGTGAACCCCGAGGACGAAGAAAGCGTCGAGATCACCCTGGAGCACGCGCAAACGGGGTTTTCGACGATCGTCTCGGGCAATCCCGGCGAGACCATGAACTATGCCTATTCGGCGGCGGAAACGTCGCTGCGGCTCAATAGTGTCCTGGTGGACGGAGAGCCGAAGGATGTCGGCACCGCGATGGTCAGCCTGAACAACATCGCCGGTGTCAGCGAGATCGTGACAGGCGCCATGCGCGCCTATACCTCGGACGTGACGGTTGGTTCTTTGAGCTATGACATCGATGTCGTCGATCCCGAGAGCGAGGATGGGTTCGTCAGGTTCGAGGGCCAGTTGAACGACCTGAGCAGCGAGGGCGAGGGCCGCATACCCGAAACCGTCGATTACCGCGAGGACATGGCCGGCGCGATGCGCGCGGGTTTCGGCATGGCGGGCACGCTGACTTATGAAAGCGGCAGCAGCGAGTTCTCGACGAATGCCGATGGCGTGCAGAGCAAGGGCATGACGCAGTCCGGCGGCGGGACGCTGGAATTCGGCATGTCGAAGGACGGATTGCGCTATGGCGTGGGCGCGCGCGACATGTCCGTGAACATGACCAGTTCGGAAATGCCGTTTCCCGTTGCCATGAGCCTGGCCGAGATGGATCTGGGCCTGACGGTGCCGGTGAGCCGCAGCGACGAGCGGCAGGATTTCGGTTTGAAGCTGACCCTGCGCGAGCTGGCCGTGCCCGAGCAGATGTGGGCGATGGTCGATCCCGGCGGACAGTTGCCGCATGACCCGGCGACGGTGCGCGTCGATCTGGGCGGCAGCGTGACGATCGAGCAGGACATGATGAACGCCGAGAAGATGGAGAGCCTCGACCAGCCCCCCGGCAAGCTGCACAACGCAACGCTCAATGCGCTGGAAGTGTCGGTGGCCGGTGTCGAGTTGACCGGTGATGGCGCGTTTACCTTCGACAACTCCGACCTGGAGACATTCGACGGCGTGCCGCGCCCCGAGGGCCAGGTATCGCTGCGGCTGGAGGGGGCGCACGCCCTGCTGGACAAGCTGACGGCAATGGGGCTGATGGCAGAGGAGCAGGTGACCGGCATGCGCATGATGCTTGGCCTGTTCTCGACCCCGGCGGGGGAAGATGTGCTGACCTCGGATATCAAGGTCACGCCCGACGGCAAGGTTCTGGCGAACGGCGAGCGGATCAGGTAACGCGAGCGGGCCGCGCCGCGCCTGATGTGTGTGACGCCGAGGCACTGGGGGCGCTGCCCGCCTAAGCCACTGGGGGCGCCGCCCCCCCGAGCCACTGGGGGCAGGCCGGCTATTTCCGGCCACACAGGTTGTCAGGCGGTGCGCTTGCAAGGCGGGGCGATGCGGGCTACCTGCCGTGGGTGCTATAGCGAAAGGCCCAAGCCGATGACCGACACACCCGAAGCCCTGACGCAAGCCCTGCTGGAGGTGGCGCGACGGGCCGGCGCGGATGCCGCCGACGCCATGGCGGTGCGCGACACCTCGCTGAGTATCGATGTGCGCGGCGGCGTCCTGGAGCAGGCCGAGCGCGCCGAGAGCACCGATATCGGGTTGCGGGTGATGCTGGGCCGGCGGCAGGCCTGCGTGTCGGCGTCCGACACGCGCTCCGAGACGATGGAGGCGATGGCCGCCCGCGCCGTGGCTATGGCCCGGGAAGCCCCCGAAGACGCGACCGCGGGACTGGCCGAGCCGGGGCAACTGGTGCAGGAGTGGGATATCGAGGCGCTGGAGCTGAGCGATGCAGCGGCGGAGCCCGGGCCGGAGATGCTGGAGGAAGACGCGCGGCGCGCCGAGGCGGCGGCGTTGGCCGTGGAAGGCGTAAGCCAGGTTCAATCGGCCAGCGCGGGTTATGGGCGCAGGCATGTTCACCTGGCGGCGAGCAACGGGTTTTCGGGCGGCTACGGGCGCACAGATCGCGCGCTGAGTTGCGTGGCGATCGCCGGACGCGGCACCGGCATGGAGCGCGACCACGACGCGGACATGCGCATTTTCCAGGCCGATCTGCGCACGGCCGAGGATATCGGCCGCAGCGCGGGCGAGCGGGCGGTTGCGCGAATGTCGCCGCGGCGGCCGCGCACCGGGGCGTTCCCGGTTCTGTATGACGAGCGGGTGGCGGCAAGCCTGATCGGGCATCTTCTGGCCGCCGTCAACGGCACCGCGATTGCGCGCGGGGCGTCGTGGCTGCGCGATGCGCGGGGGCAGGCGGTGTTGCCCGAGGCGCTGTCGCTGATCGAGGATCCGCACCGGCCGCGTGTGGCGGGGTCGCGCCCGTTCGATGCCGAGGGGCTGCCGACACGGCGGCGCGCGATCGTGGAGAACGGGGTGCTGACCGGCTGGACCCTGGACCTGGCGACGGCGCGCAAGCTGAACCTGTCATCGACGGGTAACGCGGCGCGGGGAACCGCGGCGCCGCCGTCGCCGTCGAACTGGAACGTGGCGCTGACGCAGGGCGGTCAGAGCCGCGAGGATCTGCTGCGCGAGATGGGCACCGGCCTGTTGGTGACGTCGATGATCGGCAGCACGATCAACCCCAATACCGGCGATTATTCGCGTGGCGCCAGTGGGTTCTGGGTGGAAGGCGGCGAGATTGCCTATCCCGTCAACGAGTGCACCATCGCGGGCAACCTGCGCCAGATGTTGATGCGGGTGACGCCGGCCAATGATGCGCGGATGCATCTGTCGCGGGTGGTTCCGTCGCTATTGGTCGAGGGGATGACCCTTGCCGGGGAGTGACGACGACCTCGATCTGCTGATCGGTGCGGCGCATGCGGCGGCGGAAGTCGCCACGCGCTATGTCGGCGGGGTTCTGGACATCGTGGACAAACCCGGCGGCGCGGGGCCTGTGACCGCTGCCGACCTGGCGGTGAACGCCGTTCTGGAAGAGCGGTTGCGCGGGGCGCGGCCCGGCTATGGCTGGCTGTCGGAGGAGAGCCCGGATGACGCAGATCGCCTGACGCGGGAGGCGGGTTTCATCATCGACCCGATCGACGGCACGCGCAGCTTCATCGAGGGCTCGGACGCCTGGGCGCATTCTCTGGCCGTGGTGCGGGGTGGCCAGGTCACTGCGGCTGTCGTGTTTCTGCCGCTCAAGGACAGGATGTACACGGCGCGGACGGGGGGCGGTGCGGCGCTGAATCGCAGGGCAATACGCCGGTCCGGGCGCGCGGACCCGGAGGGGGCGACGGTGCTGGCGGCGCGCCCAGCGTTTGACGCCCAGCACTGGCGCGGCATCGGTGCGCCGCGGGTGACACGGCACCACAGACCATCGTTGGCTTATCGCTTGTCGTTGGTGGCCGAGGGCCGGTTCGATGCCATGTTGACCCTGCGTGACAGTTGGGAATGGGACATTGCCGCCGGTGCGCTGATCCTGTCAGAGGCGGGCGCGGTCGTGACCGACCGGGCGGGTGCGCCGCTTTTATTCAACAAGGTATGGCCGCAGGCGCGCGGGGTGCTGGCCGGAACACCGTCGGTTCATGCCGCCCTGTTGGCGGGTTTGCGCCCCGATGATGCGCAAGCGGACGAAACCTGAGCACCGGCGCGTCGCTGGCGTGCCGGTAAGCAGCATGTGCTTTCCTTCGGTTCACAATCGCGGTCTGGCGCATTAGGCTGTGCCCGGCGAGACAAACCAAAGGATAAGACCCATGACGCAGCGCCTGCACCTGGTTTTTGGCGGTGAACTGGTGGATCCGTCCTCCAACACGTTCAAGAACGTGGACGATATCCATGTCGTCGGTATCTTTCCCGATTACGAAAGCGCGCATGCCGCGTGGAAGGCCGAGGCACAACGCACCGTGGACAATGCCCACATGCGGTATTTCATCGCCCATCTTCACCGGCTGCGCGACGAGGAGACAGAGGCTTCGCCGACCGAGGAACTGGGCTGAAGGGGGATGGTTCTGCGCCTGTTGGGGCTACCGGCCTACATGGCGATGGCGCATGGCGCCGCGCCCGTCGAGACGCGCGAGGCGCCTCAACGTCCCGAGGGCGAGCTTGTCTGGGGCCATGCCGGCAGCTCGGGGCGGGTTCTGGCGCTGTGTGACCTGGCCGAGCGGCTGGCGATGCAGCGCCCCGGCCTGCACATGTTGTTGACGGTGGGCCAGGATCAGCAGACCCTGCCCGATCTGCCGCAGCGGGTGATCGTGCAGACGGTGCCGCCCGAATCGCTGCCAGCGGTCGAGGCGTTCCTGGAGCATTGGCACCCCGATCTGTGTATCTGGACGGTTGGGCATCTGCGGCCGGCGTTGATCGAGTGCAGCGCCGAGGCGGGTATTCCTCTGTTCCTGGTGGATGCGGGCGAAACCGGGTTCGAGGGTGTGCGCGGGCGTCCGTGGCCCGACCCGGTGCGCGCGGTACTGCGCCGCTTCGACTGCATCATGGCCGCGTCCGGCGCCGCGTCGCGCCGGTTGATCCGCCTTGGCGTTCCGGCGGAGCGGCTCAGTGTCAACGGCACCATGCAGAGCGGGACCAGCGCCCAGCAGTGCAACGAGGAGGATCGTGAGGCCCTGGAGGCGGCGATAGGCGGGCGGCCGACATGGCTG
>Ga0207414_1000153_pt1 | contig 34512 bp, 22 predicted proteins | sample PonA231FremontCA_2_FD_187269 | JGI IMG/M metagenome (GOLD analysis project Ga0207414, IMG submission 187269) | Marine sediment microbial community from Fremont, CA, USA - Pond A23 Sediment 1 (SPAdes) | ecosystem: Environmental > Aquatic > Marine > Unclassified | place: USA: Fremont, California...
TTATACATTACACCTTTGTAAGAAAGAATGGCCCTACATGTTTCTGTGGGTTGTGCACCTTTTTGAACCCAGCTCAACGCTTTGTCAAAGTCCAGGTCTATAGTAGCTGGTTTTCTAGTAGGATCGTACATTCCGAGTTTTTCGATGTACTTACCATCACGTGGCGCCCTACTATCTGCAACCACAATGTGATAAAAGGGTTGCTTTTTCCGTCCTCTTCTTGTTAATCTAATTTTTACAGGCATATTCTACTTTCTAGTTTAAAAAATTCTAAACCTTTTTAAATTTTATCCCGCAAAGATATAACAATATTTCTGTTACGAAAGAATTTTTTGCAAAATTATTTAGAGTTAACCACTTATATCTTTTATCAAATATTTATCAACAAGCCATTTCACAACTTACAGGATTTACTAACTTTAATGAACAATTTTATCGTATTTTTTGAATTTAATTATAAAGAAGATAGTGGGTTATGGGTAATTTCACGCATTTGCATGTGCACACACAGTATTCTATCCTTGATGGCGCCAGTGATATCTCCGGTTTGGTTACCAAAGCTGTGGAAAATGAAATGAAAGCTGTTGCTATTACAGATCATGGCAACATGTTTGGAGTAAAAGAGTTTTACAATACAGCAAAAAGCCAGGGGATTAAGCCGATTATAGGGTGTGAAATGTATCTTGCAAATGGCAGCCGTTTTGATAAATCCGATAAAAAAGACCGCAGCGGGTATCATTTGATATTGCTGGCAAAAAATAAAACCGGCTATCACAATCTTATTAAATTGGTTTCCTACGCATGGACAGAAGGATTTTACTATACATCCAGGATCGACAAAGAACTGCTTCATGAATACAAAGAAGGTTTAATAGTTTGTTCAGCCTGTATTGGCGGGGAAATACCAAAAGCCGCCATACAGCAGGGCCGTGAAGCAGCAGAGGAACTTGTGGTAGAATATAAAGAAGCCTTTGGTGCGGACTTTTACCTTGAAATGCAACGGCATCCTTCAGGAGATGCTGAAAAGGATAAGGATGTCTACGAAAACGAGCAGAAGGCGAATGCAGTTCTCCTTGAATTAGCTAAGAAACATGATGTTAAGGTGATCGCCACAAATGACGTTCACTTTATTAATGCCGAAGATGCTGAAGCACATGACAGGTTGATTTGTTTAAATACCGGTAAAGACCTGGACGATCCTAACCGGATGCAATATACATGGCAGGAGTACTTTAAAACTCCGGAAGAAATGTCCGAACTATTTGCTGATATACCGGAGGCTATAGAAAATACCAACGAAATTGCCGATAAAATAGAAGACTACGAACTGGATAGAGAACCCTTAATGCCTTATTTTCCCCTTCCGGAAGGATTTGAAAACGAAGATGATTATTTGCGGCATTTGACTTATGAAGGCGCTAAAGAACGTTATGGCGAAATAACGGATGAAATTAGTGAGCGCCTTGATTTTGAGCTGGATGTAATAAAAGGAATGGGTTTCCCGGGTTATTTCCTGATTGTTCAGGATTTTATTAATGCTGCCCGCGAAATAGATGTCTCTGTAGGACCGGGGCGTGGTTCTGCAGCTGGTTCGGCCGTAGCTTACTGCATTAAAATTACCGATATTGACCCAATTAAGTACAATTTACTTTTTGAGCGTTTCCTGAATCCCGACAGAATATCCATGCCTGATATCGATATTGACTTTGACGAAGACGGACGTGATCAGATATTGAATTGGGTCGTTCAGAAATACGGTCAGGATAGAGTGGCCCATATTATCACCTTTGGAACGATGAAAGCCAAGCTTGCAATTCGTGACATTGCAAGAGTGCAGAAGTTGCCGTTGGCAAAGGCTGATCAGTTAGCAAAATTAATACCGGACAATCCGAAAATCACCCTTGAAAAAGCCTATGCCGAAGTTCCTGAATTAAAAAAAGAGCGGGACTCCGGTGAGGAAATCGTCCAACAGACCCTTAAATATGCAGAAACCCTTGAGGGCTCAGTGCGGCAGGTTGGATTGCACGCCTGCGGAATTATCATCGGAAAAGATGATCTGCTCGAGCATATTCCGGTGTGTACATCTAAAGATACGGATTTATACGTCACACAATACGATGGTGACCATGTGGAATCCGTAGGGATGTTAAAAATGGATTTTCTTGGTTTAAAAACGTTATCCATTATCAAAGATGCAGTCGCAAATGTTAAGATTTCTAAAGGGATTGATATAGATATAGATTCTGTACCACTAGACGATGAGCTAACCTTTGAATTGTATAGTAAAGGAGAAACTACAGCCATTTTTCAGTTCGAATCCCCGGGAATGAAAAAGAATTTACGTCAGCTCAAACCCAACCGCTTTGAAGACCTTATTGCGATGAATGCTTTATACCGGCCGGGCCCGATGGAATACATTCCCAGTTTCATTGAGCGAAAGCACGGGAGGGAGGAGATAAATTATGACCTGCCGGAGATGAAAGAGTATTTGGAAGAAACCTATGGTATTACGGTTTACCAGGAGCAGGTGATGTTGCTCTCTCAGAAACTGGCTGGATTTTCAAAGGGACAAGCGGATTCTCTGAGAAAGGCAATCGGAAAGAAGAAAGAAAAACTCATGGCCCAACTCAAGGAGAAATTCTTTGAAGGCTGTAAGAATAACGGATACAGTGAGGAGATAATCACAAAGATATGGAATGACTGGGAGGCATTTGCCCAATACGCATTTAATAAATCGCACTCTACATGTTATGCTTATGTATCTTATCAAACCGGCTATTTAAAAGCACGTTATCCTGCCGAATTTATGGCTGCCGTGTTAAGCCGGAATACTTCCAATATTGATAAAGTCACTCAGTTTATGGATGAGTGCCGCAGGATGGGCATCTTAGTGCTGGGTCCCGATGTCAATGAGAGTAGGTTGAAGTTTAATGTAAATAAAGACGGAAATATTCGTTTCGGTTTAAGTGCCATTAAAGGAGTAGGAGGGAGCGCCGCTGAAAAAATTGTCATGGAAAGGGAGAAAAATGGCCATTTTAAAGATGTGTTTGATTTTGTTGAACGAGTGAATCTTCAGGCCGTTAATAAAAAAAGTATTGAATCGCTAGCAACCGCCGGAGCGTTCGACAATTTAGGAAATCATTCAAGGGCACAATTTTTTGTGGAGAATGGCAAAGATATGAGCTTTATTGAGAGTTTAATCAGATATGGAAGTAATTTTCAGGCAGATAAAAAAAATCAACAGCAATCACTTTTTGGAGGTGCCACTGCCGTGGAAATAGCAAAGCCGGCCATGCCAGAGGCAGAAGAATGGCCCAATATTGAAAAATTAAAAAAAGAAAAAGAACTTGTCGGTATCTATCTTTCGGCTCATCCTTTGGACGACCATAAAGTGGAGCTGGAGAATTTTGCAGATACTACTTTAAAATCCCTTAATTCAGATTTCGATAGTTTTAAAGACCGTGATATTACTGTTGCCGGCATAGTTACCGCAGCTAAAGATGCTGTTAGTAAAAATAATAAACCGTATGGCCGGCTGACGCTTCAGGATTATACCGATTCTTACGAGTTTTTATTGTTCGGGAAAGATTACCAGGAGTTCAGAAAGTTTTTTACTGAAGACATTGCTCTTTTGATCAAAGTCAAAGTTCAAAAACGTTTTAAAAATGCAGACAACTATGTAGCAAATATAAAGCAGATACACCTGCTCAGTGAGGTAAGAGAAGAATTAGCCAAAAGTATAAATTTGAAAGTCCCACTTGCTGATGTTGATGAGGAATTTATAGAATCTCTGAAACAATTTTCAAATCAGAAAGGGCAGGCACTCTTACGATTAGATATTGTTGATGCCTCAGAAAATGTTTCAGTACAGATGTTCTCGAGGAGGAGAAGGGTAGACTTGTCTGATGAATTGTTTAATTATCTAAATCGAAAATCTACTGTCCAGTTTACATTGAGTTAAACAATTTTGGTTTAATTTTGTATGTATAATCTATTAATAAATTTTAAAAAGCAATCTTATGGCAATAGAAGTAACAGATTCCAATTTCGAAGAACAGGTACTGCAGTCGGATAAACCTGTAATCGTTGATTTATGGGCTGAGTGGTGTGGCCCTTGTAAAATGATTGGCCCTATCATTGATGAAATTTCTAAAGAGTATGAGGGCAAGGCGGTCTGTGCTAAATTAGATGTAGATAGCAATCCTCAGACCCCGGCAACATACAAGGTCAGGAACATACCTACCATCTTATTCTTTAAGGATGGGGAACTAAAAGACAAACAAGTAGGCGCCGTACCTAAAAATACTTTAACATCCAAGTTGGAGGGGTTGTTAGATTGATACTCACGGCAAGAATAATTTGAAAAGACATTGTTAAAAATATTAGAACCATGAAGAACATTTAATTGAATGTTTTTCATGGTTTTTTTTAGGTATATTCAGAAGCAATTAATGTTTTGAAATATAATAAGTTAAACACAAAATTAAATAAAGCTAAACTCCGAAAAATGCAGAAATGATTTAAAAGCGAGGTCATATTTTCTCTGCTGCCTGCTGCTTTCTTTTTTTCCTGTTTAAACGCTGACAGGCCTTAAAGGCGCTGTCAGGTTTTCCCCGGGCTGCCTTCTGCAACTGCGACTGCTTACTCATTAACTAATTGATGCTTGTTTTAAGATTTACCTTTACTTCTGAATGTGCCTTTTTAACCTATTTTCCCTTGCTTTGCAGAAAATTTTCGTAAGCTTCCTTTATGGTATAGCCTTCTCCTACTGTGAAGATTTCAATACCTGCTGCCTGCAGCGTTGATTTTGCCTTTGGGCCAACATGTCCGGTAATAACAGTGGAAGCATTTAATTTTGCTGCCTGTTGTCCTGCTTGTATCCCGGCTCCATGATCAAGATTTTTATTCTGTTCGTTTGAATAATAAGTTAGTTCATTTTTATCACTATTGTAAAGAAGGAAGCCATTAGCCCTGCCAAATTTGGGATCGAGTTCAGCATCCCATGTATCGCCTTTGGAAGAAAATAAGATATTCATAAGCAAAGTATTTGAAAGTTTAAATCAAAAAAAACCTGACGTAATCTGTCAGGTTTTTTATTTTTTTATTTTTTTATCTTTTTCCGTTGTAACCCCATTTGAGATATATTGCTCCCCATGTAAATCCTGCTCCAAATGTAGCAAGTACAAGATTATCTCCTTTATTGAGCCTTTCTTCCCATTCCCACAGGCAAAGCGGCAAAGTAGCTGCTGTCGTATTGCCGTATCGCTGAATGTTAATCATAACTTGTTCTTTCTTGATGCCCATTCTTTTGGCGGTTGCCTCAATAATTCTGAGGTTTGCCTGATGTGGCACAAGCCAGTCGAGTTCATCAGGTGAGATGTTATTCCGTTTCATGATCTCTACAGAGACATCTGCCATATTTGCGACGGCAGCTTTAAAAACGGGTTGACCTTCCTGGTATATGAAGTGTTCTCTGTCGTCAACAGTTTTATGTGAAGCAGGTTTGACAGATCCACCGGCTTTTTGATGCAGGTGCTTTCTGCCTGCACCGTCAACCTGCATGATTTCATCTTTCACCCCAATATCTTCTTCTGTGGGTTCCAGCATTACAGCTCCTGAGCCATCTCCAAATATAGGACATGTGGCCCTGTCCTGATAGTCCACAATTGAAGACATTTTCTCAGCACCAACTACAATGGCCTTTTTGTATCTTCCGCTTTCAATGAATTTAGAAGCAGTTGATAGCGCATATAAGAATCCGGAACATCCGGCATTTAAATCGTAGCTGAACGCATTTCTAATTCCAACCTTATCGCTAATGATATTTGCAGTTGCCGGGAATTGCATGTCGGGTGTGACTGTCGGGCAGATAACCAGGTCGATTTCGTCTGGTGATGTGTTTGTTTTTTCCAGTAATTGTTTCACAGCTTCTGTACCCAAATCTGAAGAACCTTTACCTTTTTCTTTCAGTATTCTGCGTTCTTTGATTCCGATTCGGGTCATAATCCACTCATCGGATGTATCAACCATTTTGGCTAACTCATCGTTTGTGAGCACATAATCTGGCACATAGCCGCCTACCCCTGTGATTGTAGCATGAATTTGTTTCATTGAAATGCTTCTTTAATTTTTTCGGACAATTTTGCATCAATTACTTCTTTCGTATGCAATATCATATTCTTCACGGCAATGTCATTGGAAATACCATGTCCGATAATTATATTTCCGTTTACCCCTAACAAAGGGGTCCCCCCTATGTTTTCAAAATTAAATCGTTCAAAATAGCTATCGCTAATATTTTTCTTTTTTATTATTTTATAGAAAGCTTCAGCCTCTTTCAGAATAATGTTACCCACAAACCCGTCACAAACCATTACATCAGCTTTGTCGTCAAAAATCTCGTTGCCTTCGATATTCCCTATAAAGTTGAATCTTTTTGTTCCGTTCATCAACTCGTGGGCGCTTTTAACAACCAGATTTCCTTTTTCTTTTTCCTCACCGATGTTGACCAGGCCTATCCTGGGATTGTCAATATTATAGACATGATTAGCGTAAATTGACCCGACCAGACCATATTGGAAAAGTACATCCGGCTTACAATCCGGATTAATGCCAACGTCGAGTAGAATAGAATAATTTCCGTTTAGCTGCGGAACTGCTGCAGTAATTACTGGACGGATTATTCCCGGTAAAGACTTAATCGTGTACATTGCACCTACCATCATTGCTCCGGTGCTGCCTGCACTGGCAAATCCGTGGATTTTGCCCTCTGAAAGCAACGAATAGCCTTTATTAATACTTGAATTAGGCTTTTTCGCAAAAGCTTTGGCCGGATTTTCCCCATTTTCAATGGACATCTCAGCATGAACAATTTCGAAGAAATCCTTTGGGTATCCTTCTGCCTCAAGGGTTTTTTCAATTTTGTTCTTATCACCTATTAAAACAAGTTCAACAGCAGAATCCAGTTGTTTAGAGGCTAAAAATGCTCCTGCTAAAGTAGCTTCCGGAGCAAAATCACCGCCCATGATATCTAAGCCAATTTTCATCTTAGAACGCGCTCAGAAATGTTACGCTTCAACTTCTTTTTCGATTGCCATCTTACCTCTATAGAAACCACATTCATTGCATACTCTGTGATATTCATAAGTGGCTCCGCAGTTTGGACAAGTTGCTGTTGTTGGACTTTGAGCTTTTAAATGAGTTCTTCTTTTGTGCTTTCTTTGTTTTGATGTTTTTCTTTTTGGATGTGCCATTTTACCGTCGGTTAATTTCGTTTAACAAAAATCTTTTTTAATTCTTCCCACCTGGGGTCTATCGTATCGTCGTCTTCTCCTCTTTTATATTTTTCAAGTAACTCAAGCATTTCCTTGTTGCAAGTCGGATTGCCGTCTTCATCATCCGGATGCACCTTTTTCAGAGGCAATGATAAATGTATATTCTCATAGAAACGCTGAGCCAGGTTTATTTTACCCTCGTCTTCTTTTATGTTAATCATATCCATTCTATCCTCTTCAAAATCAGGGTTCAAATTCAAATATAAAATTCCTTCATATTGAATAGAATAGTCAAAATATTCCAGGCATCTGTCACACATTACGCTAACATTACCTTCAATGAAAATGTTTAACGTAATGAGCCTGTTTTCTTTTAGAAGTCGAACATTTGCAGTTAACGCGCCTTCCTGTACTTCTGACTTATCAAAATGCTCAAAGAACGCGTTATTTATCTTAAACTCAAAGTTATGCTCGCCTAACTCAAGTTCTCTGAATTTTATCGTATATTGTTTAAGATTCCCCACGTTTACCTCCAAAAATTATCCGTGCAAAACTATAAATTAAAATTCAAATAAAAAAAGAAAAAAACTTCAATGTTTTATGAACAATTTTGAAAAATAGTGCTGAACCTAAGCAGATAACTTTTTAAAATACTATTATTAAACGAATAATTTTATCATTTTTGTATTTTTAGTTTATTGAAAAAAAAGGAGATTATGCGAATTAGGTTTTTTTTTGTTATAACTTTGATTTTATCCGGAATGACTATCCATGCGCAGGATAGCTTAAAGCTGATGCATTATAATTTGCTTTATTATGGTAAAAATACGGATCATTGCAATTCTTTTAATAATGATATAGATGAGAAGAATGCTGATTTGCGCGAAATTATTCATTATTATAAACCAGATATTTTTTCAGTTAATGAATTGGATGGGGAAGGGGCTGCCCCTATTGAAGATGACGAGACATATCTGCTTAATAATGCTTTAAATACCGGCGATATCAATCATTATAAAAAAGTGCCTTTTGAATCCATTTATCTTGCGAGTACTTTATTTTACAATAACAATAAACTCGGTTTGAAATCGTATAAACCGATTCGTATGCATGTTGGAACTTTTGATAAGATATTCAATTCCTATAAATTCTATTATAAATCTGAAAATATAGAAACTACTAATGACACGCTGTTTTTTACCTGCTTTGTTGCCCATCTGAAAGCAGGGAGCGGAAGTGCAAGAGAAAGAGCTGATGAAGTGGATGTCTTAATGGATTATATACAAAATGAAATTGGTACACCAGGAAATTATTTTTTAATGGGCGATTTGAACGTTTATAATTCTGACGAAACAGCTTTTCAGTATTTAATAAATCCGGGAAATAGCGATTATCGCTTTAATGATCCAATAGATCAATTGGGTTACTGGAATGAAAATGAATCTTTTAAAAACTATCATACTCAATCGACGCATTCTTATGGTGGATGCCATTCCGGTGGTGGAATGGATGATCGGTTTGATTTTATTCTGGTTTCCGATTATGTAATGAACGGAACGAAAGACGTTCACGCACTGGAAAACACATATCAGGCCCTGGGACAGGACGGGAACAGCTTTAACGGATCCCTGAATACGACGAATAATGAAAATGTCCCGGAGGATATCGCCAGAGCTTTATATGAATTTTCTGACCATCTGCCGGTAACAATGAAGATTAAAATTGACAGGAATCCGGCTACAGAAATTAATTTTGATACCGTCTTTTTTGAACCTGAACAACCTGTTAAAGGAGATTCCGTGAACGTATATGCACAAGTAACAGACCCTGAAAACACGGTAAGAAAATTAGAAGTTGTATGGGGATATACAAGTGAAGCATATGATTACTCAGAAGATATGACACTTAATGGCAACTTTTTTTCGACTCACATTTCTTCTCCTGAAGTTGCGGAAAAGGTCTATTTTAAGGTTCATGCATTAGATTCCAGGGGTACAATTTTGAGTTCATCGAATGAGTATTCTTTAGTTGTTGAGGATCCTACTTTGCTTGAAAAGCCCAAATCGACAAATGGCAAATATGAAATTATAAACCCGGTTCATGACAACCTTGAGGTTTTTATAAATGGGCAGGTAAAAAATTTAAATTATTCTATAGGAAACATGAACGGGAGCATAATGAAAAAAGGTAATTTTATGAGGCTTGAAAACGAACGCATAACTATTCCAATTGGTAACTATTCGCCAGGGGTTTATTGGATAAGATTGCGATCCGTTTCCGGCGATACCCGAACGCTTAAATTTATTAAACTTGATACCAGATGATTTTTAAAAGGACGATACTGTTAGTTTTGTTTCTAGGGTTAATAATAACTGCCAGAGCTCAATATTTTAGTGCAGGACAAGATCCGGCTTCTGTTAATTGGTTGCAGATTAACACTGAACATTTTCAAATTATCTTCCCGGAGTCTTTTGATGAAAAAGCAGATTATGTAGCTAATATCCTGGATTATTCATACGAAAAGATAAGCTATTCGTTAGACCATAAACCGAAAAAGATTTCTGTGATTCTGCATAATCAGACAATTGAATCCAACGGATTTGTATCACCTACGCCTTACAGGATGGAGTTATTTTCTGTTCCTTCGTCAAATAATCTGACAATGCCCTGGTTAGAGCATTTGTGTATTCACGAATTGCGCCATGTTGTACAAATTGATAAATTAAACCAGGGGGTGACAAAAGTTTTATCTTATTTGTTCGGTCAGCAGGCTACTGGCGCTGCGGCCGGGTTGCTGCCTTTTTGGTTTTTAGAAGGAGATGCTGTGCTTGCAGAAACTGCTTTGACTCCTAATGGCAGGGGACGGAAATCTGCTCATGCCAAGGAGCTGAAAAGTATTCTTTTAGATTCTGCCAAGACCTTTTCGTTTAACAAAATGTTACTTGGTTCTTATAAACACAAAACCCCCAATCATTATAGTTTAGGATATCATCTGGTTTCTTACCTGCGTAAAGAAAAAGGTACTTATGTCTGGTCAGATGTGGAAAATTATGTGGCCAGAAATCCATATCAATTAGCCTCTTTTGAGCTTGGTATGAAAAAGTATGCAGACCTGTATAGCGGTGAATTATTTGAGGAAAGTATGCAGTTTTATGATTCTCTCTGGACGGCTCGCTCTTTTAACAGAAGAAGTGAACCTTTTAAAAAAATAAGTCCGGAGCGGAAAGAATCTTATGTAAGTTACAGGTTTCCGCATTATATTGAGAAGGATAGAATTGTTGCCAAAAAAGAAAGCTATAGCAACTTACCACAATTTGTTTCAATTACCGGACAAAATGAAGAGGTGATTCATACGCCCGGAATTATGACGGATGACAGGTTTTCGTATTCTGAATCGTTTATTGCATGGTCGGAGAAGCAATATGATTTAAGGTGGGACCACCGAAGTTACTCTGTTATTAAGCTGTATGATATAGAACGGAAAAGGGAAATTACGCTAACAAATCATACTCGTTTGTTTTCTCCTGACCTCGATAATAACGGGGAGCGAATTGTTTGTGTGCGAATAACTGAAGAAAACAATTATTCTCTTACCATATTAGACCGTGAAACGGGTTATATCCAAAATCAATTTAAAACACCTCACAACCAGTTTGTTCAACAGCCTGTTTGGTCACCGGAAGGGAAATATATCTATGTCATTGGCCTGACAAAGAGTGGAAAAACAATCTACCAGCTGAATACCCGTACAGGAAAATGGGTTTCATTGATTGAACCCACTTATGATGATATTCAATATGTTTCCCCCGGAAGCGATAAAATGTTTTTCCATGCTGATAAAAAGGGGGCAGATAATATCTACAAATTGAGTTTTCAAGATAGCAGTATTTACCAGCTTACCTTTTCAAACATTGGCGCATCCGATGTTTCTTACTCTGAAAAATATAATAATTTGTTATATGCGGATTATTCTTCCGAGGGCTATAATATTCATGAGTTGAATTTAGAAGAATATAGCCCGGAAATAGCTCAAACAAAAGAGGTCTCAGACCCTGTTCTGGAAAACCTTAATGAGCAGGAACCTTCTCCCATTTTATCAAGTGATATTCCGAAGAATAAATTTGAAAGAACTTCTTATTCCAGGATGAAAAACTTGTTTCGGTTTCACAGCTGGGCACCGTTTTATTTTGACTACCAGGAATTAACCAGAGGTTCGGTTTCCCCTGCACCTGGTTTGTTGCTTCTTTCTCAGAATGATTTGAGTACTGCCACTTCCAGTATAGGCTATTCCTATGAAAATGACAACCACCAGATACATACCCGGTTTATATACGAGGGGTGGTATCCGGTTATTAGTGTTTCATCAAATTATGGAAGAACACCGAAAATCATCCAGCCATCGGACAGAGACATTGAACCTGATCCAACAAATGATTTTATTGACTTTTCGATGGATGTATCTGTTCCGCTGACACTAAATGTAAACAGGTATATAACCCGTTTTATTCCCAGTATTGAATATGAATATGGGAAGGATTTATTCTATAATATTCGGGATGATTATTATTTAAGAGGACTGAAAACGCTACAGTATAATCTTCGGTTTTATTCACTGCAAAGACAAGCGTACAGAGATATTATGCCGAAGTGGGGAGTGCTAATGAATCTGAACTTTTTGTCTTCACCTTTCTCTGAAAATATATTGGGCAACCGTCTTTCTTTTATGGGAAACGTTTTTATCCCGGGTGTTTTTAAAAATCATGGAGTTAAGTTTACGGGGGGGTATCAGAAACAAGAGACCGATATGTATTTTTTTTCAAATTACCTCCAGCTTCCGAGGGGGTATAAAACGATCTATAGCGAGGAATTAGTCAATTTTAAGGCGGATTATACGTTCCCGCTTTTCTATCCGGACTGGAGTATTTCTTCATTGTTGTATTTTAAGCGATTTAAAGCTGATTTATTTTTTGATTATGCCCGAAATAGATTTCGCGCTTATGATGCCAACAATCAAATAAATTGGTATGGTGAAAATTTGTATTCTTACGGGGCAGAAATTACTACGGATTTCAATGTAGCCCGTCTGATGTTCCCCTTTACAGCAGGTGTAAGATATGCTTATCAACCTTTAAGTAGTCAACATAATGTTGAATTTGTTTTTAATATTGATTTTTATTCATTGTATAATAAATTTAGCAAATAATGAGGCAGATCAAGCACTTTATCACTGATCTGGGTTTCGATCCCCATCTTGTATTTTATGTTGTAATCGTATTTTCGGTGGGGTTAATTATTTTTCAGATCATTAAAAGAAGTCTCAGGAGTATTGAAGAAAAAGGTACGTCCTTTATAGATAAACTGAAGGTTTTTGATGCAGTCAGGACGAAGGCCCCAGTTAAGCGGTCGGGAAAGAGCCAGAAGGATAGTGCAATTGAACGTTTTGAAGAAAGATTCACCATCATTAAAAGGATGGTGTTGATAATGTTTGTGCTCGTTTGGCTGGTTGTTTTAATCTTTCCTTTTATCGGGAAAATTTCAGCCACTTTTGTTTCTATGATTGCTGCAATCTTAGCAGCAGTTATTGGTATTGCCGCCCGCCCGTTTTTAGAGAACCTTATTTCAGGCATTGTGATTACATTTAGCCGGCAATTTCGCACGGGAGATACGGTGTTGATTGACGGGAAGGATTATGGAACTGTTGAAGATATCACTATTACTCACAGTGTTGTAAAATTATGGGATTGGAAGCGATTGATTATACCCAATAGTAAGATGCTGAACAAGGAACTGATAAGTTACACCACTAAGGATTCTTATATATGGGCCAGTGTTGAGTTTTGGGTAACGTATGATACTGACATTGAAAAGTTACGTTCAATGGTTGTAAACGTAGCTTCGAACAGTAAATACCTTGCTACACGGGAACGGCCAAAATTCTGGATAATGGGTATGGAAAAAGAAGCGATTAAATGCTGGGTTTGTGCATGGACCAAGTCACCTACCGATTCATGGTATTTGAAAATTGATGTCAGACAACGATTAATTGAGGCATTTCAGAAAAATGGTATTAAAACACATGCTTATCGTTTTGAAGATGTAAGGTTTGGAGAAGAAATGCATGGTGATAAGCCTCCTCAGTAGTAGTGATAAATATTAAAATGCGTATCAATTTGGCTAATGAGAGAGCAGGCGGCAGTATGCGGCAGGCAGGAGGGAAATATACGTTTACTCCGCTTCGTATGAAATTTATTTGAAAGGGATCTGGAGAATTTCTTCATAATCTTCACCTGCTTCAAGATGTCTTCATCGTCTTCCGGATAGTACCAGTGTATTTTAACTCTGTTTCCGTTTTTTAAAAACATTTTTGAAGAAGCTGTTTTGTTTGTCTAAGATTATGCCAGTCTCTGGTGTTGCTTCAAAAAATATTGGGTTCATAATTATTTAGTTTACCAGGGTTCTGACAATAATTAGTGAATATTTGTTTTTATTTCTCTACTCCATTAATCGTTGTCCTGTGCTTCAGTATATGGGTGAAATTCAACCGGTGCACTAATCATTTCTGAGAACTCTTTTCCTGATTCAACCATATCGTCATCAATTTCTAAATAATGCCATTGGATAATTACTTCATTACCCGATTTGTATAGTTTGTCCAGTGTGTAGAGCATTTCTAGTATTCTGGTTGAAGAGGCAGAGTTGAAATAATCCATTTTGAAAACAAAGGAGGTTTTGTTGTTTGGATTTTGTATATATTCATCTAACCAATTCAAAATCGGTTCATAAAATTTATGTGTTTCTTCAGGAAACGCTTTCCCCCATATCTTGAAAATACCGTTTTCTTTGTCGAGAATAACACCGGGGGTTTCTGTTGTTTCTTCGTAAATTAGTGGTTCCATTTAATCCTTTGGCTTTTGCTTTAAATAATTATCAATTAACTTTAGAAAAGACTTTAATTTAATCGGTTTTGTTATGAAATCATCACATCCCGCTTCTTTGGATTTTTCTTCTGCATTATCAATGCTTAGTGCTGTTTGGGCAATGACCGGGATGTTTTTGTTTATTTCCTTTATCTTTGCAGTGCTTTCAAAGCCATCTATTTTTGGCATATTAATATCCATCAAAACCAAATCGATATCCGGGTCTGCTTTTATTTTTTCAATTGCTATTTCTCCGTTTTCTGCATGAATAATGTCTACTCCGGTGTTTTTCAGAGCTTCACTTAGGAAAACGAAATTCATTTCTGTGTCCTCTGCAATGAGTATTTTATAACCCTGCCAGTCATACGCTCCGGTTTTCTCAGTAAGCTTTGGTTTTTTTGTTGTTTTTAGTCTTGTTCCTATAATTAGCACATCATCGAGTTGCTGATAGCCACTCTTCCATTCTTCAAATTTATTGTTGAGGATTTGTTTTTGCTCCTCCATCGGTTTTTGGTGAATTTCCAGCAGCAATTCCTTAAATTTTCGGGACATAAACTTTCTCCCCTTTGAACCACCGATTTGATCCGGGTAGCCGTCTGAAAACAGGTAGATCATATCATCTTCTTTTATATCCAGTTCATGATTTGTAAATGATTTATCCGCCTTTTTGTGGATAGCTACCGGCATTCTGTCGGCTTTCTTTTCAATAATTTCGTTGTTTCTGATAAGAATTAACGAATTATGAGCACCTGCAAATTGTATTTTTTTGTTATTAAAATCTATAATAGTCAGGGCGATATCGATTCCGTCTTTGGAGTCGCTTTTGTCCTGGTCCTGATGCAAAGACTGAATGATATAATTTCTTAATTGATTGAGAATTTCATTGGCCTGGAGCGAAAATACGTGTTTGTTTTCAGTGATTCTATTTACAATTTCGTTCAGGAAGGCGATACCCAACATGCTCATGAAAGCTCCCGGGACTCCATGCCCTGTGCAATCGGCTGCAGCGATTATGATTTTGTTATCTTTTTGGGTCATCCAGTAAAAGTCCCCACTGACAACATCTCTGGGTTTAAAAAAAAGGAAATATTCAGATAAGCCTTTTTCAAGCATGTAGTCGGGTGGCAGTAGTGCATTCTGGATACGGCTTGCATATTCAATACTGTCTAAAATGTCTTTTTTCTGTCTGTTTGCAAGGTCTCTTTGTTTTTCAATTTCGGTTTTCTGGTCATTTATCTTTTTGTTCTGTTTTTCCAGCAGTTTGTTGGCTTTCTTTTTTAGTCTGAATTGAAAGAAAATAATAATGAGGAAAACCAAAACTAAAGAGACAATTCCTATAAGTCCGTATCTTATTAATCTTTCATTACGAAGTTTCTCTTTTTGTTTGCTAACAGTGAGCTCTTGCATTTCAATTTCCATCTTTTGTTTTTCTGTCAGCCTTTTCGTTTCTGTTAGTGAGTCTTTTGTGGATTTAAGCTGTTGAGTTCTTTCGGAAAGATCTTTTTCTTTTTGCTCTTTTTCCGTTTGAATATCATCGACCCTTTTTTGTGTTTCATCCTCCAGCTGTTTCATTTGTTCTTTTTTGATTTTTTTATCTAGCATAGAGAATTTGTCGAAATATTCAATAGATTTTTGGCTGTTGCCCATGGCTTCGTAGTTTTCTGCTAACAGGCCATAACATCTGCGGATAAGTTTTAGCGATTTCAATTCCTTTGCTATGTTTAAAGCTTGTTCTGCTGCGATGATGGATTTTTTATGTTTTCCGAAGCCTTTGAGTGCAGAAGCTTTATTTGTCAATCCGTTTAGAATTCCTTCTTTCTGGTTTAATGATCTGGCAATTTCAATACCTTTGACAAACTGATTTATTGCTTGTTGATATTGTTCTTGTTCAGAATATATGAGGCCAAGATTATAACGAATGGTTTTTATGCCGTTACGGTTTCCTACCTTTGAATTAAACTCAAGAGCATCATTGAAGTTTTCGATAGCTTTATTGTAAAAGCCGCCATTCCAGTATATATAGCCCATTTTTCCGCTATAGCTGGCTGCTGAAGAATAATTATCCTGCTTAAGTGCTTCCTGAAGATTTTTTGTTAATTGTTGTACTCTTTTTTGCTGTTCAGTAGATAAATCCTGAGCTTTTAAGCTGTTAGCAATAATAAAAACTCCCAAAAGGGTGAGGAATATTGACCTCTTTAGAGATGCCATAATGGTTTATTGGTTTTAATCTATATAAAACTTTGTCGTTTTTTCGTTTTTATTGCCAAGTTTATCATAAGCAACCATGTCCAGCTTGTAAAGCGTTTCTTCATTAAAACCTTCGATGAGACTTCTATATAATTTCATATCTGAGTCATTCAGGCTGTAATACAACTTGTCCAGTCCTACATAATGGTCAGTTGATGAAAGGAATAATACGACATGTTCAGGATAAGAAGGGATTTCTTTTCCTTCGAATGTTTTGGATTTTTCAGTATTGATACTAAATCTGTGATAAAGTTCAGGTCCGGAATTATCGACTAAGCATAAAATATTTTTTGTGTTTGTATTGTCCAGATTATCATATCCGGTATACGAAAGTTTATAAATGCCTTCCTCTTTCAGAGATAAGGAGCCATTGTATTCTTTTTCAGTTTCCCCGTCGATGTTATAAGTGATTTTTTTAAACCCTGATTGGTCATCATTTCCGCTGAATTTTATTTTAGTATCTTTTGTAATGTAAGTTGTATCTTTTGATGTAAAGGAAGGTCCTTCAAAACTATGGTTAAGGCTTGGGCCTGAAAGGTCTACATGTGAACGAGTGGAGCTGTTCGATAGTATTTCGGTACGTTTTTTATTATTTACATTGTCTATAGCAAGTGCTTGTATTTTTAGCCTTCCTGAGGCTGAAAGACGAAAAGGTTTGTCGTAAACTTCAAAAGCGCCATCGTTAACAGAATATCTTATTTCTTTCACGCCGGCTTTATTGTCCATGGAGATGATTTTCAATTTGTTTCTTCCTGAAAGATATTCTTTCCCCTGTGCTACATAGGTGTTGCCCATTAATTCGTCTACAACTCGTGGCGGGGTTTTATCGACGTAAAATTTGAATGTATTTTCTTTTTCTTCATTTTTTACCTGGTCAATTGAATAGTATGTGATTTCATGTTCGCCTTCATCGAGGTATTTTGCTTTAATTGCTGTGTTATATGGTTTTGGGCTACCTTCATTAATTGAATAATAGGTTTGTTTTATATTCGATAGTTTGTCTTCTGAGACAATTGCTATTTCTGACCTTCCGGAAATGACATTTTCGTGTTTATCTCCTTCAATTTTGTGAGAAGTACTGGGTGGCGTTAAATCTAAAACGATGTGAGCTTTCTTTGGTTCTTCCACATTTCCTACATTGTCTACTCCATAATATTTTATATTGTAAGCTTTTTCTTTTTCTATATTGATTGGCTCTTTGAATTTCTTATAGGATTCGCCGTTGATGGAATAGTAAACTTCACTCACGCCGGAAATCGCATCGTGTTTTTCAAAACTAATTGTTGTTTTTTCTCCCAGGTAAATTTTATTATCGGCTTTGTGTATGTTTTTTGTATCGTAGGAAATATCAGTTTCGGGTGCTTTGCTGTCCGCATATATCTCGAATACAATCTCCTCTTTGGGGTAAACATATTTTTTTGTTTCGGGATCTACTTTCCATGGTGACCGAATTGTGTTGATGCCATCGGTGTCGAAGTACATGGGGTTTGTGTATTCTTTTGAGTCTTCGCTTTTCAGCCGGAAGCTTTTACTGTCCTTGTCCGGCGATGTTGAAATACTGAGATATACAGGTAAATCTTTATTTATAAACAGCTTTCCTTCAGGCGACTGGTAAATTTTTTTTTCGTGATCCAATTGTTCTTGCGCAAATAACCATGCAGGCGTTAATAGAAAAGTTAGCAGGAGAATGTTTTTATAATTCATATTGGGTTTAGTTTTAGGGTCTATAAAAATACTAAATAATGGGTTTTTTTCAAATAAATATAATTGTTATTTTAGCTTCAGGTTTTACGTTGATTAATGGGTTTTGTTACTTAATTAGTGGTTCTGAGAAAAACATTATAGGCTTGTTAGCTGCCCTTTAGAATTTTCCGGCAGCTGCTGAAAGTGGTTGTCAGGGGTTCATTCTTTGGCGCATTGAAATGAAAATAGTTTTATTAAAGATTAAAAGTCGTTTTCTTATAAGCATTAACTATATTTTTGTAAGAGTTTTAAATTATATAGAATAAGTTGATTTTAAAAATAGATGATATGAAAGATTATAAACGAATTTTGTTAAAACTCAGCGGTGAAGCGCTGCAAGGATCGAATGATTTTGGAATAGATCCGGATGCAGTAAAGCAGTTTGCTTCACAAATAAACTCCATTGCCGGACAGGGCATTGAGGTTGTAATTGTACTTGGTGGAGGGAATATTTTCAGGGGTTTGCAAGGAATGGCAACTGGCGTCGGACGAGTTAAAGGCGATCAGATGGGAATGCTGGCTACAGTGATAAATAGTATGGCTTTGCAATCTGGTATAGAGAATGAAGGAGGCAAAGCACACGTTTTTACTTCGGTGCGGATGGAGCCCTTTGCCGAATTTTATGTAAAAGAGCGGGCACAGGAAGCTCTCAGGTCTGGGAAAGTGACTATTATTGCCGGCGGAACGGGGAATCCTTATTTCACGACAGATTCTGCTGCTGCTTTGAGAGCTTTAGAGATGGAAGCGGATGTTTTATTGAAAGGAACCCGTGTAGACGGAATATATTCGGACGACCCTGAAAAGAACAAAGATGCTGTGCGCTATGAAAAAATCACCTATAACGAAGCGCTTGAAAAACGGTTAAATGTTATGGATATGACAGCCTTCGCTTTGTGTCGGGATAATGAATTGCCGCTTATAGTCTTTAATATGACTAAACCTGGCAATTTACAAGCTCTGTTGGACGGCAAAGATATAGGAACAATGGTTTATTAATATGTGTTTTTTTTTATTAAATTTGTTCAGAGTGAACTATTAATCAAAAACGGACAATAATTATGAATGATGAAATAGAAAAGGTTATCAAGGATTCAAAATCCAGAATGAAGAAGACCATAGATCATTTGGCTGATGAATTAGCCCGCATCCGTGCAGGTAAAGCAAATCCCAGAATTCTGGACGGAGTTTACGTTGATTATTATGGTGCTAGTACCCCTTTATACCAGTTAGCAAATATTGGTACTCCCGATGCCAAGACAATTACTGTACAGCCCTGGGATAAAAGTGCACTCAAAGAAATTGAGAAAGCTATTATGGATTCAAATTTGAGTTTAAACCCTCAAAATGATGGAGAAATAATTCGTATAAATATACCACCATTAACCGAAGAACGACGAAAAGAGTTAGTAAAACAAGTGCATGCAGAAGCTGAAAGCGCCCGGGTTAGTATCCGTAGTGTGCGAAGAGAAGCAAAAGAAGAATTAAAGAAAATGAAGAATGAAGGTATTCCTGAAGATGAGACTGATAGAGGCGAAGAGGAAATTCAGAAGCTTACAGATGAGAATGGTAAGAAAGTGGAGGAAATTATGAAAGAAAAAGAAGATGAGATCATGACTGTATAGGATTTCAAAGGAAAAGTTCAAGAAAAAAAGGAGGCAGTAGCTTTTAGAATACTGTCTCCTTTTTTTTGTATTTTTCAAAAGCAGAGGAAATATTGACACTGGCATGTGTTAGCTAATAAGTTGCAGTCGCAGCAGTCGACCGCCTTCTGCCACTACTTCAACTGCATACCCTATTATTAGCATATGGTCATCATAAATTCTTTTCTGCTTCTGAATTAGTCTGGAAATTCGCGTTGCCTAACCGAAATCCGAAATGTTGTTGGCAATTTTTAATATTTTAATAACATTTCCATTTGAGTCTTTAATTGGCGTATATGTCTCTGTGAATTTATAGGCTTTATTGTTGATTTTCACTGTATTTGTTTGTTTTTTGATTTCTCCTGATTTGAGATCATTCCAAAATTTTTCATATTCTTTCTTTTGTTTATCTGTGAATTCCATGTGATCGGAATGTTGAGAACCTACGGCGTATTCACGACTAATTCCAAACAAATCAAGGTATTTATCATTTATGGAAGTTATTTTTCCATCCAAATCGTATTCTATTACATAGCTGGATTCATGCAGTGCATTAACCAGACCTTCCATTTCTGCTGATTTTCTGGCTGCTTCTTCCTGGGTAGCCTGTAGCTCTTCCATATTTTGCCTCATTTCTTCCTCTTGCGATGATAGTTCTTCTGCTTGTTGCTGTGATTTTTCCAGTAATTGTTTGGTTTTCATGTTCACTCTTACCGAAGCTATAGTTGAAGCGATGTTTTCCGCTACTTTCTCCACGAATTCAATCTCATGGTCTGCTAATTCTTTGAATGAAGCAATCTCGATTACTCCAAGAACCTCTTCTTCATGTTTGAGGGGTACTATAAGCAGGCTGTCCGGGTTTGCATCTCCTAAGCCAGAGGTGATTTCAATATAATCTTGCGGAATATCGGTAATGTAGACCTTTTCCTTTTCTATTGCAACCGTTCCGACAAGGCTTTCTCCCGGCTGAAAAGTTTTTTGTTTGTATTTTTTTCTGTCGAAAGCGAAAGCCGATTGCAACTCATATACGGGATTGTTTTCATCTTCGTCATTTAAAATGAATAATCCGCCCTGATTTGCATCGAGATATTTCACCAAATTTTTGATGATATTATCTGATAGCTTTTGAAGGTCATCATTATCTTTTCTTAATATATCAGCAAACCTTGTTAGTCCTTCATTTACCCATCTTCTTCTTTCATCTTCTTCTTTTCTCTGTTTGTCATCTTCTCTTGCTTTCTTAAGGCTGTCCCTCATCTCCAACAGAGAGTTGCCCAGTTCGTCTTCATTGTGACTCAGGTGGAATTCATGTTCAAGGTTTCCTTCTCCCAGGCTTTTGGCGAATTCATTCTTTTTGCTTAATTCTTCCACAGAGGTATTCAAAGCTGTGGCCATTTCTTCTATTTCATCCCCGGTTGCAATTTGTAATTTCATGTCTTCATCTATATGACCTCTGGATAATCTGTTTAGAACTGAAGTTACCTTTTCAACGGGGTTTGTAATATTTCTTGAAACGAAATAAATTACTGAACTTAAAATGATTAAGCCAATTAGCCCAACAAAAAGCGATATTTTAAAATTTTGGTTGGCCTGGGCCATGATAGATTGTGTTGGAACGGAAACACCCAAATACCAATACGTGTTAGTTCTGCCTATTTCGATCGGAGTATAAGAGACAAAGCTTTCTTTTGCCTCTTCATTGGTATGTTTTACCGAAAATTGTTCCCCGGTTTTGATTTTTTCAAATAAATTGAAGTTCTTTTCTGATGTTGGATTTTTTTCTGCTTCCTTGTTAAGAAGTTCGGAATTGGGATGCCCTGCATATTTTCCGTTGTGAGAAAGTAAAAAAGCATGACTTTCTAAATCCTCCAGGTCAACTCCCTTAACAATTTCCTGAAATCTATCTAATGTGATGTCTACACCAACAAGCCCAATAAAATCTCCAGACTCTAAAATCGGACTTTCCAGGGATGTCATGTATTTTTTCTCTTGTTTGCCTGAAGAATAAACATCCGCATATAATTCTGAAATCAATTCCTCTGCTTTGGCTTTGTCTTTTGCGTAAAGTTCCGGGTCGCCATCCATACTTCGCAGTTCCTGAGTGCTTTTTATTACGCCATTTTCCCTATACCTTGTATTCATTATTCTTCCATAGGGTTTGTTGTAAGTGGAGTCGATATATTGGAGTTCCCAGCTATCCCATAATTGATAAAAGTTAGGATTTGCTTTGAAAACCTCATCGTATATTAAATTTACAAGTTCCTGCCATTTGTCTTTAGGTAAGAAATCATAGTGTTTGAATGCTTGAGAAAGTGTCCTTATGATTGCAAAATCTTCATTTATAGTTTCTTGTACTTTTTTGGCATTATGTTTTGACTTTGTTTCAATTAATTTGATGGTGTTCGAATAAGAGGCATTTTTTGCTTTAATACTTATATATCCAATTGCACCTAAAAAAACTACAACTGATATGGAAATAATAATCAATTGAATTTTGTGCCTGAGTTTGAGTTTCAACTTCATTGTTATGCAGTTTTTTAATTGAATTGTTTAATCAGCAATTTATGGCGGTAAACCTAATTAATTTTTGGAAGATAAAAAAGGTGAACCTGTAAAAATTTATTACGGTTCACCGTGAAATTCGTTTGATTATTTTTCACCTAAGTTGAGCGGTTTGAACAAAGTGAAAAAGCGCTTTACTTAGGTATAAATTGGGTTTCAGAAAATTATAATCCGAATTCAGAAGTTTCTATGGAAATTTTCAGGATTTTTACAACGTTGTTTTCTTCGTCTGTTATTGGTGTATAAGTTTCTGCGAAAGTATAGGTTTTACCGTTGAGCTCTACTGTATTGGTTTCTTTTTTAACTTTTCCGTTTCTTAGATCGTCCCAGAACTTTTTATAATTAGTTTTTTGTTCTTCTGATAGGTTCATTTTGTAACTGTGATGAGTACCAATGACCTCATCCCTGGTCAACCCCAACAAATTCAGATATTTATCATTTACATCTACAATTTTTTCATCCAGATCATACTCAACAACGTAGTTGGCTTTATGAAAAGCATTAACCAAGCTTTCCATTTCTGCTTTTTGTTTTGCTGCCTCTTCTTGTGTAGCTTTCAATTCCTCCATATTCTGACGCATTTCTTCTTCCTGTGAAGATAACTCCTCCGTTTGCTGATTCGATTGTTCGAGTAGCTTTTGAGTTTTCATGTTTATTTTTGAAGAAGAAATTGTAGAAGCTATATTATGACTGACTTTCTCAACGAAGTCAATTTGGTATTGTTCAAATTCATTAAATGAAGCAATTTCTATAACTCCGAGCGTTTCTTCTTCTAATTTGAGTGGAACAATTAGCAGGCAATTTGGATTTGCATCGCCCAGCCCGGATGTTATTTCTATGTAATCCTGCGGAACTTCTGTGAGGTATATTGTATCTTGTTCTAATGCGCAGGTTCCTACTAATCCATCGCCTATTTCAATTCTCTTTTCAAAATATTTTTTACGATCGAATGCAAAAGCTGAGATAAGTTCGAGGTACTTTTTGTTCTCTTTGTTATTTCCTTTATTGTTGTTTTCTTCCTCCTCTTCTTCTATCAGAAATATACCTCCCTGATTTGCTTCCAGGTAGTGAACCAGCTTTTTTATGATTTCGTCGGCTAATTTTTGAAGGTCATCATTATTATGGCGGAGTATATCGGCAAACTGATTTATGCCTTCATTAACCCATTGTCTTTTTGCCTCTTCTTGTTTTCTTTTTTCTTCCTCATTCCTGGCTTTTTTAAGGCTATCGCGCATTGCCATAAGTGATTTTCCTAATTCATCATTATTGCTTAACAGGTTTATTTCGTAATCCAGATGGCCGTTTTTTAAATGGTTTGCAAAAACATTCTTTTTGTTAAATCCTTCAATTGTAGTGTTTAATGCGTTCGCCATTTCCTCTAGTTCATCACCGGTATTTACTTCCAGTTCCATGCTTTTGTCTATCTGTCCCTGTGCGAGTTTTTTTAGTGTTTCGGTTACCCTGGATACGGGGCCTGTTATATTTTTTGTGATAAAATAGATTACCAGTGAAAGGATAAGAAGTCCAATAAAACCTACAATCAGGCTAATGATGAAATTTCTGTCGGCTTCTTCCATAATAGAACTTACAGGGACGGATAATCCCAGAAACCAAGGAGTACCGGTTCGCCCTATTTTAATCGGGGTGTAGCTGACATATTGTTTGTCGTATTCGTTTTCCTTATGAACTATTGAAAACGGTTCACCTTTGTCAAGTTTCTTATAAAGATTGAAATTTTCTTTATTGGTCGGGTTTTTCGGGGCTTTTTTATTGAGCAATGATGTGTCAGGGTGTCCTGCATATTTCCCATTATGGCTTAAAAGGAAACTAAAACTACCATCCAGTCCTTTAACAGAAATATTTTTAATGAGCTCCTGAAATTCATCCATTGTTATATCTACTGCTACTGCGCCAATGTATTCATCTTTTTCGTTTTGTATTGGCGCCAGCATGCTTGTCATTAATTTTTTTTCTGATTTTCCTTCAGTAAATCTGTCAAAATAGAGGGATAGAACCATTTCACGGTTGGAGGTTTTAATGTTGGAGTAAATTTCATTATCTCCTTTCTTGCTTCGGATGGTCTGAGCAGATTTGATTATACCCTTGTCTCTGAACCTCTGGTTAACGATTCTTCCATGAGATTTTGTCCATGATGTATCAATAGCTTTAAGTTCCCAGCTGTCCCAGAGATTGTAAAAATTTGGGTATGCCGGGAAAACATCTTCGTACATTTTATTTACGAATTCCATCATTTGATCTTTAGGGAGAAAGTCATAATTTGAAAAGCTGAGCGCTAATGTTCTTACGACAGCCATATTTTTATCCATTTTTCCCTGGATTTTATTGGCAAATTTTGCTCCCTGGTTATCAATTATTGATTTGGTGTCTTCGTATGTTGATTGCCTGGCGTTAATGCTGATGTAACCTATAGCAAAGAGGTAGATCACAGCAGAGATAAAAATGATAAGTACCTGAATTTTATGCTTTAGTTTCATTTTGGCTTTCATGATATTGCTATTTTGTTGGACTACACTGTAAACATAAATTTTTTTCATTAGAATTCAAAAAGTTATGTAACTGAAAAATTTTCAATTAAGAGTCATATTATTTTTTAAGATTATCTGAACTTAAATCCATGGATTACGTATAGTTAAATTGGAAATTTCTTGTTAAGGTGATTTAAATCACCGGATTAAGGAGAGGAAAATCAATAATTTAAAAATCAATAATTAATTTTTTTTATGGAACTTTGCCATCAAAACAAAAAAATATCAGTTATGAAGAAAATGATGATAGCTTTTGCTTTACTAATAGCAAGTGCAACGGTTGTTAAGGCTCAGTCAACGGATGTTGAAAGAGCAAAATCAAAGTTTATTTACAATTTTACTAAATTCTTTCAATGGCCAAACTCTGTGCGTAGCGGTGATTTTGTCATAGGCGTAATAGGCTCAAATAATCTGTATAATGACCTGCAGGATTATACAAATGGAAAAAAGGTGATTACCCAGGATATTACGGTTAAGAAATTCTCAAATGCTGCTGATGTAAATAATTGCCATGTGCTCTTTGTTTCAAAATATCGAGTTGGTCAATTGGATAAACTTTCAGACGAAGCCACCACTAATACCCTGCTTATAAGCGATAGTGAGAAAGCAATTAATAAAGGAGCTGCAATCAATTTTATTTTGCAGGGAGACAGATTAAGATTTGAGTTTGCCTCTTCTAATGCCATGAATTCCGGGCTCAAGTTCAGCTCTCGTATCAAAGATATGGCTACAAAAAATTATTAAACCTGCCGTCTGTAGTGTTTACGCGAATCATGAAAATTTTTGTTTGTATCTTAGAATACTGACGATTTGGAAACATATTTATATATGGGTATATGGGGAAATCAGGAAAATAGGAAGGTAAAAAAATGAATTTAAAGAATTTATCTATAGCAAAAAAATTGGGATTAGGATTCGGAATAATAATTTTAATATTTATTCTTTCCGCAACTCTGGCTTTTAGAACATTAAATAAAAATGTTAATAATATTCAGGAAATTTCAAAAATCCATAATCCTTCGGTTGATCGAATTGAGGAATTGCGCAACTTAGTTTCGGAATCGAAACTTCTGATTAAGAACTGGGTTTTTATAGAGAAGAAAAGTGGTACTTCTGATAAAGAAAAGCTTGTCGATCTTCATGAAAATAGATATCCAGAATTGGTTGAAAAAATTAATTCTTTAACACAACACTGGAGTAAGGATGAAAAGAAGCTTTATCAATCCATTCGTGTTTCTATTGAAGACACTTTATTCCGGCAGCATAAAAAAATAATGGACTATCTGAGTACATTTTCCAGTTATGATGATCCGGAAGTCGTTTTTGAAATTAATCCTATGGTTGAACAAGGAGGAAAAACGATTAAAGTGACCGAACAAATTTTGGCAGATTTACAAAAGCTGGCAGAAACTCAAAAGACTAAGGCACAGGCAGCAAGGCAAGAGATGAACGCTTCATTTTTAGATTTTAAATCTTTTATAGTGATAGTTGGTGTTTTAATCATATTACTGGGGGTTGTTGTTTCTTATTTGATAATCAGGAGTATAACCAGGCCTGTAAACAAAACAATTCGTTTTGCAGAGGCCATTTCTGCAGGCGATCTTTCTACCACTATTGATGTCGATAGTAAGGATGAAATAGGAAGATTGACTGAGGCATTGAAACAAATGAAGGAAAACATTTATGGCATTGTAACACAGATAAAAGAAAGTGCCGGTAAATTTGTTGATTCCAGCAGGCAAATCAGCTCAAGTTCACAAACGATTTCGCAGGGATCCAATGAGCAAGCTTCCTCTTTTGAAGAAGTTTCCTCGTCGATGGAGGAAATGGCTTCTAACATTCAGCAGAATTCAGATAATGCAAAACAGACAGAAAAAACAGCACAAAAAGCTGCTGAGGGAATGCAGGAGATGGGCGATGCTGCAAAACGAAACCTGAACTCAATAACAAATATTGCAGAAAAAATAAATATCATAAATGACATAGCCTTCCAGACAAATATTCTTGCAATTAATGCTGCAGTTGAGTCAGCGCGTGCAGGATCGTATGGAAAAGGATTTTCTGTTGTAGCTTCGGAAGTTAAAAAGTTGGCAGATAGAAGCAAAAATGCAGCAGATGAAATTGTTGAGCTTTCAAAATCTACTATCTCAGAAACGAAAAAAACAACCAAATTGATTGACGAATATTTACCTGAAGTTGAGCAGACAGCTCAACTGGTGCAGGAAATTAGCGCAGCAAGTCAGGAACAGCAAAGTGGAGTAGAGCAGGTTAATAATTCGGTACAGCAAATGAATGAAGTGACACAGCAAAATGCCTCTTCATCCGAAGAATTGGCCAGTAATTCTGAAGATCTTTCTCAAAAGGCTCAAAAACTGCAAGAAGCAGTTAGATATTTTAAAACAAATTCGGAATAGTAGAAATTATATACCATCTTGCTAAGAGCAAGTTGATTGAGTTGACTGAGTTAAATAAGGGAAGCAGGCGGTCCTGGTTAACTCAGTCACTTTCATATAGAAGGTAACTTATTCTGGTCATTAGCTAACAGATGCCAGTTTTAATATTTGCCTTTTCTTCGGAAAATGCCTAACTCAATCAACTCAATCAACTATCACTATAAATTGCCTACTTATTCTTGAGCTTTTTGTTTTCTTCTTCCAGTTTTCTTATGTATGAAATATCAGTTGAAAAGACCAGTATTTTTATAATGTTTTGGTTTTGGTCTTGAATGGGGGTAAAAGTTTCATGGAACCATTTTTCTTTCTGATTAAAGAAATACTGATGCTCTCCAGTATATTTTTTTCCATTTTTCATGTTTTCCCAAACTTTTTCATATTCTTCACTTTTGGCCTTCTCAGGATCCATGAAATCTTTCAGATTTTTTCCTTCAATCTCCTCTTTGCTCATTTCAGCCATTTCAGCATAACGGGTATTTACTTTTGTGATGTTTCCGTTTAGATCCATCTCAATACTTCCTACTGTGGTATCCAGGGTATCGATAATATAAGACATTTCTCTTTCTCTTCTTGCTGCCTCTTCCTGGGTTGCCTGCAGTTCTTCCATGTTTTGCCTCATTTCTTCCTCCTGAGAAGACATCTCTTCTGCTTGCTGTTGTGATTTCTCCAGTAACTGTGAGGTTTTTATGTTGGTACGAACAGAAGATACAGTTGAAGCAATGCTTTCAGCCACCCTTTCAACAAAGTTGATCTGGTAATCTTCAAATTCTTCAAATGATGCTAATTCGACTATACCTAATACTTCCTCGTCTGTTTTTAACGGAACAATTAACAGGCTTCTTGGATTTGCATCGCCAAGTCCCGAGGTTATGTTAATGTAATTGTCCGGCAAATCAGACATATATATTGTTTTTTGTTCTATTGCGCAAGTGCCGATTAATCCTTCACCCGGGCGGTATGTTTTTTCGAGGTATTTTCTTCTGTTATATGCATATGCTGCAGTTAATTCATAGTGAACATCGTTTTCATCTTCATCGTTTTTCAGGAAAATGCCTCCCTGGTTCCCATTAAGATATTTCACAAGATTTCTTATGACGTTGTAGCTCAGTTTTTCCAGGTCGTCGTTATCTTGTCTTAAGATATCCGCAAATTTTGCGAGCCCTTCATTGCTCCACCTTCGCTTTTCGTCTTCAATTTTTCGTTTTTCTTCTTCTTCCCGTGCCTTTTTGAGACTGTCCCGCATTTCGATTAAAGATTTCCCGAGCTGGTCATTATCGCTAGCCACCTTGAATTCGTGTTCGAGATCTCCTTCTTTGATTTTTTCAGCAAAGCTGGTCTTTTTGTTTAGTTCTTCCAGTGAAGTATTCAGCGCTTCTGCCATCTCTTCAATTTCATCACCCGTCTGAATATTTGTTTTCATTGAGCTGTCTATATTTCCTTTTGCCAACCTTTTGAGGACATCGGTTATTTGTCGGATTGGTTTTACAATGTATTGGCTAAGTTTTGAGATTGCTATTCCGGTTACTATCAGGCCAATAAGCCCAAATATTATGTAGATGTACGTATTTTTTGTTGCTTCTTTTGTAAGTATATCATAAGGTACGGAAATTCCAAGAGACCATGGGGTGTTTGTGTTTCCAATACTTACAGGAGCAAATGCATAAAAGACTTTCCCGGACTGTTTGGTTTCAAAAGTAAAAGAAAATTCTTTGCCCTCTTTTATTTTATTGACTAATGATTCATTCTCATTTATATCAGACCAAACCTCCTTAGTTTTCTTACCTAACAACTCTTTCTTGCTATGCCCGACAATCACCCCATCATTTGAAATCAAAAACGCTTTATTCGCTCTGAAATCTTCTATCTGACTAATTAATTCCTGAAAGCGATCTAGTGAGATATCTGCACCTACCATCCCTATAAATTTTCCATCTTCTTGAATAGGTGCTATGAGGGAAGTGATTAATTTTTCATCTTTTTTTTGTCCTGTAAAGGAATATAAATAAGGTTCTTCAATAGCTTGTTTGTTTGAACGTTTAATCCGTTTATACATTTCAGGGTCTCCATCCATACTCATCATCTGACTTCCCTGTTTTATTTGCCCATTTTCCCGGAAGTATTCGTAAGAATATCTTCCATAGTTTTTTTCCCATGTTGAATCAATATGACTTAATTCCCAACTGTCATAAATTCCATAAAAGTGTGGGTTATTACGGAAAACATGACCATACATATTTTTAAAAACCTCTTTCCAGGTCTCATTGGACATTATTTTATAGGACTTTACTGATTCGCCTAATGTTTCGATTGTTTGCATATCTGCATTAAGCTGATTTTCAATTTCTTTGGCATATTTTTGGGAGTTATTTACAATAATTGTTCTGGCATCTTCCACCGTACGCTTTTTGGCATTATAGGTAATAAAGCTCAGAACGAGGATATAGATGATTAAAGATATGCCCAGCACAATTAAAAGTATTTTTTGCCGGAGTTTTAGTTCTTTTATGTTTTTCATTTTCATGATTATGCGTATTATTGATTTATCAAGTCCGTTGTTTTTTTAGAAGAGTAAAGTTAGTGCTTCCGGTATCTAATTTTTATTATTATGACTGATGTTCTAGTTTTTTTCTCATTTCTAATTTTTCTTTTTCCGAATTTGTATGGTCTAAAGCAAGGAATTGTATCTTTGCAATATTGCCTTCTTCATCATTGTCCGGAGTTATGGAACTAATGAGCCAAAGGTCTTTTTCGGTTTTTGTTTTGAATTTTAGAGTGTCTTTAGTGTCATTCCCGTTGATAACTTGTTGCAGCAACGAATGAAATTTTTCTTTTTCCTGTTCATTGAGCAGGGTTTGAATCTGGATGTTTTTCAATTCATCTTTTGAATATTCAAATGTGTCAATAAAAAGCTGATTGGTATCGATAATACTTCCGTCTGTATTTAATTCGGCTTTCAGAAGGAAATTGTCAATTGCTTCAATGGTGCTGTTCAATTCCCTTTCTCTTCGGGCAGATTCCTCCTGTGTTGCTTGTAGCTCTTCCATGTTTTGGCGCATCTCTTCTTCCTGTGAAGACATTTCTTCTGCTTGTTGCCGGGATTTTTCCAGCAATTCGGCAGTTTTCAGGTTTACCCTGACAGATTGCATTGTGGAGGCAATATTTTCTGCAACTTTTTTCACAAATTCAATTTGATATTTTTCCATTTTCTTGAATGATGCAATTTCTAACACCCCTAATACTTCCTCTTCAATTTTGAGTGGGACAATAAGCAACGAGTCCGGGTTGGCATCACCTAACCCAGAGGTAATTTCAATATAATCCTGAGGGATTTCGGTCATGTATATCGGTTTTTTTTCGATAACGCATGTTCCTATCAAACCTTCACCCGGGCGGATTTGTTTTTCGAGATATTTTCTTCTATCATAAGCATAGGCAGCTTTAAGTTCATAAAAGATATCGTTATTATCATCGTCATTGAGCAAGAATAGACCACCCTGATTAGCATCCATGTATACAACTATATTACGTATAATGTCATAGGAGAGGGCTTCCAGATTATCGTTGTTTTGCCTGAGGATGTCCCCAAATTTAGCTAATCCTTCATTGACCCATTGCCGCTTTTTGTCTTCTTCTTTTCTTTTTTCTTCTTCTTCCCGTGCTTTTTTCAGGCTATCGCGCATTTCGACAAGAGATTTCCCAAGCAGGTCTTCTTTATTCGTTAGTTCAAAATCCTGCTCTAGTTTTCCTTCTCCTAATTGTTGAGCAAACTGGCTTTTTTGGGAAAGATCGTCAATGGTTCTGTTAAATGCAGTTGCCATTTCTTCGATTTCATCTCCGGTTTGATATTTTAATTTCATGACATTATTTATTTTGCCATGAGATAAGAGATTTAGTTGCTCTGTGATTTTTTCAATGGGCATTGTTATGTTTTTCGCCAGCCAATAAATGACTGTACTCAAAATGATCAGGCCAATAAAACCAACAATGAGTGAAATGATAAAATTTTTGTTTGCCTGTGCTTTAATTGAACTGACCGGTGCTGAAATACCCAGATACCAATTTACACCTGTTTTTCCTATCTCTATTGGTGAATAGGCGACATAGCTTTCTTCCTGATTCTTTTTATGATGAATTGCATTAAAATTCTTGCCGGTTTTGATTTTTTCATATAAATTAAAATCCGCTTTATTAGTCGGATTAGGGGCAGCCTTCTTGTTTAGTGAGTCTGTTGCAGGATGTCCGGCGAAAATAGCGTTGTGTGATAATAAAAAGGCGTAGCTATCTTCAATATTTTTTATTTTAATCCCAGTTACAATCTTCTGAAACTGTTCCAGAGTTACATCCAGTCCTATAACTCCAATAAACTCTCCTGATTCCCGAATAGGTTGTTCCAATGATGCCATTAATTTTCTTTCAGATTTTTTTGTGGAATATACGTCAGTGTATATATCTGAAATAAATTCTTTTTTTCTGGATTTATTTTTTTTGTATAAATCGGGGTCTCCTTCCATACTTCTTAAATCCGAAGATGTATCTATTCTGCCGCCTTCCCGGAGAATTGTGTTTTGAATTCTTCCGTAGGACTTGTTATAAGCAGTGTCAATATGTTGAAGTTCCCAGCTGTCCCACAGTTGATAAAACGATGGGTTTGCCTCGAAAACTTTCCGGTACATGATTTTAATTAATTTCTGCCACTTGTCTTTTGGCAAAAAGTTATAAGCTTCAAATGCATTCCCAAGGGTTCTTACAACAGCAAAATCTTCATTAATCAACCCTTGAATTTTAGATGAATAGTTGTTTGATTCTGAGTTGATAAGACTGATGGCGTTGTCGTATGCTGTTTTTTTCCCTTTTATGCTTATATAGCCGATAGCGCCCAAGAATACAACAACAGAGACAGAAATAATTATTACCTGGATTTTTTGTTTTAGTTTGAGATCTAATTTCATCTGGTTTGAGTTTTCCAAATTTTATGCACTAAAAAGTTTTGTTTGTTCAGTTAAGACCCAATTTGAGCGATTTATGTAATGTTGTCTTCTCCCAAATTTTTGAGTTTTTCTTTCATTTTTTCCTTTTCCTTTCGTGACTTTGTGTTGTCGACAGCAAAAAATAATATTTTTTTAAGATTTCCCTCATTATCGACAATAGGATAGAAGGTAGAAATAAGCCATATAATATTACCTTTAGTGGTTTTAAATTTAATAATATCCTTGTACGTTTGATGATCCATTATGTTTGGCCATTGGTTCCGGAATTTTTCTATGAAATCATTATGAATAAACGAGTCAATAGAATGGCCTGTAAGTTCTTCTTTAGTAGCCCCAAAGATTTGTGCAAGGAGATCATTAACTTTGTCTAGTGTTTTGTCTGTTTTTATTTCTGCCTTTAGGAATAAACTATCAATAGCTTCTGTAATGTCTTTAAGTTCTTCTTCTCTTCGTGTTGATTCTTCCTGAGTTGCCTGCAGTTCTTCCATGTTCTGCCTCATTTCTTCTTCCTGAGCACTCATTTCTTCAGCCTGTTGCTGGGATTTTTCCAATAGCTGTGATGTTCTGAGGTTCACTCTTACTGATGACAGGGTAGAAGCAATGCTTTCAGCTACTTTTTCTACAAATTCTATTTGATATTTTTCAAACTTATTAAACGAAGCTATTTCTAAAACACCCAGAACTTCCTCCTCCATTTTTAGAGGGACAATCAGCAAGGCATCCGGAGGAGCATCGCCCAGACCAGAGGTTATGTCGATGTAGTCCTCTGGTAACTCGGTCATATAGACTGTTTTCTTTTCAATTGCACAAGTCCCGATAAGGCCTTCTCCCAGTTCGATTTGTTTTTCCAGGTATTTTTTCCGGTTGTAAGCATAAGCTGCCTTTAGTTCATAATACGGATGATTTTTATCTTCATCGTTAAGCATGAATAAGCCACCCTGATTAGCTCCCAGGTACTCTATAAGATTTCTGATGATCTCATAAGACAGTTTTTCAAGATCGTCATTGTTCTGTCTTAAAATATCAGCGAATTTGGCAAGCCCCTCGTTTACCCATTGTCTTTTTTCATCTTCTTCTTTTCGTTTCTTTTCATCTTCTCTTGCCTTTTTCAAACTATCGCGCATATTGATTAATGCTTTGCCTAGTCTGTCGTGTTCGTTGCTTAAATCAAATTCGTATTCGAGTTCTCCTTGTCCGATACGATTTGCGAAATCAGCTTTTTGGTTCAGATCGTCAATTGATTTGTTTAAGGCTTTTGTCATTTCGCCGATTTCGTCTTCTGAAGTTTCTTCTGCCTTGAGAGCCTCATCAATGTGGCCCTGGGAGAGTTTCTTTAGTATTCCTGTTATTCCTTCAATTGGTTCGCTGATGTTTTTTGCAACATACCAGATGATGCCGGAAAGGATGATTAATCCAAGAATTCCGACAATGAGCGAAATGATGAGAATCTGTTGTGATTTTTCCCGGATAATTTTGTAGGGCACTACAATTCCTACCGACCATGGCGTATCAATATCATCTATATCGACTGAAGCAAAGGAATAATAATTTTTTGTTTCATCGACTTTGTCAGTGAAGGAGAAACTTTTACCTGCTTCTACTTTATTAACAATGTTATTTTCTTTAGTGAGTTGCGGGTAAATTTCATTTAAAGGTTTACCCAGGTATTCATCGTTAGGGTGTGCGGAAAGCGTGCTATTATTTGATAGTAAGAAAGCGAAGCTTTCCTCAAAGGGGTGAATTTGTTTAATAACCTTTTGAAAACCTTCTAAATCAATATCAATGCCTGCATATCCTATAAAATCGCCATTGTGGATAACAGGAACGGATACATTGGTGTTAAGGTATTTATCTTCTTTGTTTCCACTGTAAGAATAAAATTCAGGATCTACCAAAATTGATTCTTTTGTTGTTTTCATTTTGTAATAATTGCTGTTTTTGTCATCGCTTTCTAAATTGAGACGTTTATGCAAAAATTTTATAATGTCGTTTTCATCCCGGTACCATCCGGTTAATCTTCTGCCGTGGTTCTTGTCCCATGAAGTGTCAATAGCGCTTAATTCAAAACTGGTACCAACAGAAATAAATTCAGGATATTGTTGTAGTACATTTTTTTGAGTTTCAAGAAATAGCGTATCCATT
>Ga0207414_1000154_pt1 | contig 34449 bp, 34 predicted proteins | sample PonA231FremontCA_2_FD_187269 | JGI IMG/M metagenome (GOLD analysis project Ga0207414, IMG submission 187269) | Marine sediment microbial community from Fremont, CA, USA - Pond A23 Sediment 1 (SPAdes) | ecosystem: Environmental > Aquatic > Marine > Unclassified | place: USA: Fremont, California...
CCTTTGGGAATATATAAAAAACTACTTAAATTGTTCTCGACTATCGTTTTTGAAATTTCATCTTCATTTATATCCTCAAAAAATAAAAAGTGGATGCTATCTGTTTCACGATTCTTAATTTCTTCGTTAGTAATAACTTCTGTATTATTATGAATACCAACTAATAAGGTATCAGAGCCCTCACTTTGGGCTGAAAAATAACCTATACCTCCACCTATTATTAGAATCATAATCGGAACAAATATTGTCATAATAATAAAGGACTTATTTCTAATTATTGTTTTAATTTCCCATTTTGCAACTTTTAAACTATCCTTCATTGTCCATTACCTCCTTTAGCTGTATGGACAAAAATTTCGTGTAAAGGTGGTTTAACAATTGATATCTCATCAACCTTGATTTTTTCCGATATGAATGATAAAAATTCTTTGATATTAACATTGTTTTTAATATTAAAAGATACTTGACTTCCTTCTATTTTAATATCTGAAACATTAGTGAGATTTTTAATAAAAGTTAAATTACTCCCAGATTTTATAATAACTTTTTTCTGTTTATATTCATCTTTAATATCATCAATTTTACCATATAAAACTCTTTGTCCTCTGTTTATCATAAAAATACGATTACAAATCTCTTCAACCAAATTCATTCTATGTGAAGACAATAAGATAGTTGCCCCTTCATTTATTAAATCTCGAACAATTTTTTTAAATAATTCTTGGTTTACTGGATCTAATCCAGAAAAAACTTCGTCTAAAATTAATAATTTGGGGTTATGTATAACCGAAATAATAAACTGTACTTTTTGCTGCATACCTCTGGAAAGATCTTCAATCTTATTGTTTTTAAATTCAAGTAGATCGAATAATTTTAACCATTTATTAGCCTCTTTTTTTGCCTCTTCTAATTCCATATTTTTAAGATCAGCAAAGTACAAAATAGTATCTAATACTTTGGTTGTATCATAAATTCCTCTTTCTTCTGGCAAATATCCAATCTCTTTTTGATTACTTATTATATTTTCATTTAAGATAATTTCACCTTTATCAGGCTGCATAATATCCATAATCATTCTAATTGTGGTAGTCTTTCCAGCTCCATTTGGTCCTAAAAGTCCTAAAACTTCTCCTTTCTCAACCTCGAAAGAAATTTTATCTACTGCTTTTGTATTTTGAAACGTCTTCTCTATATTATGAACTTTCATCACCTGATTAGACATAGTTGCACCTCCATATTTTTCTTTTTCATATATTATTTTAGTTAAATATAACATTTTTATCAAGCTTTTTTGTATTAATTATTTATTAATATTTTTAATAAAGAGATAGTTATTTCCAAATTGTAAAACATTTACTTTTTTGCTAATAATATATCCTATATAATTTTTAATGCATGAAGGATATTCATGCTTTTAATTGAATAATATATAATAGATAATAACACATAAGAACAACAAAAATGAGGAGGTTATATATTAATGTCAGATTATCATGAACCACAAGAAAATATGGACGAAAAAACTTTAGACACGGCACGTATATTAAATAGTTTAAAAGAAGAAGTTGAGGCTGTGAATTGGTACAATCAGAGAGCTTCTGCAACTAATGATCCCGATGTACAAGCAATTTTAGAACACAATCGCGATGAAGAAATTGAACATGCCGCCATGGCATTAGAATGGTTGAGAAGAAATGTTCCAGCTTGGAAAGAAGAATTAGAAACCTATCTATTTACCAATCAACCGATAACAGAAATTGAAGAGGCTGAAGGTGAAGATGAAGAAGATGATGACGAAGGTGAATCTAAAGGTTTAAATATTGGTAATATGAAATAACATTTTTAAGGAGGTATTAATATGGATTTATTAAAAAGAGAACAAGCTCCTTTAACTCAAAAGGCATGGGACGAAATAGATGAAAGAGCTGCTGAAGTTTTCAAAACTCAATTAACAGCTCGTAAATCTGTGAATGTAGATGGTCCTCATGGTATAGAATTCAATTCAATTTCAGAAGGTAAACTTGGAATTATTAAAGGAAATGAAGATGAAGTAAGAAGTAGTAAATATAAAGTAACTCCTCTTATAGAATCACGTTATACTTTTGAACTAAACAGATGGGAAATGGATAATTTAGAAAGAGGAGCTAAAGATGTTGATTTAGGTCCATTAGAAAAAGCTGTCGAAAAAATGGCTGAATTTGAAGATAACGCAATCTATAATGGATTTAAAGCAGGTGACATTAAAGGTTTAAATAAAGTAGCTAAAAAATCCCTTTCATTTGGAAAAGAAGATTCTTCTATTATGGATTCAGTAAGTGAAGGTATGATCATGTTACAAGATGTATATGCTGATAAACCTTATAATCTAATTGTAGGTAAAGAAGCATATTCAAGAATTCAAAAGCAAATAAAGGGTTATCCTTTAAATAAACGTATAGAAGAAGTTATTGGTGGCGAAATAGTCTTTAGTGAAGAAATAGAAGGAGCACTCTTAATTCCAAAAGATCATGAAGACTTAGAACTAACAATTGGTCAAGACTTCTCAATCGGATTCGAAGAACATGATTCTAAATCAGTAAGATTGTTTATTAGTGAATCATTTATGTTTAGAGTTCTTGACCCTGAAATAATCGTAAAATATACAGTTTAAATATAATATGATAAAGTAAAGGGACAGCTATTAGCTGTCCCTTTTTTATTTATTTAACTTTAAATTTATTATATTTAACCAAATCTTCTTTTCGATTAATATTAAAAAATATTCTTTTGGTATCCGCTACCTTTTCTATTTCTTCTTCAGGAATCTTTTTGATATTTATCTTATTGAATAAATAATCAAAGTTAAGTTGATCTTTTTTAATCAATTTCAATATTTCTTCTTTTATATTTTTGTTATAAATACCTACAAAGGGTTCTAAATAACCTCCTTTTTCAGGAATATATGCCTCATATTTGCTATCTTTATCTACATAACATTGCATGAAGTTTAAATAATCCTCACAGATAAATGGCATATCACAAGCCTGTAGGTAATTAAATTGGCTATCAGTCTTTGATAAACCAGTATATAACCCTCCTAATGGACCTTTATCTGGGATTTTATCTGTTAAATATTCAATTTTTCCCTTAATTCCCTTCAATTCCTGTTTTTCATTTCCTATAATATATATTTTGTTGAAAAAAGGTTCTAATTTTTCTATAATGTTTTCTAACATAGGTTTTTGGTCTAGTTTGTACATAGCCTTATTAGAACCAAACCTTGAACTTTTACCACCTGCTAATATTATAGCATTCATATAAATCATCCTTTAATTTAGCTTTTCTAAACTTACAGCGGTTACCTTTAACTCAGGTATTTTAGCATCTTCATCTAATACAGGATTAGTTAAACGATTAGCTGGACTTTCAGCATAATGGAATGGCATAAAGATTTGTCCTTTACTTACCCTTTCACCTACCTTGGCATACGTTTCTACTTTACCTCTTCTAGAAGTAACTTTCACTCTATCCTTATTTTCAATACCTAATTCTTTAGCATCTTTTTTATTAATTTCTACATAAGCATCTGGGGAATGATTATCAATCGATTTTGAATTTCTAGTCATAGTCCCGGTATGAAAATGATAAAGCATTCTACCTGTCATCATTATATATGGATATTCTTCATCAGCAGATTCAGCTGGAGGTATATAGGTTACAGAGTTAAATTTACCTTTTCCTCTTGAAAACTCTCCTTCATGCAAGAATTTAGTTCCTGGATGTTCTTCATCTAAACATGGCCATTGTAAGCCAGTTTCACCTAATCGTTTTGCTCTTATACCTCCATAGATAGGAGTTAAATCTGCAATCTCATCCAATATCTCTGACGGATTATTATATTCCATTTCATAACCCATTCGATTAGCAATCTCTACTATAATCTCCCAATCAGGTTTCGCTACACCTGGAGCAGGAACAGCTTTTTTAACTTTTTGAACTCTTCTTTCAGTATTTGTAAAGGTTCCATTTTTTTCGGCAAAACTTGCTGCCGGTAATACTACATCAGCATATTCTGCTGTATCACTAAGGAATATGTCCTGAACAACTAAAAACTCAACATCTTCAAGAGCTTTTTGGATATGAGTTTGATCAGGATCAGAAATCATAGGATTTTCGCCCATTATATATAAGCCGTGTAGATTACCTTTATTAACTTCATTAAATATTTCAACTACAGTTAATCCTACTTCTGAAGACAAGTCATCAGCATCCCAATAGTCACTAAATTTCTTTCTAATGTCTGGATCTTCAACTGATTGATACCCAGGATAAACATTAGATAATGCTCCAAGATCACAAGCACCTTGAACATTATTTTGACCTCTTAAAGGATTTACACCTGTACTTTCAAATCCTACATTTCCTGTTAACATAGCAAGATTAGCAACAGATAAAACATTGTCAGTACCAGTTCTATGCTGTGTTATTCCCATCGCAAAATATATAGCACCTTTATCAGCCTTACCAAATATTTTGGCAGCTTTAATAATATCTTCTTTGTCAATACCAGTTATTTCTTCTACCTTTTCCGGTGTATATTCTGCTACAACTTCTTTTACGATTTCAAAATTTTCTGTTCTATCATTTATAAATTCTTTATCATGTAAATCTTCTTTAATTATTACATGCATTAAACCATTTAATAATGCCACATCAGATCCCGGTTTCTGATTTAAAGATACTTCTGCTAGAGGAGAAAATTCAATATCTCTGGGATCTGCTACTATTATTTTTGTACCATTTTTATATGCTTTTTTAATTTTACTCCCTATAACTGGATGGTTTTCTGTAGGGTTCGAGCCGGTTATAAATATTACGTCAGCTCCTTCAATTTCTCCAATTGAATTTGTCATTGCTCCTGAACCAAATGCTTTTACTAAACCAGTAACGGTTGAAGCATGACAAAGCCTAGCACAATGATCAACAGAATTAGTTCCAATTACTGCCCTCATAAACTTCTGCATCAAGTAGTTTTCTTCATTTGTACATTTAGCTGAACTTAATCCCGCCATAGCTTTAGGTCCATGTTTTTCTTTGATTTCAGAAAATCTTTTAGCTACATAATCTAAAGCTTCATCCCATTCGCTTTCAACCAGTTCACCATCTTTTCTAATTAAAGGTTTTCTTAAACGGTCAGGATGATTCACAAATTGAAGACCAAATCTTCCTTTTACACATGCTTCACCAGCAGGATTAGGAGTTCCATCTCTATATACAGAACCAACTTCTATGATTTCATCATCTTTGATTCTTAATTCTAACTGACAACCTACTCCACAGTATGGACAGGTTGTAACTACATTTCTAAAATCTTTTTTTCGTGCTTGCTTTTTAGAAGGAATATATGTTAAAGCCCCTGTCGGACACATTTCTACACACTGCCCACAGAAAACACATGTAGATTTTTCATTATCAAAACCTTGGTCTAAAGTTGTACCAACTTTAGTTTGAAAACCTCTTTCTATAAATTCAATAGCATCTGAACATTGTACTTCTTTATCGACTCGAATACATTTTCCACACAGAATACATTTATTCGGATCTAATTCAATAAATTCATTATCTTTATAAAAATCGAAAACCCTATCATTTTCACTATCAAATGACGATTCCTCTATATTGTATTCATAGGCTAAATCCTGTAACTTACAATCTCCATCAGCTTCACAGGTCATACATTCAATATTATGATCTGATAGTAATAAATCGAGGATTTCTCTCCTTCTATTCCATACTTTTTCACTTTTAGTTTTTATATTCATTCCCTCGGTAACAGGAGTAGAACAAGCTGTGGTTAACCCACCGTTTTCCATTTCTACCATACACATTCTACACGCACCTGTAATACTTAAATGAGGGTCATAACACAATGTAGGTATATCTATATCATTTTCTTTTGCAATATCTAAAATAGTCTGACCAGCACGAGCTTCATATTCATTATTGTCTATAGTAATATTCATAAATTTATTTCTCCTTTCCATTATGAAATAGCATCTACCGGACAGACGGGTTCACAAGAACCACAGACTGTACATATTTCTGGATCTATTTTATGAGCTTCTTTTGGCTCACCAGATATGGCATCTACTGGACAGACACTCACACATTGGGTACATCCTATACATGCATCTTGATCTATTACATAACTATCTTTCAATTCTTTACACTGTCCAGCCGGACATCTATTCTCTTCTATATGAGCTTTATATTCATCTTTAAAATATCTAAGAGTTGTCAAAACAGGATTAGGTGCAGTTTTTCCTAATCCACACAATGAAGTTTCTTTAATAGTATGGGCTAAGCTATCCAGTTTTTCTAAATCCTCAGGCTTACCCTCTCCTGCTACAATTCTTTCTAAAATATCTAGCATCCTTTTAGTACCGATTCTACATGGAGAACATTTCCCACAAGATTCTTTTTGGGTAAAACTTAAAAAGAACCTTGATACTTCAACCATACAGGTATCTTCATCCATTACTACCATTCCACCAGAACCTATCATGGCTCCAGCTTGCTGTAATGAATCAAAATCTAATGATAAATCGAAATGTTCTTTTGTGAGACAACCACCAGAAGGACCTCCAATTTGAACTGCTTTGAATTTTTTGCCTTCTCTGATACCGCCTCCGATATCATTAATAATTTTTTCTAAGGTAATACCCATCGGTACTTCAATTAAACCAGTATTTTGAACATCTCCCGTTAGAGCAAATGTCTTTGTTCCTGTGCTATTTTCCTGGCCAATACTACTAAACCATTCTGCACCATTTGAAATTATACTAGGCACATTTGCAATCGTTTCAACATTATTAATATTAGTTGGTTTGCCCCATAAACCTGAATTTGCTGGAAAAGGTGGTTTGGGTCTAGGCATACCTCTATCGCCTTCTATTGAAGCCATTAAGGCCGTTTCTTCTCCACATACAAAGGCCCCGGCTCCTTCAGTAATCTTTATTTCAAAATCAAATCCACTACCAAGTATATTTTCACCTATTAAACCTGCTTTTTTAGCATCTTTAATAGCTTTGCGTAACCTTTTTACCGCTAAGGGATACTCAGCTCTAACATATATGTGACCTTTAGTAGCTCCTATAGCATAACCTGTAATTAATAATCCTTCTAATACACGGTGAGGATCACCTTCCATCACACTTCTGTCCATAAATGCACCAGGGTCACCTTCATCACCATTTACAATTACATATTTCTGATCAGCTTTTTCTTGACGAGCGAAATTCCATTTCGTACCAGTAGGGAAACCTGCTCCCCCCCTGCCTCTCAATCCAGATTCGCTAACAATATCACAAACTTTTTCTGGTGTTAGCTCAAATAGGACTTCACTTAAAGCTTGGTAGCCATCTTCAGCTAAATAATCCTCTATGTTTTCAGGGTCTATATTTCCACAATTTTTCAACGTAACTCTGTTTTGATTTATATAAAATGGAATTTCATTTTCTTTGGAATAACTTACTCCCTCTTGATCTTTGTATAATAAATCTTCAATTAAATTCCCCTCTACCAGGGAATCTTCTATAATTCTATCTACATCTTTTTCTTCGACACCCTTATATAACAATCCAAGTGGTTCTACTTTAACTAAAGGACCTTGTTCACAAAAGCCGTGACAACCACTCTTTTTTACAGTGATGTTTTCTTTTGTATTTTCTTCCATTAAACTTATATTAATAGGTAGATCTAATTTTTCTATTTTGTTTTGTAGATTTTCAAAGATTTTAATTGAACCATTAGCTACACAGCCTGTTCCCGCACAAACTAAAACTTTTAACCCTTCTTTACTAATCTTTTTCTTAGAAGTTTGAATTGCATTATCTAATTCTTTTCTTGTTTTAAACACCCTTTTCACTCCCCCGGTATTCCTCTAATACATTCTTAATTTTATCAGGAGTCATTTTACCATATACTTTTTCATTAATGGTAACTACCGGTGCTAAACCACAAGCACCGATACAAGAAACTGTTTCTAAGGTAAATAAGCCATCCTCAGTGCTATTAGTACCTTCTTTGAAATTAAGTTGTTCTTTTATTTTATCTATTACATCTTGAGAGTCACGAACATGACATGCAGTCCCATCACAAGCATGAATAACATATTTACCTTTTGGAACTGTTGAAAATTGGGTATAAAAAGTTATAACCCCATAAATTTTACTTAAGGGAATATTTAATTCCTTGCCTATGTATTCTTGCGCTTCTACAGGCAAATAACCAATTTCTTTCTGTACTTCATTTAGGATTGGAATTAAACTTCCTTTTTCACCTCTATACTCATCTATTATGCTTTTTATTTTATTTCTTTCAAAATCCATATTTTTACCCCTTTTTTGTTTTCACCATTTATTAGTCTTTTAAAATAAGCCTAGTTGACAATCTTCAACTCTCACCTGTTCATTATTAAGCATCTTACCTACCTTTTTTAAAGGTATGCCAAGCGAATGTCCTATTAAATGAGCTTTAAAACAACTTATTTTTTCCAAGTTTAATTCTATTTGTTGTTCTTTTTCTTTATTAATGATTACATCAGCTCTATTTTTACACATTTCCGCTGAATCTTTTTTATCTCCCCCCTCCAAATCTAAATAAAAGACTAAATTAAAATTTATAAATTCTATAATGCTATTACCCTCCACAATTAAATAATCATATTCTTTTATTTTATTTAAACTTTTCTTAACTCCTTCTTTTAGGCTGTCTTTGTTAGATTTTAAATAATATACTTTTTCTGCTCCTGCTTTATCAAATATATTTGTATCTGTATTATCTTCTTTTATTATATTATTATCTTCTATCAATTTAAATCCATCATATTCATCATGAATTGAACTTTTAATTACGACAATATCTCCCCTGAGATTTTTAATAAATTTTTTAATTAAAGTGGTTTTACCTAAACCCTTTCTTTTGCTTGATACTAGTATACTTGTCACAAATTATCCCTCCATATAATAAAAAATCCCTTGAAATAGGTATGTTTGTATATTTCTACCTAAATCACGGGATTCCTCTTTATAATTTTCTCATAAAACTGATTATTTTAATATAATTTAATCATGATTACACTATATACTTTTTAAATTTTATTCAAACCAACCTTTAATATCCTCTTCAGCTGGAACTTTACCGGTAATTTTCATATCCCCATCTACCGCTACAGCAGGTGTTAACATCACCCCTCGTTCTGTGATTTCATTCATATCCTCTACCTTCACTATCTCTGCATCTAAATCCATTTCTTCTACCACTTTTTTAATATTATCTTCGGTCTTTTCACAGTTCGGACAGCCTGTTCCAAAAATTTCAATCTTTTTCATAACTATCATCTCCTTTAAATATTTTTATTTTTTATAAAACAAAGGTTCCATAAACAAACCCACTAAATGTAGACATAACTACAACTAGACTGATAAAGACTAAAGTTTTTTTAGTTCCCATAACACTTCTTATTACTAACATATTTGGTAAACTAAGAGCAGGACCTGCAAGTAATAGTGCCAAAGCTGGTCCTTTCCCCATGCCAAGTCCCATTAATCCCTGTAAAATGGGAATTTCAGTTAAAGTAGCAAAATACATAAAGGCTCCAAGAATAGAAGCAGTAAAATTAGCTAAAATAGAATTGCCACCAACGAAATTTGAAATCCAATGAGCAGGTATAATACCAGCTTCTGTTCCCGGCCTTCCCATTAGAAAACCTGCTACTAATACTCCGGCAAAAAGCAATGGTAAAATTTGTTGAGCAAAATCCCAAGTGGAATCAAACCAATCACTTATTTCGTTTTTATCAAACCAACTTTTTAAAATTATTACCAATATTGCAAGTAAAGAAATAGTAACCGGCCATTTAATATTGTAAATATACATCCAAAAACCTGAAGCTTGACTTGGTTTTGCCCAAGCTGCAAATATTAATATTAAGACTAAAGTAATGAAATATATGATGTTTTGGAATCCCGATCTAGCTTCTTCATCATCATTATTACCTACTGCTATGTTACCTTTTAAACGTTCTTTGTCTTCCTTACGAAATATAATAGCCATTAATATTCCGATAACCACTGCAAATATAATAGCTCCAATTGCCCTTGCTAACCCAAGTTGCCAGCCTAAAACACGAGCTGTTAAAATAATGGCTAAAACATTTATCGCTGGTCCAGAATATAAAAATGCCGTTGCCGGTCCAATTCCCGCTCCTTTTTTATAAATTCCAGCAAAAAGTGGAAGAACAGTACAAGAACAGACCGCCAAAATTGTTCCTGATACTGAAGCTACTGAATACGAGACCCACTTTTTAGCTTCACTACCAAAGTATTTAATAATTGCATTTTTAGATATAAAGTTCGCTATAGCACCAGCTATGAAAAATGCTGGAATTAGACATAGTAATACATGTTCTTGTGCATATTCTTTTAACATATAAAATGCTTCAATTATAGCTTGTTGAAATTTCGCATTACCAATTGGAATATAAAAAGCTGCAAGAAATACTGCTATGTATAAAGATAGTTTTTTCAATTTACTCATATAATATTTCACCTCATATTTATTTATTATTTAAAACATTCATCCTATCATTTATATCACTTTGAATGACGTTATCTACACATTGAAAGAAATTTATAATACAAGGGGTTTTAAGTGAATAATAGTTTTTTAAGCCTTCTTTTTTTGCTTCTACTACCCCTGCTGTTTTTAATATATTTAGATGTTTGGAAACTGAAGATTGATTTAAATCCAGTTCCTCCTCTAAATCTGAAACACACATTTTCTCTTTATTTCCTAAAGTTTCTACAATTTTTAATCTGTAACTATTTGCTAGAGATTTTATTATCTTTTCTCTTGCTTTAAATAATTTATCATCCATAACCACACCTCCTAATTGCTATATTACCATATTAGAATATAGTTGTCAAACAAAATAGGGGAACCCCCCCTATTTATCTATACCTTTTCTATTTCTATTTCAATAACATACTCTTCAGTATGAAATTCAAAAATCATTTTATACTCATCTTCTGTATATGTAAATCGCATTTATAATCACCTCGAATAATCATTCTTTTTTGGCTATCACCAAAAATTCCATATCTGTTTTATTAATTTTTCTCTTACGGCTATAATTTCCTAATTCACAGCCATATATATCTATTTTATCAAATCCTATATTTTTTAATCTCCAAGTTATTTCACTCGGTAGGTAGTAACGCTGTTCACCTTCAATAGATTTCTTAATATCATTATCATCTATTACTTCTAACTCGAATTGTTCTCTTAAAGTTATCAAATCTAAATTATCATTTTCTTCTATTATCGGTTTATAGGCATTTAAGACAGTTAAAATTAACTTACCATTTCTCTTTAAAGAATTATATGAATTTTCAAGTATTTTATAATCTTTTCTGTCTTCATCCATCAATGAAAAGGCTCCTTCACATAATATTAAATTTAGATCAAACTCTTCTTTATAATCCAAATCAAGTGCATTTTTAATTTTAAAATTCAGATTATAATTCTTATCCTTTATTTTACTTTGAGCTTGCTTGATCATTGATTTTGATAAATCAATACCTACAACGTTATAACCTCTTTTAGCTAATTCAATAGAATGCCTACCTGTACCACACCCAATATCCAATATATCTGTATCTTTATTATAATCCATTTCTTTTTCAATAAAATCAACTTCCCCTAAAGTACCTTGAACAAACGGTTCTTCTTCATATTTTTCTCCATAGTTTTCGAATAATTTTCCATACCATTTTAACTCCATTAATTATCCCTCCTTATATTGTATTTATTGCTTTTTTAATTTTTGCCACTTTATTTTATTTGCTCTATTTGAATTATATTTTTCCTTTAATTTTTGATGTTCAATTTCTCTTTTCATTTTAAAATAATTAACTAATCTAGCTTTATTTAATTCACCTTTTTGAACTGCTAGCTTAACTTCACACTCCGGTTCATGTTGGTGAGTACAATCATTAAACTTACATTCATTTGATAATCTATCTATTTCTCCGAACACATTATCTAAAGAATTTTCATCAACCCAAAGTTGAATTTCTCTCACCCAGGCGTATCGATAATGACTCCACCTGAAGGAATTAAAAACAACTCCCGGTTAGTAGTAGTATGCTTCCCTCTACCATCATTTTCTCGAATATTTTTGGTAGCCTGGCTACTTTTATCTAATAACATATTTATTATAGAAGATTTGCCTACACCAGAAGAACCAACTAAAACAGCTGTTTTATCAGGGTTTATCATATCTCTAATTTCTTGAATACCCCGATTATTAACACAACTACTTATTATATTTGGCGTATTAAAAGCAATGCTTTCCACTTCCGACTGGAAATATTCTATATCATCACTTAAATCTGCCTTATTTAAAATAATAATGGGTTTTGCACCACTATCCCAGGCTATAGTTAAGTATCTCTCTAATCTTCTTTTACTAAATTCTTGATTTAATGAAGTTACAATAAAGATTAAATCAATATTGGCAGCTATTATTTGTTCCTCTTCTTTTCTTCCAGCTTGCTGCCGTGATAATTTAGTACCTCTCTTTAAAACATTTTTTATCACAGCATTACTTTGTTTATTATATTGTTCATATCTTACCCAATCTCCCACAACAGGAAAATCAGGTCTGTTAGCTTTATAATAATCTTTGCCAGATAAAGTAGCCATTATTTCAGTACTTTTAGTACTAATTTTATACAAATCTCGATATTGAGCAACTACTCTTCCCATATTTTTTGTATCCTTTATATTAAATTTATATCTATTTAATCCTAATTTTTTTAGCATTTTATCTTCCTTTCTATATAAACGTAAAAAACCACAGGTCCAATAAACCTGTGGTAAGATAAACTCATTAATATTTGTTTTTAAAGCGCGCACAGAGTTCATTAATCATATGTTGAAATCCATTTAAAAAAGGACATAACAATCCCACGGATTAAAACACTACATCTTCAATTTGATGGGATTAAAAAACTGTCCTTTTCATTATGCATCACTCGCTTTAATAATATTTTCACATTTAATATTATAACTAATATATGAAATAATGTCAACAAAAAATTATATTTTTGTATTTTAAAGTATTTTTAATTAAAAAAATTAAACTATACTTAATAAATTTTAACTAATCTATAATAGAAGTACTCCAGTTTGATAATTTTAACCAAATTAATCCTAAAAGTGAACCTCCTAAATGTGAAAGAGCCACTGCCCACCATAAACCTACCTGTGAAAAAGATAAGAAATTTATTAGAAGATAAGCTAATCCTAGCCTAAATAACCATAAAGATGAGGAAGAAATAATCATTGGTGGAATCGTTTTTCCTGCTCCTTTAAAAACTCCGTTGCTCACATGTAAGGCTCCTAAAAAGCCAAATGTTAAAGCAACTATTCTCAAATATTGAGTACCAAATTTAACTACTTGGGGAGCCCCATTAAAAATTCTAATTACAAATTCGGGTTCTATAAACAGAATAATACCTAAAATTGTCATTGTTATGAAAATTATTGAAATACTAACTTTAGAAGTACGCTCTGCTCTTTTTTGTTTTTCAGCTCCAATATTTTGTCCAACCATTGTAGTTGCTGCAGCCCCAACACCAAAAGCCAATATGGTAGGCAAACTAATAATACGATTTACTATCCCATATGCAGCTAAAGTCATGGTTCCAAAACTGGCTACCAGGCTTGTCATTAAAAGTTGGCCCATTGCTATCATAGATTGCTCAACAGATGACGGAACTCCAATTCTTATAATCTTCTTTATTATACTATAATTCCACTTCAAATTAGTACTTTTTAGATAAAACCCTTCCATACCTTTCCTAATCAAAATTAATGCGTATATAGCTACAATAGCTCTTGCTATAATTGTCGCTAAGGCAGCTCCAGCTACATCTAATCTTGGAAATATCCCTATTCCAAAAATTAAAAGGGGATCTAAAATTATATTCAAAGTAACTGAAAAAAACATCATGATGGAAGGAGTCTTAGTATCCCCAACCCCTCTTAAAATGGATGAAAAAATAAAAAACACAAACATAAATGGCATCCCGGCAAAAATTGTACGTAGATATGCTGTTGCAGAACCAACTATTTGTGGTTCAGCTCCCATTAGAATAATTATTTTGCGAGCAAAAATGAAACCAATTACACTAATAACAATAGATAAAAAAACTATAAAAGAAAATAATTGGCCTATTATATTATTAATTTTAATTAGATTTCCCTTCCCCTTATGCTGAGCTATTAAAGCAGTTCCAGCAATAGTTAAACCTGCTGCAATTGAAATCATCATAAATACAATTGGAAAACTAATTGAAATTGCTGCAACAGCTTCGGGACCAACTCTACCTAGCCATAATGTATCTGCTAAATTATATAAAGTCTGCATTAATTGACTCAACATTATTGGCCAAGCTAAAGTAATTAAAGACTTTAATATAGGACCTTCAACTATATAATTATATTTTAAAGATTCTTTTTTTTCTTCTATCATCTACTTCAACTCCGAATATTGCTAAATATTTTAGCTAGAAAATGAAAGAAAAACCCCGCTACTAACGGGATAACTTCTACTCATTATATTTATATTTTGAATAATAATTAAAATAGAAAATTAGAGCTAATATTGCTATTAGAATTAATTCAAATATTAATACTACATTTCCCATGTTATTGGCCATTATTTCAAACCATCCCGGAATATTTTCACTGACTTTTTGCCCAGTTTTAACAAAATTTGCCATTGCTACTTGTCCAGAAGCCGCTAAAGAAGAAAGCGCCACAATTCCTAAAGAAGCTACTGCCGAAATACTAATCCCTCCTAAAGCTAATAAAAGGGCAAAAGCAATACCAGCAACGGCAAATACCCCAGCTGACAATATCCCTACCGATAATACTCCTATACTTATTCCACCTATGGCAATTAGTCCATAGGCTAATTTACCTATAGCTATTACACCTCGTGCTTTACTACCAATTGAAATTATCCCACGAGCTACATCATAATCTCCTTTTTGGGGATTATAGCCACTAGTGATGTGAAAAAGAGGTAAATTTCCAATTTGCATTTTGCTTTTAATATTAAAGTGAGGAACTTTACCTAAAAATTTAATCACGTTGACAATACCCATATCCTCAATATAATTAGCATTTTCTTTAGTCAATCGATGTGCTTTAGGTATAGCACCTTCCATTTCTTCATTAAAGGCTTCCTGCTCATTATCATATTTACTCATTATACTTTCTACTTCTTTTCGTTCTTGTTCAATTATGTTTTTCTTTTTTTCTTTATTCAAATAAATATTTTTTTTAAAAAGTTTCATATATTGTTTTTTTACCTTCATTCTTTCACCTCAAATTAATTATTATATTTTGATTAATTCATAATCTAATTGACCTAGTCCCATTTTTTCCCCATAAGTTAGCTGGATTGTACTTTTGGTGTTTTTTCTGATACCTTTAAATTTATCTTTCCCTTTTTCAAAATTGTCCTTTAAATGGGAATGCTTGATACCTTCTTGTTTATTCACCAGGTCATAACTAGCCTTATCCAAGGCTACTGGATCTTTTGAAGCTAATATTCCAATATCTCGAACTATGGGAGCATCACTCCAAGTAGCACAATCACATTCCGGAGTAATATCCATCAAGAAGTTTATATATCCAATTTTTCCTTCTTTATCTTTTGCAACCCCATAAGCATATTCAGTCATTCTTTCCATAAAAGGTCCTATTTCTGTTTCCTCATCCATATATATTGCGTCTACTGGACATACTGTCATACATTCTCCACAGCCAATACATTTCTCAGGGTCAATAACTGCAAAATCATCAACTACTATAGCTGAAGTTGGACAAACTTCTGCACATCTACCACAAGCAATACACGTATCATTATCAGATTTTATCTCAGCATCATGTTGTTCTTTTTTACCCGGAGCAGGAGCACAACCCATGGCAATATTTTTAATAGAACCACCAAATCCAGCCATGGCATGCCCTTTAAAATGAGACATAACTATCATTCCATCAGAATTAATAATATCAGAGGCAATCTTTACTTTTTGAAAATGTTTACCATCAATAGCTATCTCAGTATAATCTTTTCTATTCAAGCCGTCTGCAATAATAACTGGCGCATCTAAAACAGAAAAATTGAAACCATGTAAATTTGCAACTCTCAAGTGATCGATGGAATTGTGTCTCATACCTGAATATAGGGTGTTTGTATCAGTAACAAAGGGTTTACCTTTATGTTCTTTAATTTTATCTACAACCTGCCTTGCAAAAACAGGATTTATATATCCATCATTACCATATTCTCCAAAATGAAGCTTAATAGCTGTAAAATCTTCATCTTCTATTAAATCACCAAAACCGGCTTTTTCGAATAAGTTTTTTATTTTCTCTATTTTACTATTTTTTTCACTTCTAGCTCTAATATCAGCGAAATATACTTTGCTCATAAATTTACACTCCTTGTTTGTCGTTTTATCACAGATGTGAATTAATTTTAATTTTCCCAAATAGATTGCATCTTTTCTGTTAATATTTGCTCATCTTCCTTGACGGGCCATAATTCCTTAATAGAATTTCCCCTCATTGCTGATGCAATATTATAAAAAATTTGTTTATTGAATTTAATCTTTTCTAAAATTTCTTTTATTTCTTCTCTTTTAGTTTCCTGGTCATAAGGACATTTTGTGAAGGTATCCTTATATTCTATTCTATCTTTTGCAGAAATTATTCTTTTTTCCCTTAAGTAAATCAATGGTCTTATTATATATACTTCATTATCACTTAAAAACCTCTTTGGCTGTAATGTATTTACCTGACCAGAATAAAGAATACTCATTAAATAAGTTTCTACTGCATCATCATAATGATGACCAAAAGCTAATTTTTCATATCCTTTTTCCTTCATGTAATTAACAATAGCTCCTTTTTTAAAGTGAGCACATTTTGAACAGGGATTACCATTCTCCTCGTTTATAATATATTTATATATATCTGTTTTAATTACTTTAAGGTTCACTTCTAATTTATCACACAAATACTTTAGATAAGATAAATGATTACTTTCCTCAAAACCCAAATCAACTGTAACAGCACTTACTTTAAAATTTAATGACGTATGTTCACTCAATATTTTTAAAGCATAAAGCAAAAAAGAACTATCTTTCCCACCTGACAAACCAACTATAATTTTATCATTTTTATCAATTAAATTAAATTCAGCTATGGCTTTTGATATTTTATTATTATGTACCTTGTCTAAATGCAGATCCAATTTTCACACCTCTTATTATCTATTACACAATTCGCGAAATTTACAGTAACTGCAGACAACATCATTAGTTCTTTTTTTAAATTGAGCTTGTCCTAAAGGTTGATTCCATTTTTCATCTTTCAGATATTCTTTCATTTCCTTAATACTATTTTCTATTTTTTTCTCGGTTTCCTTAATAATCTTATCATCAAAAATATATTCTTTCTTTTTTTGTTCATATAAATAGATAAATGTAGCTGTAATTTCTCCAGTATAATTATAAGTACGGTAATAATAATATGCGTATAATTTCAATTGTTCTTTACTACTATTTTTTTCTTTGCCAGTTTTCCAATCCACGATATGAGGTTTTTCATTTTTACCTTTTTTATAAATTAAATCTGGTATAGCATAAACTTTGGTTTTGTTATATTCAAAGGTTTCAAAAGTATCTGTATCAAAAGATTTTACATAATAAGAGTTTTTGATGTTTTCTACTACATCTGTATTTATTAGATAATTGATAATTTGATCTTTTTTATAATTTATAAAATCAATTTTGCTGTCTTTTAACTCATCGTTATAATATATTTCTTTCAACATTACATGTTTAGAAGGATTGACTTTCCAAGCAGGTTTGTTTTGTGATTCTCTAAAAGCATCATTTAACTCTTTTTTTATTTTATCATCTAAAACCTTTTTTTCTAATGGCAACCCATCATAGATTACTCTATGCAAAAGATGATGGACTGAACTACCCAAAATAGTATCAGTTGACTGTAATTTTTTTAATCGGTATACTTTTTTATTTTCTTCTGGAGCATTCCACTCCCATCCGTTATGACTTTTATAATATTGAAAGTAATATTTCCTCAAACAAGTTTTAAAAATATTCTCTCTTGATTGAGACCAAGACCACTCCGGATATTTTGTGTGTTTATAACCCATTATTAAATTCATCCTCAATGTCATTTATTAATTCTTCTATTTTTTTAAAATGTGAACCTTTCCAATATATTTGATCACAGTTAGTACAAATATAAAATTCATTATAATACTTTTTGGTCTTAGGTTCTAATCTATCTATAATTTTTTCTTTTCTAATACTTTCTAGCAAATGATTACATTTAGGACAACGACTTGATTTATTAATATATTCTTTTAAATCATAACGATGTATTACTTCCGAAAGCTGCTTTTGAGGATTATCATTTCTAATATAATATCCATACTTAACTTTTTTTCTCATTAATAGCCCATGGTCTTTTGTCAATAATATTCTGTTCTCCTTGGCAGATTTATCAGCTAGAAATTTATCACCATAATCATTATAATAAAGGGTATCAAACCCTAGTATCCTTAAATAACTAACTAATTTACCCAAATGTGCATCCGCTATGAATTTAGGTTGATAAGGGAATTTTTTACGTAAAGTTTTTTGAGAAGATTCAATATTAATTGTTTTAAATATAGGGTAAGCGCTAATAGAATCACCATTTTTTACTAAATAATTAAAGTTAATTGGTTGATTATTTTTCAATAAAAAATATACCTCAGTATGGGGCACACCAATACCTTCCAGTATATCCTTAATGGTTTGTCTATCTTTATATTTTATCTCTCTTATCCTTTTATTTTTATCTTCAAAAAACTGATTTAATTCACCAAATAATCTTAAGTAAACTACTTTTTCCATATAAATTCCTCTTTATTTTTCATTTATAAAAAATACTCCTACCCCACTTCTTCCTAAATGAACAGTTAAAACATTACTAATCATATTTATCATAAAATCCTTAGTCCCAAAACGATCAGCAATCATTTCTTTTAATTTTATGGCATTTTCTTTTTCACCCGAATAACTTATACCAATAAGCTTATTTTTAAGATCACTACTTCTTTTTTCCATTATTTTTAATATCTTCTTATAGGCTCTATCATATCCCCTTACTTTTTTAAATAATTCTATTTTCCCATTATTTACTTCTAATACAGGTTTAATATTCAAAAATTCCCCAATCGCCGCGGTTGTTTTACTTATTCTTCCACCCGTTTTTAATCTTTCTAAACTCTCTAAAGTAAAAATGTGCTCAACATTTTTAGTAAGTACCTCAGCCTTTTTTATTATATCTTCGAAGGGTAACTTATTATTTTTTAACTGAACTATTTGTTCTACTAAAAGATTAATAGCAGTTGAACCACTTTTGGTATCTATTACTTCCATTTTAAAATCGGGATATTTTTCTTTTACATTTTCTGATATTAATTTTGCAGTCTGATAAGCACCTGACATTTTAGAAGAAAAAGCTAAGTATAGACAGTCCCAACCCTTTTCTGCACAATTGGTAAATGCTTTTTCAAAATCAGTAGCTCTTACTTGAGAAGTAGTAACATGGCGTTTTTCTTCTAAAAACTTGAATAACTGTTCTGTATCAATATCTATTCCATCCAAATATTCTTCTTGGTCTACAATTATCCTGAACGGCAATAAGTCTATATTGTTTTCTTTCAAATAATTATTTGGTATATCACATGCACTATCTACTATAATTTTTAATTTTTCCATCTGATCACCTCATTAAAGTCCCCAAAAATATACTATACCAAAGGTAGTTACTATACCTGATAAAATCTGTAAAGGCAGACCTACTATAATATAATCTTTAAATTTATATCCACCAGGTCCATATACCATTAAATTTGTCTGATTACCTATCGGAGTAGCAAAAGCAGTGCCAGCTGCAAATGTTACTGCCAAAATAAAAGCAAATGGATTTACATTTAAAATTTGAGCCGTATTTATAGCAATCGGTATCATCAATATTACACTTGCATTTTTACTAATAACATTTGTTAAAAATGCTGTTAAAAAGTAAAATACAGCTAACATGATAATAGGGGAAAATATTTTTGCTAATCTCAAAACTTGATAAGCTATATATTGGGCTGTACCTGTTTTTTCAACTGCAATCCCCAAGGGTATCAAACCTGCTAATAGAAATATTACTTCCCAATTAATTGAATCATATATCTGGTTATGGTCTATACAACCTACAGCGACCATTGCAATTACTCCACCTAGAGCAGCTATAACAATATGAACTATATTAAATGCTGCTAATGCTACAACACCAGCTAGGATAGTTAAAGCTTTAACTGCTCTTGAAAACTCATAATCTCTTGTATCAATTTCTTTTGAAACAATAAAGTTTTCATTTTTTCTAAACCGATCTGCTGTTTCTTCATTAACTAAGAATAATATTACATCTCCTTGTTTCAATTCTACATCCTGCATTCTCTTATGAGTTAATCCTTCCCCTCTTCTGATGGCAAGTACCGTAGCTCCATAACGTTCTATAAAGTTTACCTCGGAAATACTCTGACCCTGCATAAAAGAACCATAAGGAATTACTACTTCCATTAATTTCTGCCCTTTAATAGGATCTTTTAAATTTTTCTGATAAATATCACTATGAGGAACTAATCGTAACTCATTTCTTTTCATTACTTTTAATATTGTTTCGTGATCAGCTCTAATTATTAAATGATCACCCTTTTTTATGCCTTTTTGGTTAGAAGATTCAATATATTGATTATCTTCACGATTTAACATAACAGAATCCATATCCATACCAGTATTATTTTTAAGATCTTCAAGAGTTCTACCAATTAAGGGTGAATTCTCTTCTACTACAACTTCTGTTAAATATTCTTTCATTTCAAATTCTTCAAATATATTATCTGTAGTAGCAAGTCTATCAGGAATAAGTTTATGACCTATTAAAACCAAATAAGTTACTCCTACTACAAGAACAAGTAATCCTAATTTAGTGAATTCAAACATTGAAAACGGATGGTCAATTAAACGTGCTGAAATATCACTTGCTAATAAATTTGATGAAGTTCCAATTAAGGTAACCATCCCCCCCATCATTGAAGCGTAAGATAAGGGAATTAATAATTTTGAAGGAGAAGTTTTTGTTTTGTTTGCAATATTATTTACCATCGGAATAAAAATAGCTACTACAGGTGTATTATTCAAAATACATGCTATTGAACCTGAAATCCCTGTAATCAAACCAACCTGTCTATAATGATTACTTCCTGTAATATCAGCAATTTTTCTCCCTAAAACCTGTATAATACCCGACTGTTGGATTCCTGCACTTATAACAAACATTGCTAAGACAGTTATGGTTGCTTTATTTGCAAATCCAGATATAGCTTCTTCTGCAGTGATTTTAGTCCATTTATTTAAAACAAATAAAATCACAGGAACAGATAAAGCTATCATATCTATATTTATTGGTTCAAAAAAGAACAATAACATAATGAATATGATTAATAACAATACAACTATAATATCTATATTTAAACTTACCTCATTTATAGAGTTAATATCTTGACTTTGAGCTAAAGATAAAGGGGGAGAAACTAATAATATTAAAAGCACTGAAAATATTATTATAATACTCTTTTGACTCAGCATCATTATAAACCCCCATTAATATATTATCTTATTAATTGAGATGTTTACTATGCTCAGTATATCTTCCCCTTTCCCCACCTATTAATTTAGGCCGGGTTCTAGCTAATGTTAAATTAGCTTCTCCGATTTTTTTGATATCTATTCTAACTGGAACTACTACATGTTTTAGATGCATCCCTATTAAAGTATCACCAATATCTATACCGGCATGACCTGATATTTTTTCAACCATTACCGGATTTTCAAAATGTTTATAGGCAGCTGTAGATAAAGAACCTCCTGCCTTTTTATGAGGCACAGCATTAACAACTTCAAGATTATATTTAACTGCACTTTCTTTTTCAACTACTAAAGCTCTATTAAGATGTTCACAACACTGCACAGCTAAAAATATATCATTTTTCTTTATTAAAGGTATTATCTTTTTTATGATCTTTTCTCCAATCTCAGGATTAGAAGCTGTTCCTATTTTATTACCAGTAATTTCACTAGTACTTCCCCCTAATACAAATATATCACCTTCAAGTAAATCTACTATATCCAATAATTCTGATACAGCATTATAGGAATCTTGTACTATCTTATCTATATCCATATTAAAAACCTCCATATCATATTCTCAATTATTATTTTAACTTTTTATCACTCTATTTTCAACATTATTTAAAAATATCAGTCAATGTTTCTTAGTGCTTTACCATCCAAATAATTATATTTAGAGCCCTGTTTGAAATTAATCTTATTCATTTTATTCAAAATCTTTTGGTGAATTTGGGCCCAATGATTACCCCAGTTAACAAAGAGAGTCTCTTCTTCTGGAGCTCTACCTAATAAACGCTGGACGGCTATATCAGGTGATAGGTATTCTAAAAATGTTAAAACTCTATTTATATACTCCTCTTTACTTTCTAATTTAATTTCACCATTTTCATACATTTCAGCAAACTGTGTATTTTTTCTTATATATAAGGCATGCAATTTAATATTATCAACTTTTAGAGCCGATATCACTTTAGCGTTTTCTATAACATCATCCATGGTATCACCAGGTAAATTTAAAATTAAATGTACCCCTACCTTTATATCATATTTATGGGCAATCATTACTGCATTTATAAATTCCGCTAAAGTATGTTTGCGATTTATATCTTTTAAGGTGTGATAATTAACTGTCTGTAACCCAAGTTCCAAAGTTAAATTGATATCCAAATCATTTTCCTCAATTAAATTATTTAATTCCTTTAAATAATTATCACTAATACAATCAGGTCTTGTCGAAAAACATACCTCTACTACATCTTCAACTTGTGCTGCCTTTTTAACATATTTCTTTAAGTCTTCTAAAGGTAAATAAGTATTACTGAAATTTTGAAAATAAGCTATAAATTTTTCGGCATTATACTTTTCAGCAATATTTTCTTTTAAAGAGTTAATTTGTTTAATAACAGTTCTTTTATGTTCAGTATTTTCAAAAACTGCACCAGTTTCACCACAAAAAAAACAACCCTCAGTCCCTAAATTACCATCTCTATTAGGGCAAGTTACTTCTACATTAACTGGTATTTTATAAGTTTTAACTCCATATCTTCTTTTTAGATGTTCTGAATATTTATAATAACTCAACTTAACACATCCCCTACAAATAGGAAAAGACAGCGTAAACTGTCTTTATCCTTAACTTAATTTTTATTTTCGACTTTTTCTTTTAATTTTTTTAATTCTGGAAACATATATCCATAAAATTCATATAAATTATATACTCCCTTTTCTTCACTTTTTTTCCTCAACTCTTCTCTATCTTGAGATAGATAATCACTAATCATTTTAACAAACTCTTCTGCTTCTTCTTTTTTTAAATAAACTTTATTACTTGATGCATAAGGAATAGGTGAATAATTAAGTTCTTCTAACTTTTCTTCTGGATTCTCTAGTTCACCAAGATATTTATATAAGTCCACAATTCTGTTTTCCAAATGATTGATATAGCCATGTAACCAATATAGATCGTTATCCTCAAGATAATCATAAACAATTTCTTTTCCTTCGACTGATTTTGCAGTAACCCGAATCTTTTCTCGGCCTGTATCATCTGTTTCAATTACAGTTAGAATATCATTTTCTAATAATCTATCAACATATTCATTTATCATCTTTGGTTTCTCTTCAAGTTCATTTATAATCCAATCTCTTGTGACGATGTCATAATTCATTATATCTAGGATATCATGTACAAAAGGATCACCTATTAATTCTAACTGTTCTTTACGATCTAATACTAGTACATCTTTCATTTAAAACCCTCCATTTAAAGGAATTAAAATTCTAACGCTCTAACTTATAATATTCTATAAATATATATTTATTCCTTTAAAAAGGATGGGCTTTTTTGCCCATCCTTTTTAGGAGGTTAATCTATTATATTATTTGAGGTAACTTTAGCCCCCATTTTTAATGAGGTAAAGATTATTACACTTGTAAAAGCATTGATTAAACTAGCAGGAATTACTATAGTATAAAAGAGAACTGTGAAGGGACCTGGGAGTCCAAATAATAATGCCGCTGTGCCAAGAAATACTCCGCCACTTATTAAAGTTCCAACTAGTGTTATTATAGCCATCCCAATTTTATTATTAAAATTATTTAATACAGGTCCTATCATAGCAAAGACTAGTAAAAATGTAACCATCTTATCAACCATATTTGCGACCTGTCCGCCTGGAAAACCAGTTGTTAAAGCAGTAAAAATACCAGTAGCAATAGCAACTAAAAATCCTAATTTAAAATCACGTTTAACAATTATCACTATAAACATCATAGCCAATGAAAAATCAGGTTTCATTCCAAATAAGATCGGTGGAAAAACCGCATGTAATATAAACCCAATAGCAACTAACAATGAAGCTTGAACAATATCTTTTGTATTCATTTAATTCATCTCCCTTTATATTTTTTGTCCTATATCTACTCACTACTTATTTTATTATTAAAGAGAGATTTGCCACCATGTATCCATATTGAAGTAATTTTTATGTAAAATTTTCATAAATATCCTCCTCGCTACTAAATTACTATATAAAATTAAAAAAAGTCCTCCACCCCGCTAGGGACGAAAGACTTAAGTTCCGTGTTGCCACCCATGTTAATCAATTCATGAAAAATTGATTCACTTATAAGGAAACCACTAAATGAGTTCCTTCTTTTCTATAACGGTAAGATTCCGGCGCGGAATACTCTCCTCTTTAATAAGAGAATTTCACCCTGCATCTCCCAAGACCATTCACTACTTTTCTTGATACCGGATTCTCAGCATTACCGATTCTCTGTAATCAAGATAAAATAGTTACTCACCTTGTTCATCGATTTTCTGTTTATTTATTCATATATTGTGTATTATATTAGCACAATATTTAACTACTGTCAAGGATTTTTTATTAAAATAATAGCCTATTACTCAATATTTTGGGATTAAAAGCATTAAATTTGATATTATAAAATTTATTATGTTTTTAATATTTCTATATATTATATTCTTTACCTGAATTAGTGTAAAAATCTTAAACTTTAGTTTATAAATCAAGGCCCCATAAATTGGGGCCTTGATTAAAGTAATAGTTAATCAATAATATTTATATTTAATTTGCAATTTGTTACTAAATATTGTATTTGTTTCTTTATTTAATTTAGAAATTCCATGTAAATTCTGCATAAGCTTTTTCATTGCCCAGCATATTAAGGGTTGAAAAATCATTTGTGTTTTCTTGATCCATAATAACTGCTCCCAAATCTAAGCTATAATCAGTGCCTAAAGATAGTTCCACTTCAGGATTTAACATATATCCATTACCTCCGAGATCAACTATTAAATCAGTATTAATTGTGTGAATACTTCTAAATGGAATATCACCATGAAGGATTAGATAAGTTTGATCTTTTAATAGTTTATCTTTTCCACTATTTTCAAGAATATCATTTATTTTATAGTCTTTATAGCTACGATGAAATACCTGAGCTACTGTATACAAGTTATTTTCGAAAGTGTAATCTCCACCTATTACTGCATCTATTTTCTTCTCCTCATCTTCATTTATATTATAATTTATTTCAGACCAAACTCCTATAGATCCTAGAGAACCACGTCCACTAAAACCTAGAGCTTGAGTATCTTTATAACCAAAGTCAATAGATGTTTTTTGTGTACTTGAATTGTTATCAATTGTATCAACTACAATTTGTGCTAACTCAGCTTTGACTTCTTCATAATCACTAACGATAAGAGGCAAGTCTTCATATCCTTTAAAGTAATTAAGTGCTATATCAAATCCCTTATAATTACGACGAGTTAGTTTTAAACCAACTTCTGGTGAATCAGAAGAATCTAATATTTCTCTGTCTTTTGCTTTATTAATACTGAAATTATTTGCTAATATTTTCTTTGATTTTTTCTCCGGATTAATTGGTAAACCTTCTTTCTTTACTACTTCAGAAACATTTGTATAAATTTCTTCATATATCATTTTTTCTGTTGTATCATTTATCATGTTTTCAATAGTATTAGGTATTAAACTAGGTCGATGTTTAGCTACTAGAACCCCTGATAAGGAAGTGTTGAAATTGAAATAATAATCTGTTTTTATTGCTTGCACTCCTAGTTCAGAACTTGTAGGATCTTCTGCTGTAAAATCGGTTGGATTTATAACATCAGTTGGATTAAGTTCATAAGCACTACCCCAATCTACAATTTGTTTACCTACTCTAATATCAGCATCTTTTAAATAGAAATCCATATAACCTTCTTTTAAATAGTCATAATCATTATCTTCAAAAGGTTTTTCATTTAGTCCTGTATCCTCAAATTTAATATTTTCACTAAGTTTTAATTTTAACACAGGATTTAGATATAGTTTCTTATTCATGCCAAAATCTTTCGTGAATTCCATGTTAAGTTCTGTTATACCTTCATATATCTCTTCATCGTTAAGATAATTAACCTTTTGTGAGAAAACACTATCAAATTGATAACCTTTTACTGATACTGGTAAAGTAAACACTAAAAATAATATCATTAAAACAATTGTGGATTTTTTTAACATCGATATTACCTCCCTTAATATATTTGTTATGTCAAAGAAATTAATATTTGTTCTCCCTAATCTAGTTGCGAGTTAAATATCTTGTTGTGAAAATTCTATTTGCTAATTCTATATTATACTGTACTTCTTCTAATTCAAGAATGGTTTTAGAGCCTTTTTGTTCATCTTTCATTATTATAGTTTCGGGTGTTAAATGTGAATCTATATTTCTATAATTTTTATTAGTCATTATTTTATGAAGTTTTCCATCTTTATCATAAAACTTTAATTTCAATGGCATAAAATCATCTTTTCTAACCCACATTTTCATCTCACTATAGTTTATACTATCTTTAGTAGGGACTGCAGATAATTTATAACAAAGATCTCCATTTATTTTTTCTTCACCTATCAATTCAGATTCATAATCTTTTTTATAATTACTTCCTCCTACCATATCGATATCATTGTAAGTAAAGTCTGTGCCCATGAAATTCCCACTTTTACTATGAGAAGCTATTTTATTTACATTTCCTATTGAAGGTAAATATAACCACATATTTTCTTCCCCATTTTCCTCCCGGGTCAATAATGCTGTATTTTTCACATCACCAGGTTCAAGAAACTTAACTAAACCTTTGTTCTCACCTTTGGTTTTTATAGTGATTTTTCGATCTCTCTTTTGTCCATTTTTATTTACAATTGTCATATCTAAAATAAAATCCCTACTATCAGAATCCATTTCTTCATCAACTTTATCTAAGACTTCCTCACCAGTCATCTTCGCCATTACACTTACTGAAAAAAATACAGTTAATAATAGAATAGATAATATTAATACAGAAATAAATGTTTTAGTTTTTCTCATTTTTAACTCCTCCTAATTTTTATTATTTTTATTCAAATTGCCATTTTTAATTTTTATAGTAGACATTATTAGGCTTGGTAAGATAATTAATGCCCCTACAAATGAAATCACCATCGTAATTGCAGTTAAACCACCAAACGTTTTAAGCGGCGGAAATGATGATAATAATATTATGCTAAATCCTGCTATAACGGCAATTGCATTATATAAATTTGCTCTTCCTACAGTAAATATTGCTTTTTCAAGTGATAAAACTTCGTTTTCTTGTTTTTCTTTCTCTTCTAAATATCTTGTGAAAATATGAATACTATAATCTACACCAATACCAACTGCTATACTTGCAATCATAACAGTAGCGATATCAAGTGAGATCCCTAACCAACCCATCAAACCAAAGTTAATTAAAACTGTAAGTGCTATTGGAAGCGCACAGAAAAAACCTTTTTTCATGGATTTTAATAATAGACTTGTAATAACGAAGGTAAATAATATTGCCGAAATTAGACTTTTGATTTGTCCAGAAACTACTAAATCAGTAACCTCATTACCCAATTCAGGGATACCAGTTAATTCCACTTTATATTTATCTCCAAAATGTTTATCAATAAGGGATCTGATCTCAGCAACTTTTTCTTTTTGTTTAACTGAAGACATAGTTTTCATATTCATTTGAATTAAGCTTTTGTTATAATCAAAGGTTAAATAACTTTCTAATAATTCCTTATCCGACATTTCAAGTAAAAGTAGGTATTGGGCTATTTGGTTTTGAGTAGTTGGGATAATTTCTTCTTCAGGTTTATCATTATTCAATGCCCTGTTTTCCTGCCTGAATAAAGTTACTAATGACATCGGATTGTTTACCGCTTTCACATTTTCAATTTCATCTTGAAAATCTCTCATTCTCTTTAATAGATCAGGATTTTTAATATTGCCATTCACAACAACATTTAAAGATTGACTTCCCCCAAATGCATTATCAACTTTTTCGGTTGCAATTCTAGTAGGTGAATTCTTTTTGAAATAACCAATGTAATTTGTATTAGGCTCCAATTTAGGGAGTACCCAACTAGCTAAAGCAATAATTAACAGAACTATAATAATAATACCTTTTCTTCTATAACGAACTATTTTATTAATACCTTTAAAAAAGTTTGTAGAAAAAGCTCTCTTTTCGGCCGCTTTGAAATGTTTTGGCGTTTTTAGTTTATAAAGTACAGCCGGAATAAATATAATTGATGTTAATAGTGCTACACCAACACCAAATGCAGTTCCCAAAGCAAAATCTTTTATTATAACTAAATCTGAAAAAAACAGTGACGCAAAACCAATCATTGTTGTTCCGCCAGCCATAATCACCGATAATCCTACTTTTTTGATGGAATTTTCAATGGCAAGTTCTACATCATATCCATTTTTTAGTTCTTCATAATAACGAGCAACAATATGGATCACATAAGCAGTACCTACACTTATAAGTAAGACAGGCAATACAGTACTCACTAAGGATAATGGTTTCCCTATAATTGCTTGTAGTCCAACTGTCCATATTACACTTATCAATACTGTAGATATTGGTAATAAAACTCCTCTTAAACTACGGAAAGAAAGATATAAAATCACAACCATAGCAGCAATAACAAATGGAAGTAATTTCTTTAAATCATTTTTCATGTAATCTGTTGCATCTGCAACCATTACAGGACTACCTGTTATATATATTTTTTCAGGACCTTTATAATTTTTTACAGATTTTTGAATTTTATTTACTATTTTTTCAGGTTTGTCTCTATCTTCAATTTCAGCCAATACCATAGTAGACTTAAAATCTTTAGTTACTATTTTACCTAAATATTGATCTCGGCTTAGTAATTCATCTTTTATTTTTTGTACTTCCTCTTTGTTATTTGGTATTTCTTTAATAAATTGATTTACTTCAATACCACCAGCAGAACTTTCTATTTTATCAATATTAGTTAAACTTTTGACCTCCTTAACACCTTCTATATTTTTTAACTCTGAACTCATTCTCTCAATCTTTTTTAATGTTGAGGTGTCAATAATCTCCTCATCTTCAATCATAATTGCAGCAAAAGCCATCCCACCAAATGTATCTTGTACCTCATCATATTTTGTTACAACTTTATTATTTTCTGGTAACATGTCTTTGATGCCAGCTTCTATGTTAATTTGTAATGCAAAATACCCCATCACAACTGTAATGAGTAGTACAAATATTATAATAAACGTTGAATATTTTTTAACAAACTTTGCTAGTTTATCCATATCCAAAACCTCCTTTATCATTTACTCTATTATCTAAATCATGTCCGGGAAATATCTTTAATTATCCTTTAGTACTGACTGGTCAGTTTTTATTATATCAAAAAAAACTTCCTTGTCAAATTAATAACTTGAATTTTAGAGAACAAATGATCTTTTAAACCAACTTAAGGTTCAGTGGAATAACTAGCAAGCCATATATAAAAACAATCAATCGCTTTTTCTTTTAATAATACGATATTTACCACTTTGAGGATCGTTTTTTATTCTATCTACCAATTTTATGCTGAAATTAATATTTTCCATGTTTTTCTTTTTAAGTATTGAACTTAATTTTCTATTGATTCGATGTTTTAATTGAGAAGATGTGCTATCTTCTGTTTTTACTGCTTTTATATGAATATTTACCTCACTCTTTTTTATGACCTGTATTTTTTTCAATCCCTTTACATGAAATTCAACAAATACTATTGGATGGATAAAATCATCTTTTCCCTTTTCGTTTCTCAACCAAAGTAGGTCTTCTTGTCTACCTGAAACTGATTCGACAGTTGTAAAGGGATATTTATTCACTTGTTTATCTGGCTTAACTAAAAGATCATCTATTTTATATCTAATCAAGGGCTCTGTGTAGTTATATAAATTAGTTAACAAAATTCCATCTTCAACTATTTCTAATTGAATTAGGTCATCAAATATATAAATCTGTTGATTACCATCACCAATACCCATTAATATTGATTCAGAAGTTCCATAATAGTTTTTAGGAGTGGTATTCCAATGTTTTTTTATCTTCTCTACTATTTTCTTACTTAAAGGTTCTCCTCCACAAATAACTGTTTCTGGACTGATTTCTAATTGCCCTATTTCCTGATATTCTATTAACATTTTCATTGCTGAAGGATATCCACTGATTACATTTGGCTGCAATGAATTCAATTTATCAATATAATAATTTAATGGAGTATTAATATCTAATAAAAGAAAATCTTTATAAAAATATTCTTCAAATTTATTAACAGGACTTAAAAAGAAACTAATCCCTGCATAATGACCGTCCACTGCTCCAATAAATACATAACTTTTCCTTTGAATACCAAAACTATCAAACAAACGAGAAGCACCTACAGCTTTAAGAAGTTCCCAATTATTTTTAGTATATATATAATATCCTATTTCGCCAGTCGTCCCAGAACTATGAATTACATAATATTTATCATTTAATAATTTAGTTGGGTCTTGATGGTCATCTATAAAATTAATCACATCTTTTTTATTAATATTATCAACTGTAATTAAATCATTAAAATTATCCATCAACAAATTCTTGTTTGTTTTTGGTAAATCTTTTATATCTATATCTTCTAATTCTTCATAAGTAAGTCCTTTACTTTTAAAAAGTTGTTTGTACAATTTACTATTTTTATAAGCATACTTAACTAATTTAATTAACTTATTCTTTTGTAACTTTTCAATTTCATTTTTACTGTAAGTAAGGTGCCTATCATATTGAAACTTTTTATACAATAAATTTATAAAACCCATATTTGTTAACCCCCTTTAACAATTCACATAAAATCTGATACAATAGAAATGGTGAGATATATGTTATATTATAAATTTGATAAAAATAATAATAGAAATGGTGATATTCTACTATTTACAAACCAGCAATTATATGAAAAAATTGATGATAAATCATTTAAACAATTATTTAATGCTAGTAAATTACCTGGAGTAGTTCGGGTAGTTGGGATGCCCGATATCCACCCTGGTTATGGACTACCAATCGGTGGCATTTTAGCAGTAGATCCGTCCAATGGAGTGGTTTCTCCTGGTGCAGTAGGATTTGATATTAATTGTGGAGTTAGATTATTGAAAACAAACTTATCTAAAAATAATATCACAAATGATATCAAAGAAATACTTGAAAAACTTAAAAAACTAATACCCGCTGGAGTAGGAGGAGATTCCAATCTAAAATTCACTCGCAGTGAATTTGAAAATATTGTTGAAAATGGTGTCCCATTTTTAATTAATGCTTTTGGATTTGGTTATAATGAAGATATTAAAAACACCGAAGATAATGGCTTTTTTCCTAATGCTAATACGAACAGTTTATCAGCAAAATCCATAAACAGAGGCATTACCCAATTAGGGAGTCTCGGATCAGGGAATCATTTTATAGAATTGCAATATGTTGATAAGGTTTTTAATGAAAACTCCAATTTTAAAGAAGGTCAAATCACAGTTATGATTCATACTGGTTCAAGAGGCTTTGGTCATCAAGTAGCAAAAGATTATATAGATAAAGCACATCAGGTTAACAAAAATTATGATTTCGATTTTCCCGTTAAAAATTTGGCCTCTTTTGCATTAAATACAAAGGACGCTAATCAATATCTCTCAGCAATGAGTTGTGCAGCAAATTTTGCATACTGTAATCGTCAAATACTAACACATAAAGTCAGAAATATATTTTCAAAACTATTTCCTCATTCGAATTTAGAATTATTTTATGATTTAACTCATAATGTTGCTAGATTTGAAGACCATACAATTAATAACAAAAAAGGAAACTACCTTATTCACAGAAAAGGGGCAACACGTTTAGATAACGACTCTTATGCTCTTTTACCCGGATCTATGGGTACAGCAAGTTATATAATAAAATCTGCAAACTCTGATTCGACAAAACTATCATTATCATCAACTGCTCATGGTTCAGGAAGAATAATGGGGCGACGAGAAGCCAAAAGAAGTATAACCAATTCACAACATCAAGCTTCAATCAAACAAGTTGAGGTCACTTCATCGTCAGGGGAAAGTTTGCTAGACGAATCCCCACTAGCTTACAAAAAAGTTGATGAAGTAATTGAATCTCTAATTGAAACTAAACTAGCTTTCCCTAATGTAAGATTAAAACCATTAGCAGTTTTAAAAGGATAAAAAGGAGATGATGAATCTATGAATACAGGAGCATTTTTAGATATAGACGGTACTCTTTTTAGAGGCTCATTAATGATTCAACACTTTAAAAAGCTAATAAAATATGAAGTCATTGATCCAGTTGTTTGGCATAATCAAGTTAAAAACACTTATGCTGAATGGAAAAGAAGAAAAGGTTTTTATGAAGATTATTTAGAAGAACTAGCAGAAATCTATATTAAAGAATTAAAAGGTATGAATATTTCTAATTTAGAATTCGTTAATAATCAGGTTATTAATTTAAGTGGAGATATTGTATATAGATATACAAGACATATCGTAAATTATCATTTAGAAAAAGACCATAAAGTATTTTTTATTTCTGGTAGTCCAGAATTTTTAGTGCAAAAAATGGCTGAAAAATATAATGTGACTGATTTTAAAGGCAGTAAATATTTATTAGATGATAACGGTAATTTTACAGGAGAAGTAATAAAAATGTGGCAATCTAATAATAAGGAAAAAGTGCTAAATCAATTTGTGGAAGATTATAATGTAAATTTAGATAAAAGCTATTCATACGGAGACACCCAAGGAGATTATAGCATGTTAAAAATGACAGGTAATCCTGTTGCATTTAACCCTAATTTTGATTTATTAACAGCAATCAGACAAGAAAATAGTTTAAAAAATAAAGCAAAAGTAGTTATTGAAAGAAAAGATAACATATATAAAGTCAATCCAGATGTTGAAATTATATATATATAGATTAATTAAAATGCAAAAACCTCCTTTTAAGGAGGTTTTCAATGTTTTATTCTTCTTCATCTTTTTGATTTAAATATTTAACTTTTTCCTTATAACTTTGAACTATTAATTTAGCTAATTCTTTATCAAATTCAAGGTCTTCTACATAATACCACATATGGTCTTCATTTCTACCTTCTCTAGATTTACGAGATAAATCAGAGTCTTCTTCGTCTTCTTCATAATAAAAGGAAAATTTCAATTTATTATTAGCCTGAAAAGAAACCGACATAAACATCCCGTCTTGAGAACGTTCTTCGGATACATAAAAACTCATCCCATTATGTATCACTTTCCATGCAATAACTTCCTTAAAGTTCTCTAAAAAAGGAAATAATTTTTTGAGAAAATAATCATAAAAATGGAGATACTTAGGCATATGCTTTTTCAGAAACTCTTTTTCCCTTTTATGACCAATCTTAGAAAGCATCTTTTTTAATTTGTTTATTTTAATCTTGACAACTACATAATCATAGACATTTGACATTATATCCCTCCATATTTGTAGAACAACAAATATATTATCCTATTATATTATTATATAATAATATTGACTAAAAGTAAACTATAAATTAAATGGAGCGGACAACGGGACTTGAACCCGCAACTTTAACCTTGGGAAGGTTACACTCTACCGTTGAGCTATGTCCGC
>Ga0207414_1000155_pt1 | contig 34288 bp, 32 predicted proteins | sample PonA231FremontCA_2_FD_187269 | JGI IMG/M metagenome (GOLD analysis project Ga0207414, IMG submission 187269) | Marine sediment microbial community from Fremont, CA, USA - Pond A23 Sediment 1 (SPAdes) | ecosystem: Environmental > Aquatic > Marine > Unclassified | place: USA: Fremont, California...
CTGCCGGAAAGGTGGCGCGCAGCGCATCCATGGCGGAGAGCCCCGGCGACAGTCGTCCGGTAACGTTGGACACGATATGCATCACATGAGAGTAACGTTCCACCACCATCTCTTCGGTAACCTTCACCGAGCCGGTCTCGCAAATGCGCCCGACGTCGTTGCGACCCAGATCGATCAGCATCAGGTGCTCGGCCCGCTCCTTGGGATCGGCCAGCAGTTCAACCTCCAGAGCATGATCCTCTTGCTCGTTGCGCCCCCGCTTGCGGGTGCCGGCGATCGGCCGCACCGTCACGTCACCCTCTTCCAGGCGTGTGAGGATCTCCGGTGAGGAACCGGCCACCTGATGGTCGCCCAGATCGAGAAAGAACATGTAAGGGGAGGGATTGAGACTGCGCAGGGCGCGATAGAGATCCAGCGGCGCCGCCCGATAGGGGATGGACATGCGCTGCGACGGCACACACTGCATGACGTCACCGGCCAGCACATACTCCTTGATCTGTTCTACCGCGTCCTTGAACTCGCTTTCGGTAAAGCCGAAGGAAAAGTCGTCTTCCTCCACGGCGGCACCGCCCGTACCGGGGCTGATGGTGTTGAGGGTGGCGCTTCGCAGACGGACCTCCAGGGTTTCCAGGCGCTCCACTGCGCTGGCGTAGGCGCGCGGCGCGGCCGGATCGGCGTGAGTCCACAGGATCAGGCGCCCGGAGAGATTGTCGAACACCACCAGCTCGTCGCAGACCATCAGCAGGATATCCGGCACATCCAGGGGGTCGGGCTTGGCAGCGGCGGCTTCACTGCGCAATCGCGGCTCGATGTAGCGAATGGTGTCGTAACCGAAGTAGCCGACCAGTCCTCCATCGAAGCGTGGCTGATCATCCAGCCGCGGCACCTTGAAGCGGGCCTGGAACTGTTCGATCCAGGCCAGGGGGTCCTCCACCTCGGCGGCGCCCTGAAGTTCACTGTCGACGATGTGCCTGACGGTAAAGCCTCGCACTTCGATACGCTCACGACTGGGCAGCCCGATGATCGAGTACCGCCCCCACTTCTCGCCGCCTTGTACCGATTCGAGCAGGAAGGTCCAGGGGGCATTGGCCAGCTTGAGATAGGTGGAGAGCGGGGTATCGAGATCGGCCAGCACCTCCCGGGTGACCGGGATGCGGTTATAGCCGGCGTCGGCCAGCTCGCGGAAGCGTTCGGGGGTCATCATGCCCGGAATCCTCGATGTGACGGTTGGCAGTGGAGTGCGCAGGGCGCCAGGGCAGACTCAACGAGGCGGCATCACCATCGCCGGGCGCCGCGGGCAAATGCGCGAGGCAGGTAACGAGCAGCGGCCGACGGGCCACGGCAGGGCGAGAGGATATCCGTCAGGGAGCGGCTGATCATCGAGAGAAATCCGCGTCTTTTAGCAATAACGTATTGATAAGACCGAGTTTTGTAACTTGGATCGAAACACGTTAAACGAGTTCGTCAAGCGATTCAACCACGCTGTCGGGGCCGCTGTCGCGCACCGGCTCGCCATGGTTGTAGCCGTAGGGTACCGCCAGGGTGCGAAAGCCTGCCGCCCTCCCCGCCGCGACGTCATGTCGCGAGTCACCGACCATCAGGCAAACAGACGGCCGTAGGTCGAAGTGGGCCGCCACATGGAGCAGCGGGGCCGGATCGGGCTTCTTGCGAGACAGGCTGTCGCCGCCCAGGCAGAGGGCGAAGTGCTCCAGCAGACCGACGCTCCCCAGGATCGGCGGGATGAAGGCACTGGGCTTGTTGGTCACCAGTGCCAGGGTCAGCCCCCGGTCACGCAAAGCGTCCAGGCCTTCCCGCACCCCCGGGTAGAGGCGCGTTTGCGCGCAGGGCTCACGGCCGTAGTGCGCGAGGAAGCGCTGATGAGCCAGCGACAGCAGCGCCTCGTCGGGCTCCCGTTGCCTGGCATCTCTCAATGCACGTTCCATCAGCGTGAGGGCCCCATTGCCCACCCAGGCTCGCACGCGTGCCTCTCCTGGGGGAGGAAGCCGGAGGTCTGCAAGGGCGGCATCCACCGCCATCGCCAGGTCGGGCACCGAGTCGACCAGGGTGCCATCGAGGTCGAACACCACCAGCTCGATGCCATCGAGAAGGGAATGCATCTGCTCTCCTTGCGGACTGTCAAAGCCTGCGCGCTGCCGATCGGTCAGCCAGGCGCGCTTGCGGGCGGCGGAAAGGCGCTTGATCTCTGCCTCGAGTCGCAGAGCCTCACTCCGGCTGCCGACGAGTTCGTGATGACGCAGCGTCAGGGGACCGTGGCCGCGCAGCGCCTTGGCACCGCGGCCTGCACGGTGATCCGCCAGGCGCCGAGCCACATCGGTGGTGATGCCGGTATACAGCGCCCCCCTGGCGGTTTCCACCAGGTAGAGATGCCAGAAAGGATCGGTGGCCATCCGGTCCATCGTCGCCTATACACCGGCCAGCCGGTCACGAAAATCACGGATCACGCCGTCGTAGCGGTGCGGGTCGGCCTCGTTACGCGCCTTGAAGATCGCCGAGCCGGCCACGAAGGTGTCGGCACCTGCCCGAGCGATCTCGGCGATATTATCGACCTTGACTCCCCCATCGACTTCCAGGCGGATCGGACGACTCGAGGCATCGATACGTCGCCGCGCCTCGCGCAGCTTGTCCAGGGTCACAGGCAGGAAGGCCTGACCGCCGAAGCCGGGGTTGACGCTCATCAGCAGGATCATGTCGACCTTGTCCATCACGTAGTCGAGATAGGTGAGGGGCGTGGCCGGGTTGAAGACCAGGCCCGCCTGACAGCCAGCGTCGCGAATCAGCTGCAACGACCGGTCGACATGATCCGACGCCTCGGGATGAAAGGTGATGTAGCTCGCCCCGGCGTCGATGAAGTCGCCGATCAGCCGATCTACCGGCTTGACCATCAGATGGGCATCGATAGGCGCTGTCACCCCGTGCTTACGGAGTGCCTCGCAGACCATTGGACCGATCGTGAGATTCGGCACGTAATGGTTATCCATCACGTCGAAGTGGACAATATCGGCACCGGACGCCAGGACATCATCCACCTCTGCGCCCAGCCGGGCGAAATCGGCAGACAGAATGGAAGGAGCGATGAGGAAGTCGCGGGTCGTTTCGGTCATGGGGTCGTCCGTCATGGAAGTGGTCAGGCGATCGCGCCAACGCGTGAATTCTACCAGAGCGTCGAGAAGATGGGTCGCCCGGGACGTCATGCCGGCTGCGACCTCCAACCTTCCCGTGATGCGGATTGCTGTGACTGTTCGGCCATCGCGTCTCGGGGATATACTCGAGGTCCTGTCACCGTCGAGACACATGCCATGAAACATCGTCACATCCTGAGGGCCTGCGCCTTTCTGCTCGCCGCCGGATGGCTGGCCGGGTGCTCCAGTCCCCATTACCTTCAGGTCGATCCGAGGCGCACGGTTCCGGTGCCACAGACCGGCAGCGGCCAGACCGTCACGGTGACGGCCGTGGATGATCGCGACAGCGAAGTGATTGGCACCCGTACCGGCAGTGCCATGTCCACTGCCGTGATCACGGTCGACGCCGACGAGCTGGTGCCTCGTCTGCAGGCAGAGGCACAACGCGCCGTGCGCGAGATGGGCTTCACGCCGACCACCGAGCGCGCCAAGGGAAGGCCCAGCCTGACGCTGACCCTGGATCATCTAGGATATGAGCGTGGCGAGAGCCGCCCCCTCATCGACGAAGCGCGGATCGAGGCAGTGCTCATCGCTGAAGCGACCAATGGCGGCAGCACCTATACGGGCACCTATACCTCGCGCCGCACCCAGAGCTATGCCGTCCGCCCCGGCAAGGAGGCCAACACCCGCATGATCAACGAGCTGCTCTCCGATGGCCTGGACCGGGCCTTTCGCGATCCCGCGCTGGGACAGCTGCTGGCACGCTAGGTCATCAGCGGACCGCGGCGCTCCAGCGCCCAGACGCTCTCGCGAAACCCGCTGCCCGCCTCCGGCTCCCCCGCCTCCAGATGGGTAACCCGGAAGTTGGGGTTGAACAGCTCACGTACTTCCCCGGCGGACACGCTGAAGGGCGGCCCCCCGATGTCGCCGGGAGCACGCGTCAGGCTGATGAGCAGACCCCGGCTACCCGGCGGAATAAGCTGCGCCAGATGGAAGGCATAGCGCTGCCGCGTGGCAGGAGGCAGCGCTATGAGCGCTGCACGATCGTAGAAGGCACCGATCTCCGCCGCCTGCTCGATGTGAAAATGGAAGAAATCTCCGCACCAGAGCTCCACATTGCCCTGGCGACAGATATCGAAGCCGGCCTGGCGATAGCGGGTTACCTCCCCCACGCCCTCGGCGACGAACGCCTCGATGGCGTGGGAGGCCAGCTCGATGCCCAGCACTGGATGGTCGTGTCGCGCCAGCCAGCGCATATCCAGGCTCTTGCCACATAACGGCACGAGCACCTTGGTGCCGGCCCGTATCCCCAGGTCGGGCCAGTGGCGAACCAGGAGCGGATGAGGCCGGTCACGATGGAAACCTATACGCCCCTCTCGCCAGCGCTCCAGCCATTCGTTGGCCATCATTCCCCCTGCCGAGCCAGCATCAGAACCAGCGATCTCGCTTGCGACGACGGCGCGGCAAGTGGGGAACGATCAGCCCGACCAGCAGACCCGCCCCGGCGACTCCGCCGCCATACATGAAGTAGCGCATCAACAGATCTTCTTCCTGGGTATCCAGGCGGGCCTGGAGCTCGCGGATGATGGCCCGCGACTGCTCGGTCTCTCCCTCGAGTGCGGCATTTCGCGCCTGGAGTTCGGCAATACGCTGTTCGCGCGCCTCGAGCGTCTCGGTCATCGCCGCAGTTCGCGTTTCCCAGGTGTCGTTGATGCCGGAAAGCTCCTCGGTCAATGCTTCCACCCGAGCCTCCAGCGCTGGCAGTTGCTCCTGGGCGCTGGGGACATTCTGCAACTCGCGACTGAGCACCCATACGGTGTCGCCGTCGGCGTCCTCGACCCGGCTGTAATCGCCACTGGTCTCGAGAACCGTTACCGGCTCACCGGCCGTGAGGGTACCGATGATCCGATACCCGTCTGTGGGACCACTGCGTACATAGGTGGTCAGTTCGTCGGAGACCCAGGCGTCGCCGTCGGTCGTCTCCTGGGCCTGCAGGAGGTTGGGGAGCGTCGCGAGCGCCACGCCCAGTGTCAGAATCTTGAGTCGTTGTGTCGTCATGCCGTTGTCCTGGCTGTCCAAGGCTCGCGTGTCGCGGCTCTGTCGCGTAAGGCACACCACCGGCGGATGTCTCGGATGATCGCGGCGGCGATGAGGGTGTCGGCTGTCCACAGCAGCGGTGGACAACCAACGGGAAAACCGCTGGAAAGAGGGTAACAGCCGGCATGCCAACCGCCACTTGCCGCTTCGATCATTTTCTGACCACGGCATCCCGTCCAAGCTGGTCTCTCAAGAGCGCAAAGGATACCACAGTCGTCTCCGCCGGCTGCTGGTCCCGATGGCGGCCGCGGCGTATAATCACTTTCCTGTCACGGGTGGCCAATCGGCCACCTGCCTACATCCATCCAAGGGTGCACCGTCGCGCCAGCTACCGCGACTTATTCTTATGGCGAAGAAACTCTTCATCAAGACGCACGGCTGCCAGATGAACGAGTATGACTCCGCGCGCATGGCGGATCTGCTCGGCGAATCTCACCAGCTCGAGCTCACCGACGACGAGCGCGATGCCGACGTCATCCTGCTCAATACCTGTTCCATTCGGGAGAAGGCTCAGGAGAAGGTGTTCCATCAGCTGGGACGCTGGAAGAAGCTCAAGGACGCCAACCCTGACCTGGTGATCGGCGTCGGGGGATGTGTCGCCAGCCAGGAGGGCGAGGCACTGCGCAAGCGCGCGCCCCATGTCGACATGGTCTTCGGACCCCAGACCCTGCACAGGGTGCCCTCGATGCTGGACGCGCGGCACGACGACCAGATCTCGGTGGTCGATGTCACCTTCCCCGAGATCGAGAAGTTCGATCATCTCCCCAAGCCGAGTGCCGACGGAGCCACTGCCTTCGTCTCGGTGATGGAAGGCTGCTCCAAGTACTGCACCTTCTGCGTCGTCCCCTATACCCGAGGCGAGGAGGTCTCGCGCCCCTTCGAGGCGGTGATGGACGAGGTGATACACCTGGCCGAGCAGGGCGTGCGGGAGATCAATCTGCTGGGCCAGAACGTCAACGCCTACCGCGGCGAAGATCAGCTGGGCGACGAGATCGACCTCGCCGAACTCATCAGTTACGTGGCGGCGGTAGAGGGCATCGACCGCATCCGCTTCACTACCTCCCATCCGGTGGAATTCTCCGACAGCCTGATCGAGGCCTATGGGGAGATCCCGGAGCTGGTCAGCCACCTTCACCTGCCGGTTCAGGCTGGCTCGGATCGCATACTCGCGGCCATGAAGCGCGGACACACCGTTGAGGAGTACGTCGAGAAAATGGAGCGCATCCGCGCCCTGAGGCCGGATATCAGCTTCTCCTCGGACTTCATCATCGGCTTTCCGGGTGAAACCGAGGCAGATTTCGAGGCCACCATGAATCTGATTCACCACATCGGCTTCGACCACTCCTTCAGCTTCGTCTATTCGGCACGACCCGGCACGCCGGCGGCAAGCCTGGAAGATGACACTCCGGAACACATCAAGAAACAGCGCTTGGCCATCCTTCAGGAACGCATCACCCAGCAGGCCATGCAGATCAGCCGGCGAATGGTGGGCTCGACCCAGCGCATCCTGGTCACCGGCTTCTCACCCAGGGATCCCGGCCAGCTCTCTGGACGTACCGAGAACAACCGTGTGGTCAACTTTCGTGCCGCCAATCCCTTCGATCTGATCGGCTACTTCGTCGACGTGGAGATCAGCGAGGCACTGCCCAACTCGCTGCGCGGCGAACTCGCCTCGCCGGCGTGCTACTGAGGCCGTCAATGCCATTCGGGGCCGATGTTGCGCCATATTCGGGGCGCCGGACGACGGCATCTGCCGCAGAGGTACCCCGGTCGAATGGATCTAGCGCGTTGCATTGCCCCGGCTGCCACCGGGGCAGTAAGCTGACCCTACATTCCCCTTAACGGATCCCCCTGCCTTGAGCCAGCCATCTTCTCAGGCCAACCGCATCATCACCCTGAACCTCGAACCCAACGACCCCCGTCGCCTGGCCAACCTCTGCGGCCAGCGTGACGAGAACCTCAAACTGATCGAGTCACGTCTCGACATCACACTTCGCAACCGCGGCAACATCTTCCAGCTCGCCGGCCCGTCGAATCATGTCAAGGCGGCAGCCAACGTGCTGGAGCATCTCTACCGCGAAACCGAAGCCAGCGACCTGGACCCGGACACCGTGCACCTCTTCCTCCAGGAATCAGGCCTGGAGGCGTTGGACGAGGAAGAAGGCGGCCAGCCGGAGGACGAGGTCCTGCTGCGCACGCCGCGAACGTTGATCAAGCCTCGCGGCCTCAATCAGCAGTCCTACGTGCAGAGCATCCGTGCCCACGACATCAACTTCGGGATCGGCCCGGCGGGTACCGGCAAGACCTACCTGGCCGTCGCAGCGGCGGTGGAGGCCCTCAATCAGCAGGAAGTGCGTCGAATCCTGCTGGTGCGGCCGGCCGTGGAGGCCGGCGAGAAGCTGGGCTTTCTGCCCGGCGACCTGGCCCAGAAGATCGATCCCTACCTGCGTCCGCTGTATGACGCCCTCTACGAGATGATCGGCTTCGAACAGGTCGCCAAGCTGATCGAGCGTCAGGTGATCGAGATTGCTCCGCTCGCCTACATGCGTGGGCGAACCCTGAACAATGCCTTCATCATTCTCGACGAGAGCCAGAACACCACGCGCGAACAGATGAAGATGTTTCTGACGCGCATCGGCTTCGGCTCAACGGCAGTGATCACCGGCGATGTCACACAGGTTGACCTGCCACGCGGCCAGACATCCGGCCTGATCCAGGTACTCGAGGTGCTCAAGGGCACGCCCGGAATCGGCGTGACTCACTTCGCTGCCAAGGATGTGGTGCGTCACCCTCTGGTGCAGCGCATCATCGAGGCTTATGACCATTTCGAGGCCGAACAGGAAGCCTCCGAGCGTGCCCAGCGCAAGGAGCGCGAGGCCATGCGACAGGAACGCCTGGATCGCGCTCGGCATGACAAGCGGCGCCACGACGACCAGGGGCCCACCGACGAATGAGCCGTCCCCTCATTGACCGACAGGTCGCTCTCGAAGCCAACGACCTGCCAAGCCAGGCCGATCTCGAGCAGTGGGTGGCCGCCGCGCTGCACCGTCAGGCAGCGTCACCCGACCAGGAGCTGACCATACGCTTCGTCGGCGACGCCGAGAGCCAGGCCCTCAATCGCGACTACCGCGCCAAGGACAAGCCCACCAACGTTCTATCGTTCCCTTTCGAGAATCCGCCCGGTATCGACTTGCCCCTGCTCGGGGACCTGGTGGTCTGTCATCCCGTGGTGGTGCGCGAAGCCGCGGAGCAGGAAAAGTCGCTGTCCGCTCACTACGCTCACATGGTGGTCCATGGCACCCTGCATCTGCTGGGTCACGACCATCTGGAAGAGATCGAGGCCGAGACCATGGAGGCCCTCGAGCGTGAGATACTGGCGTCGCTGGGGATCGATGACCCCTATGCGCCGTCAAGTCGCGATTCCGACACCGAGGACGAGAGAGCCGACGCATGAGCGAAGACCGATCGAGCAGCCAGGCCAGCAAGTCCTGGCTAGACAAGCTGCTCAGTGCCCTGTCCAACGACAGCGACGAACCGAGCTCGCGAGCCGAACTGCTGGAATTCCTGCGCCAGGCGGGCTCGCGCCTGAAGCTCGACCAGGACGCCATGATGATCATCGAGGGGGCCCTGAACATCAGTGACCAGCAGGTACGCGAAGTGCTCATCCCGCGTTCCCAGATCACCGCCATTGCCCTCGATCAGCCCCTCGAGGAGTACCTGCCGGTGATACTCGAGACCGGACACTCTCGCTATCCGGTCATTGGCGAGAACCTCGACGAGGTCAAGGGCATCCTGCTGGCCAAGGACCTGCTCCCCCTGCTGCGAGGCCATCAGGGCAACGGCCTGCCTTTCCAGCTCGACGAGGTGCTGCGACCGGCCATGTTCGTGCCCGAATCCAAGCGCCTCAACAGCCTGCTGAAGGAGTTTCAGGACACCCGCAATCACATGGCGGTGGTGGTTGACGAGTATGGCGGCACGGCGGGCATCATCACCATCGAGGACATCCTCGAGGAAATCGTCGGTGAAATCGAGGATGAGCACGACATCGACGAGGAAATCGATATTCGCGCGCTGGGGGACGAGCGCTATGCGATTCGCGCCCTGACCACCATCGAGGACTTCAACGATCACTTCGGCACCCGCTTCTCCGATGAGGAGTTCGATACCATCGGCGGTCTGGTGATGCAGCGTTTCGGCCACCTTCCAGGGCGCGGCGAGCACACCGAGATCGGTGGGTGGCGCTTCACGGTGCTCAATGCCGACAACCGCCGTATCCGCCTGCTCGAGGCCGAACCCTGTGAGGAGAGTGGCGAGGAGTGACGCGGCCCCAACACCTCGGATGGACCCCATGGCTGACGTCCGCCTGACCCCCGCAATGGGCTGTCTGGCGGCCCTGCTTGCCGGCGGCCTCACCACCCTCAGCGCCGCCCCCTTTTCGCTCTGGTGGCTCGGCCCGGTAGCCGCCGGGCTCGTCTACGCTGGGCTGCCCACGCTGACGCCTGCCCAGGCAGGGCGTCGCGGCTGGTGCTACGGACTGGGGCTGTTCGGCTCCGGTGCCTCCTGGGTCTATGTCTCGATCCATGACTACGGCTATACCGGCGTGCCCCTGGCGCTCTTCCTTACGGCGCTCTTCGTCGCCGGCCTCGCGCTGTTCTTCGCCGTCACCTTGTGGGCCTACCGGCGACTGTGCGGGCCGCGTCTCGCGGCCCTGAGCTTTGCCGGTGCCTGGGTGCTCGGCGAATGGCTGCGCACCTGGCTGTTCACGGGGTTTCCCTGGCTGCTGCTGGGCAGTGCCCAGGTGGACTCGCCTCTCGCCCCCTGGGCCCCGGTGGGCGGCGTCTATCTGCTGTCGCTGGTGACCGCCCTGTCGGGCAGCCTGGGCGTCGAGGTACTGCGACGCCGCTGGTGGCCCGCTGTGCCACTTGCCGCGGTGTGGCTGGCACCGCTCGTCCTCCCGAACCAGTGGTCCTCCCCCGCCGGCGAACCGGTGCGCGTCGCCCTCCTTCAGGGCAATCTCCCACAGCTGATCAAGTGGACCCGCGAAGGGCAACGCCAGGCGATCGACACCTACCTCTCGATGACGCAGGACGTGAAGAAAGACGTCGATCTGGTGATCTGGCCCGAGGCCGCCCTGCCGATGTTCGAGGACCAGGCCGCTCCCTACCTCGACCGCGCCCGGGCCAGCCTGCCAACAGGCACCGACCTGCTGACTGGTATCCTGCAGCGCGACGACAACGGTCTCTACTACAACAGCGTCGTCGGGCGAGGCGACGTGGAGGGCGAGTATCGCAAGGCGCACCTGGTCCCTTTCGGCGAATACCTGCCCCTGGACAATCTGCTGCGTGGCGTCATTGCCTTCTTCGACCTGCCGGCCCCCACCATGACGCCAGGTCCTGACGATCAGGCACCCATCCAGGTTGGCGAGCTGACCATCGGCAATGCCATCTGCTACGAGATCATCTATGCCGACCTCGTGGTCTCGCGGGCTCGCGATGCCGAGATCCTGCTCACGATCTCCAACGACACCTGGTTCGGCGCCTCGATCGGGCCCTTGCAGCACCTGCAGATGGCCCGACTTCGGGCGCTGGAGAACGGCCGCCCGGTCGTGCGGGCCACCAGCAACGGCGTGACCGCGTTCATCGATTCTCAAGGCAGGGTCACTGCCCGGGCACCGCAGTTCGAGGCCGCCATCCTCGTGGGAGACGTCACCCCCATGCAAGGCCTGACGCCCTTTACCCTGACCGGAAGCTGGCCAGCCTGGCTGCTGGCCGCCCTGCTCCTGGTGCCGGGACTCCGGCCGCGCCGGAAGCCATCTGCTCGGAGCTAGACGTCCGCTAGCTTCGCTTGTGTTCCTGCAACGAAAATCCCCGTAGCCAGGCTACGGGGATTTTCGTTTCATGCTGTCGGCGCGGAGCGCCGCTCGTGAGGCGTCAGTCTTGCGTTTCGCCCAGCACTTCCGGAATGGTCATGCGCACGTAGCGACCCGGTGCGGGCTCGATGATCTCGAGTTCTCCATCACCCGGCTGTCGTGCAGCGACCAGCTTCTCGGTATCCACGTAGCCGTTCTCGGTTATCCACTGCTGCCAGTGGGGCCACCAGGAGCCCTCATGGGGCTGGGCCCCCTCAAGCCACTCCTCGGGAGTCGCCGGCAGCTCGTCGTTTGTCCAGAAGCCGTACTTGTTCTTGGTGGGCGGATTGACGATTCCGGCGATATGACCGGAGCCGCCCAGCACAAACTTGACGGGCCCCTTGGGCAGTAACGCCCCGTAGTAGGTACTGTTCCACTTGGCGATGTGATCATCGCGCGTCGAAATGAAGTAGCTCGGCGTGGAAACCTTGCGCAGATCGATCTTGACCCCATCGAGCTCGATGCCGCCCGGCTGGACCAGTCGATTCTCCATGTACATGTGACGCAGGTACCAGGCGTGGGTCCCTGCCGGCAGGTTCGTGCCGTCGGTGTTCCAGTAGAGCAGATCGAAGGGGGCGGGGGGGTCTCCTTTCAGGTAGTTGTTGATGTAGAAGGACCAGAAGAGGTCATTCTCGCGCAACAGATTGAAGGAGTAGGCCATGACCCGGCCATCCAGATAGCCGTCACGCTCGAGCTGGGCCTCGATGCCCTCGAGTACCGGCTCGGAGAGGAAGACGCCGATCTCGCCGGGATCGCGGAAATCCACCAGAGTGGCCATATAGGTCACCGACTTGACCTTGCGCCCACGTCGCGTACTGGTCAGGTAGGCCAGGGTGGAGGCGGCCAGGGTACCGCCGATGCAGTAGCTGACGATATTGACCGATTTCTCGCCGGTGGCCTGCTCGATGGCGTCCATCGCGGTGATGGGGCCCATCTGCATGTAGTCGGCCCATGTCAGATCACGCTGTTCCGGACCGGGATTTCGCCAGGATATCAGAAAGACGGTGTGGCCCTGCGCCACCAGCCAGCGGACCATGGAATTGTCCTCGCGCAGATCGAGGATGTAGTACTTGTTGATCCAGGGCGGCACCACCAGCAGTGGCGTCTTGTAGACCTGCTCGGTGGTCGGCGTGTACTGGATGAGCTGAATCAACTCGTTCTCGTAGACCACCGCACCTGGCGTGACGGCAATGTTTTCGCCGATGGCGAAGGCGCTGCGGTCGGTCATCGTGACATTGAGGCCCTCGGCGGAGTTGGCCAGGTCTTCACGCAACCGGGCCAGCCCTTCGACCAGGTTCTGGCCGCGGGTCTCCATGGTCTTGCGCATCACCTCGGGATTGGTGGTGATGAAGTTGGTTGGCGCCATGGCATTGACCATCTGACGCGCATAGAACCCGAGATTGCGCTTCTGAGTGTCCGAGAGACCATCCAGGCGCTCGATCAGTTCTTCCACCGTGCGAGAGAACAGCAGGTACTGCTGCATGATCGCCAGGTAGTAGGGGTCATCACGCCAGGCATCATCCCTGAAGCGGCGATCCCCCTTGCTCGGGGTGATCAACGGCTCGACGTCCTCCCCGGCGAGGCTGCGCAGCGATTGCTGCCAGATCTGGAACTGATCCTGGAGAAGTCGAGACTGGGTTTCCCACAGCAGGGGCGGATTCTGCATAAGCGACTGCGCACCGGCCTGGAAGCTCTGGTGCATGTCTTCATAGACGGATTCCGCAGCATCGCTGGGCACCATGCGCGCCAGCAGATCCTGCATCAAGGCCTTGTATTCTTCGCCGATCGTCGCGAGCTGAGTGTGCCACGCCTCGAGATCGATCTGTGTCGGTGCTTGAACCCCTGACTGCATTGACCCCTCCTGTTATTCGTGAAGGCCGGTGTAGCTGATGGCCGGACAGTGATGTCGGCCCAGGACCCTGGACGGCTGTGACCGCATCACCTTGCGTTGAGCAAGACGTGGCCAATAACGGCAATGCCCGGCACCCGGAATCCGGGCACCGGACAGGCGCGATGAAAAAACGTGTTACGAGCGCTTGCGCGACGAGGACTGGCTGCTTGCCTTGGCGGGTTCGTCCGATGACGTTGTCTCGCCCTTGGCGGCCTGACCGGCCTTTTCCGCCTGCTCGGCGAGCTGCTTGCCCGACTCCTGACAAAGCTTCTCCAGCTCGGTCTTGAATTCCAGGCTCATCTCACTCATCGCCTTGGCATCCTCGAGCATCTGCTTCGAGAGTTCGTTCATCATCTCGGCCTGGCGCGTACCGAAGTCCCGCATGCCCTCAGCGTCGGTCACTTCGCTGGCATTACGCATGCGCTCGGTGCCCATCTGGCTATAGCGCTTCATGGACTCCATCTGGTACTGCGTCATCTTCTCCATGTTGTTCAGCATCAAGGAGTTGAGCTTGCGCATGGGTTCGAAGAACTGGCGAGTCTGTTCGTTGAATGTGTCGATCATCTTGTCTTGCATGTCGAATCCCTCCTTGAGGAATGGTTACGAACGAATTGCTGCGCTGCACAAAGCGTAGTCTGCCACACCCTATGTTGCAAACGAATTAACGCTGCCCACGCGATATCGCGAGCTCGCTGAACACCGGGTGTCAGCTCTCACGCTTGTTTCGGGAACGGGCACTGGCCGTGGACTTGCCAGAGCCGCCACCGGTGCTGGACTTTCCCTCGGAGCCACCGTCGGACGTCTTCGAGCGCCCGGCATCCTCCGATTTCGTTTTGGTGTCGCCTCCGGTGTCGTCATCTCGACGGCCACTGCTGCTGGTGGAACTGGCCGCCTTGGACAGCATGTCGAGCATCATCTGCTGGTAGTTGCCGAAGCTGGACAGCCCCTGGGAAAGGTTCTGGGAAAAGTTCTGCGGCAAGCCGGGCTGTTGCAGGAAGGGCTGCATCAGACTCATCGGGTCATATCCCTCGGTGCCCGACTCCATCTGCTTGTAGATCCGGTTCAGCAGATCCTGCTGGAAGGCCTCCACGTCCGGCAGGCCAAGCGCCCGACGAAATTCGTCGGGTGTCAGGTCGAACTCAACGTTGATCTTCATGGCGTCACTCTTGTCGGTGGTCCGGTTAAGTGTAGCAGCCATCCCGGATGACGCGGTTCAGCGCAATCGCGGCGTCGAGACGAGGACATCGGCATTCTGGCCTCGATGCCGCAGCAGATGGTCCATCAGCGTCAGCGCCATCATGGCCTCGGCAATGGGTGTGGCGCGAATGCCCACGCAGGGATCATGCCGCCCCTTGGTGACCACCTCCACCGCGTCGCCCCGAACGTCGATGGAGCGTCCCGGCGTCGTGATGCTGGACGTCGGCTTGAGGGCCAGATGAGCGATGATCGTCTGGCCACTGGAGATGCCACCCAGTACGCCGCCCGCATGGTTGGAGAGAAAGCCCTGTGGTGTCATCTCGTCACGATGTTCGCTGCCCCGCTGGCTGATCGACGCGAAGCCGTCGCCGATCTCTACCCCTTTCACCGCATTGATACTCATCAATCCATGGGCCAGCTCGGCGTCCAGGCGGTCGAATACCGGCTCGCCAAGCCCCGGGGGCACCCCCTCGGCGACCACGCTGACCCTTGCACCGACCGAGTCCTGGTCGCGACGCAGCTGGTCCATGTAGGCCTCCAGCTCTGCCACGCGGTCAGGGTCGGGGCAGAAGAAGGGATTATCATCCACGGCATCCCACTGCTTGAACTCGATGGCAATCGGACCGAGCTGGCTCATGTAGCCGCGAACGACAATGCCCTGTGCCGCAAGATACTTCTTGGCGATGGCCCCGGCGGCCACACGCATGGCGGTCTCCCTGGCGCTGGAGCGCCCTCCGCCGCGGTAGTCGCGAATGCCATACTTGTGATGATAGCTGTAGTCGGCGTGGGCGGGACGGAACTGGTCCTTGATCTTCGAGTAATCCCCGGAGCGCTGGTCGGTGTTCTCGATCATGAGGCCGATGGTCGTGCCGGTGGTCACCCCCTCGAAAACGCCGGAGAGAATCCGCACCCGATCCGACTCGCGACGCTGGGTGGTGTGACGCGAACTGCCGGGGCGACGACGATCCAGATCGTGCTGCAGGTCCTCCTCGGTGAGCGGCAGTCCTGGCGGGCAGCCATCAACGATGGCCCCGAGAGCGGGACCGTGACTTTCGCCAAAGGTCGTGACGGTGAACAGCTTGCCGAAGGTATTGCCGGACATGGGCGCTCCTCCCGGGTCGGTAAATGGGAATCAGGCGAAAGACGCCGCATGGGCGTCGAGTTCCGCGGCGGTCAGCACGAAGACCCCCTGGCCACCGCGCTCGAATTCGAGCCAAAGGAAGGACACATCGGGGAAGGCGGCCTCCAGATGATGATCGGAGTTGCCGACCTCGACGATCAGCACGCCTTCGTCCGTCAGATAGTCGCGCGCCTCGCGCAGGATACGGCGCACGATGTCCAGGCCGTCGGTGCCTGCGCCGAGCGCCAATGTCGGCTCGTGGCGGAACTCGGCGGGCATGGTCGTCAGATCGCGGGTATCCACATAGGGCGGATTGGAGACGATCAGGTCATAGCGCTGCCCCTCAAGCCCTTCGAAGAGATCGGACGCCACGGCGCGCACCCGCTCGCCCACCTCATGGCGCGTGATATTACAGCGAGCCACGGCCAGCGCATCGAGGCTGATGTCAGCAAGGTCGACTTCCGCGCCAGGCAGATGAAGCGCCGTCGCAATGCCGATGCAGCCCGACCCGCTGCAGAGATCGAGCACCCTTGCCGGCGGCTCGACGGGAAACCAGGCGGCGAAGCCGTGCTCGATCAGCTCGGCGATGGGCGAACGGGGAATCAGTACCCGTTCGTCGACGCTGAAGGGAACACCGGCGAAGAAGGCCTCTCCCAGCAGGTAAGGCAGCGGGCGGCGTGTCTCGATCCGCGCACGCACCAGCGACACGATCCGCATGCGTTCCATGGGCAGCAGGCGTGCCTCGAGCACAGCCGGATCGACGTTCCAGGGCAGGTGCAGGGCGCCAAGCGTCAGCGCCACAGCCTCGTCCCAGGGCGAGTCGGTACCGTGACCATAGAAGAGGCCCGCCAGGTGGAACTCGCTGGCGGCCCAGCGCAGGCAGTCGCGCAGGGTCACCAAGCCGTCGGTCAGGGCCTCGTCGCTCATCACGAGGGTGGAGGAGGAGACGTCGGGGAGAGAATCAGCCACAGGGCATCCTGGAGTCGGAGGGTTCGGATCAAGACCAGGGCCGATTGTAACCGGGCCCGCGGTTCACAGCCACGGCAAGGGCGGTATACTGGCGCTTCGCTTCACAAGCCGATTGCCCCATGAGCCATAACCGCCCCCCTCCCGACGAGGACGAGATCAGCGCCTTTCGACAGGCCTTGCGAGACGCAGGCGTCCGCCCGATCGCCCGCAACCGGGCGGACCCAGGTCGTCGGCGCCAGGAAGATCCCGCAACGGCCATGCGACGGGCAGCAGCCACGTCGGCCAGTGACGATATCACCGCAGCCGGTCGCACCTCGGATGGTCGCGTGGAGCCGGTTAGGCCCTCGGAGTTTCTCGACTTCGCGCTGCCCGACCTGCCCTGGCGCACTCGCCAGCAGCTCAAGCGCGGACGCATCGGCTGGGAGGCAGGTCTCGACCTGCATGGCCATACCCTCGAGGAGGCCCGCGAGGAGCTGGAGGCCTTCCTGCGCGACGCCGCCGCTCGACGCCGCCGCTGCGTGCTGGTCGTGCATGGCAAGGCCTGGGGGACCAGCGGCGACTACCCGGTGATCAAGAGCCATGTGAATGTCTGGCTGCGGGAGTGGCCGAGTGTGCTGGCCTTCTGCTCGGCGACGCCGATGGACGGAGGCACGGGGGCCGTCTACGTGCTCCTGAGGCGGCGCGGTCACCACGCCTGAGCGCTCAGGCGTCTCTGTCCTGGTCCTGCTCTTCCGGCGCCTCCACGAGGACGGAGGGAGTTCCGCCGCGGGGATTGGGATGCCCCTCGAAACGGTCCAGCGCCTCCCCGGCCAGGTGCCTCCCGAGGCTGATCAGCGCCTTGGCACGATGGAACTCGTAGGCATCACAGACCGTCTTGGGCACTTCGATGAGCACGTCCGGCGGATACCCCGCCACCTTATATTTGGCCAGGGCCGCCTGGGTGATGTCGAAGGAGGCCAGCACCAAGTCCATCCGCCCCCATTCGCGGCGACTACCTTCCATGGCCGCTTCCATCTCGTTCTTGTCGGCGCCGCCACTCTCGCCCTGGCGATCGGCGCCGACGAACAGCCGTCGGGCGGCCCCGCGAACCTTGTCGAGCCAGCTGGTGACGCCGGGAGCACCCTCAGCCCGGGGTTCCTGCCGCGCCTGCTCCTCGGCGGCCTCCTCGAAAGGCAGCATTTCCTCCAGGGTCACCGGCCGCGGCGTGTGGGCAGTGGCATTCACCGCCAGCACGAAATCCGCCTGGGCGGCCACCGTCGGGATGATCGGCAGCGGATTGAGCAGTCCGCCGTCCACCAGAACCTGATCGCCGCGATGCACCGGGGTGATCACGCCGGGCACCGCGATCGACGCGCGAATCGCATCGAGCAGCGGCCCATCCTGGAACCACACCTCGCGCTGGCGAGTGATGTCGGTGGCCACGGTGGTCACGGGAATCTCCAGATCCTCGATGCGGATCTCGCCGATCAGTTCCTCGAGCTTGCTCATCACCTTGTCGGCCTTCATGGCCCCCATGGGACTCCAGGTGACATCGACCAGCTTGAGCACGTCCATATAGTCCAGCTGGCAGACCCAGTCCCGATAGGCGGTCAGCTCCCCCGCCGCATAGACGCCCCCTATCACGGCGCCCATGGAGCAGCCCGAGATCGCCACCACGCGATAGCCGCGCGCCTCGAGTTCCTCGATCACGCCGATGTGGGCATAGCCCCGGGCTCCTCCGCTACCGAGCACCAGCGCCACACGCTTTTCCTGAGTGTTCTCGACGTCCGCTTCCTGGGTCATGACCCGTCCTCCTTCCTGTATCTCACGATCCGCATTCCTGCCACCTCACGATGGTCTCCGTCACCCGGCACACGGATGCGGGCTCCAGGTGCAGGTGATGACCGCCCGACAGCACATGGCGCGTCAGGGTCAATACCGCCGCTCGGGCCCGACACGCCCGAGCGCGCTCTCCCATGATGCCGGTTTTCCCCTCCACCAGCAGTACCGGGCAACGTATCGCCGTCAGCATGCCCGCCACCTGCGCCGGAGAGAACCGAACCAGCGAGGGCCGCAACAGACGTGCATCCGTGCGCAGCTGAACCCGGCCATCGGCCAGGACTTCGAGATTTCTCGCGACCAGCGGACGTGCCGTCTCGGCGTCGATGGGGGTCGCCCCGCCAGCGACCCTTGCCGCCACGGCGGTCTCACTATCAGGATAGCGCGGCGGCGAGGAAAGCGGCCGCCGATCGGCGAGCAGCCCCTTGCGCAGCTGGGAAGGTGCCTCCTCGGCCTCGGTGGTCAGCGCCCCCAGACCATCGAGCAGCATCAGTGACTCGACCCGCTCCGGCAGTGCGGCGGCCAGCAGGCAGGCCACCCCGGCTCCCATCGAGTGTGCCAGCAGGGGCGCTCGCGATAGCCCAAGGTCATCGCAGGCATCGAGCAGGTCATGGCAATAGTCCCACAGCGCATAGTCACCGCAACGGTGCTGGGACAGACCATGGCCGGCAAAGTCGATGGCCACCACCCGAATGCCCAGGGCAGCGACCAGCCGGGGCGCCAGGCGCGAGAAGCTGGCGGCATTGTCCAGCCAGCCGTGCAGCGCCAGCCAGGTGCGGGCCTGTTCATCGCCCCAGGCCAACGCCGCCAGGCGGCCGCCGGCCAGCGTCAGGGAACGGGGCTCGCTCATGCCGAAGGCTCCAGCAGGTCGTCGAGCATGGCCAGCAGGGCCGAGCGAGTCTGGTCGGGAAATTCCATGGGGAACATGTGCCCGCCCGGGACCTCCGCGACGCTGACGCCGCGCCGCACCAGACGACGGCGTCGACGCACCGTGAGCAGGTCCGACTCGGCCCCCGCCAATACGCCGAGGGGGACCCGGACCCGGCCAGGAAGCTCACCCAGATGGTCCGGCAGGTGACGGAAGATCTGCACCTCGATGTCCGGATCATAGAGCAGCACCACGCGCCCGTCGTCGAGCTCTCGGGTCCCCCCGTCCACGTAGTCGTGCATGGCGGCCTCGGTGAAGCGTCGGAAGAGCCCCCGCCGGCGCAGGTAGTGGACCATGGTCTGGCGGTCGGGCCAGCTGTCGCGACGCCCCAGACTCCGACCCGCAGGGGTCACCCGGTCGGCCAGGCCCAGACGCTTCGCCACCTTCATGGCCCAGGCCTCCAGGCCCAGCATCAGCGGCGGGTCGAGCATCACCACGCAGTGGAACCGCTCGGGCGCATACTCAGCGGCCATGGCCATCAGCACCCCGCCCATGGAGTGGCCCACGCCCACCACGGGCCCCGGGAAGCGAGTCAAATGGTCCAGCAGTTCGTCGCGCAGCGCCAGCCAGTTGTGGCCGACCGGAAAATCGGGATGATGGCCGAGGCGATCCAGGGGATGCACGTCGAATCGGCCGGCCAGCGGGCTCAGGAAACTTCGGTAGCTCTGCCCCGGGAAGCCGTTGGCGTGGGCAAAGACAAGGGGCGTAAGTGACGCCTGGTCGGATCTGCTCATCAGCTCTTCCTGCTGGCGGGCGCCCGGCCGGCACCCTTCTGGCGGTAGCAGGCTAACGGGATTACCATGATCCGCCAAGTCACCCGGCGGCGACAGGCCCACCGGCAGGAGTCACTCATGGTAGATCCCCGCAAGCCCGTTCGTGATACCCGAGTTCGCAACCGCGTCTTCCTGATGACGGTGATAACCGCCATCGTCGTCGGCCTCTGGCTGGCGCGCTAGGCGGCCCCGCGACATGGAGGTCACCGCCCTCTTCCTGCAGACCCTGGAAACCATTCTGCCGGTCTTCGCCATGGTGTTCATCGGCATTGGGCTGAAGCGCGCCGGCTGGATCGACCAGGACTTTGTTGCCACGGCCTCTATGCTGGTCTTCAAGGCCACTCTGCCCACGCTCATCTTTCTCAGCATCATTCGGGCCGACCTCTCGGCCACCCTGAACCCGGCACTGCTCGGCGCCTTCGCCCTGGCGACCCTGGGCAGCGTCCTGTTCTGCTGGGGCTGGGCGGTCCTGCGCGTGCCCCGCGAGGAGCGCGGCGTCTACATCCAGGGGGCCTTTCGGGGCAACTGCGGCATCGTTGGCCTGGCCCTGGCCGCCGGCATGTACGGCGACTACGGGCTATCCGCCGGCGGCCTCTTGCTGGGGGTGGTGATCCTCACCTACAACAGCTTGTCGGTCATCGCCCTGGCCAGCTACTCGGCGGGCCAACACACCGACTGGCGCAGCATCCTCACGCATATCGCCACCAACCCGCTGATCCTCGCCGTCATCGCCGCCGTGCCTGTGGCGGCCATAGGCGTATCCCTGCCCGGCTGGCTGATGACGTCCGGCGACTACTTCGCCTCGCTGACCCTGCCGCTGGCCCTTATCTGCATCGGTGCTACCCTCTCGCTGAGGGAACTTCGCGAATCGGGCCGGCTGGCGTTCAGCGCCAGCCTGATGAAGACGGTCACCCTGCCGGCCCTGGCCACCGGGGCCGTCTGGCTCGCCGGCTTCGAGGGGCGCGAACTGGGCCTGATGTTCCTGTTCTTCGCCAGCCCCACCGCCGCGGCCGCCTTCGTGATGGCCAGAGCCATGGGGGGCAATGCCGCGCTCACTGCCAACATCGTCGCCCTGACCACGCTGATGGCCAGCCTGACCATCACCCTGGGGGCCTTCACGTTGAGAGCCGCCGGGCTGATCTAGCTCACCCGAGCCGGATCCATGAAACCCAGAAGACGTGCGCAGCCCGTCGCCCACACCTCGGACGCGAGCTCGGCCACGGCGGCCGTGGGAAAGGCGGGGCCGACATCGCCCCGCCCCTCCACCAGCAGACCGGTAAGCGCCGCGACCAGCGGCATGTGGCCGACCAGCATCATTGGCCGGCCATCGGCCTCGGCGAGCAGCCACTCGACCACCGCCTCGGGCGGATCGTCGGGGGTAATCAGCGGAAGGAGCGCGATTTCCGCGCCCAGCGGGTCGGCGATGTACGCCGCCGTCTGTCGGGCCCGCTCGTAGGGACTGGTCAGCAGGCGCAGCCCGGTGAGATCCAGGTCGCCGCGCTCAGCGAGCCAGCGCCCCATGCGCCAAGCCTCCGCCTTCCCGCGAGGGGTCAGCACGCGCTCGGCATCGGGACGGCCCGGCGCCGCCTCGCCATGTCGCATGATCAACAGGCGCTCAGCCATGACGACCTCGCCCGTCGCGACGGTCCTGCTGCACGTCCTTGCGCGGCAGCACGAACTCCACGTCGCTGCTCTGCTCGCCAAGCATCAGTAGCCGCGCCATGTCCCGGGCCGGCACGCCCTTGAACAACACCTGATAGAGGCCCTCGGCCAGCGGCATGTAGACGCCATCCTCGTGGGCCTTGTCGCGCACCAGCCGCACGGTGTTGACCCCCTCGGCCACCTGGCCCAGCGCCTCCACCGCCTCGTCCAGGCTCTTGCCCTCGCCCAGGGCATGGCCCACACGATAGTTGCGCGACAGGGCCGAGGAGCAGGTAACGATCAGATCGCCCACCCCGGCGAGCCCCAGAAAGGTCATGGGATTGGCCCCCTGGTCCACCGCGAAGCGGCTCATCTCGGCCAGCGCCCGAGTCATCAACATGCTGCGGGTGTTCTCGCCCATGCCGAGCGCCGCCGCCATGCCGGCGGCGATGGCGTAGATATTCTTCAGTGCCCCGCCCAGCTCGGCCCCGAAGCGGTCGTTGCTGGCATAGACGCGGAAGTAGTCACAGCCCAATGCCGTCTGCACCCGAGTGCGGGTCTGCGGGTCATCGCTGGCGACCACCGTGGCAGTCAACTGCTTGTCGGCAATTTCCGAGGCCAGGTTGGGTCCCGAGATCACCCCGATATGGGGAAAACCGGTTTCCTCCTCGAGGATCTGGCTCATCAGCTTGAAGCCCTCTTCCTGAATTCCCTTGGTGGTGCTGACCAGAATCTGGGTCTCCTGAAGGAAGGGGCGCGCCTGACGCACCACGTCACGGAAGGCCTTGGAGGGAATGGCCACCAGCACAAGATCGGCGCCCTCGAGCACGTCAGCCATGTCGGTGGAGGCCACGACCGCGGCATTGATGGCGAAATCCGGCAGATAGCGGCCGTTGCGATGATCGCGGTTGATCTGTGCTGCCAGCTCGGGGTCGCGCAGCCACTGGCGAACGCCGGCACCGTTGTCGGCGGCTATGCTGGCCAGGGCGGTGCCGAAACTGCCGCCGCCGAGCACTGCCACGCGCATGGGTTGGTCTGACATGGTTGCCCCGGAATCGTGAATGAAGATGGATAGGAAGTGTTACGAAAAAACGCCCCGCGAAGGGGCGTCTCGACCGGCAAGGCCGGGACCGGCGCGCCGGCCCCGGCATGTCCGGGTCAGTCGATCAGCGTCAGCAGCGAGTCGATGCTCTCGCGGGCATCACCGTAGAACATCCGGGTGTTCTCCTTGAAGAACAGCGGGTTCTCGATGCCGGAGTAACCGGTACCCTGGCCGCGCTTGCAGACGAAGACCTGCTTGGCTTCCCAGACCTTGAGCACCGGCATGCCGGCAATCGGACTGTTGGGGTCTTCCTCCGCGGCAGGATTGACGATGTCGTTGGAGCCGATGACGATCACCACGTCGGTGGTGGGGAAGTCATCGTTGATCTCGTCCATTTCCAGCACGATGTCGTAGGGCACCTTGGCCTCGGCGAGCAGCACGTTCATGTGACCGGGCAGACGACCGGCCACCGGGTGGATGCCGAAGCGCACGTTCTTGCCGGCGCTGCGCAGCTTGCGAGTGAGCTCGCTGACCGCGTTCTGGGCCTGGGCCACCGCCATGCCGTAGCCGGGCACGATGATCACGCTGTCGGCATCGTTGAGCGCACTGGCCACGCCGCCGGCGTCGATGGCCACCTGCTCACCCTCGATGTCCGCTGCCGGCCCCTGTGTGCCACCGAAGCCGCCGAGGATGACGCTGATGAAGTTGCGGTTCATCGCCTTGCACATGATGTACGACAGGATGGCACCGGAGGAGCCCACCAGGGCGCCGGTGACGATCAGCAGATCGTTGGAGAGCGTGAAGCCGATGGCGGCGGCAGCCCAACCGGAGTAGCTGTTGAGCATCGATACCACCACCGGCATGTCGGCGCCGCCGATACCCATGATCAGGTGATAGCCGATGAAGAAGGCCAGCGCGGCAAGTACCAGTAGCGTCCAGAAGCCTGCCCCGTTGAGGTAGAGAATAGCCAGCAGCAGCGACAGGATCGCGGCACCGGCGTTGAGCACGTGCCCGCCGGGGAGCTGCTTGGACTTGCCGTCGACCTTGCCGGCCAGCTTGCCGAAGGCGATCACCGAGCCGGTGAAGGTCACCGCGCCGATGAAGATGCCAATCACCACCTCGATCTGCAGGAACAACAGCTCATCCGGCGCCTTGGTGGCCACCAGGGCGGCAAAGGCCGAGAACTGCTCGGTCGCTCCCTCTGCAGCCTGGACGGCCATCACGCGGCGACGTTCGAGGTCCGCGTTCCAGGCCACGAAGACGGCGGCGAGGCCGACGAAGCTGTGCAGCGCCGCGACCAGCTGAGGCATCTCGGTCATGTCGACCTTGCCGGCCACGTAAACGCCGATGCCCGCGCCGATGAGCATCATGGGGATCATCCACCAGTAACCGCCGATGCCCGGCCCGAAGGCGGTGAAGAACACCGCGACGGCCATGCCGACAATACCGTACCAGACGGCCCGCTTGGCCTTTTCCTGGTTACTCAATCCTCCCAGGGAGAGGATGAACAATACACTTGCCGCGATGGCCGCGGCAGATACGAATCCTTGACCCAACATGTCGTGTCTCCGCCGCTCAGGATTTCTGGAACATGGCCAGCATCCGGCGTGTCACCAGGAAGCCACCCACGATATTGATGGACGCGATCAATACCGAGATCGCGGCAAGTACGCCGACCACCACGCTGCCAGAGCCGATCTGCAGGATCGCCCCGAGAATGATGATGCCGGAAATGGCATTGGTCACCGCCATGAGCGGCGTATGCAGCGAATGGCTGACGCCCCAGATCACCTGGAAACCGACGAAGCAGGCCAGCACGAAGACGATAAAGTGCTGCATGAACGAGGCCGGAGCCACCTGACCGAGCAGCAGCATCAGTGCGCCCCCCACCGCCAGCAGGGTCACCTGACGCTTGGTCTGCGCCTTGAACGCAGCTAGCTCGCTGGCCTTTTTCTCCTCGGGCGTGGGCTCCTTCTCCTTGGGCTTGGGCTTGGCGGCGCCGATGGCCTTGACCTTGGGCGGCGGCGGCGGGAAGGTGACTTCGCCGCGGTGAGCCACGGTGGCGCCGCGGATCACGTCGTCTTCCATGTCATGCACGACCGTGCCGTCCTTCTCGGGCGTGAGGTCGGTGAGCATGTGGCGGATATTGGTGGCGTACAGCAGCGATGCCTGGGTAGCCATGCGCGAGGGGAAATCGGTGTAGCCGACGACCGTCACGCTGTTGTCGGTGACGACCTTCTCATCGGGCTGGGTCAGGTCGCAGTTGCCGCCCTTCTCGGCGGCCAGATCGACGATCACCGAGCCGGGCTTCATGGCCTCGACCATGTCCTGCAGCCACAGCTTGGGGGCGGGCTTGCCGGGAATCAGCGCGGTGGTAATGACGATATCGACGTCCGGCGCCTGCTCGCGGAAGCAGGCGAGCTGCTTCTCGCGGAATTCCGGGCTGGAGGGCGCCGCGTAGCCGCCGCTTTCCGAGCCGTCCTGGCTCTCCTCGAACTCGAGAAACAGGAACTCGGCCCCCATTGATTCGATCTGCTCGGCGACTTCGGGACGCACGTCGAACGCGCGCACCACGGCGCCCAGGCTGGTGGCGGTACCGATCGCCGAAAGGCCCGCCACGCCAGCGCCGATCACCAGCACCTTGGCCGGCGGCACCTTGCCCGCGGCCGTGACCTGGCCGGTGAAGAAGCGTCCGAAGTTGTTGCCCGCCTCGATCACCGCGCGATAGCCGGCGATGTTGGCCATCGACGACAGCGCATCCATCTTCTGTGCCCGCGAGATGCGCGGCACCATGTCCATGGCAATGACGGTGGCACCCTGAGCCTTGCAGAGCTCAAGCAGCGACTCGTTCTGGGCCGGCCAGAAAAACGCGATCAGCGTCTGGCCTTCACGCAGCCGGCGCGCCTCCTCCTCGCTGGGTTCGCGGACCTTGATGACCACCTCGGCCTCGCCCCACAGTGCCTCGATGTCGTCGACCACCGTGACGCCCGCCTCGCGGTAGGCGTCATCGGTAAAGCCGGCAAGCTCGCCGGCGCCGCTCTCGACGAGACACGCATGCCCCAGTTTCTGGATCTGCCTGGCGCTCTCGGGGGTCAGCGCAACGCGCGCTTCCCCCCGGGCACTCTCCTTCGGTGCACCTATCTTCACGTTCGATCTCCTGGCTTCAGGCCGCCTCGGCGGACCACAATGATTGAACCGGGGCCAATGCCCGGTGCCGAGAACAACAACGTTATAGAGCACCACACCGCAGCCATGGGATCAAGACTGCACGACACAGCAGACGCCAACATTTGCGGCAAAGCCCTTGCGCGCAATGTAATGCCCGCCGACGCGGCAAGTCGGCGGGCGAATGGTGACTTACTCAGGAGTGCGGTTAGAGCATGCAGCTCAGGCGCTCAACAGCGGATTGAGGCGCTTTACGTAAACGGCAGGGTCATCGAGATGGCCGCCTTCGGCGATGCTTCTCAAAGTAAGCTACAGAGTCGCGAAATCGCCTAACAACTCTTTATCATTTTGATCAAAAACAGTACTTAAGGCTATGCCGGCGTATGGCTCTTGGACACAAAATCAGCAAGAAACTCGCCAGTGCGCGTCAGTGGATCAGCAAATCCTCAGCACCCGTTTACCTTAGCTATCGTTGTCGTATAGCAAAGGTAAGAGATGAATAGCCTTGAAGCTTATCGATCACCTATCCGGAAATGACCTCTAAGACTCAAAATGACAATTCTTCTGGACAAGCACTCGATCAATCCAGCTACGATCGCTTTTTCCTTCACGAATTAGCCCTAATTCCTCTAGTTCGGCACTTTGCTTGTCGAGCGCTACCCTAAGGAGGCTTTCCGCTTCAGCTTGAGGCACACAGAGCACCCCGTCTTCATCACCGATGACAAGATCACCGGGCATCACCACCATTCCATCAATGGAAACCGGTACGTTGATCTCCCCTGGACCATCCTTATAAGGCCCACGGTGCGTCACACCGGCAGCATATACCGGAAGGCCAAGCTGGCGAATCTCATCTAGGTCTCGAATAGCACCATTGATAACGATCCCTGCAAGACCAAGTGCTGCTGCATGGTGAGCCATCAATTCTCCCATCATGGCGTTTGTAAGGTCCCCGCCGGCGTCCACGACGATGACATCACCAGGAATGGCCATATCCAATGCTTTATGGAACATCAGGTTGTCACCAGGCCGCGTCTTGACGGTAAGCGCCGCACCCGACAGACGTCTCCCCCCAGCATGATAGGGGCGCAGCTGGCTTCCGGCAGAGGTCATCCGAAACATCGAATCACTGACATTTGCAACCGGCACCTCATCGAAAGCTTTGGCCAATTCGGGAGTTATAGCGGCAGTGCGCTCCAGAACGCGAAATCCAATGCTCATTACATTCTCACCTTTTTATGAAAGTGCGCTATGCGCCTAAACCCAATGACTGCACGGGATTTTTCAGTTGATACCTAGCTGAGTCAGAACCTTATCAACGACTTCCAAGCCCGTTCTTCGCAACCCTTCATGGGTCGACCCGCCAATATGAGGCGTCGCAATAAAGCCCGGTTGTTGAAGAAGGGGGAGTTCCGGAGAAGGCGGTTCCTGCTCGAAAACATCCGATGCGGCTCCACCGAGATGTCCATTAGCTAACGCCTCTGCTAGTGCAGACTCATCAACGACCCCACCTCTTGCACAATTAATAAGAAATGCATTCTTTGGGAGGGTTGCCAATGCCTTCCTATCAATCATGCCGCGTGTGGCTTCATTGAGACCCACATGTAAAAACAAAAGGCTACTCGATGCGAGAAGTGCCTCAAGTGAATCAGCACGATCTACATCCTGCGGCCATGCATCCTCAGAAATACCGGGATCATATGCAGTTACAGAAACATCGAAGCCTCCCTGAAGACGAGAAGCAACTGCCCTACCGATCGCCCCAAGCCCAACGATACCAGCCTTCAACTCGCCTATTTCCCAACCTATTCGCTGTGCATTTTTCAAGGTAATACCGTTCCGTAGCGCTTCGGTATGCTCCATCAAATTTCGAGAAAGAGACAGCGCCATGGCAAGGGCAAGATCCGCGACAGAGGCAGCATTGGCCCCAGGAGTGGACACAACATCAATGCTAGCTTGGTTTGCCGCCTCTACGTCGATAGTGTCGGTACCGGCGCCATGCTTACCGATTACCTTTAGCTTTCGCGCTCGCGCAATGTCCTCAGCACTAACCGAGTGGCTGCGAACAATTATGGCATCAGCATTGTCATGCCAGCACGCCACACCCTGATCTTCCGGTGCCACTACATGCACCTTGGCGCGTAGCTGTTCCAAGGCCTCTTCGTGGATGGGCTCCAACACATGAACAGTGGGTATTTCCGCATTCTCGCGACTACTCATTTAGCGCTCTCCTATCTTAATCATCTGGCGGCCTTTGACGAAATCGCGTCAGCGCCTATTAACCTTCGCAGTTCATGAGACATGGCTCACCAACCCCTGCTCGCTTCAGGCTCTGGACGAACTGCCTCGAACGGCGGTAATTCCCATTCGAATAGCGCTCAAAAAACAACCTTTTCCGGTACACAAAAAATACAATGCAGGCGGCGCTTGGACAAGTCTAATTTTAAAATTAGTTTTTTCTAATAAATAATACCAAAGGATATGCGACTATAAATATCTGTTTTACAACAATTTTTTTGCGAATAAGATCATGCGACAAGATACGAGCTGATTTCTGCTTGACGAAGAGCCACCACAGAATCAATGTACGTTGTATCCAAAGACTGGATGAGCTGACTATTTCTCTGCGAAGGTAGAACTCCAATGAAAGCAACAATGCCAATCACCCTTCTCACTGCAGGTCTGCTGAGTATCGCTGGCATGAGCGGTGCCGCAGCCGACTATCCCGAACGCCCTGTCACCATGATCGTCGCCTACAGCGCCGGTGGTGGAACGGATGTGGCCGCTCGCACTTTGGCTCCCTACATCGAAGAATATCTCGGCCAATCCATCACCGTATTCAACAAGCCTGGAGCCGGCGGAGAGATCGGTTTCACCAGCCTGGCCCAAGCGGAACCGGATGGTTACACTTTTGGCTTCATCAACATCCCCAATATGCTAGCAATCCCCATTCAGCGTGATGCCCGCTACTCGTTGGCCGACATAGATCCGGTGGCCCAGATTGTCTACGACGCTGGCGCCCTGAGTGTTAGCACGGATAGCGAAATCGACTCGCTCGAGGAACTGGTCGCGGAGGCGAAGGAAAACCCTGGCGCTGTTACCTATGGCACCACCGGCATCGGCTCCGATGATCACCTGGCAGTGCTGTCCTTCGAGCGAAAGGCTGGTATCAAGCTCCGTCATATCCCCTTCCCCGGTGCCGCCGATTTGCGCGCTGCCACTCTAGGGGGACACATCACCATGGCCAGTATGAACATGAGCGAATCCGTCGATGACATGGAAGCCGGGAATTTGAAAATCTTGGGCCAGATGGCGGAAGAGCGCTGGGAGGCAGCACCGGACGTGCCAACTTTCCAGGAACAGGGCTATGACCTAGTCATGGGGTCCCATCGCGGTATCGGCGCCCCGGCTGGTTTACCAGATGCGGTGTTCGAAAAACTTAGCAATGCGGTGGAGCGCGCGGTCAACGATCCCGAGTTCCAGGAAAAATCCTTGCAACAGGGCCTACCGATCGCTTTCCAAGGGCCGGGCGAATTTGAAACACAGCTAAAAACGCTGAATGCTGAACTGCAGGAGCTCTGGGAAGATCAACCCTGGGCACAAACCAACTAAGACTGAAAGTGAATGCATGCCGGGGAACCGGTATGCATTCACGCCCTCCCTGGAAATCTGGAAACCACTATGCCTAGGCCCTTGATTGAGCTGGTATGTGCTTTGCTCGTGAGCGGACTTTGTATTGCGGGGTTCGTGGAAGCTACGAACTATACGGGGCCTTCGGGGTACCTGCCCAAGACAATCATGCTTTTATCGCTACTTCTCGCATTAATCTGGGCACTCCAGAGCATTTTTTTGCTAAGAAAGCGAGAACGAGAAGTTACTGAAGAACCGGCAGACTTAACTAGAATAGCACTGTTCGTAGGTGCATCACTTGCCTATGTAGTAGCAATTCCCTTAATCGGCTACTTCACAGCATCGACAGTGTTTATCCCATCCGTATCGAGTGCACTAGGATATCGAAAGCTCCGCATCATATTGGGAGCCCCCATCGTTTTCGTTATTGCTCTCTACATTCTATTCAGTCTCATCTTGCAGGTACAGCTGCCTAATGAGCCGCTTCTGCAACTTGTCGGTATCCGTTAATGGAAATAATCAACAACATCATGGCAGCCTTGCCGCTGATATTTTCTGTCGAAGTGGTCATTGCCATGATCATCGGCACCGCCGTAGGCATCACAGTAGGAGCGCTGCCTGGCCTATCGGCAACGATGGGGATTGCCGTGCTAATTCCTCTAACTTTTACCATGGAGCCCCTGGTGGCACTTGGCATGGTCGCCGGTATTTATAATGGAGCAATGTATGGCGGCTCGATCCCAGCCATTCTCCTGCGTATACCCGGCACGCCGGCAGGTATCGCCACCGTCTTTGATGGCTACCCCATGGCTCAGAAGGGGCAGGCGCCGCTCGCATTGAAGATATCACTGATCTCTTCAGCTATCGGTAGCGCCGTCAGCGCCATTGCGCTTCTGGCTCTGGCGCCTCCCTTGGCGGCTATCGCATTAAAGTTTAGCCCAGCTGACTATTTCTGGCTGGCCCTGTTCGGCATGACGACAATTGCGGTTCTACTTAGCAGCAACCCGGTCAAGGGGCTACTAAGTACCTGCTTGGGCTTGGTGGTAGGTACCGTTGGCATCGACGCCATGACTGGCGCGGAGCGTTTCACCTTTGGAAGCATGGATCTTTTGAGCGGCATTAACATTATCGTTCTACTGACCGGGCTTTTTGCGATTCCACCGGCCATCGAACTTGCCGTGAAGCACCTTTCTGAGAAAAAGGGAGCCCCAATCGACAAGAAAATGGATCATATCCGATGGAAGCCTTTCATTCCGGTCTGGATAAAATCCTCTGTCATGGGTGTGGTCATTGGCATCATTCCAGCCCTGGGGGGAAATATCGCGGCCGTTCTTGCGTGGAACGAACAGCGCCGGTCCGATCCTGGTAACAACCAATACGGCAAAGGCGAACCCAAAGGTGTCGCAGCGCCTGAATGCGCAAACAATGCGGATACTGCGGCCACATTGATTCCTGCACTCACCCTCGGCATTCCAGGAAGCGCCGTTGCCGCGGTCATCCTCGGCGCCTTGCTTGTACACGGCTTGCGGCCCGGACCCCAGCTATTTCGAGATGATCCGGAAATCGTCTTCGGCTTTATGCTGACAATGTTTTTCACCGCGATTCTGATGTTTTTAATTGGCCGAGTCGGCGCTCGAGCCTTTGTCCATGTGCTCAAGGCGCCAACCTCTCTTTTAGCACCGATGATCATCGCCTTGGCGGTTGTTGGCATCTACTCGATTCATAACAGCATGTTCGAGGTATGGCTAATGCTATTCTTCGGCCTGCTCGGTTATGGAATGGAGCGTCTGCATATACCGACTGCACCAGCCGTGCTAGCAGTCATTCTTGGCCCCATGGCTGAAGAGTCGTTACGACGGGCCCTGCTGATTTCTGGCGGCTCCTTCGATTATCTGTTGCAGAGCTGGATTTCTTGGATCATCATCGCCATGACAGCAGTGACTCTAATCGTACCGATATGGAAGCGATTTCGCCGATTAAAGCCATCATATGGCGATCAGAAGTGATATTGTGAGAGGATAGTCAGTGACGCCACCCCCACTACCGTGGGGGTATCTTTCTTGGATGCGCTTTTAAGACATCCCGGTTACCATTCCTATGAACCATAGGCTTACTCTCCGGGCTATCACTCCAACTTCATGCTTCGGGCTTGCGATGAAAATCGGTGAACGTGTCTATCAGACGCTACGGCGTCGACTCATGGTAAATCATTACGAACCTGGAACGCATCTGCGTGAGGAGATCGTGGCAGAAGAATTAGGCGTTAGCAGGACCCCCGTGCGTAACGCCTTTCAACGACTGATCTCCGAAGGGCTTTTAAGCCACGAGAAGACACGTGGAGCTACCGTCACTGGCTGGAGAAAATCTGACACTGAGGACATTTTTAAACTTAGGATTTTGTTAGAAGGGCACGCCGCTGCTCTCGCAGTGCATCAGATTACCGCTGAACAGTTCGAGAAAGTCGTTACCGCCAATGATCAGATGCGTAAAGCAATCGAGGACAACAGTAATGATCGTATCGAAAGAATTGCTCAGGCAAACCAGTGTTTCCACGAGGCCCTGCTCGATGCCTCTGGCCAGGGATATCTGCGTATGTTCGCACGTACTTTATTACACCTTCCTATGGTAAGCGGCTTCTTCATTTACAGTCGTGAAGAAATGGATGAGAGCGTACGTCAGCATCAGGAAATTATTGCAGCTCTTGGTGCTGGCAACGATGAGTGGGCCAAAGCGGCAATGACCAGCCATTTGAATGGCGCTCTGGAACGCTTTCGCCGATCCCGTTGATGCGCTTTATCAGGAACAAGCATTAAAAAAACCCCGCTGCCATGTAAGGCTACGGGGTTAATTATGGGTCACCTCAGGAACATCTAGCTGCCGGGCATATCAAGCGCTCAACAGCGCGTTAAGGCGCTTTACGTAAGCGGCAGGATCATCAAGATGGCCGCCTTCGGCGATGATCGCCTGGTCGAGCAGGATATGGGCCAGGTCGCTGAAGACATCATCCTGGGCACCTTCGAGGCGTGACACCAGCGCATGCTCGGGGTTGAGCTCGAGGATCGGCTTGACCTCGGGCAGCGGCTGGCCCGCGGCCTCCATGATGCGGCGCATCTGGAAGCCCATCTCGTGCTCGGGCAGCACCACGCAGGCCGGGGAATCGGTCAGGCGATGAGTCACCTTGACCTCCTGAACGGACTGGCCCAGGGCATCCTTCACCCGCTTGACCAGGTCTTCCTTGGCCTTGGCGGTCTCTTCCTGGGCTTTTTTCTCGTCCTCGTCCTCGACGTCGCCGAGATCGAGCTCGCCCTTGGCCACATCGGCAAAGGCCTTGCCGTCGAACTCGCTGAGGTGGCTCATCAGCCACTCGTCGATGCGGTCGTGCAGCAGCAGCACCTCGATGCCCTTCTTGCGGAAGATTTCCAGATGCGGGCTCGACTTGGCCGCATTGAAGCCGTCGGCAACGATATAGTAGATCTTCTGCTGGCCTTCCTTCATGCGCGACACATAGTCAGCCAGCGACTGGTCCTGGATGCCGGTGTCGGTATGGGTGCTGGAGAAGCGCAACAGGCCGGCGATGGTCTCGCGGTTGGCGAAGTCCTCGCCGGGGCCCTCCTTGAGCACCGAGCCGAAGGTGTTCCAGAAGGTCTGGTAGCCCTCTTCGTCCTTGGCCAGCTTCTTGAGCATGTCCAGGCCGCGCTTGGTCAGGGCCGACTTGATCTTGTCGACCTTGGGGTCTTGCTGCAGCAGTTCGCGAGAGACGTTGAGTGACAGGTCACGCGTATCCAGCACGCCCTTGATGAAGCGCAGGTAGAGCGGCAGGAACTGCTCGGCGTCGTCCATGATGAAGACGCGCTGAACGTAGAGCTTTACGCCCCGGGCGCCGTCGCGCTCGTAAAGATCGAAGGGCGCACGGCTGGGCACATAGAGCAGGCTCGTGTACTCAAGCTTGCCTTCAACCTTGTTGTGACTCCAGGTCAGCGGGTCGCTGAAGTCGTGGGCCACGTGCTTGTAGAAGGCCTTGTACTCATCCTCGCTGACCTCGCTCTTGGGGCGCACCCACAGCGCGGTGGCCTCGTTGACGGTCTCCCAGGTAACGGTCTCGCTGCCCTCGATCTCATTGCCCTCTTCGTCCTGGGCCTTCTCGACCTTGGGCATGCGCACCGGCACTTCGATATGGTCGGAGTACTTGCGCACCAGGCTCTGCAGGCGATAGGCGTCGGCGAATTCCCGGGCATCTTCCTTCAGGTGCAGCACGATCTCGGTGCCGTGAACCTCACGCTCGATATCGGCGACGGTGAACTCGCCCTCGCCCTTGGAGTGCCACTCCACCCCGTCGGCCTGCTCGCTGCCCGCCTTGCGGGTGCGCACGGTAATGTCGTCGGCGACGATGAAGCCGGAATAGAAGCCGACGCCAAACTGGCCGATCAGTCGGGCGTCCTTCTGCTGCTCGCCGGAGAGCTGCTTGAGAAACTCGGCGGTGCCGGAGCGGGCGATGGTGCCGAGGTTCGAGATCACCTCGTCGCGGCTCATGCCGATGCCGTTATCGCGCACGGTCACGGTGCCCGCCTCGGCGTCGTGGTCGATCTCGATGCGCAGTTCGCTGTCACCCTCGTAAAGCGCATCGTTGTCCAGCGCCGCATAGCGCAGCTTGTCGCAGGCGTCGGCGGCGTTGGAAATCAGCTCACGCAGAAAGATCTCCCGGTTCGAGTACAGGGAGTGGATCATCAGGTGCAGCAGCTGCTTGACCTCGGTCTGGAAGCCAAGCGTTTCTTCGTGAGTGGCTGTGGTCATCTGGCTAGGACCCCTTTGTTGGCGACAGGACGATGGTGGCTGTGCCACCGCAACGGAACTGACGTCGATATGGGGCCCGGTCAGGGATTTTCAAGCATCTCGGGCGACGGGGGTGGCAGGGCTCGGCCGCGCCGCTCAGGCGAAGGCGGGAAACGTCAGCGTCAAGAGATCGCATCAA
>Ga0207414_1000157_pt1 | contig 33939 bp, 25 predicted proteins | sample PonA231FremontCA_2_FD_187269 | JGI IMG/M metagenome (GOLD analysis project Ga0207414, IMG submission 187269) | Marine sediment microbial community from Fremont, CA, USA - Pond A23 Sediment 1 (SPAdes) | ecosystem: Environmental > Aquatic > Marine > Unclassified | place: USA: Fremont, California...
CGGGACTAGGCTGGAAGCCTTCCAGGAGGGAGACGTTCAAATCACCGCCCAGCCTTGCGCTGTCAGACACCTGAATCTGGTCGTACTGCTCCGGATCCGTACCTGCAATCTCGATCTCCAAATCCCCTTTCTCCCCCTGGGTAAAAGACTGCGTCTTTACCGTGCCGGGGGAATGTCCAGGGGAGACCACTCCCTGATTGTCCAGGTTGCCGTTTATTTTGCCGGTACCCGAGAGTTTCCCGGAGTCCAGCACCCGGAGATCCGAACTCAATCTCCCCTGCAACTCAGCTTCCCCGGAGAATTCATCTGGCTTCAGTTCTTCGCCATGCATTTGATCTGGAGACTGGGGGGACTTTATTGACATATCCCGCAACTGCGGGATAAATGCGTTCAGGTCCAGCTCTTCCAGTTTACCCCTGTCCAGTACGTCTATCTCTTGTGGGGTGAATAGATTCTTGATCCCTTGATCCCCCTGGGCCTGGTCAGAGATGTCCAGATCCCGCATCCGGGACTGCAGCCCGGGCCCTGAGTTCCGGTCCTGCTGTTGCCGGAATCCGGCCAGATCTCTGTACACGGTTTGCCTGGAAACATCGCCCCGGGAACTCGTGGATTTCTTACGATCCTCCTCCTGGAGCACCTCCTCGATCGCCTTGTCTATCTGGCCCTCTCCCTGATCAGGAGAGATCGCCTGCAGGGCACCGCTTACAGGATCACCGGATAGAAGCAGCCTGGGTTCCAAGGGTTCCAGGATGAATTGGTTGATCAAGTTGTCTTTACTCATAGCTCCCCCAATACTGGTTATTCAGGAATATATTACAGCAATATTTTATTCGTTAATTTTTCTAATTGTACAGTGTATTTCCTACTTCTTGCGTAAGTCTTTCATAAATACCACCCTGAATATAAATCACATTAATTTCTTTTGCTGTCAACACCCGAACTCCGGGAATTTCCGTGCTAACGAAGAACTTCAGCAATAACAATTGCCTAAATATTATTTCCGGACATTTTTTCAAATGTCGTAATTTTTATATTGGATTGTTTTGCCAAAGGCATGACTGCTTGCATCTCCTCCGTCCAAGTCTTGCAAGAGGTATTACAGCTCCAGAGACGTACATGAAAATAAGATCCGGGAGTATTTTGAGTTCGGGGACCGACGTATGAACTGTAATAAGTTCCGCAGACCAATTTAGCAGCCCCATGAGGAAGAACGATCAAATCCTTTTGCCATTTGCACGTCCCTGTCAGATAATCCTAACCAAAACAGGACGGGACTATGACATAGATACACAACCGCAAAGAGGAGGTCTGGATTTACTCCTGAAGACTATTGCATTTAATATTGAAAAAAGGTAATATTATAATATAAGCTATTAGTATGTCCTCGTACAGTTGTATTCCTTGTTAAGACACCGCGTTACTAGAACAAACAAGCTCAGATTCCACCTATTCGCTTCTAGTTCTCTGATCCGAATCCCGACCAACTTCTTGCTCCAAATTCACGAGGTATTCCAAAGTAATGGTCAATCATAAACATAGTTTTTTAATCAACACTTTGTTTCAAAATGTGTATAGCAAATTATTATACTGCGCTGTTTGGGTTATTAAGGGATATAAGTAATCTGCAACTTTTAAACTCGGGAGGTGTATTATGCCGGAAAGTACTTACAAAATCATTGAATTGGTCGGCACAAGTGAAAAATCCTGGGAGGATGCTGCAAAAAACGCGATTGAATCAGCATCCGGTTCTCTAAAAGAGATGAGGATCGCAGAGGTCAACAAAATGGATATGAAAATAGAGGAAGGTAAGATTAAGAACTTCAGGACCAGATTGAATGTATCGTTTAAGTATGAAAAGTAAGTATCTCTAGAATCCTGAAAGCAAATTTGGAAAGATCAGGTAGCAACTTGCCTCGTTATAAAAAAAGGGGAACAATTACTATTGCTCCCCTTTTTTTATACCTCTTACAGGAAAAAATTTTTAGACTTTTTATGAAGCCTTTGCTTTTTCACCCTTGCTGCTGCTTTCTGACTTAGTACTTGTACTAGCACTTTCCTGGCTAAAATAGGATTCAACTTTCTTAAACCCGTCATCAACCATCTTTTTGTAGTCATCCCGCGCTTTTTTGCACATATTCAACCACTCTTTAATTGCGTTTTTGCTCTCCTGGGGCATCATGCTGCCTTGTTGATCCAAGAACGCGTCAAACATCCTCTCGGATTGCTCTTGAAAAACATTGATTGTGTTAAAGGTATTTTCAAAAGTGCTCTTTTGAAAATCCAACATCTGTTTGGCCATCTGATTTACCTGTTGCATAACTCATCACCTCTATCGTATTTTTTGTTAAACAAAATAACCTTCTATGGTTTGAAACCCCTGATCAATAGTCTTCTTGATATTTTCCTGTCCTTTTTTACACGTCTCACACCAATCATTGACCAACTTCTTGTTATCAGCATTTCCAAGCGGATTTTGATCCATTAGCATATTTGTCATTTTCTCGGCCTGATCCTGAAACATGGTCATAACATTATAAGAATTGTCAAAAACCATCTTATTGAAATTCACCATTTTTTTTAAATAATCCTGTTGCAACATATTTACCTCCTTCTTGGTTAAAATAATTTATTTGAAATGTGTTAAAATTGATATCTTATCGTTTCCTATGCTTGCTTTTATATACAATAATAATTCCCTGCCTGATGTCAAGGATTTATTTTGCAACGCAAAATAAAAATTTAAATCAAAAAACATAAAATGTTTTATAATTATTTGATATATATAAACATTTTAACAAAAACAACATTGATTTTTTATGTTTTATTGCAATGCATTTATGGTTAACTCCAAGTATTGTATGCTATCTGCTCTTTGCCGTAAGTGTTTGTTTATTGTATTTCTCATTCAATGTCTTTGCTTTAGTGCCTTTTTGTCTGCTTTTGGAGCTGGATTCATCCTTTTTCTTTTTTTCTTCCGGAAGATCACGCTCTTTTAACCACTCCACTATCTTGGGGGCAAACTCCTTTTGAGACTTTGAACTCACGTATATGCCTATATGACCGGTTTCCAGGCAATAATTCTGAGTATCCTTACTAGCCACTGCTTCAGGCAAATGCTTAGCTGCATCCGGAGGTACCAAGTGATCGTAATTGGCATAGATATTTAAAAGTGGCATGGTTATATTGTTCAAATCCACCAACTGTCCGTTTAATTCAAATTTGTTTTGAATAAGTTGATTTTCCTTGTACATACAGTCAATAAACTCTCTAAAGATCTCTCCTGGGACATCGGGACTGTCAAATATCCATTTTTCCATCCTGAGGAAATTCTCCACAAAGGTTTTGTTTTCCACATTTTCCATGAAATTGACATACTTATCAATTATCAAGCGTGCCGGATTGATTATAAGGAATGTAAGATTCAACAAGTCACCTGGCATATTCCCATGATTTCTTACAATCCTGTCAACATCAAAATCTTTTGCCCAAACGTGCAGGAGTCCTTCCTCAGTATCAAAATTGGTAGGTGTCACAGTAGTTATGAGGTTTTTGACCTTCTTCGGATACAGGGAGGCATACATGGTTGTGAGGGTTCCCCCCATACAAATCCCCATTAAATTCAACTGGGAAGCATTGTTTTCCTTTAAAACATGATCCACCGCATTATTGATATAACCATTAACATGGTCGTCTGTATCCAAAAAACGGTCCTTCCTGGTGGGATAGCCCCAATCGATCATGTAAACTTCAACACCCTCATTCAACAAGTTCTCCAAAACACTTCTCCCGGGTTGAAGATCCAGCATGGTTTCCCTGTTAATAAGGGCGTAGACAATCAACAAGGGGGTTTGGACTTTTTTCTCTGTATTGGGCTTGTAATGTTTCAATCTAACCCTGTCCTCTTCATATACAATATCATATGGGGTGTTTGCTATTTGTGTGTCCAAAGGACTGCTAAGCACCTCTTGGGCCTTTTTGAACTGGTTTTGACTTTTATCAAAGTTTTCCATAACGCTATTTATCCATAGCTGAAAAGGATTTGAATTGTTTTGGGTCATGATTCCTCCTTATAGAAAATATATGTTCGCAAACGCACAAGAATTATTAATTATGCAGTTGCTTGTTCTGATTCCAGATTTTCAATCCTTTTCATCAGGCCCCTCATCTGCTTTTTCATCTTGTAATTTTCCTGAGCCAGATCATCCATTTCCCTTTGGCTGGGCAAGGGAGTATACTGTAATATATCATTGGAAAGGTTCTGCAATTCAAAATTGAAATCTTCGAATGTATTAAGGGCCCTGTGGGCTGTATTCAAGAACTCCTGGGTACGAAACAAGGATAAATAGTCACCTTCCAGTATCTTGATCCATCTTTTGTAATAATCCTTGGGATTATCTGATAACTGACCATTCTTGCTCATTTCATCAAATTGTTTCTGCATAACTGTAATAGATTTGGCCAAAGGTATATAAAGCAGGTAGAAAAATTCCCCCACGGAAGCCAACATCAAGTTGTACTTATCAATTGCCTTGTCCCTTTTTTCTTCGTAATAGCGCAAAAGACCTAGTTTGGGCATATTCAAATACTTGCTGAAGAACTTTTCGTAGTCCTGCAAAAAAGCATTAAACGGATTATCAGGGATGTTATTAATATGAAAATTTTCAAAAGACTCCCCGGCATTGCCCAACCCATTCAAGAAATCCTGCTGCATCTTGAAATGATTATTCATACCACTGCGAGCCATAGTTAATATAGCCTCGGACAACTTATTCAAATCATTTATGGCCTCCTGTGCAGACTCATTATCTTTCCAGGAATTAAATACAGTTTGTCCGGCTTGAGCCAAACTCGTAAAAAATTCTTGAATATTGAAATTTTCAATGTTTTCTGATGAGCTTGATTCTGAAGCGTTACCACTAAACCAAAACTGACTTGCAGATAGCATGAGGTCACTGGCAGTCTTAAACCATCCCGCAAAAAAGGACCCGTCCTCAAAGCCTTGCTGAAAGTCTTGTTCCGTGTTGTTCATATCCTCTCCTTTTAAATTTGATTTATTATTACAACTAAATAAAGTTGTTACATCTCTTTCTGGAAAAAATCCCATATACTACTCAATGCCTTGGACGCATCCCGTCCCCTGGCCGAGATTTCCAAATCGCACCCGGACTCTGCTGCCAACATCAACACATCCAAAATGCTTTTGGCATTTGCCTCTTTTTCTTGATATCTGATTTTTAATTCCGAATCATACTCTTGTGCTACTTTAACAAGCTGCCCGGCCGGCCTGGCATGCAATCCGCACTTATTTTTGATTTGAACTTGCAAAGTCTCCTCCATAACTCACCATTCGCAACTTTAATCGTTTCGATAACATGGATTGCCTAACTGAACACTTTTCACAGAAACAAGCTGAGGTTGTTTACAACATTTTACAATGCCATAAATTTTTTTAACAAGTTAACGTCAATAGGCTTGGAAATAAAATAATCTGAAAACCTCCTGATATTTTTTATTTCTTCTTTGGGCACTATCTCATCCGCCATGGCAACGAGGGTAAGTCGATCATTTACATTTTTTACCCTTTGCAAGACTTCAGTACATTTCATATTGGATATGTTATAATCCACCATCAACAAATCGTAATCCGCATTCTTGTTTTCAATCCGCTCGATCGCTTCTTTCGGAGAAAACAACAGATCCACGTGATAATCATTTTCCTCCAGGAAATTGGCCAGCATCCGGTAAGTACTTATATTATTCTTTTTACTATCCAGTATTAAGATTTTCATAACTTTCATGTCTTGGTTAAACTTTGTTTGATGCTGTGGAATCATGAAATCATTCTGCAAACTATATGCCAAACACATGTAATCGACCCCAACAAAAATCAACATAGATTTCGAAGTGTTGCAAAGCAGTATCTGCCAAAAGGCATAAGCGGGAAGGAATTTTGTTATAATTTAACAGTATTGACATTTACAGTGCTTAACAACTTTAACACTTGACCGTTTCCAACTATGCCTTTTTATTCTTTATCCGAACTAATATTGACAATCATATTTTTTGAAATTAAATTAATAATAATTAACCAAATTCAGTTCATGAAGCTGCAATGTTTTGCTTTGCAATAAATATTTGCCTCTCAAATTTTTAACCACTTTATACTAAGGAGATGAAAATTATGAACCAACACACCCTTCCACGGGAAGAGCAAAGTGAGTTCAACAGCTCCATTCCTGACTTGATGCTGGATATATCTGAGAAATTTTTTCAATCCACATTAGACATTATCAGTATGAATCAAAACTATCTCGCTGGAATGAGCAGATATGCCACTGACTTTATCATGCCCTTGGTAAAGGCGTCCAATTATTTCATGAATGTGGAAACAGATAAATCGCCCAACACTGCACTGATTGACAATTTCAAGGATTACAATGGGTTGACATTGTTTAACATCGACAACATTCAAAACGGACTCGCCAGTAGCCTCAGTTCGATGGGCCATTATTATATACCTGAATTATCCAAAATTCTTGATCACTGGATTAATACTTGTAACACCGATAATGACTCAGATATTTTCAATTATATTCATAAGCACAGGAAGATAACCGAAGCTGCAGCTTTCAACTATCCCCGGGAAATTTGGGATATAAAAGACGAGTATGGATTCCATTTTGAGCAGGAAGGATATATCAAAGTCGCAGAAACCGAACGATTCTATTTGTATCAGATATTACCTACCAATAATGAGACCAAGGTAAGAGGAAACGGCAAGCCAACCTTGATTATCCCTCCTTATGTTCTAGGAGCTGATATTCTCTCTTTTCTTCCCGGCAAAAACAAAAGTTACGCGCACAGTTTCGCTAATCAGGGCATTCCCACTTACATTCGCATTGTAAAAGACATATCTACCCATTCCGCTGTGCAGGAAATGAAGCCGGAAGAAGACGCAATGGACACCAAATACTTTTGTGAACATATTTACAAAAGACACAACCAAAAAATCACTTTAAACGGATATTGCCAGGGCGGTTTTATCGCTGTATTGGATTACCTAAGCGGAGCACTGGACGAATTTGTAGACGCCATGATCACTTGCGTGGCTCCTATTGACGGAACCCGCAGCCCGGAACTGGGGAGCATGCTTAATAAGCTACCTGAAAGGTTCAACGACCTGGACTATGCTACCAAGACTTTACCCAATGGCAACAAGGTTGTTGACGGGGATGTGATGAGTTGGACCTATAAAATAAAAAGCATTGAGGATGAAGCCCCGTTAATCGCCTATCATAGAGATTTGACCATGTTCAAGATGCAGGACACGACAGAACCCAAGATCAGCAAGACTGCTGCAGCAGTCAATTACTGGATGACCTATCAAAGACACGATCTTCCCTGGGAGATGACCAAATTAAGTTTTGATTCCTATCAAATACCGATCAGTTCAGATGGTACCCTGCCAGTAACTATCTTTGGCAGCAAACTAAATATGAATAAAGCAAAACAAGACAATATCCCATGGCTCATATGTTACGCAGAAAAAGACACCCTGGTGGAGCCGGAGACGTCCTTGGCTCCCTTGGATTTTGTTGACGCGGAAATATCAAAATTTCCCAAAGGCCATATAGCAATAGCGGTTTCCTGGTCCGATCCAAGTTCCGAGTGTGCACTACACACCTATTTTGGAAAAGAAAACTATCGTGGACCGGTAAGGTTTCAACTGGATTTGGAACCCCAAGAATAAAAAAATCCAACACACCCTGCCATAAGCACATAAACAGCATATTAGTTCCCTCCTCCCTACAAGGGAACTAGTATGCTGTTCAATTTTGCTCCCCTTAATAAGACAGAGCTCTGATTGTGTAAAAACAAATGTAAAGTAATTATCAATTAACGCTTTGGAATGAATAAAATAATACAAGTTGTAAAACAAAGTTGTTAAATAAAACAGTTTATTTACACAGACTAAAAAAACCTTAAAACATCTCCCCCAAAAATCCAGCCAAATCAAGATGTTAAAAAGCAGACCCAAACATTTTTGGCCTTTTTTTTGCAAGAAATTTAGATCAAGATATCGATGGCAGTTAATTTATTCAATCCTTAGGAGGTAACTTATGTTGAATGAGGCCAAGAAAAAAAACCACACACCCCCTACAAAGATCGAATTTACAACTGATCCAAGAAAGCCGGGAGTCAAGAAAGAATTAAATCTACACAACCAGCACACCTTCTATCGCAGCTACTTGGAATCAGATCAATATTTGCCTCCTGAATCCATTGTTTTTATCCAATTTCTGGACAAGGATAAAAATCAAGAAAAATACAAGGATGGTTATATTCCGGCAAAAGTGGATTGGTGTTTTAAAAAGGAGGACTGTTACGAAACTGCTATTATGTTTATTGATAACATCTGCGATCAATGTAACAAGCAACTGACTATGGAAGAGACTTACAGGACCGAGAATCACAACACCCTTTGCAGAAACTGTTACTACAAAATCCTGGGCCTGAAAAACAGCAGGCTGAAAAAAAGCATAGAAAAACAACTCTTGGGTAACGTGTTGTAATTTGCACCGCACTGAAAGCTTGGAATTTGACAGGCTCTAATAGAAGATATCCGGTGGGTTGGAAAGCAAATAAATCAAGGCAAAAAGCCTATACAGGAATAGAGATAAATCTACAGTGCAACTAAAGAGTTCGAGGTTCTTGAAGCAAAACAATATATTATATTACAAGCGTAAAGTTCATTCAAGTGAGATATAAAATCTCGTTTTTCGGAAGATTATGTTAGAACTTTTAATTTTCCAGGTGTAAGACAAAACGCATTAAAATAACAAGTTCAATCTAGAAAGGAGGGCATTGTCATGCGCAGCCAACTCCGGGAAAAAAAGAAAATGTACAGGGCCTTTCCCAGATATCCAATGGAAGGGAACGTAAAATTTACAAAGGACTTGGATGCCCAAGCCGGACTTTTATCCGGCAGGGTTTTCAACATATGCCCCAAGGGAATGTATATAGAGTCGGAGGCGACCCCAAGTCCTAATTCATTGATTTATGTAAAGAACGAGGACATAATTACTTCTCCTCCTGTTACCATGAATTTGTACAAGGACTATTTGGCCAAAGTCCGTTGGATTCAAAAGAAAAACGACGGGGAAACAGGTTTTGGGATGGGAGTAATGTTCCTTTCAAATGTTTGCGAATTATGTTTTGAGAAAATAGACTACGCTAATATCTTCAACATAGACAAACATTCCTTGCTTTGCTCCAACTGCCTCAATAAACTAAACAAAATGGAACATGGAAAAAACAGGGAACTGATTGAAAACTATTTGATTGGCAACGTACTTTAAGTCCAGGTATTAATTTTGGGCAAATTAAAAAGCCGATTCGTTTGAGGATTGAACATAGCCCTGTTAAAAACCCAGCATTGATTTAACCGCATTAAATTATTGCAGTATGCACAAACAGTTCAAACTTGAACACTGAAAAGCGAACGCTTTTGCCGATACTTTAGATGTTATCCAGAGAGATTCCGAGTTCCTTGATTTTGCGATAAAGTGTGGGCCTACTGATTCCCAAGTATGCGGCAGCTTTCGATTTGTTCCCACCAGCCCTCTGCAGCGCCTGTATAACCTGATTTGGCTCCAGGCCTTTATTTCTGGATCCCACATCCTCTTGTATAATTGTGGTTAATTCCCGAGGTAAATGTTGTGGTTCTATTACTCCTGTATGGCATCTAACACACGCATGCTCTATAGCATGCCGGAGTTCCCTTATGTTTCCAGGCCAGTCATATCTTTTCAAGACATGTTTAACATCTTCTGAAATCTCTCGGATTTCCTTTTTCAGACTTTGCTTGAACAGTATTCTAAAATGCTCCATCAACAAGGGGAGATCTTCTTTTCTCTCGCGCAATGGAGGCATTGGGATCTCCACCACCTTCAACCTGTAGTATAAGTCATCCCTGAACTCACCTTGCTCCACTTTCTTTTTCAAATTACAGTTTGTAGCTGCAACTACCCTGACATCAACCGTCTCTGCTTTTGTATCCCCGACTCTCTCCACCATTTTTTCCTGAAGGACCCTGAGCAACTTTAATTGAATCTTGGGGGACAAGTCACCTATTTCATCCAACAATATAGTACCACCATCGGCCATCTGGAATCGACCCGGCTTATCCTTTATTGCCCCTGTAAATGCGCCCCGAACATGACCAAACATCTCGCTTTCCAGTATACTTTCAGACAAGGCGGAACAATTTATCTTGATCAAAGGTCCTGAAGCCCGGATCCCGTTAAAATGCAGGGCCTCTGCTACAAGCTCCTTGCCTGTTCCGGTTTCACCGCTGATTAACACTGTAGTGTCAGTATCCGCCAAGTCCTCTATATAATCATATATTTCCTGCATAGGCTCACTATCCCCAATAATATTGGGGAATTTGCGCCTATTTGCGAGATTCTTTTCCATCTGTTCTATCCTGGAAACATCCCTATTAACTAATACTGCCCCGGAAAAATTCCCATGGGAATCAATTAAAGATGAACTTGTTAAAACAGTTACTTGTTTATCCGATCTCGGGCATTCGATACGGACATTGTTCACTGTACTACTGGATTCCAACACCTGCTGCAAATACTTAACACAAGTATTGGAACCGCAATCAAACACCTCGGAAAACAATCTGCCACTGTGTTGCTCCGGGTTATAACCGCACAATTTCTCCGCCGCGTGGTTTCCCTGGACAATCCGCATCTGCGGATCAACACATATTATTGATTCCTGGACACTCTGAAAAATGGCCTCCAATCTCTTGCGCATCCTTTCATTCTCTTTTTCCAAATAGAACTTATGATCCAGGAGTCTTTTGTGTTCCAGAGCCCTGTCAGCTATTTTATACAATGTATCCTTGTCCACAGGTTTTACCAGGTAATCAAACGCACCCAAGCGCAATGAATCCCGGGCATTCTCCACAGAAGGCTGTCCGGTTATCATTACAACAGGCACATGTTGCCCTGTATTGTTTATCTCCTCCAGGATTTGCACCCCATTTTGCCCTTTCAATACGATGTCAGCTATTATCAAATCGAACTCTTCTTCCTGGAGTAAACTTACAGCATTTTCCATATCACGGGCTGTAAAAATATCGTAGCCTTTTTTTGACAACAAAAGCTTAAAACTGTAAAGCAAATTGACTTCGTCATCCACAAGGAGGAGTTTAGCCATTTGTATTCTCCTTATGATTATATGCCGGAAGCTCCACTAGCACTCTTGTATACTCTCCCTCTTTGCTATCAAAAGACATCCTGCCATGATGATCCTGGATTATTTTGTGGCTAATGGACAATCCCAGGCCAGTGCCTTGTCCTTTGGGTTTGGTGGAATAAAAGGGATTACAGATTTTTGACAATTCCGATTGAGGAATTCCCAGCCCTTTGTCATAAAACTCAATTCTAACCATATCATTCTGTTTGCTCAAGACATGTTCACCCTTTATAAATACGGCTTTTTCCGGGTGTTCCTGAACGAATTTCTTGTTCAGGGCATATCTGGCATTACTCAAGATATTGATAAAAACCTGCTGTATTTCCTGTCCCCTTACTTTAACATAGGGCAAATCATCAGGAAGTTCGGTATCTACCCAAATATTCTCCTTTTCCATCTGGACTTGGGTCAAATCCAGTGCCTCGTCCAATATCCGTTTCAGGTCGCTCGGCTGGGATTCATCTTGCTCTTTCCTGGCAAAATTCAACAAATTACGTACAATACCGGCAATACGCTGCCCTTCCTTGACAATTAGAGACACAAGCTCTGTGCTGTAATCCTTGTCCTCTATTATATCCTCTTCCAGTAACTGGGCTAAATTAACTATTGCATTCACCGGATTGTTTATCTCGTGCGCAACACCGGCTGCCAGTTCCCCGAGAGAAGCCAACTGCGCAGCACGAATATTTTCAGATTGCAGTTCCTTCTTTTCAGTGACGTCACGAAATATGGAGAACAACAAGCTCGAACACCTGTTTTGAAAGCCGGCAGCCATGTTAATACTCCACCGAAAATGCAAAGTTTCCCTGTATCTCAAGCCCGGGAGCTCCACTTCCTCGTCCGGTACAGGCTGCCCCTGAAGGCATTTTTCCACATTGCACACATCACAATTATTGCAACTGCCAAACTTCAACAATTTTATACAAAACTCCTGTCCGACCAAATCACCAAAGGTATTCTTCGCAGCCTTGTTCATCCAGAAAACATACAAATCCTTATCAAACAAAACCACCATTTCAGTCAAAGAATCGATTATAGACAAAAGGACATCGACCCCGACTTCGGTGGGAAGCATCCCAGAATCGAGAGTTTGCCCTATTTGGGTAGTATCTTGAACCAGGTCCCGGACTGGAGTAGACGGGATATTATCTTCTTGAGCCAAATCATTTTGCTCCTGATGTCGACACAAATCGGAGGGAGTTTCTCCATAATCAGCAATTTGTCTACGCAACTTGGCATTTTCCCTTTGAAGCCCTTGCATTTCCTTTATCATTTCTTGCTTTGTCATACTCCATTTTCTAGACAAGGCAGCACCCCTTAACTTCAAATTATGTTTCCCTATGATATATATTTTGTTTTTAAAATTCAACAATTTGCACAAAACCACAAAAACTTTTTTTAGTAAAAATCAACACTGCTGCGAAAGTTTTATATTAAACGTCCGATGCAACCTGGATCTGTTTAAGCCGCAGCCGGGTTTCCACTGTGCGACTTGAATGGCTTGCAAAGCCAAGCACTTGAAGCTAAAGCTGGCCGCCCGGCAAGACTTAAAGTTTCGCTGCAGTTTTAGGAAATGCGTTTTGTCTGTACAAAACAAATCCGTATCTATTAAGATTAACGTGTGTAAAAAAAACTACAAGTTGACAAAATAACATCTATTTGCTAAAAATGTTATTCGATCTTGATTTCCCACCGGTTAAAATAATTGCAATTCAAGAATTTTTACTTTTTATCCTTAGAAAGAAGAACCAATCAAATTCTTGAACCGGCAACCAGAATCTGCAAAACTTATACAATAATCAAATATATTAGATACTTCGGTCCAAAAGGAGTTTATTCGTATGACACTTTTGAATAATCCCATAGAAATATGGCAATTTCTCAATCAATCCAATTGCAGACAATGCGGGGAAACCACCTGTATGGCATTTGCAGCTGCTGTGGTAAGGGGGGACAGGCAGCTGGAGGAATGCCCTTACCTGGACAGGGAAACCATTGAACGCTTTGGCGGGCAGCAACAATCTGAAGAAAGAGCACCATCCTCCCAAGAGGAAATAGAGGAATCCCTGTTAGAATTAAAAAACGAGATATTTTCCATGGATCTTTCTTCGGCTGTATCACGAACCGGTGGATCCTTTGACGGAAAAAAACTCACCCTGAAGGTGCTGGGAGAAGATTTCCACGTGGACACCCAGGGTAATGTTTATTCCAGAATACACACCAACGCTTGGGTAACAATTCCGGTTCTGACTTATGTACTATATGCCGCAGGTTCATCTCCACAAGGGAATTGGGTGCCTTTCAGGGATTTAAAATACGGCATGTCCTGGAGTGGACTCTATGAACAAAGGTGTATAAAACCGTTGAAACATATTGCTGATGAACACAGGGAATTGTTCGTCGATCTTTTGGAGTTGTTTAAAGGGCAAAAGGTAGTAAATGAACTTCAGGCAGACATTTCTTATGTCTTGCATCCTCTTCCCAAGGTCCCGCTTTTGTTTTGCTACTGGGAAGCAGAGGAGGAATTCGAGTCCAAATTCAATATCTACTTTGACAAGACTATAGAAGATAATCTGAACATGCAATCAATCTTCTCTCTTACCACCGGACTGGGATCCATGTTTGAAGCCTTGATAAAAACACATGTTCCAGATTCATAAGACATGGATAATAAAGGGAATGCATCAATATTGTCTTATTATGAAAAGTATTAGATTTTTAAGGTAGTTGAATGTTAGGTTAGAAAATGTTTTAGTTTTTCTCCCTGCTTCGTAGCCGAGCTTGCCCGTGTTTCAGTGCGCCCCTCGGGCAAGCACAGTAAATATGGAGGGCTAACAAGTAGTTATTAGCCCTTGTATTTACTTACTTACATGCACAACTGAACACCCAGGCATGAAAGATCTGTTCACAACAGCCCTGGAATAGTTTTCTTACGTGAATATGCAATCACTTAACCAGATCTTTCACGTCAAGGCCAAATTCAATTCCTGATCAATATTGTTATTGATCCAATTTATTAACTGCCTTGTTCAACCTGGACATAGTCCTAGTAGCCTTGCGCCAATGGATTACTCCCTTGGAAGCGGCTTTATCCAGGATCGAATTTGCTCGTTTCAATTCTCGATTTGCCTGTTCCTTGTCCTTGCTTTCTATTGCCTTGTTCACATCCTTGATCACATTTTTTACATGAGTCTTAATACCCCTGTTTCTGGAACGTGCCCTGAGACTTTGCCTGTGCCTTTTTAAGGCTTGTTTATGAGTAGCCAACTATTGACCTCCTTTTTTATTTCATGTTCAGAAGCCATATTTTTAGGCTAAACCCGACCTTAGTGTCAAGAAATTTTTCTAATTTCATCAGGTAAATTTATGCCAAACAGTTAAATGGGTGTCTTCCTGGACCGTTAGGTATTGTCTCTCCTTTAGCAAAAATCATATTTGCCCAAACTCCTCTGGATCAAAACCATTCAACAAAAATCTTGATTTTAAAATACATTATTTCAATCAATTAGCTCAAACCAATATCAGCTATATATATTTATACAGGGAGAATCTAGATCACAAGCCAGTTTAATCAAGGCCAATTTATATATTTTTTTTCTCAATCCCCCTTGAAACATTCATTTATTTATTATAATATTTAAATACTAAGAAATTTTAAAGTGGTTTAATTAAAGCTGGTCACCGCCCCTTAGGAAAAAACACATAAAATTGAAAGGATTCAAATTTAATAATTTAAATAAATTGCAAGGAACTGTATAAACAATGTTTTGCTAGTTAAACTTCTTTCAAGATTAAGTTGTATGCAATCGGCCTTTGATGGCCTAACAAAATCAAAACAAAATCAGCTTAAGTATGGTCAAGTTAAATTATTTTCAATCAAAACAATTAAAACTGCTCTGCAAAATGATTTTTGGATCTTTGACCGTAGCGGTGGCAGCAAAGATTTTTACAACCCTTGTTTCGCCAGGGCGAAACATCAGGCAATACAACATGCCTCCTTGAAAGCCCCGGCGAAACAATTCAACCGGGGCTTTTTATTTAAGGAAGCACAATAAGGATGAGTTCAACAAAATGAAGGAGGATGGATATAATGCAAACCCTGAAAGAACATTTACAAAAAGTCAAGAATGGGGAGAGGACTTTTGAGAACGCTTTCCAATCAGTAACCAGAATGATTTTGGAAGATGAATTCGAAAAAGTAACTGTAAACGGAAAAACCACCTACGACTTCAAGATCTTCAGGAAAGGGAAAAAACATATAATCGGCATGTACGATGAAATAAACAGCTTTGTCTCTTATGTGAAAGATGCTTCTGAAGGTGGATCGTCCAAGGAGATGGCCTTTGTGCTGGTTGGTGAACCCGGGAACGGAAAGACTTTTTTCGTGGACTTTCTGTGCAACAAGTACAGGGAATTTCTCTCCCGGGAAAAGAACGCCAAATACACGTTCAAATTCAACCACCTGGACAAACTTCAAACTTATGGCCGTATACACAGCATAGAATCCCAGACCTACGAAGATCCCATGGTCTTGGCAATGAATCTTTACGATGACCCGGAGGAAAACAAGAATTTCCTGGGCAACGAAATCGGCTTCACTGACAAGGAAATAGACAAGATTTACGAAGATTACAGGCCTCTTGGCGCATGCAGCGGGTACATATGGAACGATATCAAGACACTTACCAATGGGGATATTGAACAGGCCCTGGAGTTTATCGACATCTCGCCGGTACCGATCATCGAGAGCCTGGGTACAATCACGGGCAAGTATCCGGCAAAGGACAAAATAACTTCCTCTGCAGTGGACCTGTTGGGCGAAGAATCCATACAAAGGCTGCTTCATATTACAGACACCAACAACCCTTACAGGTACGACCTGCGAAGGGGTGCACTGGCTAGAGTTGCTGGAGGAGGAATACACTTCAGCGACGAAATATACAAGAACAAAAAGGACTTGGTCCAGGTATACCTGGGGGTGATCCAAAACAGGGAAATAGAACTGGACGGGTTCAAATGGCCTATAGACTCCCTGATAATCGCAACCAGTAACAGCTCGGAATTTAACCAAATCCTCTCCGAAAAAGAGGAGGCCCCGATAATTGACAGGTGCAGGATCTGCTACGTTTCCCACAACACCAACTACAAATTGCAACAGGAACTCACCTCCTACGCCATAGGGAATCAGTCCAAGACCACCTTTGAAGGGGAAAATCTGCACCAGGATCCCAACTTGAACTATGCAGCCTCCGTGGCAGTGGTACTTACAAGACTGCCCAGAACCGAGAAACTTACTCCCATAGAGACCATGAAACTATCTGCAGGAGAGGTGGCTGGAGAAAAAAGCATCAAGACACTCACCGAGGTGATAGACACCCTGAATCAAGAGTCCGACGTGACCAAACGTTTCGGACAAAAAGGACTGGGGCAGAGGAATCTGGGACGTGCGATACAATTAATGGTGGAAAGTTCCGAGACCAACGAAGGAAGGTGCATGTTCGCCTATGACTTTTTTAACTCCCTGGAGAGGGTTATCCTGGATTATGTAACCGATGCCAACGACAGGGCGAAATACCTGGAAGATTTGAAAATAGCCAAGGGACTATACAGAGAGAGGATAATGACAGAGATGTTCAATGCATATATGGACGAGCCCCAGGCAATTCGCAAGGACGTGCTCAATTACGTGAATATGATCATCGGGATTGATGCGGAGAATCTGGGTCCGGACAAAATGTGGAAGTACAAGGACCCCCAGACCGGAGAGTTAAGGGCACTGAAAATTGACGAGCGCTTCATAAACAGCGTGGAGAAAAGGCTAGGCCTGGAGACTTCGGAACAAAGGGAAAGTTACCGCACTTCCCTGAGAAAGATATACGGACAAAAGATCTCGGTGGACCCGAACTATGACTTTATGGACAATCTTGAACTGGTCAAGGCGGTAACCGACGTAAGGCTCAAATCCGACATCGCCAGTGCCGGCAGTTTGGTGGGAGCCCTGGCAAACAGGAGCAATGAAGAGAATCAGGAGCTGTACAACCGCATGATAAACACCATGCTTACCAAGCTGAATTATTGCCAGACTTGTGCGCAAAAGACTATTGAATACTTTTGTACCCAGGAAGACGAGAATTAACACGGAAAAGTTTTTAAGTTTTAGAGTTTTAGAGTGTTAGAGTTTTAGAGTGTTAGAGTGTTAGAGTTTTAAGGTGTTAGGTTTTAGGTGTAAGAACAAGAATTTTTCTCGCATCGAAAGTATTCGTTGACGAGATTGCCCATCATTCGTTGTGCCCCCTAGGGCATAGGAGTCAAGATAAAGACAACAACACTACTGCGAAAGTTTTATATTAAGGTTCCGAGATAACTTGGATCTATTTAGTTGTAATGTTAAGCTATGCAACTTTTTTCTAAGCAAGGAGAAGATCCATGAAAATAAACCGCTCTCCATATTACGGGATATATAGGGCCAACGACTTGTCCTTTTTGCAGGAACTCGATTTTCCGGGAGAGGATTGCCACCTCTGCCTGAAGTCACTGGATGAGCTGCTGGACAGGGACAAGAAAAGGGAAGAGGACGGATTTCCCAGGAAGATCAAGGTGGGAAGGCTGATCAAGCCCGGAAAGGGCAATGACAGGAAGATATCCATTGTACCTACCACGGTGGAGGAAAAGTTTATCCACGACAACATAGATTATGCCCAGCAAGAAGATACAAGCGGGGGGTCCGGCGAAGGGGAGGAAGGTGAAGTAGTCGGCGAGGAGCCGATAGATGAAGGTTCCGAAGGTGAAGGGGGAGCAGGTGAAGGAGGAGGCGGTGCCCACGAAGTGGAATCAGATGCCTACGATCTTGGAAGGATACTCACGGAAAAATTCGAACTCCCCAATTTGCAGAACAAAGGTAAAAAACGCTCCTTGACCAACTACACCTACGAATTGACGGATACACACCAGGGGGTGGGACAACTGCTGGATAAAAAATCAACACTAAGGCGGATAGTGGACACCAACGTCATTCTGGGAAATATCACACCGGAGGGAGAGATAAGGACTGAAGATCTGCTCATTTCCCCCAACGACAAAATCTATCGCATACTTTCCCGGGAAAAGGATTACGAATCCCAGGCCATAGTGTTTTTTCTGCGCGATTACTCCGGTTCCATGTGGGGAAAATCCACTGAGATAGTGGTCGCACAGCACGTACTCATATACAGCTGGCTCCTGTACCAGTACTCCCAACAGGTGGAAACCCGCTTCATTTTGCACGACACAGAAGCAAAGGAAGTCCCGGACTTTTATTCCTACTACAATTCCAAAGTAGCCGGTGGGACAAAAATAGTTTCCGCCTACAAAATGGTCACTGACATAATTGAACAGGAAAGCCTGTATCGGGACTACAATATATACATTTTCCACGGAACCGACGGAGATGATTGGGACTCGGACGGAAAACAGACCCTTCCGGCTCTAAGACACATGCTCACTTACGCCAACCGGATAGGCATATCCATAGCTGCAAGCAATTTTTCCGGACGCAAAAGCAACCTGCACAATAACCTGGAAGCGTCGAATCTGCTCACGGAAAAAAGCGATCACCTGCGCACTGACGTTATCCCGGAAGACGCGGATGAAACACGGCTTATAGAGGGCATACGCCACCTTACCAGCGAGGGGGAATTTGTAGCAAGCTAGTTCCCATCCGGAAATTCTTAACTTCCGGATTTGAAAATAGTAAGTTTTCAATTCGGAAACTAAATTTTTTTCGTTTGACGAGGAAATCAAGAAATTATGAGCAGGCGTATCTTAATACGTCGAGGAATAATTTTAAAGCTTGAGGTAGTAACACTTCAATTTGGCAGTTTCCGGATGAAAACAAGCTAAAGGAGGATCAATGGAACTCATAGACCAACACTCCAAGAAAATAATGGAAGGCTGCAAGGAAAGGGCCCGGGATATGGGGCTCAACTTTGAACAACAGACCCTGGAATATATAGTCAGCAACAGGGACCTGCTGGAACTAAGCCCCAAATTGATGATTCCCACCCTGTACGACTACTGGGTACAGGATGTCGAGGTATTGAAGGAAAAGGGGCGCTACGACTTGTATCCGGTGAATCCCTTCGAAACAGTAATAAACACCAGGCCGGCAATTTCCTTTTACAACGACAACAACCCGGACTGGATGAATGTCATGATATTCTACCACGTCCTAGCACATATAGATTTCTTCCAGAACAACTATTATTACCAGGACACCTGGAATTACGATTTCAAGGGAGAGGCCCTGGCTGACAAAAGACTTATAGCCAGACTGAGATCTGAAAAAGGCCGTTGGGTGGATTACATAATAGAATTCGCTCGCGGCATGGACAACCTGGTGGGATATTTCAATGAACTCTCCAGACAGGATAGGCCCTGGATCAAAACCACCCAACAAAAACAGATCGACTACTATTTCGACGTCTTCCTGCAAAACTATAAAGATTTCAGCACCCAGGATTACTTGAAAGAAATAGAGGAATACAATTCCTATATAAACACCCACGATGAAGAAGTAGGCAACCAGCTCTTTTTCTCCAACGTCAAGAAGAGATTCCCGGAATTCGAAGAAAAATTCAAAAGACATCAAGAAGCTGAAGACAACTCTAACCAGGACTTGATGCAATTTATCATGGAAAACTCGGACTATCTGAACAGACAAGAAAACAAATGGATAAAGTCAGTAATGGAAGTGGTTCGCAAGACCTCGGTGTTCTTTCAACCCCAGATACGTACCAAGATCATGAACGAAGGTTGGGCTACATATTGGCACGAAACCCTTTTTCTAAACGACGACAGGATACAGGGACACGAAGTGGACTTTGCCAAGACGCACAGCAAAGTCGCTGCCCTCTCCAGAGTGGGTATGAACGCCTATGCCATTGGAAGCCGCATATTCAAGCAAATAGAGGAACACGGGGACAAGGGAAAGTATTCCCTGGACTACTTCAACCTTCAGGACATCACTGACAGGGAAAACTTTGACCAAAAGACCCAAAAAGGCAGGGACCTGATATTCAATGTCAGGAAAAACTTTTGCGATTTCATGTTAATCAGGGATTTCGTGAATCAGGACTTCGTGAATCGCTATCAGCTGTTTGTAGCAGGCAAGAAACTGAACCGGGGCAAAAGGAAATGGGAATACTATGTAAAGAGCAGAAAGGCAGAGGATTATCGACGGATGCTAATGAACAATCTTTATCATCCCCCTAGTATTTCCTTTTCTACAACCCGGGACGGGAAGCTCTATCTGAAACACCATTTCGAGGAGAGACCGCTGGTGCAGGATTATATCACCAACACCATGCTGGGGATCGAATATCTCTGGGGCGCGCCGGTGCAACTGGAGACACACGAAGTGGAGTCCTTGAGCGAATCCACAAGTGAAGATTCCCAGCCTAATATAACCTGGAAAAAGGTCTTGTATACCATGGAAAACAAAAAAATAACCAAGCAAGTATTATAATTTATTAAGGATCCCAAATTCATGGTTTCAGGCTTACTAAATTCTCAAAAACTACAAGATCATACAAGCCAACTTCAAGTAATAGTACCGATATTCCAGCGTAGGCCGGAATCCAGGATCATGCAAGACTAAATGCCGTTCTACAACGGCTTAGCGAAGGACAATTCACCTTGTTTATTATGATTATACCTATGCTTTTTGAGAAATCTCCAGGCTTACGGCCGGAATTCAAAACAAACTTTGCCATTTTTCCAAGGAGATAAACTGCGAAGTTTGAACCAGATACAAAGGAGCAGAAATCATGCAAAACAAAAACCTCCAAAAGGCCATAGAATACCTCTCCACCACCAACGGAAGCAGGATATACAAGCCCATGGATTTCAAGGAACTCTTGGAGCAATTACACGACAATCCCGAGAAAATCCTGCGCAATGTATTTCAATTGTTCCACGACATGATCAAGTCATATGTAGGGGAAGGTATAGACGAATATACCGGAGATCCGCAATCCATCCACTACAAGCACTACGACTGTTCCAAGCTGTTTGTGGAAGGTTCGGATCACCCGTTTTTTGCAGACAGACTGTTTGCCAACAGATTGATGAGTTTGGTGGATTCCCTGAAACGCAGCGCCCAGCAAAACAAGATCTATATTTTCAAGGGACCGCCTGGATCCGGAAAGAGCACGTTCTTGAACAATTTGCTCAGGAAATTCGAGGAATACACCAGGACCGAGGAGGGGATGATCCTGAAAACCATCTGGCGCCTGGACCCTTCCAAGCTGGGAGTGGATATTTCCAGAATCGAGATCGATATACAGGAAGATTATGTAGAAGTACCCTGTCCTTCTTTCGATCACCCCATATTGATGATACCAAAACAGTACAGAAAGGATTTCTTCCAGGAAATGTTTTCAGACAGCGAATTCAAGGAGAGACTCTTTACTGACAAGGAATTCGACTGGGTTTGGAGGGATGAACCCTGCACCATATGCAGTTCTCTATACAAAGCACTTTTGGAGAGGTTGCACGACCCTTGGAAAGTCTTTCAAATGATCTATGCACAACCTCACCACTTCAACCGCAGGCTCGGAGAGGGAATTTCAGTTTATACTCCGGGAGATAAACCTCTAAATGAAAGTTATTTCACCAATCCGGAACTTCAAAAGAAGATAGATACCCTGCTCAAGGATAGTAACCGGGTAAAATATATATTCTCTCAATTTGCAAAGACCAACAACGGTATCTATGCCCTGATGGACATAAAATCCAACAATGAAACCAGGTTCATGGATCTGCACAATATAGTCAGCGAAGGGAGCCACAAAGTAGAGGAGATAGAGGAAACGGTCCACTCCCTGTTCCTTGCGGTCATGAATCCGGAAGACCAGAAAATAATCAAGGATTTCAATTCGTTCGAAGACAGGATCGAATACATAAAGATCCCTTATGTCCTGGACATTTACACTGAAGTGGAAATCTACAAAAACACCTTTGGACAGCATATTGAGAACAAGTTTCTACCCATGGTCTTGAACAATTTTGCCAGGGTGATCATCTCCACCAGATTGAACAGGGAATCCCCAGCACTTTTGGAATGGATCAATTTTCCCCGCAAGTACAGGGACTACTGCGACGAAAACCTGCATTTGTTGAAAATGGAAATCTTCAGGGGGAACATACCCTACTGGATCACAGAAGAAGACAAAAAGAAGTTCACAGCGGAAAGAAGACGGAAAATAATCCAGGAAGCGGAGACAGAAGGTGAAAAAGGCATCTCCGGACGTGAATCCATCAAGATATTTAACGATTTTTTCTCCAAGTACGCCAAAGAGGGAAAACTTATAACCATGGACACTCTCTGCAATTTCTTTAACAACGCACCCAGTGAAATCGCAGACCTCATACCTGAACACTTCCTGGACTCACTGGTAAACCTGTACAACCACAGTGTGCTTCAGGAAGTCAAGGAAGCCATGTACTATTACAACCAAGAAAGGATTTCCAGGGACATTCAGAACTACCTCTTCGCAGTCAATTTCGAGCCCGGAAGCACTCAGACCTGTACCTTTACCAAGGAACAACTGGAGATCACTACGGAATTCTTCGAAAACATCGAAAACAAACTGCTCCATCCCCAAGAGGACAAAAACACCAAAAGGAGATTCCGGGAAGATACCCAGAAAAAATATTCTTCTGTTACCCTGCCCCAGGAAATCATGCAGGAAAAGAAAGATATTCGAGACACCCAGATATATCAGGACCTATTCCAACGCTACGTGTATAACTTGAAGGAAAAGGTCCTGGAACCCTTTTTGGACAACGAGAACTTCAGACGGGCAATCAAGAGCTTTCACGAAGAGGAATTCAAAAGCTACGACAAGAGAATCCAAGAGGATGTCAGATTCCTTATCAAAAACTTGTGCAATAAATTCGGCTACTCCGAGGAAGGGGCCAAAGAGATTTGCATATACGTTATTGACAACGACCTTACCCAAAAATTCGATCTGGAAAGGATCTTGGCATAACTATTTCCGGGATACGAAAATAATAAGTTTTCAATGCGGGAAAGGGCAATCTCCGGGGCACACATACTGGTCCACTTTTTGTGTTCAGGGTAAGGGGCGTGGAACCTCTCCCTGTTTTAGATAGCCCAATACGACCTTATTGCTTCCCGCAAGGTCTGAACAGCCAAATGCGCACAGTGCTGGTGTTCCTCAGGCAATCCTCCCAGGACTTCCAGGACATCCTCTCCTTCCAAGGCAGCCGCCTGTTCCAGGCTTTTATGCATTGCCAGTTCACAGGCGGTATTGCCGCAAACTATACTTGCACCGCATCCGCTGGTAAAAAAGCTCGCATCTACAATATTATCCCTTTCCAGCTTTAAAAATATCTGCATTGTGTCACCGCAACTTCCGGTCAAACTGGCCGAAGTATCCGGATATTCCATTTCTTGCATAAATTGGGGATTATTCCATCTTTCAAAAAAAGCCTGGCCGAACTCCTCTTCTGTCTGCTGCAAGATCTCATTCTGGATATTAGCGACCAAATCGTCAAAACTCTTATCCTGCATTTTGCTTTTTTCCTCCTATCACCTCTAATTTCAAGTCTGCAGTTTCCAACGTCCAGAATCTAAATCTGTAGTGCGTTGAAATCTGCAAGCAGGGAGAGCCTGTCCACAAGGGATTTAAGGATATTGAGCCTGTTTTGGCGCAGGTCCGGATCATCGGTCATTACCATAACGTTGTCAAAAAATGCGTCCACTACCGGCCTTAATTCCCTGAGCAGGGCAAACAACTGGTCGAACTGTTCATTCTCCCACAACTCTTCCCATTTGGGGACCAGTTTTTGAATATGATCCGCCAACTCGTATTCAGCTCCTTCGGTCAACTTCTCAAATTCCACTTGCTTGTCCAAGGGCCTGGGTGCGCTCTCTCCCTGTTTTCTTATTATATTGTCCGCCCTCTTGAAGGTTAACACAGCGTGCTCAAAATCTTCCTGCAGACTAAAACTATACAGTGCCTGCAGCTTGCGGTACATGGTCCAGATATCGTCCATCCCCGCACCCAGGGCAGCATCCACCAGGCGGGTGGAATAACCCTGCTGGGTAAGATAGGCTTTCAGGCGCTGTCCGAAAAAATCCTCCAAGGCACTCCAGGCGTCATTGAGGGAAAGTTTCCACTCCACTTCTCCATAGTATTCATGGGACTTGGCGAATAATTCCCGCAGTGAAAAACGCAGACCGTGCTCCAGGACAGTACGGATAATCCCCAGTGCCTGGCGTCTCAGGGCATAGGGGTCCTGTGCCCCTGTGGGTATCATGTTCAATCCAAAGCAACCGTACAGATTGTCCACCTTGTCCACGACTGAGAGGATAGCTCCATCCAGGGTCTCGGGCACGGAAGAATCCTGGCCCAAAGGCAGGTAGTGCTCGTATATTGCCTTTCCGACTTTCTCGGCCTCCCCCTTCTGCCTGGCATAAATTCCGCCCATGATACCCTGCAGGTCGGAAAATTCACCTACCATCTCGGAGACAAGATCGACTTTGGCAAAAAATGCGGCCCGTTCAACATCCTGTTTCTCCTCCGGGGCAATCTGCTCCACCAGGTAGCGACTCAACCACTGCAGTCTGACCGCCTTATCCCCCATGGTGCCCAAGGGTCCCATAAAAACCACTTTATTCAGTTCCTCGCTCCATTTCTGCAGGGAATTGTTGCTGTCAGTCTCCCAAAAGAACCAGGCGTCTTCCAATCTGGCCTTCAGGACCCTTTCCCATCCCTTTCTAACCAGATCCAAGTCCGCTGGTTCCAGATTCAGGCAACAAAGGAAGTATGGCAAGAGATTTCCCTGTTCGTCCTCTATGCCGAAACTCTTTTGATGGCTCTCCATACTGGTAATAAGCACTTCCTTGGGGAGTTCCATGTACTTGGCATCGATTTCTCCCATGACCGGCTTGGGATATTCTGCCAGATCAGCTACTTCACCCAATAATCCGGTGTCCCAAACCACCTTTCCCTGAATGCCCTCCGCCAGTTTGTCACCGTTTTCCTTGATAATTTGTTTTCTCTTCTCCGAGTTCAGAACTATACCGCCCCGATTCTCGATCAGATCCAAATACTGATCCGCCTCTTCTATCTTCCAGGGTCCGGCCCCCATAACCCGGTGTCCCCAACTGTACCTGTCAGACTGCAGAGAGGCTATCTGAAAAGGGACTACTTCCTGATCAAAAAGGCACAGTATCCAACGTATGGGACGGCCAAAATTAAAACCGGATTTTTCCCAGCGCATTTTCTTGGGGAAACTCAAATTGGAGATCGCATCCACACAGATGTCCGGCATCAGGTCCCAGGTCCTGTTACCACCCACTGTCTTGGTTGCAGCCAGATAATTTCCCTTATCGGTTTGTTTGGTGAACAAGTCCTCTTGGCTTACTCCCTGTTTCTGCAAAAAGCCGCTCCCTGCTTTGGTCAATTGCCAGTCCCCGTCATAGGCTATATTAACAGGGGGGCCCATGACTATTTCCTGTTTTTCTTCCTGGAGAGAACTGATATTGGATATACACACCACCAGGCGTCTGGGAGTGGAAAAGGCGCTTAATTCGGAATAGTCGATATTTTCGGCACTCAGATAATCCTGGAAAAGTTTCCGGAAATTCTTCTCCAGATTTGGCAAAAACCTTGCAGGCATTTCCTCGGTTCCGATTTCAATCACAAACTCTGACATGACAAATCCTTTTTTGATATTTTGTTCCGAACTAAGAAGTTCGAAGTTCTAGGTAGTTCCCATCCGGAAATTCCTAATTTCCGGATATGGAAGTAGTAAGTTTTCAATTCGGAAACTACAATTTGGCAGTTTCCGGATGAAACTAGCCTGCTTCCCGCAGCATGGGGTATCCCATTTCCTCTCTCTGCTTTGCATACATTGAGGCCACTTTAGAGGCCAAATTCCTCACCCTGGCTATATAACTGGTTCTCTCGGTGATGGAAATCGCTCCCCTGGCCTCGAGCAGATTGAAAAGATGTGAGCACTTCAGGCAATAATCGTAGGCAGGCCAGGGCAGGTCCTCTTCACACAGTTTCAGGCATTCCTGTTCACAGGAATCAAAGAAATTGAAAAGCATGGGTATACTGCTTTTCTCAAAATTGTACTTGGAATGTTCATATTCGGTCTGTAGATGTATATGGCCGTACAGGCAGTATTCGTTCCATTGCAAATCAAACACCGACTCTACTCCCTGCAGATACATGCAGATCCGCTCCAGTCCGTAGGTAAGCTCCAGGCTTATGGGCTCCATGTCAATACCGCCCAATTGCTGGAAATAGGTAAACTGGGTTATCTCCATGCCATCCAGCCAGACTTCCCATCCAAGTCCCCAAGCCCCCAGGGTGGGGGACTCCCAATCGTCCTCCACAAAACGGATATCGTGTTCATTGGGATTTATACCCAGGGCATACAAACTCTTTAAATAGATTTCCTGGGCATCTTCCGGTGCGGGTTTCAAGATCACCTGGTACTGGTAGTGCTGCTGCAGCCTGTTGGGGTTTTCCCCGTATCTACCGTCGGCAGGCCGTCTGGAAGGCTGGACGTATCCGGTATACCATGGTTCCGGACCGATAACCCGAAGCGCGGTAGCCGGATGAAAGGTTCCTGCTCCCACTTCCACATCAAAAGGCTGATGCAAAACACAGCCGTACGAGGACCAATATCGATGCAAATTCAGTATTGCGTCTTGAAAATACATAAGTACTCCTAAACAGGCATAGCCTAATATTTTTTTGTTACTTCGCTACAAGTTGCCGGATCCAGCCCCAATCCAGGTCTTACTGAATGCTGGCAAGATTTGATTTATATCCCCAGCCCACAATCAATATGATCATACCTGCCTAAAATGTCCGGCTTCCCAGACCAAGCCCAAATGATACTGTACGAACCGGTCCATGACCTGCATTGTTTTTTTATCCAGTTTCTTGTAAACAGATTCATCTACCCAACTGCCGGGAAGTCCGCTAATTATGCTCTCCAAACCCAACAGGGAACTGGCTCCCAGTCTTATCCCTGTGGAGGAAGCAGCCGGGAAACAATCCCCACAACAAATCCTTCCCTCTCTCAAGATAAAAATGAAATTGCTGCCGCTATCTGCTTTAACCTTTTTCCCGCACAGGGAACAATTCAAAATATCCGGGTAATACCCATATTCCACGGTTATCCTGGTCCTGAACAACAGAGGGAATGCAGCAGGAACAAAGACATCGCTATCCAGGATCTGCAGAGCCTTCAAGATAAGGTAAAAGGCTGCCCTGGAATCATCCTCTCCCAAATGCGCAGCTTCAATAAACTTTAGACAGTTGACCGCCATTCCCAGTCTGTTCAGGCTCCTGGTGATGCCCGGGAATCTCTGTAACAATGTACCTTCTTGCAGATATAAATACTTACCAGTAGGATTGGAAACCACCTTGAACAATACCTGGTTCAATATATCCAAGCATCCCGGAAACCTGCGTTTACTCCTGTACCCACCGAATGCAAAGGCTGTCAATATTCCCCGGCTGGGAGTCAAAAACCGGACCCAACAATCTATCTCTCTTAGTTGGCCGATTTTCAGAATAATAACTTCTTCTGTAAATTCTTCCCTGGGCATACTGGCTAAAGAGTTAAAAGTTCAAAGCTGAAAGCTCAAAGCAAATCTGTTGAATCCAATAATTCTTGGCTTTCCTGCCGGGCACAACAAAGCATGGATGAGCTGTTAAGTTCTTGAGTTAACAAGCTGTTAAGTAAGAATCATAAAATTAGTTAAAATATCATCTTACTTAAAACTTCTAAAACCTTAAAACCTTTTTAATATCAGGGGAAATTCAGGATCTTAACCTCTCCGGGCTCCGCATCCAGGGGATACTCTTCCCCGTCGTAACGCAGTTTCACCCCTCCTGCATTTCCCAGCTTGAGTTGCAAAGAGTCGAAAAATTTGAGATCCAGGTCTTCACCGGAATAAAGGTAGACGTCCTTGATGTTGCCATCCATCTCTGCCTGTAGCCAACAGGGTTCTTGGGCGACAACAGTCAATACATGGAAATTACTTTCCTTATCAATACTCTTTTGGCTGCTATTATTGTTTTCGCCAGTCTGGTTTTTCTGCATTATCTTTTGAATAGATTCGGTTTTATTGAAATCCCTGTTTTTATCAGAAGAAGCATTGACAGAAGCAAAGTCCTTTTTGGACACCTCCTCGGATTTTATTTCATCCGTGTCTTTTTGGATTTGGTTGTCTACTTTTTCCGAGTCTTGAAAGGAGTTCAAGTAAAACCCCTTGAAAACAAACCAGCCGGCTATCATTAGCATAAGCAAAATTATGACCAGGATAAACTTGGCCCTGTGCCTGGACGGAGAAATAGACTTGTACCCGTTCTCGCTCTCCTCATCCTCCATAGACATGTTCCTGGTGAATTGCCTGCCCAAATCCTCTGCGTCCAGGCCCAAAAAATCCGCATAACTCTTGATAAACCCCTTTACATACACGGGATGAGGAAGTCCATCCAGGACACCTTGTTCAATACGTTGCAACACATAGGGACTTATTTTAGTTTCATTGTGCACATCTTCCAGAGTGTAACCTTGATTGACGCGTTCATTCTTGAGCCCTTCACCTATTTCGCTTATATCCATATCCGCTCTCCGTTCCCACGGTTAATTTGTTAAATTGTGCTTGGAGCAAAACTCCCCCACCTACATCAATGCTTTAAGACCTCGCTCCTTGTTTCCGGGCAAGTTAACATCCAATCACGGTTCTCAGTCAGGCACTATCCAGTTATATTACAGCTTCACTTTCACCACTGCCTCGGAACGCAGGTTTTCCACATATTCCTTGTATCTTTTCTGCAACTTTTGGGAATATATTTTCTCCCGAATCCGGTCCCTGACTTCTTGCAGGGGAATCTTTTTTTTCGACAACTCCGAGTTAAGCATAAACGCACCATAGCCCCTTTCCAAGGGGACAATCCCGCTCACTTCACCAGAATCCATACCTCTTATAACTTCTTTCCAATCCTCTTTCATTTCGCTCCATTCAAATGTCCCTAGACAACCACCGTTATCTGTAGCCGGACCTTGGGAAAACCGTTCCGCAGCTTGGGTAAAAGAAATTTCTCCCTTGTCGATCCTTTGAACCACCTCCTGCAATCTCTTCCTGTCCTGCATCAAGATAACACAAATTGTACACTCCTTGGGCTCTAGGTATTTATCCCGGTGTTTGTTGTAATAGTCTTCAACTTCCTGTGCAGTCACTACTACCTTTTGCCTGACCATGGATGTCAATAGTTTATTCTTTTTGATCTGTTTTTTTATCCTGGACTTGTACTCTTGCAAATTCATATTTCTCCGCCGCAGTACTTCCTTGAATCTTTCCTCGGAAACACCTCGCGAATCCAGCATTTGTTTCATCCTGTTCTCAACTTCGAACTCGGAGACTGTAATTCCCAACCTGTCTGCTTCCTGTTGCAACAAAATATCATTTATCATCGAGGTAAGGACCTGTTTTTTCATCTTGGCATCTTCTCCTGCAACTTGCAGTTGGTTTTCCGCCGATCTCCTGCTATCCATACGCTGATTCAACTCATGCAGGGTCACTATATCCCCATTTACAACCGCCACTACCTTATCCAGCATTTTTCCCTGGGCAATTGCAGCCCCAAAAGAAAGCATCATTATACAGATTAACAGCTTATACTTTAACATATTAGACCTCTACAGCGGTGTTAGATGTTGTGCGTAGTTTTTCCAAAAGTACTTTTGCCTCGAACATGACTTCGACAATACTATCCTTGTTCTCGGGTCGCAACTCCAACTTGGCCGGGGGATTGAAGTTCAGGATTTCCTGGTTTTCTTCCATCCAATTTATGAATATCTGGGGATCCACAGGCTGCACGTTTTCCGACCAATGCACCACAATCCGGCCTGAGTAAAGATCGGCCCTTTCCACCTGCAACAAGGACATTTGCCTTTTCAGCTTTATGACTGCAGCCAGATTATCAACCTGCACCGGGGGATGGCCAAAACGATCCCGTATCTCCTCCAGCAACTTGTCCAGGGTGGCATCGCTTTTACTGGATACCAACTCCTTGTAATAGTGCAAGCGCAATTCCGGATCCGCTATATAGTCACCCGGGATATTGGCTTCAAATGTAATATTGAGCTCCGGCTCGGTTTCCTGTCTGAGAGGCTGACCCTTCACCCTTCTTACTTCCTGTTCCAGCATCTCCAAAAACAAATCCAGACCTATCTTGTTTATACTCCCGGACTGGACTTCCCCCAGGATATTTCCAGCTCCCCGCAGGCGCAAGTCTTCTCTTGCAACTTGAAATCCCGCCCCCAGATAATCCATATCCAGTATTGTCTGCATTCTCTTGGCAGTATTACTGGGAAGTTTTTCCCTGGAGGGGACCACGAAATAAGCAAACGCCTGTTCACTGGATCTTCCCACCCTGCCCCGCAATTGGTAGAGCTGTCCCAAACCGAACATCTGGGCCTGATCAACAACCAGGGTATTTGCATTGGGAAAATCCAAACCAGACTCTATAATGGCTGTGGTCACCAAAACATCCAATTCCCCGTGCCAAAACAAATGCATATTCTCTTCTAATCTCTTTTCACTCATTTGTCCATGGGCCATACCAACTCTTGCCCCTGGCACGAGGGATTGCACGTATTCCTTGACCCGCTCCAGGCCCTTGACACGGTTGTATACCCAAAAGACCTGGCCGTTTCTGTCCAGTTCCTGTTGCAATATCCCCTTCAACATTTCCGGGTCCCTTTCCACCAGGGCACTCTGCACAGCTTTCCTCTCCTGGGGAGGAGTCTCGATCAGGCTAAGCTGCCTGATTCCGGAGAGTGAAAGCTGCAATGTCCGAGGTATCGGAGTTGCGGTTAGAGTCAACACATCTATATTCTGCCTGATCTGTTTCAATTTTTCCTTGTGCCTAACACCGAAGCGTTGTTCCTCATCCAGGATAAACAGGCTCAGCCTGGGCATGTACACATCATTGGACAACACCCTGTGTGTACCGATCAGAATATCGATTTCCCCGTTTTCAGCTGAAGCAATTATCTTCTTTTGCTCCTTGGCAGAGATGAACCTGCTTATCATCGCAATCCGTACCGGGAATCCCTCCATTCTCTTTTGGAAATTCTGGTAGTGTTGTTCAGCCAACACTGTTGTCGGACAGAGCAGGCAGACTTGTTTTCCGGAGATAACGGCCCGGAAGGCCGCCCGGATTGCCACTTCAGTCTTGCCAAATCCGGAATCCCCGCAAACCAGGCGGTCCATGGGCTCGGGAGAATCCATATCATTTTGCACCGCCTTTATAGCTTGCTCTTGATCGGCAGTCTCCTCAAAGTCGAAGGTTGCTTCGAATTCCTTGTACAAGTCCTCTGGAGGGGAATAGCTGTATCCCTTGGCCACACTCCTGTAGGCGTACATCTCCACGAGATCGTGCGCTATCTCCTGCAATGCCTTTCTCGCCTTTTCCTTGGCCTTGTTCCAACCGCTCCCTCCCAGTTTATCCAGGGCAGGAGCCGCACCCTCAGGCCCCTTATACTTCTGGATCAGGTTCAACTTGTCCACTGGTACATAGAGTTTGTCTCCCCCTGCGTAATCCAGCACCAAGTAATCGTTGCCGGTATTGTTGGCCTGCAAGCGGGTCAGGCCGGCGAACCTGCCCAATCCGTAATCCCTGTGCACCAGCAAATCGTCTTTCTTGATATCCTCGTAGGTCTGCAGTCCGTCAAACTGCTCATCAGAGATCCTTTTTTTCCTTTTCCCTCCCTGTCTGGGGTGCAGGACCTCTTCGGAAAGCAGCATCACATGATTCCATTCCATCTGCAGGCCGTATTCCAGGGAGGCAATGTCAGTATATATCCCCTTTTTTTGCGGGTTATATCCGTCCACTATACTTACATCCGCATCTTCGACCAATTGACGGAATTTTTTCCTGCTATTATCACTCTTGAAACCGAGTACAACTTGATTCTTGGTCCTCCTCCAATCGGAAAGTGCAGACAAAAGCGCTTTTAATGGCCTATTCTTCTGTTCGGGTTGCCAAAACAGTTCCCCGAAATTGTCAAACTTTTTCTCCGGCAATTCTATGCCTTGCTTGCGGCTGCCCACCGGCAAGTCCTCGAACAGTATCTGTGCCTGGTTGATCCATACTTCCCTGGCACTACCCACGCTTTGGGTAATGGCTTCCTCGGGCCAGGCGTATCCGGAATCCTGTTTTTCCCGTACCAGGAAATTCTTCCAGTTCATGGCACCTTCTTCCAGGTTGGAACGGATCTTGTCAGCCTCTTTTACGATAAACACCGGATCCGTGGGGAGCCATCCGGAAATGGAAACCTTTCGGGAATAGAACAGTCCCGGCAATATGCCGTGATCCCCCTCCTGGACCTTTTGCTCCAGAGAGGACTTGTCCTTTTTACTCAACAACCCGGTCTTCCACAAATAATTCCAATACTCCCTTGCTTGTTTAAGCAGCCTTTCCTCGAATATAACCGGACTAATCGGCAGTACCACTGCTTCCTGGAGTTCGCTTTTGGAACGTTGAGTCACCGGTTCGAATAAGCGCAAGCTCTCCAGGTGATCCCCAAAGAATTCCAGGCGCAAGGGATAGTCATATCCAGGGGAATAGATGTCCAATATGTCCCCCCTCCTGGAAAACTCTCCCGGCCTGGTGACCAAGGAGACATGGGTATAACCCCAAATTATCAGCTTGTCCTGGATCTCTTCCCAGGAGAACTCCTCGTTTCGCATTAAAAAAAGGAATTGATTTTCAACCTGTTTCGGAGAAGGCCACAGAGGGAGCAAATTGTCCAGTGTAAGGGCTACTGCCTTGGGTTGGGGACCATGGAGAAGTTTAAACAAAGCGGTCCACTTTTGCGCCCAATCATTTTTCCCGGAGCCTTGACATCTGTAACCGGGCAAAAACATCCAGTTCTGATTCCAGAAATCCTGTCCCTGCAAGGAACTGGTATCCAACAGCCTGACTATTTCCTTGAACTCAAAAAGGGAGTTTTCATCAGGTAGTATTACCACCACATCCCTGCCCTTGTTCAAAAGCTCCTGAGCGATATAGGCCTGAGAGCCCAAGCCGCTTTTATAAACAGTCAAGGACTTCCCGGGGTCTTTCCGGTAAAAATTCTGGATTTCAGGTGGTACAAACAATATAAAACCTCTATATTCTAGACTGTTGAGGATTCCGGATTCAAGAATAAAACCGCTTGTTTTGCGAGTGCAAATCTATCTCCATAAATGTTCTTGCAGTGAAGATAACTGGATTGCCAAAACCCACTTCGTGAATAGATAAACATTTTTTATTCCTTTGACCATAGGAAATGTGCAAATCCCAAAAATAAAATATATTTCACCTGCTTTTATCTTAACTCTCATGCCCTACCGGGCAGAACGAAGCATTAAAGAGTTGTTAAGCTGCTGAGCTATTGAGCTGTTAAGCAGGAATTTACGGCTCATAATCTCTTTTTTCTTGCTCAACAGCTTATCAACTTATGAGCTTAATAACTACTTTCATGTTAACTCCCATGCCCTAACGTGCACAACGAAGCATGGGCAATCTCGTCAACGAATCTTTTCGTTGCGAGAAAAGGTTCTCAACTTGTAGAATAAAC
>Ga0207414_1000158_pt1 | contig 33922 bp, 27 predicted proteins | sample PonA231FremontCA_2_FD_187269 | JGI IMG/M metagenome (GOLD analysis project Ga0207414, IMG submission 187269) | Marine sediment microbial community from Fremont, CA, USA - Pond A23 Sediment 1 (SPAdes) | ecosystem: Environmental > Aquatic > Marine > Unclassified | place: USA: Fremont, California...
CCCAGATGTTGAGGACGACCACCTCGCCCCGGTGCTCGGAGAGCCGAAAGACCTCGCCGTTCATCTGCTCCAGGGCAAAGTCCGGGGCCATCGGACCGGTCTCCTCCACCGTCACTTCCGGCTGCATGTCCTGCCACAGGAGCGCCCCCACGAGCAGCACAGCGCCCCAGAGCCAGTACCGGCGGAGAAAACGCCCGGCGCGGGTGAGGCCCTCTAGAACCACGGCGCGCACGGGGTGCGTCTCCAGCGGCTGATCTTCAGAGGGGGGAACGGACGAATCGGTCGGGGGCGTCATGTCTTGCTGGACCGTTGGGGGGACAGTTCGCGGGAATGGGGAGGGCCGGATCACGGAGACTTCTGGCGGCCTTGGAGGCGTTCACTCAGGCTGTAGGGCCCTGCGCCGTGCGTAGCGAAGAAGAGCAGCCCGCCCATGATGGCCACGTTTTTGAAGAACGGCCCCAGGGTGGAGCGCCCAATTTGAATCGTGATCGTGATGGGGATCACCACCAGAATGAGGAGCACGGCCGCCCAGCGCGTCCGGTAGCCGAGCAGGAGCCCGACGCCCCCAATCAGCAGGGCCGCCCCCGCCAGAAGCACGAGGGGACGTGCCGGGGCGACCGCCGTTGCCAGAAATCCGTACTTGGCGCCTAGGAGTCGCTCTACGATGTGCCCTGTGTTAAGGAGGTGGCCAGTGCCGGCCACCAGGAAGATGAGGCTCAACATCCCCCGGAAGAGAACGGTGGCGCCCGGTTGGGGCCAGGCACGCCTTTGCGCGGACGAGTTGCGTGCGGAAGAGCCGGTCGTAGTGGTCATGGAAAGAGAGAAGGCATGAGTGTGTGGAGAATGATAGTCAGGGGGAAGCCCTCAGAGGTCCACCGACAGGTACCCGGCGGCCTCGCGCTTCAGGGCGTGGGCAAGGCCATTTGGCACCACCTCCACCGCCGAGGTTAGGCGATCGGCATCAATGCCTCGATTTTCCAGGGACATGCCGCAGGCCAGTACGGACGCCCGGCCGGGAGCCTTCTCCTCGATCCGGCTCGCGAGGGAGGTTCCACGGCGCAGATCGCCTGCGGCCTTCCCGCACACCACAATCTCGACCGGTGTGGTGGACAGCGACTCGGAGGCCTCCAGGTCCCGAACGGTTTGGAAGGCGGCGCGGACATGCTGCGGGCGGCGCACCAGCATGACAATGCCGGGCGGGTCGTCCTCCCCGGTCACCGCGTCGGGGGCGGGGGACGCCTCTGCCTCATGACCGGCCGCGGGAGACCCAGTCGCGAGAGAAAGTCCCGTAAACAGAACAAGCGAAAAGAGGGCAGGGAGGGAGAAAGAGCGCATGAGACTGCGGGGGAACATACAACTGTAGTTGGGGAGGTCGAGAAAAGTCGAGAGATCGGTCCTAGGAACTCGGTTCCACGCGCTTTAGAAGAGGCTTCAGTTGACGTCGCAGCTCCGCTTCCGGCAAGAATCCAGGGCGGGCGTACTGAACGGTGCCCTCCGGGCCGACGACAAAGGAGGTGGGAAGGGCGCGGACGCCGCCGTACGTGCGCGTGAGACGATCGCTGCCCACCACGAGCGGATAGTTGATGCCCATCTCCTCCGCGTAGGGTCGCACGGCCTCAAAGCCCGTATCGTCAAGGGAGACGCCGACGAAGGTCACGCCCTCTGCCCCGAACTCCTTTTGCAGCTGGATGAAGCCGGGGATCTCCTTGCGACACGGGGGACACCACGTGGCCCAGAAGTTCACGACCACGATTTCGCCGCGATGGTCGGAGAGCCGAAAGGTCTCGCCGTTCATCCGCTCCAGCGAAAAATCCGGAGCTGTGCTCCCCTGCAGCGGGTGCTGCGCAGGCGTGGGTTGGGGCGATGGGCGCTCTGCAGGCTGCGAGTCCCCATTGGCCGTCGGGGACTGCGGGGTGGGCTCCGTGATCGTCACGTAAAAGAGCCCGGCGCCGAGGATTGTAAAGGTGAGCGCACCGATGCCGTACAGACGGGTCTTCCACTTGGGGGGAATCATACGCTTCTCCGCTTGGTGAAGGAGGATGCGTGGAGGACGGCCACAGACGGGCCGAAGCACACGACGGGCGCCGGCCCCACAGATCAGCCAACGATCGGTTGCTGACAGTGAGGGCCCGCGGGCTCGCGGCAGACCAGCGGCCCCGCCCTACAGAAGGGGTGGATGCAATGACGTTTGCAGGTTCGGAGCGCTAAAAGCCGGCCGGACGAGCCAGCGGAGAAGAGATTACAACCGCAGCACGACGCTGCGCAGGGTGCCCATGGACTCCTGGGCGGGAGGCGAATCAGAGAAGTGGCCTTGGGGCGGATGGGCGGACGCAGAGCTCGACCAGAGCGCGTGGGGAAGCGTCCAGGCCACGGACGCGTCCCGCTGAACGGAGGTCCCCTGCGGCTGGATCACGTCGTCCAGCGGACGGACCGGGCGAACCGTTGCACTGGTGACGCTCCAGGACCGGGTCGAAACAGGCCCGCATCGTGGCCCCAGGGGCGCTGTCCCTCGGGCTGAAGGGGCGGTCTTGGCGACTTCGGACGTTCTCGAAGTAGAAGCGTCAGAGGAGGTATCCGTGAGGGACTGATGGGGCACCGCAGGCACGGCGCTGGAGTACTGCGGGGACGCATTGCCGTAGCACTGCGTAGCGTTTCCCATGAGGGATCCCCCAAGTGCGATGAGCACCGCCAAGGGGGCCACGAGAAGTCGGCCCAGCGATATGCCACTATTTGAGAGCGAGCGGATACTCATCCTGGACGGAAAGATCTACTGCCAATTCGCGAGAGCGTACATTTCTCTCCGCGGCAGGTTTTCGGGATACGTTTTCTTCAAATCCGGCTTTTCCCCTCTTACGGGGACGTTCAATTGAGCAGTAGCGGGCTCGGGATGCCCTCGCTTGATTGATCGCCCCTCAACCGCCCCCCTCCAATACGGTTTCGCAGGCGGCCTCTTCGCGTGGTTCAGGGCGGCCGAAAGTCTTTTTCAGCCCGCCGTGGCCTCCGAGGCGAGGACTGGTATGATGTTCTGCAAGAACAAGGGAGGCAGGTGAGGTCCCGTAGGTCAGGCCGCCAAGTCTTCGACCGCTTGGTCGATGCCGAATAGGTGCAATAGATCTACCCAGGCGAACAAACCCATTTTTTGACCTGCCGTGCGTCGAATTCATCACGTCGCGTCCCAAATTTGCAAGGCCGTTCGGGAATCAGAAATGAGGGGGAGGGGCTAGGGCTGTTCCGGCGATACCCGGCCAGCTGCAGACAACGCGACGCCGGAGGGCTGGCAGACCAACCCGTCGGGTTGAGTTCGTGACGATGGAGCTAGTCGCGGAGAAACGGGCCCCGGCCACTCCCGGATTCCGAGCAGGACGTACGTCCGGGGGAACTGGCAGGGCCCCCGAGGCCAGCGGTAGAGACTAGTTTCGAGACGATTCGCCACGTATAGTGGTGAACACTCGGAGAGGATCGGAATTTTTATCTGATCTCCGACTTCTGTTCTCTACAGTTTCCCGTCTCAATGCCGTCCTCGACCTCCTGGTGGCAAGACTGGTTCTCGCTGCACATCGTTGACAAATGGATCGCGCCCCTACGGGCCGATCGGCCCGTACTGCTGTCGTTCCTTGTTTTCTTGATCCTGGCCGGTGTCCTCGTACCCCTGTCGCTGGAAGCCTGGCTCTCCAGTCCCGAGTTTGAGGTAAACCTCCTTGCGGAGGCCCATGGAGTCCTTATGGATCTGCTCCTTTTCGGGTGTTTGCTGCTCTGGTTCGACCAGAAGGCCGAAGGGAAGCGCCGTGTCGAGCAGTACACTAATTCCATTAATGACCTTTTGGGTTGGGACGCCAAAATGGCCACATACCGGATTGTGGGTAACATCCGCCGACTGAACCGTGAGGGAGTGGCCCCGGAAACGCTAAAACGCGCCTATCTCCGCGGAGCTGACCTGAAGGGCGCCAATCTTTCGGAGGCGTCCCTCCATGAGGCCGACCTGACAGGGACCAATCTTCAGAATGCTGATCTATCGGATGCCTATCTCGGCACCGCGGATTTTTCTGGAGCCAATCTACAGAAGGCCAACCTGTCTGGTGCACACTTCGGTGTATTTCCGGGGATGGTGTCCGCTGAGGGAGAAGCGGAAACCATTCTTGTCGGGGCAAACCTCCGAGCGGCGGACCTTCGAGACATCCGGAACGCCACGGCCGACACGTTTGCCGAGGCCGAAACCCTGTTCAAGGCGCGGCTCGATCCGGACCTAGAAGCCAAAATCGAGACCGAATACCCGGAATTGCTAGAGCCTCACGCGGAGGCGCGAACGGGTTGAGCAGAATCCGGAACGGGAGGCAGATCTTGGGGGAGGGAGCGTCCGAGCGAGGATCCGTGCCGCGGTGCCTATTCGTCCCGCAGAACCGCCGATGGATCCACACGAGCGGTGCGAACGGCTTGCGCACCCACAGCCACGAGGGCAATGAGAAGAGCCCCGCCGCTCGCCAGGACGAACGGCCTGACACCGAGGTCGATGTGGTACGCGAACGTGCTGAGCCACTGGGTGAGGGCGACATACGCCACCGGAAGGGCAATTAGGATGGCGACGCCGACAAGTGCTACAAAATCTTTGGAGAGGCGGCCTATGAGTTGTCCCATCGACGCTCCGAACGCCTTGCGGATGCTCACCTCTTTCCGTCGCTGCTGCGTTGCAAACGCCGCGAGGCCGAAGAGCCCAAGGCCAGCGATCACGAGCGCGAGGGCGGCAAACACGCCGAACAGGGTGCTGGTTCGCTGCTCCGACCGGTAGGCGGAGGCAAAAGCCTGATCAGCGAACTCATACGCAAACGGGGCGTCGGGGTACACCTTTTCCCAGGCTGATCGGGCCCGCGACAGGGTGGGCTCGGTCTGCGAGGCGTCGAGGCGCATGTAGTACGTGTCCTGAAGTAGGGAAGACAAGACGAAGATCGTCGGCTTGATCGACTCGTACATCGTCCCGAGATGAGCATCCTCGACGACTCCGATCACCGTCGGGGTCTCAATGAGCCACGGCACACTACCCTCCAGCGAACGGCCCGTAGCCGCCGAGGGTGTTCGCTGATCCGCGGGGAGATCCTGAACGAGGAGATCGAGCGCCGTCTCGTTTAAGACCACCGCGGACGAGTCGGCCGCCCGTCCCCGCTGGAAGGTGCGTCCGGCGACGGTCTCTACTCCGAGTGCCTCGAAGAAGTCGTAGTCGACCGTCACGAACCGCAACTCTGGGCGATTTTCGTCCGCGACGCCCTGATCGGCAAGTGCGAATTGTGCGTGCCGGAGCAGACGGGCCGGGAGCGACGCCGACCCGCGCGAGACCGCCTGGATCCCTGGCTGCTGCGCTGCCTCCCGCTGGAAGGGGCGTCTCGCGTTCGGGGCCGAGGGGGGCATCGGGACGGTGACGACCTGCTGCTCGTCGAAGCCGAGGTCTGTGGTCTGCAGGTAGTTGAGCTGCCAATAGGCGACAGTGGTACTGGCGCCGAGTGCCACCGCGACGGCAAACTGGAAGACCACGAGGCCCCGCCGCAGCCGCGACGTGCGACGACTGCTCCCTTTGAGGCCGCCCTGGGACCGGCCGCCGAGCACCTCGCCCGGATCGAAGCGGCTCAGTACCAGCGCCGGGTAGGACGCCGCCCCAAAGGCAGTAACGACCGTGACGCCCGCGAGGATCGCTAGGGGGATGGGCTCAGTGAGTACCTCAAGGCGGAATGCGATGCCCGTGAGGGATTGAAAGAGGGGGCCGGCGGCCGCCGAGAAGCCGAGGGCCAGCCCAAGTGCGCCGACGGAGAGGAGGAAGGTCTCCGTCAGGAACTGCCAAATGATCTGTCCTCGACCCGCCCCGATGGCCTTTCGCACGCCGACCTCGGTGGTTCGCTCCGCCGATCGCGCAAGCGCAAGATTGACGAAGTTCACGCATGCCAGCACGAGAATAATGAGCGCTACCCCGATGAACAGGTAGACGTACGCCGCCGAACCGTTCGGCTCCAGCTCAAAATCGAGGCTTGAATGGAGGTGGATCGCGGTAATCGGCTGGAGCCGGAGCGAAACCTCTTGTGGGTTCCACCGGTCGTCGGCTCGTTCAAGTGCCTGCGTCGTGAATCGATTGGCAAGCGCCGCGGGTTGAGTCCCCTCCGGCACTTTGAGGTACGCCCGAAACGCACCGCCCGACCAGTTCCCCCGCATCTGCTCGCTGAAGTTGAACGCGGCGTTGAGCGTGGCCCACGAGACGATGATGCGCGGATGGAAGTGGGAGGCGTCCGGGATGGGCTCCAAAATCCCCGTCACCGTGACCGACACCGAGTTGTCTCCCCACAATCCAGCCATCCTCAGCGATTTCCCGATGGGGTTAGCGTCCCCGAAGTACTTCTCGGCCATTTGGGGCGTGAGGACGGCGGTGTACGGACGCTCGAACGCAGCCCGGGCCATGCCCCGCTGTGCCGGAAACGTGAATACATCGAAGAACGAGGGCTGAGCGATAAACACCTGATCCTCATTGAAGCGGCGCGTCTTGCGCCCCACCACTGCGTCGGTCGCAAAGAACGGGGCCACCGTCAGTGACGGGTGCTCGCGACGGATCTCGCGAATGACTGGCCACTGCGTCGTTGCCATCTGGGTCTCGCCATAGTCCCCGACAATTCTGTGTATGCGGTCCGCGTCGTCGTGGAAGCGGTCGTAGCTCCACTCGTGCCGCACGTACAGCCCGATGAGCAGGCACGCGGCAATTCCGATGGCCAGGCCCACGACGTTGATGATCGTATAGCCGAGGCGGCGGCGCAGCGCGCGAAGAGCGGTACGGAAGTAGTTGCGGAGCATTGTTGCGTATGTGCAATTGGGCGTGTGGGCGCTCGGCGATGGGCGGATCACCATGACCGGCGCCGAGAGGCCTCTACACAGTCATTCCTCCCGAAGTATAGTTGCTGGATCGATACGGGCGGCGCGAAGCGTCTGGGTGCCGACCGCGAGGAGGGCAAGGAGGAGCAAGCCTCCGACGGCCCCAATCAGCACCTCCGATCCCACTGACACCGACCCCGGCAGGTACTGCAGCCACCACTTATTCAACAACCACGCGGCCGGGAGCGTCACGAGGACCGCGAGTCCGACCAGCTGGAGGAAATTCTTGGACAGCAGTACGATGAGGCTCGTCACCGTGGCTCCCATCGCCTTCCGGATTCCGATCTCTTTGGTCCGGGTCTCTACGTGGTGGGCAGCGATGCTCAGCAGGCCGAGGAGGGTGATGAGGATGGCGAGGGCCGCAATGGCCCCCACCATCCATGCGAGATCCTGCAGCGGGCCGTACCGCTCCCGGAGCACGTCGCTGTAGAAGCGGGCCTCAAACGGACGATCGGTCTGCAGTTCGGAGGACCACATCGTTTCGAGGCGCTCCCGCGTGGCGGACAGGTCGTCGGTGGCCGCGTGGACCATGGCGTGGCGGTAAGCCGGGCGCTGGTGCTGGAGCATTAATGGGGGAATGCGGGCGCCGCTACTCCCAGAATAGAGCTGGTAGCTGCCCTGAAAACGAAAGTTTTCGAGCACGCCCACGATGCGGCTCGGATCGGCCCGTTCCTCCCCGTCGATGTCTCCGAGATACACCGGTGTGCCGAGCGCCTGCTCCGGCGTCTCGAACCCGAGGTCCCGGACCGCCGACTCATTTACGAGGATGCCACGGGTCTCCATGAAGGGCACATTCCAGTTCGTCTGTGTGGCGACCAGCCGAACGCCCATGGTCTGGACGAAAGACGTATCGGTATGGAATCGGAGCGTCGACACGGGCGTGTCGCCGGCTCCTGTACGGAGCGCGGTTCGGTACCAGTTGCTTCCAAACGGCAGGTTGCCGATAACCGCCACGTCCTCCACCGTGGGGAGACGAAGGGCGGCGCGGCGGAACTGGGCATATTCGATGTCCTGCAACTCGACCGTCACGACATCCTCGGTACGGAGGGCCCGTTCGTCCTCGGCCATCGCCGCACTCTGCCGGTACAGCGTCGTCGCGGTTACCACCAGGAGCAGCGCAAAGGCGAGCTGTCCCCCAATCAGCAGGGTGCGCACCGAGAGGCGTCCAAACGGACTCGACCCCTCCGGCCCCGGGTTGAGCACGCCCGCCGGATGAGACGAGGAGAGCACAACCGCTGGGTAACTCCCCGCCGCCAGTCCAAACAAGACAGTGATGCCGACAAACACGATCAGGAGACCGGGCGCGTCGAGCAGCGACACGGTGAGGGGCGGCCGTTCCAGCAGCTGGAGAAAGTACAGCTCATTGAAGAGCGGAACGATGATGTACAACAGGCCGCACGCGAGGAGACCGGCAATCAGACAGGTCAGCACGGACTCGCCGAGAAACTGTATTCCCAACTGGGTCCGGTTGGCCCCCAGGGTTTTGCGGACCCCAATTTCTTGAGTGCGGCGCAGCGACTGAGCCGTCGTGAGGTTGACGTAATTGAATCCCGCCGCGAGGAGGGCGATGAGGGCGATGGCGAGGAAGAAGTAGTAGATGTAGACCGGCATCTGTGTCCGCATGGACACCTGGCTCCACTGCATGCCCCCAAACCGCACATCGGAGAGCGACTCCATCCGCAGCCGGTACCGATCGGCGTCCGGCGCCGGGGCGTTGCGTTGCAGGACCTTATTTGCGAACTGCGCGACGGCCGCAGGCGCCGTGCCGGCCGCGAGTCGGAGATAGGTCCACCGGCTCAGACGGTCCCAGTCGTCGGGACCTACATCGTCCGCCTCAAGAGTGGCGTAGGAGAGAAAAAGGTCCTTGTCGAGGTGGGTGGGGCCCGTGAAGGGAGCCAGGACGCCCGTTACGGTGATGGTCTCGTCCCCCTCCAGCGAGACGGTTTTGCCCAGGGCATCGCCGTCGGGTCCGAAGAGGCGACGCGCTGCGTCGGCCGTCAGTACGGCGGTGCGGGGCTTCTGGAAGACTGTCTCCCGGTTTCCCGATCGGAGTCGGAATCCCTGGAAGACGTCGAAGAACGACGTATCGGCGTAGAGAGCCTCCATCGAAATGCTCGTCTCACTCCGCACCACAAAGGTTTCTTCGGTGGCAAACTGCGTCGTCGCCGCCACGCCGGTCGCCTGCTCGCGGAGCGCCGCGGCTACGGGGCGCGGGGACCGGGCGCTGCGGGTTCCACTCTCCGTATTTGTGGTCGCGAGGCGGTGGATGCGGTCGGCATTCGGGTGGAACCGGTCGAGGCTCCACTGCTGGTGAAGAAAGAGCACCACCAGGAAGCACACGGCCAGGCTCACCGCCAGGCCCAGCAGGTTGATCGCCGTCGTGGCGCGGTGGCGCCAGAGGTTGCGGACGGCGATTTTCAGGTAGTTGCGAAGCATGGAGACAGGGGTTGAGGTGTAGTCGTGTTGGAAATTCGACCAGTCGCATCCCGAGCACCAGAGCGCTTGAACACGTCGAGCAGCTACTCCTGCCGCAGCGCGTCGGCGGGGCTGATGCGGGCGGTACTCCACGCCTGGTAGCTCGCCGCGGCGAGGGAGACGACGAGCGCCCCGGCCCCGGCGCCGACGAAGACGAGCGGCGGGACGTCAATGCGGTAGGCGAACGACGCCAGCCACTGCTGAGCGATCCAGTAGGCGAGCGGGGAAGCCACGACGAACGCCAGTCCCACGAGAATCAAGAATTCACGGTTGAGGCGGAGGACGATATCGGATATCGACGCCCCAAGTGCCTTGCGCACGCCAATCTCGGTGGTCCGGCGCTGAACCACGTAGGCGGAGAGGCCCACGAGCCCGAGGGCGGCGAGGAGGAGGGCGATGACGGTGAGACCCATCCCCATCTGTCCGATCCGCTGCTCTTCCTCGTAGAGACGGGCCAACTGATCGTCCACGAACTGTGGGGGGAAGGGCGTGTCGGGCCGCACGTCCGCCCACGCCGCCCGCACGCGGTTCAGTCCCTCCTCAAGGTTCTGCGGGTCAAGGCTGATGAGCGCGGCGCGGACGTTGAGCGTGCTCATGTCCTCTACCTGCGGATGGACGCGGAGGAAGGTAGGCTGAACGCGCTGGTAGAGGGGGCGGAAGTGAAAGTCGTCCACCACCCCGTCGATCGTGCGGCGGAGGGGGGCGGCACCTTCCGGCTCCAATACGACCGACCTCCCGACCGCGGTTTCGTAGTCGAGTGCCTCGACCGCGGCGCGGTTTACGAGCATTCGCGCCGTGCCCTCGCCCGGGGCCGCCTGCATCTTCTCCACGACCGGATGCGTGATGCCCAATGCCTCGAACCAGCCGGGCGTTACGTTGAGCACGTCGCCGTTGCTGTAGACCCGCTCGCTGTTCTCCGCCCGATACGTCACCTCAAATCGTCCCGGGCCAGGTCCGATGCCCGCACCTACCGCCTGCACCGCTGGGTCGTCGCGGAGCCGGGTCTTGAGGCGGCGGTACGTGTCGGCGCTGTCCACGGCTGCCAACTCCACGAGCCCCTGCGTGCGGAAGCCGAGGTCCTTGGTCTGCAGGTAGTGGAGCTGGCTATTGACGAGCCACGTGATGCTGCCCAGGCTGATGAGGAGCACGAACTGGACGCCGATGAGCGCGTGCCGCGGTGACCATCGGCGGCCTCCGTCTTGGTCGAACGAGCCCTCGAAGAGCGATACGGTTCCCTTCCGCGAGAGAATGAGGGCCGGGTAGCTTCCTGCCACCCCGCCCACGAGGAGGGCCAGCCCCACCATGCCCGCAAGCAGGCGGGGGGAACGCAAAAGATCGAACTGCACGTGCGTGTCCATCACGCGATTGAAGACGGGCACGAGCCCCTCGAGCGCTACCACCACGACGGGGAGGCACACAAGCGTCAGCACCATCGCTTCCGTCAGGAACTGAAGGCTCAGTTGGCCGCGGGTTGACCCCATTGCCTTCCGCACGCCGATTTCGTGCCGTCGCTCCGTGGAGAGGGCGACGGCGAGGTTCGTGTAGTTGATGCCCACGATAAGCAGAATGAGGACTCCGATGGCGCCGAACGCCCAGAGGTACCGCGGGTCGCGGTGCGGCTTCGGGTCGTAGAGCATGCGCGGTCCCAGGTGGATGTCGGTCAGTGCCTGCGTGCGCACTCCGCCCAGCACTGCCCGAAGGCCCGGATCTTCCACCCGCGCCGGGCGCACCTCGTTCATCAACGACTCGATCCGCGGCGCGAGGCCGTCGACCTGTGTCTCAGGCTGCGTGCGGAAGTACGTGAAGGCGCCCCAGTTCTGGATGCGGTTCACGTGCAGGGCCACCTCGAATTCGAAGTGCGAGTAGGGCGGCACGTCCTCGATGACGCCCGTCACTTCTACCTCCCGCTCCCGCCCCGGGCGCTCAATCGTCAGCACCTCTCCCACCACGTCCGTCGCGCCAAAGTACTGCTCCGCCGCCGATTTGGTGAGGACGGCCGTGCCCGGCTGTCGGAGGGCCTCGGCCCGGCGCCCGCGCAGGAAGTCGAACGTGAACACTTCGAAGAACGACCCGCCCGTGGTGGTGTAGAGCAACTGATTCTCCGTAAACCGTTGGTCGCCCCGCACCACGTAGGCCGGGCTCTCCTCGCCGTGCGGGCCTACGAAGAAGTTGGTCGCCGCCTGAATCTCGGGGATCTGCTCCGCCAGGGCGCGGGGGAGGCGCCGCTGCTCGGCGGCGGTGGCCTCCTCGTAGCGGGGGAAGGGAATGGTGGACCACCAGTTGCCCCGCTTGTCTCGCAGGACGCGGTGGACGTCCTCTTCGTTTTCGTGGAAGCGGTCGTAGCGCCATTCGTAGCGGAGGAAGAGTAGCACCAGGATGCAACAGATGAGCCCGACGGTAAAGCCAACGCCGTTAATCAGGGTGTAGCTCGTGCGCCGTCGGAGCGTACGGAATGCGGTCTTTAGGTAATTGCGGAGCATGGCAGCACCGAGATTCGCGGAGGGACATGCAAGCTTCGGGCCGGGAACCGCTTGTGTCTAATTGGGGACTCAGTGCCCTGTCTTCACAGCCTCTGGCTGGTCAATCTGGTAATCGTCCTCGACCCAGCCGTCGTCCAGTTCGACGATGCGCTCTCCGTACCGCGCCAGCTTCTCAGAGTGAGTCACCTGCACGATCGTCACGTCGTCCGTTTCATTGAGCCGGGTCATCGTCTCCATGATCTCCTCGCTCTGCTGCGACTGTAGGTTGCCGGTCGGCTCGTCGGCGAGGATCACCGTCGGCTCGATGATGAGCGCCCGTGCCACGCCCACGAGCTGCTGCTGGCCACCCGAGAGCTGATTGGGGAAGAGGTCCTGCTTGGCGACCAGCGAAAAGCGGTCGAGCATGTCCGCCACTTTGCTCTCGCGTTCCGGGCCGGAGAGGCCCTTGTAGATGAGGGGCGTTTCGAGGTTTTCGTAGACCGTAAGGTCGTCGATTAGGTGGTAGGCCTGAAACACGAACCCGATCTGCGAGCGGTGGATCTCGGTGCGGCGGTTCTCGCTCATCTCGTACACCGGCTCGCCCATGAACTCGTAGGACCCGTCGGTCGGCGCATCGAGCAGGCCCAGGATGTGGAGCAGGGTCGTTTTTCCGGCGCCGGACGGGCCCTGGATGGTGACGAACTCGCCCTCGTCGATGTCGAGATCGACTTGGCGAAGGACGAATGTGCGCGAGAAGCCGTTGCGGTAGGCTTTTGTGAGGTTGCGGGTGTGAATCATAACAGGGAGGCAAGGGCGCGGATGACGAAGGGAACGACAGAAGGGGACGCGGCGGCTTTAGGGCGGGAACGCTTCGCGGACCGATTCGGGGTGAGCGCCACCGGAAGTGGGGCGGTTACGCGGGAGGTCGATTGCCAGGGCGTCCGAATCGTCAGAACGGCCTGCGACCGGGTCACTCCGAGCTGTGCGTAGTTCGTATCCACAAGTAGCTGCACCGAGTCGTCCGTTGGGTCCGGCTCGGTCGGCGCGTCGGGCCGGCCTCCGATGAGGGCTCCCGCGATCCAGGCCGCGACGACGAGAATCTGCACGAGACGCTTCATGACGTTGAGGGCTTGAGCCGGAAAGCACGCTGCTGCGCGTAGTGAAGATCAACGCCCATGCCAGGCGTGCATGATTCCGCTCAGCGGCGGCAAAGGCCGTTTGGGTAAGCTTCCGTGGGGGGCGGGTGTGCGGATCCGCACATCGGCTGTGCGCCACCGCGCAACGGGCGGGGCCGAGCCATGACAGACAGTCTCATTCTTCATCTCTCTGCCTCGGCCGCCGCGTTCCCTTGGCGCATCCGAAACGTGATGGGCACGACGCCTTCTCCCGGCGCCCCGATCTGAACGAGTGCCCACTCGGGATCGTAGTCAGCGAGAAACGTGCGAATCTCCTCGGCGCGCTCCGCGGGCGTCACCTCCGGGCCCAGGGTGACCGTTTCGATACGGTACGCCATGAGGTGCGTGGTGCCACCGACCGTGACCTCGAGTTCTAAGGTCTCATCTTCGGCGGGCATGGGGACGGGAATGCAAACCTGATTCATGGCGGGTCGGCCGTGAGCGAGGGTAGGTGATGGCGGCAATTCCTCCGTTTCTGGGGGCATGGGCCCGGTTCCAATTATTCATCCCGCAGCGTGTGGGCCGGATCTAGACGGGCGGCGCGGATGGCCTGGTAACTGACCGCCAGAAGGGCGAGGCCCATCGCCACGAGTCCGGTGAGGACGAGGGCCTCCGCCCCAACGTCCACCCGATATTCGAAGTCCCGCAGCCAGCGCTGTAGGGCAATGTACGCCCCCGGAAGTCCGATGAGTACGGCCAGGCCCACCAGTTGAAGGAATTCCCTGGACAGGAGCCCCGCAATTTGTGTGGTCGTAGCCCCGAGCGCCTTGCGAATGCCGATTTCGCCGGTGCGCTGCTGAGCCGTAAAGGTCGCGAGGCCGAACAGGCCCAGCCCGGCCACAACGATTGCCAACCCGGCGAACAGGCCGAAGAGGGTCGCTAGTCGCTGCTCGGCCCGATACTGCGCCTTGATGCGCTGGTCCAAAAACGAGTACGTGAACGGCCGGTCCGGGAGAAACTCCGCCCACGTCGAACGCACGGCGTCGAGGCCATTTTGCATGGCGCCCGGGGCCAAGCGTACGAGGGCCGTGTTCGTCGCCGCTCGGTCGATGCCAATGACGACGGGCTGGCGGGCGTAGTGGAGCGAGCGGTTATGAAAGTCGTCGAGGACCCCGATGACCCGAACGTCCCCGTCGCCGTACGGCCCTGGAATCGTCTGTCCCACCGGATTTCCCGTCAGCCCGTACGATTGGACGGCCGATTCCGTGAGAAGAACCGATTGCTCGGCGTCCGAGGATCGGTCGCGCGCGAACGATCGGCCTGCCTCTAGCTGGAGTCCGAGGGTCTCGACGTAGTCGTACCCGACCATTAGCACGGAGACCCGATTTGTCTCCCCCGTGATGGCGTTCTCGACTCGGGTCCGGGCTCTCAGGTGGCCGACGCCCGGCGGCTGTCCCGTGCTCACGGAGTGGGTTGCGGACTGGCCGCGAAGTGCTGTCGCAAACGCCTCGTATTGATCGCCAAGGGGGCCTTTCTCGAACGTAATGACCCGCTCCTCGTCGAAGCCGAGGTTCTTGGTCTGGACGTATTGCAGCTGCAGGTAGACGACCACCGTCGCGAGGATGAGGGCCACCGACGCGGCAAACTGAACCACCACGAGGCCTCTCCGGAGCCAAGATCCCTTCCCGCCCGACGCGCCGACTCCCGATCGCTCCAGCACCGAAGACGGCCGGAAGCGGGACAGGACGAAGGCCGGATAGCTGCCCGCCGCCAGGCCCACCAGCCCCACCAATCCCATTGCGGCGCCGAGACTGAAGATGGGCGGGACGTTTCCGAGCCGAAGGGTGGTGCCCACGAGGTCGTTCACGACCGGGAGTGCGGCCCAGGCGAGTCCCAAGGCCAGTGGTAGGGCCAGCGCCGCGGTCAAGACCGATTCGCCCAGAAACTGGCCGACGAGCTGAGGCTGTCCCGCACCCACCGTTTTCCGCACGCCCACCTCTCGGGCCCGTCGGGCAGCACGGGCGGTGGCAAGGTTCACGTAGTTGATGCAGGCGATGCCAAGGATGATCAGGCCGATGAGCCCGAAAAAGTAGAGGTATCGGATGTCTCCCTGCGTCCCAATGCCCCCACGAATGCCCGCAGAGTATAGGTGAATGTGTGTGAGCGGCTGAAGCCGGAGTTCGGCCGTTTCTTCAGAGTGCTCGGAGGCTCCATCCGCCGTCCGCTCGAAGGCCCGGATCTTCGTTTCCAGTGCGTGGGCCTCGGTGCCCTCCTGCAGTTCGAGGTAGAGGGGATCCCCGTAGAAATTCCAGTCGATCGTCGAGCCGTACCGGGTGTCCCGCTGCGGCGATGTGAGGGACAGAAGGGCCTCGAACTGGAGGTGCGAGGTCGACGGCGGGTCGGCCACGACGCCCGCAACCTCGTATTCGGCCTCATTCTCGTAGACGACCGTCTTCCCGACCGGATTGGTCGTGCCAAACAGGCGCCCGGCGAGCGACTCGGTCAGGACAATGCGACCGGGCGCGTCGAGCGCAGTCGCCGGGTCGCCGCGGCGAAAGTCGAACGAGAACACGTCCAAGAATGACGTGTCGGCCCGCAGGACGCGATCGACGTAGAGGCGATCCTCGCCCCGCCCGAGGAGCGGCTCGCTGACAGGCGCCACGACAGTTGCGTGCTCGACCTCCGGGAAGCGACTCGTCAACGACTGAGCCAATCCGGGGGGAGACTGTGCACTTCCTTCCAGCCGTCGCACCGAGGTGGGACCGAAGGCGTCCCCGGCGGTGTCGGCCCGCACGACACGGTGAATGCGGTCGCTATTTCGGTGGAAACGGTCATAACTGAGTTCGTGCTGTACATACAGGCCGATGACCAGACAGACGGCGAGGCCGGCCGCGAGTCCGACGACGTTGACCGTCGTGTGGGCGGGGTGTCGTTTCAGGGTGCGAAGGGCGATTTTGAGGTAGTTCCGGAGCATGGTGCTCAGAGTAGAGGTGCATAGACGTCAGGTGAGAACGGAAGAATCATTCATCCCCGCAGGGTCGTCGCCGGGTCGGTCTGGGCGGCGCGGACGGTCTGTGAGCCGATGGCGAGGAGGGCGAGGCCGATCATCGCCGACGCGCTCAGCACGAATGTCCACGCGCCGATCTCTATGCGGTACGCCAGGCTTTGGAGCCACAGGCAGTTCAGGCCCCACGCAACCGGCAGCCCCACGGTTACGGCAGGGCCGATCAGCCCCAGAAATTCATTATGCTCCGGGATGTGCGGCATACTCTTGCTCGATGAAGTTCTCGGAGACGACCTTGCCGTCGAACAGGTGGATGGTACGGGCGCTGTATTCAGCGTCGGCGGGGGAGTGGGTCACCATCACGATGGTGGTGCCCGCCTCGTTGAGATCCGAGAGCAGCTCCATCACCTGTGCGCCGTTGGTGGAGTCGAGGTTCCCGGTCGGCTCGTCGGCCAGGATCAGCTTGGGGTTGGCCACCACGGCCCGCGCTACGGCCACGCGTTGCTGCTGCCCGCCGGAGAGCTGCTGCGGGAAGTGGTCGCGGCGGTGGGCGATCTGGACCCGGTCGAGGGCCGCCTCCACCCGCTCGTCGCGCTCGGCGGACGGGGTGTCGAGGTAGAGGAGGGGCAGCTCCACGTTCTCGTAGACTGTGAGCTCGTCGATCAGGTTAAAGCTCTGAAAGACGAACCCAATGTTGCCCTTGCGCAGCTTGGCGCGTTGCCGCTCGCTGTGGCCGCCCACCTCCTGGCCGTCGAACACGTACTGTCCGTCGGTCGGGGTGTCGAGCAGGCCGAGGACGTTGAGCAGGGTCGACTTGCCGCAGCCGGACGGGCCCATGACGGAGACAAACTCGCCCCGATCGATCTCGACGTTAACGCCGTTGAGGGCCAGGGTCTCGACCTCGTCGGTGCGGTAGACTTTTTTGAGGCTTTCAGTCTGTATCATGGCTGAATGAGTAGTGAAACTGTTTGCGAGGGAGACTCGGAAGGAGGACACAGAGGGAGGCGGTCGGGGCCCGGCCTACTCGCTACGGAGGACGCGGGCCGGGTCGGTGCGGACGGCCCGGAGGGCGTGGTAGCTGATGCTCGCGCCTGCAACCAAAAGCACCAATCCGGCCGTCAGCACGAAAGCGCCCATGCCTACGTCCGCCCGGTACGCAAACTCCCGCAGCCACTGCCGCACGCCCCAGTACGCCAGCGGCGCGCCTAGGAGAAAGGCAATGACCACTAGGAGGCCGTACTCGCGGGACAAAAGGCCGAGAATGCTTCTCCCGGTGGCCCCGAGGGCCTTTCGAATGCCCAGTTCCTGCCTGCGGCGCTGAACCGCGTAGGAGGCGAGTCCGAACAGGCCCATGCACGCCAGGACAATGGCGATGAAAGCAAAGCCGACGAAGATGCGCCCGAGCCGCTGTTCGGCCCGGTACATCTGGTCGAAGCGGTCGTCAAGGAAGGTGTAGTTGGAGGAGGCGCCGGCCGTTTCCTCTTGAACGACCTGTCGGAGGTGGCTGAGACCCGCATCGATCCGGCCGGGGGCGAGACGGGCCGCGAGCACACTGCCACCAGAGAACGGGTCGTCGTATAATCCTCCGGAGGGATACAGCACGATGGGAGCGATTGGTTGCCGGAGCGACTGGACATGAAAGTCTTCCACCACCCCAACGACCGTTCCCGTCTTGTCGAGTCCAAAGGGCTTTCCAACAGCGGTCTCGGGCGTCCAGCCGAAGTTCTCCACCGTCGTCTCGTTGAGGATATATCCCTTTTGTCGGAGCCCGCGGGGCACCTCGTCGAACCCCCGCCCGGCGACGATCTCCATTCCCAGAGCGTCCGTGTAGTTGGTGTCAACCTCTACCGGCCGAATCAGGATCTTGCGGTCCCGTGTGCGCACAGAGTCGGACAGGTCACTGAGATCGTGTTCGATACTGGACCGGATGCTGCCCGGGACTTTCGAGCCGATGGTGGCGCGCTGAATTCCTGGATGTTCGAGGGCGCGTTGACGCAGGGCGTGCTTCCGTTCGGTGCTCAGGCTGTCGAGTTCGACTTTCGCCACTTGCTGCTCGTCAAACCCCAAATCTTTCGCCTGCAGGTAGCCAAGCTGCTGATACACGACGACGGTTCCAAACACCAGGGCCGCCGACGCCGCAAACTGCGCGACCACGAGTCCTTTCTGAAGCCACCCGCCCCCATCCACAGTGGTTTGCGAGGCCCCGCGGAGCGTGCGTGCGGGCTGGAAGCCGGAAAGGATGAAAGCCGGGTACGCGCCGGCCAGTCCGCTTGCCAGCACCGCGGCCCCGAGGCCCCCGGCCAGTACCCAACCGGCCTGCGGAGCCGCAAGGGCAAGCTCTTTTCCAAACAGTGCGTTAAAGGCTGGCAGGGTCGCGGCGGCCAACACGATACCGATTCCGTACGCCGCCAGGGCCACGAGGACCGTTTCGCCGAAGAACTGCCCGACCAATTGCCTGCGCCGGGCCCCCATGGCACGGCGAATTCCCACCTCGCCGGTGCGTCGATCGGCCTGGGCGACCGAGAGGTTGACGTAGTTGAACCCAGCGATAACCAGAATTAGCAGCGCGATGGTTCCGAACAGATAGAGGTACCGGGGCTGGCCCTTGAATCCATCCGTCTGGTACGCCTCTGAAAGGTATAGGTCTGTGAGCGGAATCGTCCGTACGTCCTGGATGAAACGCCCTATCCCCGCCTTCTCAGGAATGGCTCTCTTGAGCGTTGTGGCGACTGAGTCTTCAGGTTCAACCTTCTGTTCCATCCGGGCGTACGTGTGCCCCACAAACCGGCCCCAAGAGCCGGATCGGTCTAGGACCGTCGAGGTCGACACCACCAGGTCAAATTGAATGGTCGACCGGTCGGGCACTTCTGTGAGGCCGACGACCCTGTAGCGATCTCCCTCGATCTGAATCCCACGGCCGATAGGCGACTCCTCGCCGAAGAGTACCTCCGCCATCGACGAGGTCAGAACTGCTTCCCCTGGTGCATCGAGCACGTCTTCGCGGTTGGCACGCCGTACGGGAAAGCCCGAAAACACGTCGAAAAACGACGAATCAGCCTTCAAGACGCGGCGTTTCCGGGACGTGGCCGAGCGGCCTTCTGCGGGGCGGACGGCCTTCACTCCCGTTGGGTCGGTAATGGTAGTGTGCTCGACGCCCGGAACCTCTGTAGACAAGACGTTGGCAAACGGAGTCGGCCCTAAGCGTTGCGGATGATCAGAAAACTCGCTTTCAAGGACGACCGATAGTATCTGGTCGGCTTGTGGGTGGAAGGTGTCGTAGCGCAGTTCGTCCTGGGCGTAGAGCCCGATAAGCAGACACGTGGCGAGGGCAACCCCCAGCCCGAGCACGTTGACGAGCGCGTAGATAGGGTGCTTTCGGAGCGTGCGCCACGCGACTTTGAGGTAGTTCGTAAGCATCAGCTGTGTGAATCTGCGTAGATGAAAAACCACTCCGTATGAGACAGCAGGGGGGCTCCCCAATCGGGTGGACAACCGGCACAAAGCACAGACTACTCGAGAGACAGGCGATCGGCGTCACCGAAGGTGTCGTAACTGCTGGTGATGACCTTGTCGCCCGGTTCGATCCCCCCCAGCACTTCGAAGTAATTCGGGTTCTGTCGGCCAAGGCGGATCGGCTGACGCGTGGCGCTCTCGCCGCTTTCGGTCAGTACGAAGGCCGAGTTGCCCCCCGTGCTCTGGTAGAAGCCGCCGCGGGCTAGGAGGGTGGCCTCCTTCGGCTGCCCCAGTTCCAGTCGCAGTCGCACGGTCTGCCCCCGGCGCAAATTCGGGGGGGCGTTCCCCTCGAAGGCCAGGTCCACCTCGAAGCGGCCCTCCTCGACCTCCGGGTACACCCGCGCAATCGAGAGCGCGTGGGCCGTGTCCCCGAGCGCCTCCGTCGTGGCGGTCTGTCCGTGCCGCACGCGCTCGATGTAAAACTCGTCGATCTGGGCGCGCAGTTCGTAGCTGTCGACCTTGTCGACCTGCCCGACGCGCGTCCCGGCGCCGATGATCTGCCCAAGCTCCGCGTTGAGCGAGGTCACCTGCCCGTCGATCGGAGCCTGAACCGTGAGGCTTTGGACGGCCTCCTGCATCGTTTCGTAGCGGTCGTCGAGCCGCTGCTGCTGGCTGCGCTGTTGATCGAGGCGCGTCTGGTACGTCAGCGAATCCTGGCGGTAGGCCGACCGCGTGAGCGCCAGGCGCTGCCGCTGGTACTGCAGGTTGTCCCGGGTCTGCTGGAACTCCTGGTCCGCGATGAGGTCTTGCTCGTGGAGCTGCTTCTGGCGACGGTGCTGCCGTTCCAACTGCCGGATCTGGTTCTTAATCTGGGCCAGGTCGCGCCGCAGGGATAGTCGGCGCTGCTCCATGTCCATCCGAATCTGCTGCATGCTGCTCCGCTGCTGGGCGAGCCGCGCCTCGGTGCGGGCCAGCTGGAGGCGAAGGTCGTTATTGGAGAGCCGCAGGATCGGATCGCCCCGCTCGACCATCGCGCCCTCCTGCAGGAAGATCTCCTCTACGCGGCCGCCCTCCACGGCGCCCAAATAGACCGTCTGCTCCGGAATGGCGGTGCCCGTGACGGCAATGAACTCCTGAAAGTCCCCCTGCGTCACCGTGGAAACCGTCACCTTGTCACGGTCCACGTTGTAGACCTGCCCGCTCGTCGCGGTGGTCCATACGCCGTACGCCAGAGCCCCGAGGATCAGCACCACTGCCACGCCAATCCCGACGCGCTTAGGCGTAAAAAGGGGCGTCTCGATCTTCCGGTCGATGCCTTCCCCGGTGCCCCCTGAGGACTGCGGACCGCCGTCCATGAGGGGAGAATTGGACGTGGACGATCCGCCGGAGGAGGCGCCGTTGGGGGATGTCGAGTTCTGGGGAACCATGAACAAAAAAGAATTGGGAAGCGCCGTGCTGCGGTCGAGTGTCACTGCATTCGTACCCCGTGCAACGGACGTTCCACCACCGACGACAGGCCCGCAGCGTCGAGAATCGACTGTGGGGAGGAGGGCAGTGTGCGGTTCCGCACATCGAGCTGTGCGCAATCGCCCGTCGGCCCCTCGGGCACACTGGCGTACGTCTACGATCCGAGAAACCATCCGCGGACCGTCACGCTTCACGAATCACGGCTCCCAACGTCCCCTGCGATGATCCCTCGGTGTGCCGATGCCCTCTGCTCCTGCGTCCTCCCCTTCCGCCCCCAACGGACGAGTCCTCGTGGTCGACGACAACCGGGATGTGCTGACGGCCCTGCGTCTCCTGCTGAAAGAACACGTGGACGCGGTCCACACCGCCACCGATCCCTCCTCCATTCCGTCGCTGCTCCACGACAACGACTACGACACGATTCTGCTGGACATGAACTTCCAGCAGGATGCTTCCAGCGGGCGCGAGGGGTTTGAGTGGCTCGAGAAGATTCAGGAGATCGACCCCCAGGCCGTGGTCGTCATGATCACGGCCTACGGCGACGTGGGGAAGGCGGTGCGGGCCATGAAGGCGGGGGCCGCGGACTTCATCGTGAAGCCGTGGACCGACCCGGAACTGGTGGCGAGCGTCCAGGCGGCCATTAAGCTGCACCAGACCCGGGCCGCGGCGGCGGAGGCCTCGTCTTCCCCGGAGACGCCGCCCGCGCCAGACACCACCTCTGAGGAGATGGATGCTCCGGGTTTTGAGGGAATCATCGGGCAAAGCGATGAGATGCAGTCGGTCTTCGAGCTCATCGAGAAGGTGGCGGGGACGGACGCCAACGTGCTCATTCTTGGCGAGAACGGGACGGGCAAAGAGCTCGTGGCCCGGGCGGTGCACCGCTGCTCTGCACGGGCCGATGGGCCGTTCGTGACGGCGGACCTCGGGGCGCTCAGTCCGTCGCTCTTCGAAAGCGAGCTTTTTGGGCATGTGGAGGGGGCGTTCACCGGGGCCGAATCGGACCGGGCCGGGCGCTTCGAGGCGGCGGACGGGGGGACGCTCTTTCTCGACGAGATTGGCAATATCCCGATGGAGCTGCAGAAGAAGCTCCTCACGGTGCTCCAGCGCCGCGAAGTGACGCGGGTGGGGGACGTCACGGCGCGGCCCATCGACATCCGGCTGGTCTGTGCCACGAACCAGCCGATCTACGACGCGATGGACGACGGCGATTTTCGGCAGGACCTGCTATTCCGCATCAACACCGTTGAGATCAATCTCCCGCCGCTGCGCGACCGGGGCGACGACGTGCTCCTCCTGGCGCGGCATTTTCTCACCGAGTACGCCGAGAAGTACGATGCCACCACGGAAGGCTTCACCGAGGAGGCGCGCTCGGCCCTCCGGCAGTACCACTGGCCCGGGAACGTGCGGGAGCTCAAGCACACCGTGGAGCGGGCTGTTATCCTCAGTGAATCCGCCGAAATTGTCCCCGACGACCTTCGCTTTTCGGCCCCGTCGCCCGAGTCGTCGGACGAATCCGACGCGTCCTTCGACACCCTGGACCTCAACGATCTGGAGCAGAAGGCGGTCCGCCAGGCGCTCAGCAAGCACGGCGGCAACGTGAGCCAGGCCGCCGAGGAGCTTGGCATTTCCCGCCGGGCCCTCTACCGCCGCATCGAGAAATATGGTCTGTGAGCGTCGGCGTTTGCCAAGCCCTATCTACTCCGTCGCCCCAGGCCCGAAGGCACACACTTCCAGACGCCTACAGGCAGAATGCACAAACGATTTCGCGTACAAGTCGCGCTCCGCGTCGCGGCGATCGCGGTCCTCGTGGCGGGGGCGGCGTACCTTGTGCTGGGAATGGGGCTTTATCTACCCGGCGGGCTACTGGGCGCGAGCGCCATTCCCGTGGCCGTCTCGCTGGTGCGCTACACCGAGAAGACCACCCGCGACCTCACCCGCTTTCTGGAGTCGGTGCGCTACGCTGACTTCACCCGCCGGTTCACGACCGACGGGCGTGGGCCCATCTTCGAGGATCTGCGCGACGCCTTCGAGGAGGTCACCGGAGAGTTTCGTCGGCTACGGGCCGAGAAGGAGCGGCAGGTGCAATACCTGCAGCAGGTGGTACAGCACCTCGGCGTCGCCCTCATCACGTACCAGGACGACGGGGAGGTAGAGATCATGAATACGGCCGCCCGGCGCCTTCTCCGCACCGGGCCCATCCGGCACGTGGAGGCGCTGGAGCGCGTGAGCGAGGACCTGGCCGAGGCGCTCCGTACACTCGATTCCGGGGAGCAGGCCATGGTGCGGGTTGCGGAGGAGGACCGGACGCTCCAGCTGGCCGTGCGGGTGAGCCGCTTTCAATTGCAGGGCGAGCCCCACGCACTCGCCTCGATCCAGGACCTGCGCAACGAGCTGGAGGAGAAGGAGATGGAGGCGTGGCAGCAGCTCACCAGCGTCCTCACCCACGAAATCATGAACTCGGTCGCGCCCATCTCGTCGTTGGCCTCCACCGCGTCGCGCCGCCTTCAGGAGACCGCCGACAACGGCTCGATCACTGCCGACCAGGCCACCGATGCGCGGGAGGCCGTCGACACGATCGAACGCCGGAGCGAAAGCCTGATCAATTTCGTCGACGCCTATCGGAGCTTCACCGACATCCCCTCCCCGGAGTTTGAAGTCATCGAGGCCCAGGAGCTCCTCGACAACGTGCGAAGCCTCCTCCGCGCGCAAATTGAAGAGCAGGAGCTCGACGTGTCCGTCTCCGTCGATCCTCAAGACCTCACCCTGACCGGCGACGCCGACCTGCTGGACCAGCTCCTCATCAACCTGGCCCTCAACGCGCTCCAAGCCATCGAGGAGGATCCCACGATGGAGCAGGGGCGCATTCGATTTCGGGCGTACGTGGACCGGCGCAGCCGCCCGGTCGTGCAGGTGGAGGATAACGGGCCCGGCATCCCGGAGGACGTGCAGCAAAAGATCTTCGTGCCCTTCTTCACGACCAAGGAGGACGGCTCCGGCATCGGCCTCAGCCTCTCGCGTCAGATCATGCGCTTACACGGGGGAAGCCTCTCAGTGCGGTCCGAGGAGGGGGAAGGTGCCGTCTTCACGCTTCGGCTCTGAGAGCGGTGTGTGAGAGGCTATTTGAAAACTGGCGGCGATATATTTTGCCATGATTCGAGTAAAAGTGAAGCCGATCATTCCCTCCATCAAGACGCGCCGGGCCAGTCGATTCCGAGAACGGAAAGCGACACGGTCTGCAGGCCGCCGGCGATCGACGGAGAGGTCTCTGTACCCTCAAGGGGGGAGGTGACACCCGGCTCAAAGACCGTCCAGGTCGTGTCGGGCACGGACGGCGAGCCGGAAGTAGGAGCGGAGCATGGGCGGCAAGAGGCGTTCGTGAACCGGTCTCTGTCGCCTGCGGGTGGCAAGATCTGCGCCGCACCATCCACCCTCCCCGTCAGATTCGCTCAGGGGGCCACCCCGAAAAATCATGGGTGTGCCCTCGCGCACCTAGTCGTGCGATAGCACGCGGTAAGCGCATCGGAAACTCCCGACCGGCAGGGGGAGTCGTCTCGTATTTCCGCCTGCAGAATCCTGTCAGTACGGCTGTGCGGCTGGAGTAAAGTGACTCACGAGAGTCAAGCGTACATCGGTATCGGATTTACCCAAATCCCAAGCAGCACCGAGAGATCGCTCGCGTTTTCAGTTGTAGTCGCCGAGTGTGCAATCAGGCGCCGGAGAAAGCGGCGTACCACCAGGACGACGAGTCGCTTTCGTTCACGAATCTGTGCAGTCGATTCGCTTATCAGGACCTTTATTCGAGCGGGGGAGATGCAATCTACGACTGACAGGGCCCCCGATCCGACTCCGGAGTGCCTTTTGGGCTTCTTCCTCGGTTGTTCGAAGAATGCCTCCACCTCTGTACTGGTACTGTTCTTGTGTCTCCAATATTTGCCCCAAACAATCTTCCGAATGGTGGGCTCATATTGCTCATTTCGGAGATTCACTTCTTTAAAATACCATCTCTTAAAACTTATGACCACTTATTTACCGAAACACCTTGGCATCATTACCCTCGCACTGGTTCTGTCAATCTCGATTCAGGGATGTGACACGACCCAGCAAGAGGGATCGGACGACCCCCCTGGAGAGGCGATAGAGATCACAGACGTCAGTTCTGACAACATCCATGACAAGTTCGCACAGGTCGCGGAGCAGGTCCCGGACTTTGGTGGGTTCTACCTGGACGAGAACGGCCAGCCCACTGCCTACCTTCTAGACCCGAACCCCGATCGAGCCGGGGAGGTGGAAGACGCGCTCAAGGAAGCATTTGGCGAAGACATTCTGCAGCGCGGGGATGGTCCGCGACGAGAGGTGGACAACCCGCAACTTCAGCTACTCGAAGGGGCGTATTCGATGGGCGATCTGCTCTCGTGGCACGACCGTGCCCTGGGGGTCTTTGAGTTTGACGAGGCCGTATTCGTAGATCTTCGGGAGCGAGAAAACAACTTGACCGTGGGGATAGACAATTTAGAGGCGCAATCGACGATCGAGGACTACCTAGCGGGACAAGATATTCCCCTGGAGGCCGTCAACATCGTTGAAGCGCAGCGGAGAGAACCCCACGCGCATGATCTACGGAGCGATTTCAGCTCCGCTCAGGGAGGAATTGAGATCGGATTGGCGGGGACCAACAGCGTTTGCTCGCACGGGTACGTTGCGCGGTTTAACGGAAATTTGGGGTTTATCACCAACTCACATTGCACTTCGCAACGAGGAAGCGTGACGGGAACCAGATACGAAAATCCGTTCAGCGGTGGCCAGATCGGCGTGGAAGCGGCAGATCCGAGCTACCAAAACTGTTATGGTGGGAGCCGGTCCTGTCGGAAGAGCGATGCAGCCTTCATCGATTATGATGACGAAGCTAGTTGGAGCGCAGAGGTTGCTAGGCCGCAGGACTGGGCCGGCCCCAGCTCTAGCTCAGCCACGCTCGACATCGATCACGGAACCGATCTGAGCGTTAGGGGCGGAAAGGCACAGCCCGTGAGCGGGGAAATGGTCGACAAGGTTGGCCGGACGACGGGGTGGACCTGGGGCTACATCCAGAAAACGTGCATTGCCATAGGGGTGAATGGGGGGAGCGTAAACGGCAAGCCGATTGTCATGCGTTGTCAGTACGACGGAAGTTACAGCAGTGCTGGCGGTGACAGCGGCTCCCCGGTCTTCAAGTGGCACGGCGATGAGGTCACCATCTATGGGGTACACTGGGGAAGCGGAGGGGCCTTCAGCGCACTGCAGGGAATCTACGACGACTTCTAACAGATGAGAGTTGACGGTCGGTGGGCCGCAGGGAGCCGTCGATCTCCGAGGTGAAAATCAGCCCGAGCTCTTCCCTGTCTCCACCACCGACGTTTTCAACTGGATCGATACTGATCGATCAGCGTCTGGCCCCGGTATGACCGGGGCCATTCGCTTTTCCTAGGGGAGCAACGGTGTCCTGTCGAGAGGAGAGGGCGCAGTGAGGCTGTCTCTACTCGGCAATCCGCCTCTTGCGAGGCTATCGTCGGCAAGTCACCAGTGCCGCAAAAGCTTGTGGCTCACCGGAGCCGAGCGGACGGATCCGAGGCGACATCAAGGGACTGCTCTTCTGTCCCGTCTGAACGGGGGTAGACTGAATGCACCACAACACACCCCATTCCAGCCCTCTCCACACGGCCGGGATCAATACGGCCAAGCAGGGAGCATCACGTTACGGGTTCTACGTTGTGGTTCATCCGGAAGAGATTGTCCGGGTCGTACGTCTCCTTGAGCCGGGCCAGCCGGTCGTAGTTGGGTCCGTAGGCGGACGCGACGCGGTACTCCTCGTCCGCCCCGAGGAGATTGACGTACACCCCGCCGTTCGCATGCGGCGCCATCGCCGCGTGGAAATCGCGGGTCCAGTCCATGATCGTGGCGTCCTGGTCGGCGTCGGGCCATCCCGTGAGGATGTGGAAGCCATATGCCGCCTCGCGGTGCGGGAATGCGGTGGCCGTCGGGTCGACGCGCCCGATGGCGCCGCCCATCGGCTCGAGGTAAACCATCGAGAAGGGGCCGGGGAGGGGATCGACGTGCTCCACCACCGTGTCGATGGCCGCGTCGGGAAGGGCGTTGAGGTAGTGTGCCTTCGAGTACCAGCGCTGGCCGTTGGGGGTGCCTTCGTCGAAGGTTTGCTGGAGCGCCGTGTACGCCTGGGGCCGCACGCCGTCGAGGATTGGATCCTCAAACGAGCGGAGCGGCCGGAGCACCTTCTCGCCCGTCGCGTGGTCTCCCGCGTAGGTAACCACGAAGTCGAGCGCCGTCTGGCCGTGGTACTCGTCCGGGATGGCCGGGATCGGCGGCACGTGGATGAAGAAGGCGTACGCCTGAAGGGCGTCCGGGGCGTCGGCCATGACGTCGCGGTAGAGCCGAAGCCCCTCGGCCGCGTTCGCCATCGGGTGGAGAATCTGGCCCGCCAGCACCTCGGGGCCCACCTCGTGGAGCTGGAACTCGAAGGAGGTGACGACACCGAAGTTACCGCCTCCCCCGCGGAGGCCCCAGAAGAGGTCGGCGTTCTCGTCCTCGCTCGCGTGAACGAACGAACCGTCGGCCATCACGACGTCGGCCGAGCGCAGGTTGTCGAGGCTGAGGCCGTACTTGCGCGCGAGGTGGCCGGTGCCGCCCCCAAGCGTGCAGCCGGCGACTCCGACAGTCGAGACTGTGGCGCCGGGCGTAGCGAGGCCGAACGCCTGCGTCTCGTGGTCGAAATCCCCCCACGTGGCCCCCGCCTGCCCCCGTGCCGTCTTCGTATCCGGGTCGACGCGAACGCCCGTCATCGACGAGAGGTCGACCATGAGGGCACCCTCGGCGGCGGACTGGCCCGCGTAGCTGTGCCCCCCACCCTTCACGGAGAGGGGGAGGTCGTGCTCGCGGGCAATGTCCACGGCGGTCCTCACGTCGGCGGCGCCGGTGCACTGGGCCACCGCCGCGGGGCGGCTGGCGAGCCGCGCGTTCCAGACGGTGCGGGCCGCGTCGTAGCCGTCGTCGCCCGGGGCGAGAACCGGACCGCGCAGGGCGTCGCGGAGGGAATCGAGGATTGTGTCGTCGGGGGAGAAGGACATGGGAGAGTGGGGGACAGGAGAAGTTGGTCGCTTTGAGAGCCCTGGGGAACGGAAGGAGTAGGCTACTTCCGTTCGGCGGTGAAGGTACCGTTGGGCTGGTGAAGAACCATTTGCATCGGCGTCCCGTCCGCCACCGTGAACTCGACGCGGAAGCCGGATTGGTCTTTCAGCGTGAAGGCATTCTCCGCCGTTGGCGCCAGCGTGTAGGTCGGCTGGCCGGGGACGGTGAGCGTGAGGGTGTTCTCGCCACGGAGGCGTACGGCGAGCGTCTGTCCCTGAAAGGCGTACTTTCCGGTGAACTGCTCCAGGTACTCGGCGCTCGTGAGCGCCTCGTCGGCCGTGCGAGTGAACACGATCGGATCGATGGATGGCTCCATCGGGATTTTGGCCTCATCGATGGTCCCGTCCATCGCCATCTCGAAGTGGACCTTAAACGTCTGTTCGCTTCCGTCATCCCCGGCGTGCAGCTCAAACACGTCGTACTGCTCATGCCGGAGCGTCCCGCTAAAGCGGCCGTAGCGACTGACGAGGCTGTCGCCCTCCATCGTGACTTCGAACGGGCCGTAGCCGGGGTTCGAGTAGGTGGCCACGTAGTCGTCGAGTGGATGGGAGGGGCCGGGTGTCGCCGTCGTGTCGGACGACGCCTCGGTCGTGTCCGATTGTGCAGTGTCCGGCTCGGCCTGCTGTTGCGCGTAGAAATCGCTGATGCGCTGATTCCAGTCCTGTCCCTCGCGGTCCAGCACGCGGTCGACCAGCTCATACAGCAGCACGGACGGCGCGGGGGTGCCCCCTTTGTTCGTGAGGAGAACCCAGCCCACCTCCCGGCCCGGCATCATCCCCACCATCGCCGAAAAGCCATCGATGCCGCCCGAGTGCCAAAGCAGGCGCTCTCCGCCGTATGTTTCCTTGAACCAGCCGAGCGCGTAGAGGAGAGACCCTCCGGTCTCCGGCATGAACGGACGGATGTCCTCCAGGACGATTCGGGGCCGCGTGAGCTGTGCAATGGTGGTCGAGTCGATGAGCTGCGTGTCTCCGTGCCGCCCGTCGTTCAGCAGGAGCTGCACCCACTCGGTCATCTCCGACACGCTGGAATTAATTGATCCGGCCGGGCCGATGGCGTCGAGGGGGCGATAGTCGACGGCCTCGATGGTGTCGCGGTCGCCGCCGTAGGGCCGGGCGTAGTTGTCGGTCGTCTGCATTGAGTCGACCGAGAAGGTGCTCCGCGACATTCCCAGCGGGTCGAGGAGGCGCCGCCGTGTGAACGTTTCCCACCCCAGTCCGCTGACCTGCCCGACCAGATATCCGGCGGTCATGTACATCAGGTTCTGGTACTGGAAGGTTGATCGGAAGGACGCGGCCGGCGCCAGGTGGCGCAGCCGCTCGAAGAGCGATTCGCGGGAGTAGTCGGTGGCGTACCAGAGCAGGTCGTGGCGGGGCAGGCCGGAGCGGTGGGTGAGGAGGTCGACCGGTGTCATCTCCTCCGTGGCGAACTCGTCGTGCATCCGAAAGCGCGGCAGGTATTCCTGCACGGGGGTCGACCAGTCGAGTTGCCCTTCGTCGTGGAGCACCCCGAGCCCTGCTGCGGTGAAAGCCTTCGTCGTCGAGCCGATGGCAAAGAGCGTTTGGTCGGTCACCGGAGTGCCACCCTCACGGTTGCGCTCGCCGAAGCCCCGCGACCACACGACGGAGCTGTCGGTCACGACGGCGATGGCGAGACCAGGGACGCTCCAGTCGTCCATCACCTGCTCGATCTGGGTGTCGAATCCCTCAAGTCGGTCGGCCAGCGGGGCCTGTTGTGCCTCTGCGACGGGAGGCCGGAGGAGGACCAGAAAAAGCGCGAGAAGCGAACGGCGGACGTGTTTCGTCATGACAGCCAAATACTTGACGTCAAAAAGAATGGTCGAAATGAACAGTACTCAAGATCCTGAAGAGGGTGCGTTTTGGCTCGTTCGAAGACAGCCGCCGGACGGCTTCATCACTCAGTGCTTTTCTTCTTGGCGAGCGCGCCGATCCGTTTCCGCGCCGTCTCGACCCGGTCCTGCAACGCCGGATTGGCATCGCTCCACGCCGTGACGAACCGCTCGTAAGGGGCAAGAACTTCAGCGCCACGGTGCGGCCCAGGTCGGTGTCGCGGGCCCGGTACACGATCCCCATGCCTCCGCCGCCCAGATGCTCCTCGACGGCGTAGCTGCCGACCATCTTGCCCGTCAGCCCAAGCGGGTCTGAGTCTTCAGGGCAGGGGGCGTTCACGTCCGCCTCGTCGAGCCCCCGCAGCATCGGCGCGACGACCGAGTCGGCCAGGGCCTCGTAAAAGCCCGAAGCCTCCTTCTGGGCTGTCAGGAGGGAGGCGACCTCTGCCCGAAGCGCCGGGTCGTCACAGTGCTCTCGAAGGAAGTCCGCCCGCGCCTCGGGCGACACGGACTGGGCCTCCGCCAGGAGCTCCCGCACGTGATCCCGCCGAGACGTGTCCATGACGCCGTGGGCGCGTGTGTCGGAGCGTTCGCTTGATGGGGCGTTCTGCTTCGGTCACAAGTCCGGTTCAGCGTCTACGTCCCCGCCGCGCAGGCGCTTCATCTCGCGGTAGAGCCACGCTTTGGCCAGATTCCAATCGCGGCTGATCGTAGAAGCGGAGACGCCGAGCGCCTCGGCGGTCTCCTCGATGGTCATGCCGCCGAAGAACCGACACTCCACGCCCCGCGCCGCCCGGGGATACTCCTCTGCAAAGCGGCCTAGGGCCTCGTCGAGTAGCACCAGGAGCTGCGCCTCCTCCGCCGTCGTTACGGTGCGGTCGGCCGCCTCGTCGCCCTCGGCCTCCACCGTCTCTCGCAGCGCCTCCAGGGAAAGGATTGGGGCGTCGCCCCCGCGCTTCTGAGCGCGTTTGCGCCGGGCCCTGTTCACCAGAATCTGCCGGAGGGCCCGGGCCGCCACCGCGAAGAAGTGGGACCAGTTCTCCCAGGAGCGCTCCTCGTCCCCCACCAGCTTGACGTAGGCCTCGTGCGCCAGGGCCGTGGTCCGGAGCGACGGGTCGGCCGTCCACTCCCGCCGCTTGCCGCGGGCCAGGCGGCGGAGCTCGTCGTAGACCGCCTCAAAGAGAGGCTCCGCGGCCTCGCCATTGCCCGCCTGCAGATCGGCGAGCAGCTCCGTCACGCGGTGCTTGGAGACGCTCATCATCCCCACTTCCGCTCATTTCATGAAGAAACATCGAAGAAAGGAGGCCCTCGGGGCAGAGTGTGAGAAGACCGCCGCGCTGTCGTGTGGTCTACAAGTGAAGGGCGCTCGGCCAAAAATGAGTCCCGGAGAGGATCCGCTGTCTCGTCCCCGGGCGTCAGAGCCCCGGGCGGTTGTCGGTCCGATACCTGTGCACGTTAATTAAACTTAAAATGAATCGCCCGCACACGCAAATGAACGGGGGCGGACGGGCTCCGGCAAGTTCTGTCCGGGCTTCCGATCCCCAACGTTTCGCTCTCTTCGAAATAGGTCCTTCCTTCACGCGATGACTGCTCTTCTCGTTGGACACCACGACCAGTCACGTTCTCAGACTCCTTCGCACACCCTGTTCTATGCCCTCGGCCTTGTCCTGATGGGGCTGTGCTTCCTCGCCATGCCGGCGCAGGCGCAGGACGAAGAGCCCGAGCCGACACGCTACGAAGATGTGACCTGGAATTACGCCATTCTGGTTGACTACAAGCCCGGTAAGAAGGGGCGAGCGATGGAAATTGTCAGCAACCATTTTATTCCGGCGTACAATCAGGCAGGAGTCCCGGTGCCACGCACGATTGAGTTCCAGACCGGACCGTGGGACGTGCTGCTCGTCGGCGCCATGAAGGACGGTCCGTCGCAGATGACGTGGGAGACCTCGCCCCAGCAAATCAAGATTCGAAAGGCACTGGTCGAGATGATGGGCAGTGAGGAGGAGGTAGAAAAGATCTCCGAGGAATATCAGAGCCTCATCGCCCGCTCGACCGACCACCTCGGCTTTTCGGGGCGATACGGCCCGCCGATTCCAAAAGAGGTGTCCGAGTGAGGTCGAATGCGCGGCTGGCTCCCTCCTGTCCTCAGGGGCAGGCGGGAGCCACGCAGATCCATTCATTTCTGAGATGGTCCCATGCCCGGATCTCCATTCGTTGACCTTTCGATCGGTTCCCCTGTCTGGCGAGCCCGCCTCGTTGGGGAGGCGGGCCTCCTCGTTTCCCTTCTCCTTGCGATTGTTCTGCTCGGCTGCCAATCCTCCGGGGACGAGGCGGCCACTCAGAACGCCCCCTACGTCGTGGGGGTGACGGCATCGGACTACACGTATCGGGGCGTCCCCGACTCGATTCCGTCCGGCTGGACGACCCTTCAGCTTCGCAACGAGGGGACCGAGACCCACCACGTGGGGCTCGCCCGGCTGCACGAGGGCACAAGCGCCGACACGGTCGCCGCGTGGGCCCATGAGTACCAGGCGCCCGCCCCGGCCGATCTCCTGGGCGGTGTGTTTCCACGTTCGGCGGGCCAGACGGCCTATCTGACGGTTGACCTGGAGCCGGGCCGCTACGCGTGGGTCTCGCACGCGAGCAAAGAGAAGGGCATGATGAAGACCTTCACCGTCGAGTGACTCCAGCGGTGCCTCGACGCACCCATTCGTGTCCTTGTGTACCCACGAACGGAAGTATGCTATGCCTCCGTCCTCCCCGTCGGATCTGTTCTGGACCGCCTTGTCCCCACTCCTTCAACAACTGGAGGCGCTTGGCTGGGTGCTGGAAGGCCTTGCGACCTACTATTACTGGTGCGTGGGATGGGCCACTGGGGTAGCGCTTCTGCTCCTGTGCGGGCTCGTGCTCGCCGAGTCGACGGACGACCGCGGCGGGCTCACGCTCATGCTGGATGTCATGTCGCGCCTCCGGAGCTGGGTCAATGAGCATCTGGAGAGCATCGCGACGGGACCCTCCGAGGCGACTCCCACGGAGCAGTGAAGGGGGCGGGGGCCAGTGATTGCGGACCGTCCCGCTTGGGTGTCCGAGTCGCTGGGGAGACGAAGAGGCGACTTCGTATCTCCACGCACTCAATTCCGGAGCAGATCTGTGAGTTCGGCTTCTCGCTTCAACGTGTCGCTCGCGCCGTTTCCAATCCCGAGGGCGCCCCGGCTCCTCGCCGCGCTGTTGCTCGCAGTGGGCCTCATGGCCTGCCGGTCGGGGCCCGATGCTGGAGAGCAGCGCACTGAAGACGCCGATGGCCCGCCCGTCGTCGAGGTGAAGGCGGTGGACTACGCCTTCGCTGCGCCGGATACTGTTCGGTCAGGTTGGAATACGTTCAGGCTGACGAACAAGGGCACGGAGCACCATCTGTTCGTTCTGTCACAGCTTCCGGACGGGGTCACCTATGGCGAATTCTACGCAAAGGTGGTCGCTCCCATGGACAGTTTGCGATCGATGGTGAGAGCCGGGCCGGTCGACACAGCCGCCGCCCGAAAGTTGAGGCGGAGGATTCCGGATTGGTATCCGAAAGAGATGCCTCCCATGGGCGGCGTTAGCCTGACGGCCCCGGGCCGAACGGCGAACACCACCGTGGAGCTGGAGTCCGGCACCTATGTCATGGAATGCTACGTCCGAACGGCAGAACGCCGGTTTCACCTGCTCCGTGGCATGGCCAAGCCCCTGGTAGCAACCACCGACTCCACCGGCGCCTCGCCGCCCGAGGCGGACGTGAGCATTTCCCTCTCGAGGGGAGAGATGTAGGCCGATACGACGATGGCATCCGGTTCCCGTACCATCGCCGTTCATTTTGGCAAGAAAGACACGAGCGTCTCGCTCCATCGATACAATCAGCACCTCCACCTGGCACGGCTGAACAAAGAGACGCGTCCGGACGATCTGGCCCGGTGGATGACGTGGGACCCGATTATGCCGTCTCCGGTCGAGTTCGTGGGCGGGCCCCAGAGCATGCTCGCCGGTCACACGG
>Ga0207414_1000159_pt1 | contig 33877 bp, 38 predicted proteins | sample PonA231FremontCA_2_FD_187269 | JGI IMG/M metagenome (GOLD analysis project Ga0207414, IMG submission 187269) | Marine sediment microbial community from Fremont, CA, USA - Pond A23 Sediment 1 (SPAdes) | ecosystem: Environmental > Aquatic > Marine > Unclassified | place: USA: Fremont, California...
AACGGTCTCACCGTCTCCGCCCTCGCAAACGGCAGTGTCGTACTTGACGACCGTTACGCCGAACTCGCAGACGACGCCCTGTCGTTCGTACGCGGTACTCTCTGGAACGACGGAAGGCTGTCGCGCCGTTACAAGGACGGCGAGGTGAAGGTCGACGGCTACCTCGACGACTACGCCTTCGTCGCACGCGGCGCGCTCGATCTTTTCGGCGCCACGGGCGACGCCGACGCACTCAGGTTCGCGGTCGAACTCGGAAACGTGATCCTTGACGAGTTCCTCGACGACGGAACCCTGTACTACACGCCTGAGTCGGGTGAGGAACTCGTCACGCGCCCACGCGAAACCACGGATACGTCGACGCCCGCGAGCGCGGGTGTCGCTGTCGACGTTCTCGTCGCACTGTCGTCGTTCGACGGTTCGTTCGAGGAACCGGCGCGCGAAGCCGTCGAAGCCCTCGTCCCTGAAGCCGAGCGCCGTCCCGTCGGACACGGTTCGACGGTTCTCGCCGCAAACCGTCTCGTCGATCCGTCCGAGGTCGTCCCCGTCGACGAACACGGTGCGTGGCGCGACGCACTCGCCGATACGTACACCGCGGGCGGTCTCATCGCCCCGCGTCCGCCCACCGACGAAGCTCTCGCCGATGAGTTCGGTGAACGTTTCGTAGACGCGCCCGTATGGAAAGGACGTGACGCGAGCAGTGACGGCACCGGCTACGTCTGCCGTTCGTTTACGTGTTCTCCGCCTATATCACCCGACGAACTCGAAGAGGAGTTCGCGCGCCTGCGCCCGTGAAGCTTTTAGGCTTCGGCAACGAATCTAATCTATGACGGACGAGATACAGGTAGACGTGACCCGTAAGGCGGAGGACGAGATACGAACCCTCCTCAAAGAACGCGGTATGGACGGACACGGCGTAACCGTCTCCGTCGACTACGCCGACGGTGAGGCGTCCTACGCGTTGGAGTTCTCCGCGTCCGCGGGCACCGACCAGGTAACAGTCGATGACAACGACGTACCCGTCTACGTCGAAAAGGAGTCAGCGGCGGCGGTCGACGGATGCACGCTCGACTACGTCGTGGAGAACGGACGCGCGGGGTTTAGCGTCGAGACGCCGTCGGTCGAGGACAGCGACGAGTACGACGACAGCCTCGAAGGACGTGTCCACGAGTTCCTTGACCGTAACTTCCCCCAGATACAGGGTCACGGAGGGAAGGCGGTCATAGAGGAAATCGACAAGAGCGAGGGTCGTCTCCGTCTCAGCCTCGAAGGCTCTTGCTCCGGATGCGGTATCTCCGACTCGACGATGTCGGCGATACGTAACAAGCTCCCGCGCTCCGTCGACAACGTTGAAACGGTTGAGATCGGCACCGGTGGAGACGGAACCGCGATGGAGATAGAGTCCCCGTTCTAAGGCAAGATACTTGTCACGTCCGACGGTACTCCGATCATGACCAACCCCTTGGAAGATATCGACGGCATCGGATCCACGTACGCCGACCGTCTCCGTGACGCGGGCTTCGAAAACGTCGCCGAACTCTCCGAAGCCGAACCCGGAGAAGTCTCCGAAGCCGCCGAAACGTCCGAGTCGGAAGCCGAGGACTGGATAGAACAGGCTGTCGGGATCGACGGTGAGGGGAGGGAATCGTCACCGGAGGCTGTCGAGGACGGTGATGACGCGGGGGACATGGGGGAAAAAGACGGCTCAGACGGCGAAGATGAGGAAAACGAACCGGAACAGGACGACGGAGCGGAGCAAGAGGACGATGGAGTAGAACAAGATGATGAGGCGGAGCGAGAAGACGAACCGGAGCAGGAAGACGAGACGGAAAAGACTGATGAGACGGGCGACGAAGAAGAGGATCAAGAAACCGAGGACGACGACTCTGAAGAGCCATCGGACGGAGAAGACGAGGAGAAAGACGAGGCGGAAGACGACGAAGAAACGGAGGACGAAGAAGAGGAGGAGAAGACCACCAAGGACAGGCTCAAGGAACTCGGCTTCTACGACAACGACTTTACCGAGTTTCCGCCCGAACTCTCAGGTCTAAAACGTTTCAAGGCGGAGAAGAACCCCGAACCCATAATCGAAGCGTTACGGATACAGGGCTACGACACCGTTTTCATGCGCCTCGAACTTGTAGAGGCGCTCGGACGTATCGGCGACGAATCAGCCGTCGATGTCCTTCTTGACGAGGTCAACGACAACGATACACGTATGGAGGCGATGGACGCCCTCGGACGTATCGGAAGCGAACGGGCGACCGACAAGATACTCGAACTACTCGACCCGGAGAGAAAGCTCCAGCCCCATGTGCGAGCGAAGGCGGCGGAGACAGCGGGACGTATACGCGATCCCGAAGCCGTCGAACGCCTCGTAGACACCCTCGACAGCGACTCCTCGGAGGTACGCGGAACCGCGGCTGAGGCGCTCGCGCGTATAGGAGAAGCTGAGGACGCGAACGTAGCCGACAAGCTCGGAACGGTTCTTGAGGAAGAGACGGAGGAGACTGTACGTATGAGCGCCGCGCGCGCCCTGCGGTCGCTCGGTACCGACGATGCCCGCAACGTCCTTGCAGGCTACGAGAACGACAGAAACGAACTCGTCGCAGAGGCGGCATCCGCGGCTCAGTCCTGAGGATTCGGACGCGTCTCGGCTGTCGGAAAGACTGCGTTACTCCTTCGTTCACTCGTAGAACTCGTTCGCTCAGTGCGTGGGAAGGGATTTGAACCCTTGGACGTCTACACGACAGCGCCCTCAACGCTGCGCCGTTGGCCTGGCTTGGCTACCCACGCGCGTCCTGTACTATCCCAACGCGTAAGTTTAAGCTTTCGTATTCGGTGCAGTCGGTTAGACGAATTCGTACGAGAACGGATAGCTGTATGACCTCCTCTCGCTCGCCTCGATAGCCGCCTTGACCACAAAGACGAGGCTCAGCAGTACGATGGCTCCGGTAACCGTCATCAGGCTTCCGGTCACGGCGACACCCGGAGGTGCTACGAAGGCGACACCGATTAGAGCCGAGACAAACACGAGGACGGCGAGCGAGAGGACGGCTAACGTCACCGTAATCTGGAAGTTGAGTGCCTCGCGCGCGTTCGACTCGCCGAACCCACCCTCGTCATCGCCCTTCGTGAGAAGTAGAATGACGAAGGGTCCGAGAACGTTACCCAGAGGAATGACAAGCCCTGCGAACGCCGAGAGATGCGCCACCGTTCCCCATTTTCGCGCTCTCTCTGACACGTCTTCGTTCCTATCGTCTTCCATGTTTCCGCCTTCGGGCGTACCGTTTTATCTCTTTTGCAACCCGAACCGCGCAATCTATATACGGGACGCGTTCGTAACCACGTGATTGGTATGTCACTAAGCTGTACTTGCGGCGGTGAACTCAGTAAGGAGAAGAGCAAAGGGAGACTGAGCAAACAGGAGAAGTTCGTATGCACCGACTGCGGAAAGGAAGGCTGGTACGTCGAACGCCGCGACGGTAGGAAGCTGTTTATCGGCTGTGTCGGCTGATCGCGCCTCAGTCCGCGCCCGCCCTGCTACCGTCCTTCGTACGTTCACACGTCTCGCCCTCTACATCGACGGGGTAAGAACCCGTGACGCATCCGGTACACATCTCGCCTCGCGGCATGTCGAGCGCCTCCGAGATGTCGTCAACGTTCAGGTATTCGAGAGAGTCCGCGCCTATCTCATCGCGTATCTCGTCCACGTCCTTGTCGCTCGCCATGAGTTCGTCGCGCGACGCCATGTCGATACCGAGGTAGCACGGTGCGACGATAGGCGGTGAGCCGACGCGGAAATGCACCTCCGACGCGCCGCTTTCGCGCAGAAGCTTTACGAGCTGGCGCGACGTCGTGCCGCGCACTATCGAGTCGTCTATGAGCGTCACGCTCTTCCCCTCGATGTTCGAGTCCATCGTGTTGAGCTTGAGACGTACAGCCGTCTCGCGCGCGTCCTGTGTCGGCATTATGAACGTACGTCCGACGTACCTGTTCTTCATCAGCGCCTCCGAGTATTCGAGGTCGCCCGCCTCTGCGTACCCGCTTGCGAAGGCGCGTCCTGAGTCCGGAACCGGCGAGACTATATCCGTCTCGACGCCGTGGTTCTCGTACAGCAGACGTCCCATCTCGCGCCGCGCGTCGTAGACGAGGCGGTCGTCTATTGTCGAGTCGGGGCGCGAGAAGTAGACGTACTCGAAGAAGCAGTGCGCAGGAACCTCGTCGAAAAGTCGGTGTGATTCGAAACCGCCCCCGTCCTCGTCGAGCACGACGACCTCGCCGGGACGTACGTCGCGTACGAGTTCGCCGTTGAGTACGTCGATAGCCACCGACTCGGACGCGAGTATATAGCCGTCGTCGAGCTTTCCTATGCAGAGAGGACGTACGCCGAGCGGGTCGCGGACGCCCACGACACGGTCGTCGTGCATGAGGGTGAGAGAGTACGCGCCGCGTATACGTTTCATCGTACGCTTGATAGCGTCAAGCAAGCCGTCCTCTACGAGGTTAGACGCGAGTTCGTGAACCATAACCTCCGTGTCGGAGTTGGTCGAGAACGTATGTCCGCGTTCCTCGAACTCGGCGCGTACCTCGTCGGTGTTGACGAGAGTGCCGTTGTGCGCGAGCGCCAACGAACCGCGTTTCGACGTGACAGTGTACGGATGGCACGAACGTTCGTCTATTTCGCCCGCCGTCGGGTAACGCAGATGCCCGATCGATGCACGTCCCGGAAGATGTTCCACGTCATCGTCGTCGAAAACCTCCGCGACGAGACCCAGACCCTTCTCAGAATGTTGCTGGAATCCGTCGTGGGTGACTATACCCGCGCCCTCCTGCCCACGGTGCTGGAGGGCGTACATGGCGTAGTACGTCGGGAGCGCGGCGTCGCCTTCTTCGAGACTTATACCGACGACGCCGCATTTCTCCTCCATCTGTTCTGTCTAACTGTCGCCTGCTTTACTCTCCCAGCTATACGACCGTTGCTCCGAGGACTTGCCGAATCCACAGTTGGAGCAACGTTTCTTCGTCGTGTGGTAGCTCTTCTCCCCACAACGTCTACATTTCACGTGTGTCTTCTTCTGCCTCTTGCCCTTGCTCGGTGTTCCGGTTCCAACCATCGTGTTCCCAGAGACGTTTCCCCTACCTATAACCGTTTTGTCTCCGAACCCCGCCGGACGGAACGTTTAACCACCTGCGTCGACCCGTCGCGTGTATGGAGATACGTTCCCGGCACCATCTGCGCGACGACGAAGCCGACGAGGTACGGCACGGTATACGCGACGCGGTCGGCGTCGCACCTTCCGAGGACGCGAGCATAGAGGAGGCGGAGGTTGACGACGGACCCGACCTGTACCTCGTCGACGGCGAACCTCTCGTCGTACGTATCGACGGTGAATACTTCGTGACCGTACAGGGCGCTCTCGCACTCGAACCCGACGAGGCGCTCGTCACCGTTGACGCGGGCGCTGTCGAGTTCGTCACCAACGGCGCTGACGTTATGCGACCCGGGGTCGTCGAGGCGGACACCGGGATCCGGAAGGGCGATCTCGTCGTCGTCGTCGAGGAGAACCACGGAAAGCCGCTCGCGGTCGGGCACGCGCTCGCCGACGGCGACGGTATGACGGGGGACGAAGGACGTGTCGTGGAGTCCGTCTACCACGTCGGCGACGAACTCTGGGGGTTCGAGCCTTAGGACGCACGACGTACGTCTGACGAAGAGTTATTAGTCGGAACGGAGACGTTTCCGGCATGAGCATAGTAGAGAAGATTCTGGGACAGGGGAACCGGCGGACAGCCGACGAGTACGAGGAACTCGACCTCGAAAAGTATGAGGACGAGGTCGCAAGCCCGGAGGTACGCCGGCACGTACATATAGCTGAACTCCGGGGACAGGAAGGCGTCATGGATGTCAAGGATCTCGTCTACGACGGGGACATAGTCCTCGCCGACATATCGCATTTCGCGTCGAACGACAAACGTTTCGAGAGCCTCATGGAGGAGTTCCGTAAGGTTGCCGACGAGGTTGGCGGCGACATCGTCCAGAAAGGCGACGATCAGGTTATCATAACTCCGGGGAGTATCGCCGTCAGCCGCGAGAAGATTACGCGGTAAGACGGAACGGTCGTCCGCTCATATCCTGTACAGCGATGTCACGTACGGTAGCGACGAGTACATCGTAACCGCAATAGGGAAGCCGATAACCGAGGCGGTGAAGAACGCCGCGACGGTTATCCATAGAAGGCTTAGCCACCATCCGATGAGGACGAAGTAGACGGCGCGTACGGGCAGCGATGCCTGCGCCTCACCGCCGTTCATCTCGACGCGTTCGTCCGTCTGCTTAAGCGACGCAACGAAAGGCGCGTAGTTTATGAGCTTTACACCGACGGGCAGTAGGACGACGGTCACGTTGCAGAGCCACGCGACGTAAAGCAGGAGCGGCGTCGCCCAGATACCCACGAGTACGAACCAGACGGCGCGGATAAGCAGGTTTACCACGGCTGGTATCTCTGTTTCGCGGCTTAAACCGTTTTCCGTCCCCGACGAACAGCCGAAACCACTTTACGCGTCTGCGTCGTTTGTACCGACGGTGAACAATCTTGCAGTGTGAGATGTGCGGTGCCGATACCGACGACCCGACGACGATACAGACCGAGGGTACACAGCTTGAGGTATGCTCGAACTGTACGGAGTTCGGTACCGTTCTGCACGACGAGGAGCGCGAGAAGACCAACGAATCCTCCGGCACCGGAGCCTCCGACTCAGCCGGTGGCGGAGGGAAGACCAAACAGTCGCCACCCTCTTCGGGCGGCGGACCGTCGCACGACCCTCTCGACGAGATGGGGACGCTCGCGCCCGACTACGACAGCCGTGTACGTAACGCGCGCGAGAACACGGGTACGACACAGGAGGAACTCGCCGACGAACTCAACGAGAAGCTCAGCCTCATACGTAAGATAGAGCGCGGCGAGATGCGCCCCGACGAGGATGTACGTACGAAGCTCGAATCCGAACTCGGCGTCTCGCTCACAGAGGAGGTGAGCGGCGAGGACTGGGACTCCGAAGGCTCGTCGGGCGGTTACACCGTCGGCGACATAATCGAGCGTAAGGACTGATGTTCCTCCTCGTCAACCTCAAGACGTACGAGGCGGGGACAGGAGACGCCGCCGTGCGTGTCGCCGAAGCGGCGCGCGACGTTGCCGACGAGACGGGTGTGCGTGTCGCCGTCGCCCCACAGGCGGTCGACCTGCGCGCCGTCGCAGAGACGGGTGTCGAGACGTTCGCGCAGGGCGTTGACGGTATCGGATACGGAAGCAGTACGGGCGCGATACATCCCGGCGCGATCGCGCGCGCCGGTGCGACGGGGACGCTCCTCAACCATTCGGAGCGCCGTCTACGTCTCGCCGGTATCGATGACGCCCTGAACGCCGCACGCGACGTGTCGCTCGAAACCGTCGTCTGCGCCAACAACCCTGCACAGTCCGCCGCGGTTGCGGCGCTTGAACCCGACGCTGTCGCCGTCGAACCGCCGGAGCTAATCGGTACGGGAACGCCTGTAAGCAAGGCTGACCCCGATATAATCACCGACACGGTCGACCGTGTCTCTGAGGTCAGCGACACACCCGTTCTCTGCGGCGCGGGGATAACGTCGGGTGACGACGTTGAGTCGGCGCTCGAACTCGGCGCGGAGGGCGTTCTCGTTGCGAGCGGCGTCGTCAAGTCCGAGTCGCCACGCGATGCGATGCTCGATCTCGTAACCTGAGACGCGAACACAGGGTTTTTTATCGCGGCGTGCCTCCCACCGACGGATAGAGATATGGATATCATAGACACCAAGAGTATGTCGAAGGACGACATACTCCGGCTTCTTGACCGCGCCTCTACGATCGGACCGTCGGACGCGCTCAGCGGACGCGTGCTCGGTCTGCTGTTCTTCGAGCCTTCGACACGGACGCGTATGAGCTTCGACGCCGCGGTGAAACGTCTCGGCGGCGACACCGTCGACATGGGGAGTGTCGACTCTTCGAGCGTCCAGAAGGGCGAGACGCTCGCCGATACCGTGCGTGTCGTAGAGGGCTACGCCGACGCCCTCGTCCTACGCCATCCGCGTGAGGGCGCTCCCCGACTCGCATCTCAGTTTGTGGACGTTCCTGTCATAAACGCCGGCGACGGTGCCGGACACCATCCGACACAGACTCTTCTCGACCTGTATACAGTACGTGAGAACGTCGACGCGTCGCTCGGCGACCTACACGTCGGTATCATGGGTGATCTCAAGTACGGACGGACGGTTCACTCGCTCGCGCTCGCGCTGGCTAAGTTCGGCGCGCGTGTAACGTTCGTCTCGCCCCCGTCGCTCCGTGTACCCGAAAACGTACGTACAGAACTCGAACGCGCGGGCGTGGAGTTCGACGAGGTGGAGGTTATCGACGGTATTGTAGGCTCCCTCGATGTCCTGTACGCGACACGTATACAGAAGGAGCGTTTCCCTGATGAGAAGGAGTACGAGAAGGTAGCGGGCGAGTACCGCGTTACGACCGAGACGCTCGAATCCGCGCGCGACGACCTCGTTCTCATGCATCCTCTTCCGCGCGTCGACGAGATAGCGCCGGGCGTCGACGAGACGGAGCACGCCCACTACTTCGAACAGGCGCACAACGGCGTGCCGGTGCGCATGGCTGTACTCGACACGGTGATGTAGATGGAGGAGCTAAAGATACGTCCCATACGGAACGGTACGGTCGTCGACCACATACCGCGGGGACAGGCGTTGAACGTCCTGCGTGTCCTCGGAGTCGATTCGTCGACGCGCGACGTCGTTAGCGTCGCCATGAACGTCCCCAGCGACGCGATGGGACGTAAGGATATCGTCAAGGTCGAGGATACGGAGATAGACTCGACAGAGGCGGACGTCATAGCTCTCATCGCGCCCGATGCGACCGTAAACGTCGTACGTGACTACGAGGTGCGTGAGAAGTATCAGGTATCGATGCCCGACGAGATACGCGGTGTCCTGTCGTGCCCCAACCCCAACTGTATCACCAACTCGCGCGAACCCGTCGAGACCGTCTTCGACGTACGTGACGCCGAGATGCGTTGCGACTTCTGCGGAACCGTCCTCGGTGACGAGATAGCCGACCATCTTGTCTGACCGGCGTCTAAGACGAAGACCTTTTGTTGTTTTGAGGACAGTGGTAGGCATGAATAACCGTCTCGTTCTGGCGTCCCTGCTCGTAATGTCGCTCTTCGTTCTACCCGCTGTCTCGGCTCAGTCGATCAGCCAAGGTACCGATACTGCTCAGGTCACCGGAAACCCTGAGATAGAACTCGCGGCTTCCGACAACCGTATACAGACGGGGACGACACAGACGGTTACCGTACAGGTCGCAAACAGCGGCGATATCACACGCGCGGGACCGAGCGATCTTGAACGACGCGTGACGACGGCGCGTAACGTCCGTTTCGAGATCGATAACAGCCGCCTGCCCGACGGGCTGGAGATACGTTCGGGACCCGTTCTCGTGGGTTCGGTTCCCGAAGGCGGTGCCGAACCGATACGCTTCACCTTCGATATCAGCGACGAACTCGACGCGGGGACGTACCGCGTTCCTGTCACGGTTAGCTACGACTACACGCGGCTTGCGGAGCGCACCTCCGGCGGTCAGACGCGGTACAGCGACTTCTCTACCGACGAGGTGGAGTACGTAACGCTCGTCGTCGAGGACGACGCGCGTTTCTCCGTCGAAGCCGTCCGATCCGAGGTTATAGCGGGTGACAGCGCCGACTACGTTCTACGTGTTGAGAACACGGGTGTGAAGACGGCGCGTAACCCGCGCGTAACCCTAACCGCCGACGAGACGGGTGTATTCTTCGGCGGGTTAGAGACGAGACAGCCGACCAAGACGGTTAGCATAGCCGACAGTCTCGCGTCGGGCGAGGCTACGCTCGTCTCTGTCACCGCGGGCGCTGACCCTGACGTTACATCAGCCTCGTACCCCGTCGACGCTACGGTTAGGTACGAGTCACCCGGCGGTGTAACGCACGAGTCGCCCGCTACGACGGTCAGCCTCGCCGTCGGTAACGAACAGGGCTTCGGCGTCAGCCAGGTGGAAAGCGGTCTACGCGTAGCCGAGGACGGCGACCTCACGGGCGTTATACGGAACAAGGGGCCGCGGAACGTCTCTAACGCCGTCGTTGTCTTCGACCCCGAAACAGACAACGTCAACCCTCGCCGGACGGAGTACGCGGTCGGCAACCTGTCGGTCGGTGAGTCCGCGGGGTTCAGCTACCGTGTCGCGGTTAACGGTGAGGCGGACGGCGGACCGCGCCGTTCGTCGGTCTTCGTTGAGTACAGGGATGTTGAGGACGATAGACGTACCAGCCAGCCGGTCGATGTCCTGTACGAGGTCGCCCCCGAACGCGACGAGTTCGATCTACGTTCGGATATATCGATCCCCGCAGGCTCATCAACCGTCGCGGAGATCGAGGTAACCAACGTCAAGGGCGAAACCCTGCGTAACATACAAGCCAGAATGTTCACCGACGACCCGCTCGACAACGGCGGCGACGAGTCGTACGTCCAGAGCCTCGAACCCGGTGAGACGACGACTGTCTCCTTCGATCTGTCGGTCTCAGGCGGTGCGACGCCCAAGACGTACGCGGCGACAGTCGACTTCAGGTACGAGGACTCCCAAAACGAGTCACAGATATCCGACACCTACCGGGTTCCCGTCGAGGCTACGGCTTCGAGCGGAGGAGGAGGGGGTCTGCCCGTTCTACCCGTGGTGATAGTACTCGGCGTCGCGGGTGTCGCATGGTGGAAACGCGACGCGGTACGTGACCTTATAGGTCGTTGACGAGTCTGAGAAGCTTCTTCCTGTCCTTCTCAGGTATCTCGGCGTACTGAACCGCCTCGCGCACCGTCTCGTGGTCGCTCCGCATCTTGCGCGCGAGGTTGAGCATGGCGTCTTCGTCCGGGTTCTCCTCTATCTTACGTTTCAGCTCGTTCATCTCGCTCTCCAGCCTTTCGATAGCGTCCTTTCCCTCTGTGTGTGTCATGCCTCGGCGTAAGGTGCGCTCGCGTATAAGCCTGCGTCAGACGCTCGACATACGGCGAGGAACCGACGCAGTCACGTCGATGCCTTCGCCGTACAGAAGATGGGGATCGCCGTCGGGCTTTCCGAACCCGTTCGCGTCAAACAGTGTGTTGGTTCTGAACTCGGCGTCGGCGTCGTACAGCCTCCACCGTGGATGGGATATCTCGCCGCGTACAACGCCATCGCCGGAGGCGACGAAGAAGGCGTAACGCTCCGTCAGGAACTCGGCGAGCGAACCTTCGTCGGCTACGAACCCCTCTCCCTTCGGACTGTACGTTGCGTCAAACTCCGCGGACGGGGCGCGCGGATCTCTCCGTGACGAGCCGAAACGTATCTCGCCGTCCCCGGTATCGACATCCGTCTTAGCCCTGTAGTACGGCAGGTCGTAGCCGAGGCGCGCACCCGTGACGCCGAGTATATCGTCGGCGTCGAGGCTGAAGAAGTAGACGCCGCGCTCGCCGCCGACACGGACGTAGGTGCGTAGGTTGAGTTCGGCGAAGTCGAGACCGAGACACCGTGGCGTTCCGCGCGGACGTATGTTACGCATGACGAAAGGCACGACACCGAGCCATGCGGCGCCGTCGTAGGTATCAACCTCGAAGCCTCCGGGTAGGTTCGCTTCGACGGTACCGGGTTCGACCCTCCAGTGTGCGAACAGCAGATCCTCCCACCGCATCGAGAGAACGTTCATGCCGGCGTTACGTTCCGCGCACGTATCGTAGTTCCGTTCCGGCGTCAAGCCTAAGTCGGCGAGGTGCGTATCGGTTCCAAGTTGCACGAATACGACTACGAGTACGAGACGGAAGACGGTGTTCTCCGTCTGGGGGCTTACAGGAACGCGTTCAACGCGTACGTCCGGTGGAGGCTTGAGGTACACGACGGCGAAGACGAGGTCAACCGCTCAGGCGAACTCGGCGGTCTAACACGTGACGGTATGCTCGTCCTCGACATACAGGGATACGTCAGGTCGAACGGCGACGCCGAGACGGTCGCACTCCCCGACGAGGCGGTTGAAGATCTCCGCGACGACCTCTCGGAGATACGTGAGGAGATAGGCGACGAGATGACCGACGACGAGCGCGAGGCTTTTGAGGACGACAAGAAGGTCATACTCAGGGCGCGCGAGATACTCGAAGACGAAGGGACGCCCTCCGTCGACGAAACCGACGAGTACGTCTTCGTTCCCGAAACCGACGGTGACGAGGACGGTGACGAGGTTACACTCCGCGCCAAGCCGCGCGACGGTGTCGCTGAGGTCGCTGTCGAGACACGCGCGGTCGAGGGGTACGCCCCCAAGTACGACCTCGGTTCGGGGGTTCTTTCGCTACCTGCCGACGACTGGGGGATCGCGCGTGAAATACAGGTTCCCGAGGACGTTGCCGAGCCTCTGCTCGACGACCTGATGGAGCTACAGGAAGGGCTAAACGAACGGAAGGAGGCTTACCACGATGCTGTCCGTCGTGCGCGCGATGAGGTTCTCGACGGATAGCTCTCGACGGGTAACACTCAACGGGTAGCTTCCGACGGACATCCCTCAATAGACATTTCCGACGGACAGCCGCCCGAACCGACGGAAAGCTTTTGTCGTAACGGCGTCAAGTAAGACTGCGGTGAGAAACGAAAGGAAACACACGTATGCCGCCTTCTGAACTCCTCGAAATCGTCGAAGGCGGAGAGCGCGAAAACATCGAGTTCAAGGAGCGTCTCGAACCTGAGACGCATCTCGAACGCGGTAGGTTGGAGTCTCTCGCCTCCCAGATGCGTCACCGTGTCTTAACGGGCGACGGCGTCGCCGTCTACGTCGTTGGCGTCACCGACGACGGAGGGCTGAAGGGCGTGTCGGAGGAAACGTACGACGAAACCGTCGATGTTCTTTCTACGGTTGCGTCCGAGGCGGACGCCGTCGTGCGCGACGTGGAGACGCACGAACTCGAAGGCGGACGTGTCGGAGTCGTAACCGTCGGCGACGCGCGCGACGAGACGGAGCATATCGTCGTCGGTACGGCGGGGCATGTCGACCACGGGAAGAGCACCCTTGTAGGCACACTCGTCACCGGAAGCGCCGACGACGGCGACGGCGGTACCCGCGCCTACCTCGACGTTCAGCCTCATGAGATAGAGCGCGGTCTGTCCGCAGACCTGTCGTACGGCGTCTACGGGTTCGAGGACGGCGAACCCGTACGTATGAACAACCCTCTCTCCAAACGCGAGAAGTCGGATCTCGTCGGAAGCGCCGATAGACTCGTCAGCTTCGTCGACACCGTGGGACACGAACCGTGGCTACGTACGACGATACGTGGTATCGTGGGGCAGAAGCTCGACTACGGTCTCGTCGCCGTCGCCGCTGACGACGGACCCACACGTGTCACGCGTGAGCATCTCGGCGTCCTCCTCGCCACCGACCTTCCTACGATGGTCGCCATCACCAAGATCGATGCCGTTACGGACGAACGCGCCGAAGAGGTCGAGAAGGAGGTCGCACAGCTCCTGCGTAACGTAGGTAAGGTACCGTACAGCGTAGCCAACAACGGCATCGACGCGGCTGTCGAACGTCTCCCTGAGGGCGTCGTCGTGCCCGTTCTACGTACGAGCGCCGTTACGCTTGAAGGATTCGACACCGTTGATGAGATGCTGTCGCGTCTCCCCAAGACACACGACGGCGCAGGCGACTGCTTCGAGATGTACGTCGACAGGACGTACAACGTCACGGGCGTCGGCACCGTGGCAAGCGGCACCGTAAAGAACGGCACCGTTGAGGCGGGCGACACCGTCTACCTCGGACCCACTCCCGACGGTTCGTTCCGCGAGGTCGAGGTACGTTCGATAGAGATGCACTACCACCGCGTCGACCGCGCCGAACCCGGTAACATCGTCGGTATCGCTCTCAAGAACGTCGACGACGAGGATGTGGAGCGCGGTATGTTGCTCGCCTCCGAACCGCGCGAAAGCGTACGTGAGTTCCGCGCCGAGGTCATGGTGCTAAACCATCCCACACGTATACGTTCGGGGTACGAGCCTGTCGTACATCTCGAAACCGCCTCGGAGGCGGCGGTCTTCGAACCCCAAAACGGAAACGTCCTTCCGGGTGAAACCGACGACGTACGCGTCCGTTTCAAGTTCCGCCCGTACGCCGTTGAGGAAGGTCAGCGTTTCGTCTTCCGCGAAGGGAGAAGCAAGGGCGTCGGTACCGTAAAGGAGATACTGTAGGCGGATTGACGGAGTAGGATCGGATTTATTACGCCCCGGCGCGTCGGTTAAGACATGATAGGCGAAGAGATACGAACCAACGCCGACGCGCCGATACGGGAACCGTCGAAGACAGCCTACCTCTTCCTCTCCGTCGTCGTCCTCCTCATCTGGGTTGGAGGCTCCGTTGTCTCGTCGTCGCTATCCGTGTAGCTACAGGTAGCCGCCCATCTCCTTGAACATACGTTCGGCGTCCCTGTCCTGCCGGCTAACACCCTTCGATTCGAGGACACGGCGTTCGAGCTTGTCGCGTGCGATACGTAGTGCGTTCTTGGGACCGTAGCCCTCGCCCTTTACGACGAACTGTCCCTTGTTGGTGTAGATGACGACGCGCGCGAGTATCAAAGGACTGCCCCGCATCTTCTCCTTGTGGCGTTTGAGATGGACGTGTGCGTGAAGCACCTGCATCTCGGCGTACTTGTCGGCGACCTCCTCGACCATCTCGGCGACATCGTCCGCCGACATGGGTTCGAGGAACTCGACGTTCGAGATCTGAACGTCCATATGCGATTCGTCCGTCCATGTCAACGAACGTAGGACGTCCGTCTTGGTGATTATCCCCGAGGGGCCGCCGTCTTCGCCCACGACGATCAGCGACGAGAAGTCGCGGTTGAGCATACGTTCGGTCGCCTCGTCAAGCGGTTCGTCCGCCGTCGTCGTCTCGACGGGCGAGTTCATAACGTCCTCCGCGGGTATGTCGAGCATCCTGTCGGCGTCGCCGTGGCGCGGACCGAAGCCGCCTTGTACACCGCCGCTGGAGTCCCTGCTCTTCCCCGTTCCACCGCCGCCCTTGTCGCGCCTCTCCTCACGTACGCTGAAACCGAGTATGTCGTACAGAGAGACGATGCCTTCGAGACCACCGTCGACGACCGGCACGCGCGAAACCGCGTTCTCACGGAATATATTGATTATACGTCCGACTGTCGTGGAGGGCGTGACGGTTATGAGATCCTGCGTGTAGACATCCTCCACCGACAGGACGTTCAGTTGAGAGTTAACGTTGCGGAGGAGATCGTCTGCGGTTATCACGCCTATCACGTCGTTACCCTCCTCAACCGGGAGAAACTTGAAGTCGCTCTCGACCATGAGGCGCGCCGTCTCGCGCACGTCCTCGCGCCGACCGACACGCGGCGGGTTGCCGACGAGCGAAGCCGCCTTCTCGTCAGGGTTGACGTGTGATGATATGAGCATCCTGCGCGTTACGACGCCTCTGTATCCGTCGCCTTCGACAACCACGGCTTCTTCACCCGACTCCTGGAAGAAGCCCTTTATTTTGGAAGCCCTTGCGTCGGGTTCGAACGTCTTGTACTCCGTCGAAACTACTTCTTCTATGTCCATTGGAACACCTTTCACGAAACTTGTCGCCGTATAGTAAGTCCCTTTCGGTCAGAGGACGGCGGTCGCCTGTTCGAGTTCATCGGCGTACTGCGTCCCTATGTACGTGATACCGAACAGGACTGCGTTGTAGAATCCGTGTGCAACGATAGGGACGGCGAGGTTGTCGGTCTTCTCGTACACAGCGCCGAGTATGATAGCGAGGCTGAAAAGGACGCCGAGTGTTATAGCAAGCTGGTTCAGACCCGCGCTGAGACCGCCGTACGACGGCACGTGTACCGCCGAGAACACAACGCTTGCGACGACGACACCCCCGCGTGTGCCGAACGACTCGGTTAGCTTCGTCTGTATTACGCCGCGGAAAAGAAGCTCCTCGCACGGTCCTATGACGAGGAGCGCGAGCGGTACCATGTAGAGCGCGAGACGCGGATCCGACTCTATCTGCTGTGTCGTCGCGTGATCCGCCGCCTGCTGACCCAGCGACTCGATTACGACGGTCACGGCGACCACGGCGGCTAACATGGCGAAGATGCTACCGAATGCGATACCCAGATGTTTGAGCGACGGCTTCCGTAGACGGACGTAGCCGAAGCCACGGTCGGTGATCCACAGGAAGGCGACCGCGGTTCCCGCGAGACCGCCTATCTGCAGGGGTAGCATGAGCACGATGTTTCTCGCGGTATCCGAAAGACCGAGGTCTGCGACCGCCACCACGGATATTACGATGACTGTGGCGACGAGTCCGACGCCCATGCCGCCGACGGCGAGTCCGACGGCTATCCCGAGATCCCCGAGCTTCTCCCTTCTTTCGTCCGTCAGAAAACCCTCCCTCTTCGGAGACCGTACCGCGTCGGTCTCCGTCCCGTCGTACCCGTCGGGGTTCTCGTCGTCTACCATACTGAACTCCGGGGCGATTGTGTCGTTGTACCGTCCACCTGTCTCTGTATCATCATAGCGACGACGCTGAAATGCGTCTTGCCTAAGATTGCCCCTATACCCGCAAAAGGGTTTCCTTAAACGAACCGACGACCTCACGCTCTTCGGCGCAGGAGTCGTCGCCGAGGGCACCACGCGCCGCGCGTTTCCCCCATTCGACACCGGGCTGGTCGAACGGGTTGACGCCCGCAAGCCTTCCTGCGACGACGGTCGCTATCTCGTACGTGTACAGGAGTTCGCCAACCTCCTCCGGCGTCACGCCGTCGAGTTCGACACGTACGTTCGGCACGTCGTCGCGCACGAGAGATGCCCGTGTAGCGTCGAGTTCGGCGGAGCGGAGTTCGTCGAGCGAAACACCGTCAAGGTAGCCCTCGTCCTCGACGACGAAGCCGTCTTCGCTCCCACCGGGGTCGACGAACGTAACGAGCTTGTCCCCCGGACCGTCGACGAGTAGCTGGAGGAGCGAGTGCTGATCGGTCGCACCGACCGCACGCACCGGCGTCTGTCCGGTTCCGTCCTTGCCGAGCGACTCCGCCCATATCTGGACGTACCAGTCGGCGAAGGTTTCGAGTCTCTCGGCGTAGGGCATCATCACCGACGCGCGTACGCCGCCTTCGCCGAGTAGATGGTTCGTCGCTCCTAGGGCGCGCCCCGCGTCGTCGAGAACCTCGGCGTCCCGTTCCACTGCCCCATCTTCGCCGCCCCGGACGACCGACTCGACATCGACACCCGCGAAAGCCGCGGGCAGAAGACCGACCGTAGAGAGCGCCGAGTAACGTCCGGGAACGTCTGCGAAGGTGAATGTTGCGCGCGTATCGGCATCCCGGAGAGGTGAAGCTTCGCCGGTTGTAACGACGGTGTTCTCGGACGGCTCTACGCCCGCCTCGCGTAACGCGTCACGTACGACGGCGTAGTTAGCAACCGTCTCGGCTGTACGTCCGCTCTTCGACACGACGCTGAAGACGGTGTCGCTCAGGGGAACACTGTCGAGGAGGCGCGCCAGAGCGTCGGGGTCGACGTTGTCGACAAAGTAGACCGGCGCGTCGGGGGCGAGTGCGTCGACAACCGTCGCACCACCGAGTGAGCTACCCCCGATGCCTATGTTAACGAAAGCATCGAACCTCTCGGCGAGACGAGCGCCCGCCTCGGCTATCTCTCCGGCGTCCGTGCGTTCGGGGAGACGCACGACGTTCTCCGGCACGTCGACCTCGTCCGCTCCGCTCTCGGCGACTTTGTCGCGTGTAAGACCGCCGTCGACGCGTTCTTCGAGGACGTTCGACAGATCTACGTTCACGACTTCCTCACGACGGCTGTGAGGTCGCTAACGAGTGCGCTTGCCGTCTCCGAACTCCCCGCGCCGTGTCCCGTTACGGTCACCTCGCCCGCGAGATCCGCATCGAAGGATACGACGTTGAGCGTCCCACCCACGTCGAGTGCGTGCCCTTCGGGTACGAGACGCGGCGCGACGCTGAGCGCGTCCTCCGAAACCTCACCGACTAACTTGACGACGTGTCCCGACTCGCGCGCGAGACGGAGCGAGTCGGGGGTTACCTCCGTGATACCGTCTACGTCAACGTCGTCAAGGGTTCTTTCACCCTCGAAAAGGACGTTCGAAAGTATGACGCATTTGAGCGCCGTGTCGATACCTTCGACATCGAAAGTCGGGTCGGACTCTGCGATACCCATGTCCTGAGCCTCGCCGAGGACGTGCTCGTAGGTCAGACCCTCTTCAAGCATACGTGTGAGTATGAAGTTGCAGGTTCCGTTGAGTATACCGCGTACCCCTGAAACGTCGTCGCCCGCGAGCGACTCGCGTACGGTGTTTATCGTCGGTATAGCTCCTCCGACGGCACCCTCCATACGTACCTCGACGCCCGCCTCGTCGGCTTTCTCCATGAGTTCGGCGTACCGCATAGCCAACGGTCCCTTGTTCGACGTTACGACGTGCGCCCCGTTGTCTATCGCCGTCATCATGTAACCGAACGCGGGTTCGGCGTCGCCGAGCGTCGTCGGGCTTGCCTCCACAAGCACGTCGTACTCGGCTTCTTCGAGAGCGCCGACCGTATCCTCGCCGTCGCCGACGACGCCTTCGTCTTCCTTACGTTCCTTGACCGAGGCGAGATCCAAGCCGTCTCCGTCTACCGCGACGGACGACGAGTCGGCGACAAGAACCACGTCGACGTCTACGGGAGCACCGCCGAGGACGGCGTCGGCGAACCCGCGTCCCACGGCACCGAATCCGACAAGGGCTACACGTACCACTCAGACCACCCCTATGGGTTGCATCTTGACGAGTTCCTTACGGTCGCAGACACCGTCTATCGCCTCGACAGCCTGTTCGAGCTTCTCCTCACACGTCGCGTTGACGACGATACGCGCGCTCGAAGTTTCGTCGGCGTCGTCGGGCATTGCGAGCGAGAAGTCGACGATCTTGACGCCCTCGTCCTCGACGCTCTTTATCGTATCCGTGACATCCGTGCGGACGATATGCCCTACGAGTACCACGGTCATCGACTCGTGGAACTTCTCCTCACCGAACTTGGCGACACGTATGCCCATCTCCTGAAGGCTGTCGAGAACGTCCTGAAGACGCTCCTCTACGACCTCAAACGTTATCTCGACAGGGAGTGTCCCGCGCGGCGTAACCTCACCGCGCTGGTGCGTCACGCTCACTATGTTACCACCGTTGTCGGCGACGGGCTGGAGGGAGTTCAGAAGTTCCCCCGGTTCGTCGCTTAGCTCCAGCGTCATCGTAACAATCATTCTTTGGTGCGGAATGCCGCCGCGTCCATATATCGTTTTATGTATGGTCTTAGACGTCCTCGACGCCTGATCCCGTAATAACGAACTCGGCGTCGACACCTGCGGGCTTAGACGGATGTTTCTCGACGGTCGCCTTCCTCCTGTCGCTGACCGCAGACCTTTCGAGACGGAGGATTATCTTCGTCCAGTGCTCCATCGCGCGTCCGCCGAGCGGCGCTACGTCGTCTGTCGTGCTTTCGACCGCCGTGTAGATCTGGTTCGTGAGCACGACCGCCATACCGTAACGCCGCGCCATCCCGGTTAGCTGTGTAACCTGTCTCGTAAGCCTCCGTAGGGCGGACTCCTCGTCGCCGTCGTCGCGCTCGACGCGGTAGAGACCCGTCGCCGAATCGAGAACCACGAGATCCGTTTCCGCGGCGAGGTCTTCGACGTCGCGCACCGCAACCGCCTGTTCGTCGAAGCCGTAGACATCCTTGATTATGAACTCGTGCGCGCGTTCCTCTATACCGTCGCCGCCTATCTGGCGCAGACGGTCGAGGCTCAGACCTTCGGTGTCGATGTATGCGACTCCTCCGCCGTTCTCGACCGTCTCGACGGCTGTCTGCATACAGATGTTCGTCTTACCCGCGCTCGGCTCGCCGTAGACCTGTGAGACGGCACCGCGCGGAAAGCCGCCGCCGAGGAGTTCGTCGAGAGCACCGCATCCCGTCGATAGGCGCGCGTCGTCGTCCGTACCGTGTTGGCGTCCTTTCATTCTACCCGGACGACCCCGACGAGCGAGTTTACCTCGACGCCGTCTATCGATGTCTTACCCGACTTGTTCGCAAGAACCGCGGCGGATACGGGCGTGCCGCCGTTCTCCTCCACGAAACGCACGGCTTCGGTCATCGTACGCCCCGTCGTGACGACGTCGTCGACGACGACGCACCGCGCACCGTCGACGCCGGCGAAGTTCCTGCTGAAGGAGCCGCTAAGCTCGTCGTAGTCGTCCTCACCCCATTTCTGCTTACGTGGCGTGTACTCGGCGAGGCGTGCGTCGAACTTCTCGGCAACGAGCGTTGCGAGCGGAACCCCTGCCTTGGCTATACCGACGACGGCGTCGGGTTCCTCGTTGAGATCCTCGGCGATAAGCTCCTTCATCGCCTCCGCGACGAGCGAGAGACGGCGCGAGCTACTACCGACCGCGGACCAGTCGAGATGTATGTCACCCGGTGCTTCGTCGCCCTCATCCGTCCCCGTGGACGAATGCGTCAGGAGCCAGTTAGCCGTCTCGCGCGAGACGTTTAGCTCGTCGGCGATCTCGCCGCTCTTGAGACCGCGCTCCTTGAGTTCGTGCGCGCTCTCCATCAGGTCGTCGACCTTCTTCATGGACGACGTACGGCGGGAGCGGTTTTGTAGCTTGCGCCTGTGGCTCAGTCGACGACGCCGGCAACCCTACACGGAGCGCCGTCGCCGTCGACGATCTTAAGCGGAAGGGCACAGCACCGAAAGCTCTCACCCGTTACAGCGCCGAGGTTGGTGAGGTTTTCGAGTAGGAGGACACCGTTGCTCAGAAGCATCTCATGTACGGGATACGGCGGTTCGTCGGGCGAAGGCGAGTCGATTCCCAGAATCCCAATCTCCGAACCGACAACCTCGTTAGCCGTCTCCTCCGACACGACGGGGAAGCCGTCGTGGTACCTCTGACCGTACCCCTCGGAATGTCCCGTTCTGAAAAGAAGTATCTCGGTATCCTCAGCTAAACAGCTCAGATCGGTCTGTATAACCTCCTGACCACGTACGTCGACCACGACGGCTTCGCCGACGAAGCTCTCAGGCGGATAGTCGTCGAGGGTTCTGCCTCCTTCGATCATATGCGCGGGCGCATCGATATGAGTACCGACGTGTGAACCGAACGCGAGGCGTTTGACCGCGTAGCCGTCGTCGTCTACGGTTGCTGTATCCTTCACCTCCGTGTCGGGGTCGTCAGGATACGTCGGCGTCCCCTCGTCCAGCGGCATCGTAAGATCTACGGTTTCCATGCCTGACGTAGACGCGGCGCTCCCGAAAAGATACCGGCGGACGACGCCGAACAGATGCTGTTTTATGAGCCGACAACGTCGTTTCCGTATGGAGGTAGACGAGGACGAGATAGGCGACACGCCCCTGATACGTCTCGAAGGGGTCGGTGAACCCGACGGCGCGAGTATCTACGCCAAGGTCGAGTGGTTCAATCTCTATTCAACGCCGTACGGCGGCGGGTCGGTCAAGTCCCGCCCTGCGCTCTACATGATAGACGAGGCGGAGCGGTCGGGCGAACTCACGGAGGACAAGACGGTTATCGAACCCACGAGCGGTAACACGGGTAGCGAGGTCGCAAAGATAGCACGGAACCGCGGCTACGACGTTACCATCGTCATGCCCGACAACGCGGGTGAGGGGAAGGTAAAGACGGTCGAGGAGACAGGCGCGACGGTCGAGTTCGTCGACGCCATGGAGGGCTACGACGCTGTCATAGAGCGCGCCGACGAGATACTCGCGTCCGACCCCGACGCCTACTACAAGCCCGACCAGTACTCGAACCCCGCCAACCCGCGTTCGCACGAGGAGACGACGGGCGTCGAGATACTTGAGCAAGCGCCCGACGTGACAGGGTTCGTCGCGGGTGTCGGAACCGGCGGGACGATCACGGGCGTCGGGCGGGCGCTTTCGGGGGAAGCGCGCACAGTCGCCGTCGAACCCGACTCGGCGATGCACGCGATCGACGGTCTCAAGTTCATGCGTGAGGGCGAGCATATCGTACCGGATATCTACGACGGCTCCGTCTTCGATGACAAGCTCTACATATCCACCGACGACGCCTACGACAACGCGCGTACGCTTAAGGAACGTTACGACGACGAGGATCCTGAGGTCGTCCATCCCGGCGCACACGACGAGGAAACCTTACGCGACGTTATGCGTGTCAACCAAGACTTCCTCACCGGCACGTCATCGGGATGTAACCTCGAAGCCGCTATACGTCTCGCCGAGTCGTACGACGACCCGTCCGAGGCGCGTATCGTCACGGTGTTCTGCGACCGCGGCGACAAGTACACGAACAACCTCTGGCGCGACTACTTCGCGTGAAGACGTACGTCCCTTTCTGCCCCGACGAGCCTAAGACGCGTCTCTCAGACGTGATGACTGAGGAGGAACGGGTCGGCTTCGTCCACGCCTGTCTCGCCGATGTATGCGATTCCGTCGACACGGCTGGCGCGGAACCCGTCGTTCTCACGACCCAACCGCTCGACGGACGCGCCGGTGTCGCCGATAGATACCAAACCGTCGTGCGTGACGAACCGCTTACGCCCGCCGTAAACGCGGTTCTGACCGACGAAAAGAAGCCCGTCGCTGTCGTCGTCGCCGACCTACCTCTTGTAACGCCCGACGCCCTCCGTCGTCTGTACGAACCCGATGCAGGTTTCGTCGTCGTACCCGGACGCGGCGGGGGTACGAACGCCTTCGTGACGCGCGAAGACGGCTTCCGCGTCGACTACCACGGAACCTCCTTCGTCGACCACGTCGAACGCGCACGTAAACTCGGCTGTTCGGTTGAGGTCGTCGACTCGTTCCGTCTTTCGACCGACGCCGACGAACCCGTTGACCTCGTCGAGTCTCTGCTACACGGCGACGGAAACGCGGCGGGGTTCGTCGAAGATCGTTTCGAGGTAGCCGAGGACGGAGACGACCGCGTGAGCCTACGTAGACGTTAACCAAGCTGAAAAAGAAAGGTGGAGCGCGAGCCTACGAGGTTAACCCGTCCAACGTTCCATCGCATCGGTTTCGACGCCGAAGCCGTCGAGTAGCTTTGCCGCGAACACCTCGACGACCTCGTCGACCGTGTCGGGGCGCGTGTAGAAGCCGGGCGAGGCGGGGGCGACGACAGCGCCCGCCTTACGCGCCTCCAGCGCGTTTTCGAGATGCGTCCGCGCCATGGGCGACTCGCGCGTCACGAGAACGAGACGGCGCTCCTCCTTCAGACAGACGTCGGCGACACGTGGCACGAGACCCTCGGCGATCCCGTTTGCGACGTATCCGAGCGTCTTCATAGAGCAAGGGCAGACGAGCATGCCGTCGAAGTCGAACGAACCCGACGCTACCGACGCGCCGACGTTCGTCGGTGAGTGTGCGACGTCGGCGATGTCCTCCACCTCCGCGGGTGTCAGATCCGTCTCGGCGTCGAGTACGCGGCGCGCGCCTCCCGTAACGATCACGTGCGACTCGACGTCCGTATCCACAAGAAGCCGTAATGCGGCGACGCCGTACTGAACGCCGCTCGCGCCCGTGATTCCGACGACGATTTTCATGGACGAAACAGGCGCGCCGACCGCTAAAGACTTCCGTTCGGGTCACGAACCGTAGACGATGGCTGAGCGCCGCGCCGAATACGCCGACCCCGACGAGGTCGACGCGATCCTGAGCGTCACGCCCGATGAGACACGCGCCCCTGACGAGGTAACCTTTGCGCGTAACGTCTTCCTGCCCCTGTCGACCGCTTGCGTCAACTCGTGCGACTACTGCGCCTTCTACGACGAACGTGGCGAGGCGTCGCTCATGACGCCCGACGAGGTGCGCGAGACGGTCGAACGCGGTGCGCGCGCCGGATGCACCGAGGCGCTGTTCTCCTTCGGCACGCGCGCAGAGACGTACCCTGCGGTACGCGACGAACTCGACAGTATGGGGTACGACGACGCTCTTGACTACCTGTACGACTGCTGTCTTGAAGCACTCGACCACGGTCTTCTGCCACACACGAACGCTGGCGTTATGACGCGTGACGAACTCGGACGCCTCGGCGACGTAAACGCCTCAATGGGTCTTATGCTCGAAACGACTGCGGAGGTCAAGGCGCATGAGGGCTACGCGACGAAGAAGCCCGAACGCCGTCTGCGCGCGATAGCCGACGCGGGACGCGAGGGCGTACCGTACACGACGGGTATACTCGTCGGGATCGGCGAGACGCGCCGCGACCGTGCGGAGTCCCTTCTGGCGATACGCGAACTCCACCGCGAGTACGGGCACGTACAGGAAGTTATAGTACAGAACGTCGTTCCCAACGAACGTTCGGGGTTCGCGCGCCCGTCGACGGGGACGGTACGCGAAACCGTCGCAATGGCGCGTTCTGCGCTCCCCGACGACGTGGAGGTACAGGTACCGCCCAACCTGACCGACGACCTACCGTCGCTCGTACGCGCGGGTGCGGGAGACCTCGGCGGCGTCTCACCCCTGACAGACGACCATATCAACCCTGATTACGACTGGCCTGCGGTCGAGCGCCTGCGTGCGGTCGCCGACGAGGCGGGGTCGGAGCTCGAAGAACGTCTACCCGTCTATCCTCACCACGTCAACGACGGCTGGCTATCGACACGTGTCGAAGAGGTCGTAGACGAAGCACGGAAAGAGTTTTGACCGAAGCAGACATCGGTTCCGTATGACTGAAACTTACACCGTGAGTTTTGTTAGGACGGACGAGACCGTCGAGGTTTCGGCGAACCAGACCGTTCTGAACGCGTGTATCGAGGCGGGTATCGCACACGAGTACTCGTGCCGTGTCGGGACGTGTCTCGCATGCGTCGCACGTCTCGTAGAGGGCGAGGTTGAACAGCCCGGTTCGCGTGGTCTTTCGTCGGGCGAATCCGAGGAGTACGTACTGACGTGTATGGCACGCCCCGTCTCGGATCTCACGATCGAACGCGACGCTTACCCGACGACGGTTGAGGACGCCGTGTCCGCGGAGGAAACCGTCTGATGGAAGAGTCGCTGTACGCTGACGACGAACTTACGGTCGAAGAGCGCTCGCTCCTACCGAGCGGGGGCTTCTTCGTACCCGAGGAGCACCGCGAGAGACGGCGCGAGGAGGAGTTCGAGGAGGATATCGTGGAAAAGTCGACGGTCATGCTCGTCGACGGCGACGCCGACGGTCTCGCCTCCGTCGTCCTCGGCAGAGAGGTCTTCGACGACCTCGGCTGGACGACGGGTTCTCCCAACCATCTCGGCGACGCCTTCGAACGTCTCGCCGAGCATACCGACGAGGGTGCGACGGTCTACGTCGTCGACCTCTGCCCCGACGCAGACGTACCCCTCGAAGGGTTCGAGACCGTCGTCGAACGCGCCTCTGCCGTACACTGGTACGACCACCACAAATGGGACGACGACGTACGCGAGACGGTCGAAGCGATGGGCGTCGACGTTGTCGTGGGCGAAAGCGACGAGGTCTGTTCCGCGGACGTAACGCTCGAACAGTTCGAGAGCCACGGACACGTCTTCGACGACGCCGTACGCGAACTCGTAGCCGTCACACGCGACCACGACCTCTGGATACGCGACGACCCGCGCTCCGACGACCTCGCCGACCTGAGCGTCTACCTGAGCGCCGACGAGTACGTCGAAGCCGTCGAGGACGGTGTCGAACTCGACGACGAGTACGCCGAGTTCCTCGCGGAGAAACGCGAGGAGAAGAACCGTCTCGTAGAACTCGCCGTCGAACGCGCGACCTTCGAGGATGTCGGCGGCGTCACCGTCGCGCACACGTACGGACGGTGTTCGCAGAACGAGGTCGCCGAGGCGTTACGCGAGGAAGGCGCGGACGCGTCGGTCGTCGTCAAGCCCGAAGGCGGGACGTCGCTACGCGGAACCGACGGGTTCGAACGTTGTCACGAGGTCGCGCGCCTACTCGACGGCGGCGGACATCCAAAAGCGGCGGGATGTAAGCCCGACATCTTCGGTACCGTACTCGACTACGCGCGACACTGGACGACAGACGGCGAGGAGGCGCGCGGTGTGGTTCTGGACGCTTTCGAAGAGTTGTTAGACTCGTAGTTAACGCGTAAGTAGACCGTATTAGTCTACTTATGTGGTCGTCTTCACGCTCTACGCGTGCAACCACCGGAGTTCAACGAAGACCGGTTCAACCCGGACGCGGAACTGCCGTACGGGCTGGAACCGAAGAGGTAGCCGAGGCAGTACGGAGCTTCTACGGGTTCTACGACGACCTGAACCGTTTTCTTCTGGACGAGAACCACGGTCGTATCGAGACGGTACTCAGAGCTAACAACGCTCTTTCCGACTTTGTGGGAAACGTCGTAACCGAGGAGCTGGCAGACGCCAGCGACTCATTGGTAGTGAACCGGAAGCCTGACGCATTTCCCGACCTTCTTCCCGTAGACAGAGACGAATACGCCGACGATGGATACGAGATACATCACGGTGATCACGGGATAGAGACGAAGTGTAGCAAGAGTAGCGGAGGATGGCAGGCACACAACAACGAAGAGGCTTGGTTCATCGTCTTCAGGTACGAGAGAGGTAGCCCCGAAGACGAGGCTGAGGAGATGGATCCGATACGTTTCACGCAGGTTCTCGCCGCTAGCCTTGACGAAGACGACTGGAGCCATTCGGGGCGCGGGGAAGGTTCGCGCCGAACTATCACCTCCTCCATAATCGTGTCGGGCATGCATAAGCTCCGGAGCAACCCCGTCTACGAAGACCCCGACGCGATCACGGGTCGGGGAGAGGAGTTGGTAGAGTACAGGAGAAGACACGGTTCGTTTGACCCCGAGTTTGCCGAAAGGAACCCCGAATACCTCGACTAGCTAAAGTCGGAAAGCGAACTCTCTTTTTCACCCGGCGAACCCACGTCTTCGCGCTTCTCCATCTCGGTTTCGACCTCGGCTAACCTTGGGACAGCCTCCTCTGCCATCTCCCTGAACGTCGCGTCTATCTCCATACCGACCGCATCGTATCCAACTGCTTCTGCCGCGGCTACCGTCGAGCCTGAACCCATAAACGGGTCTAAGATAGTTCCTTCGCCGAGAGGCAGAGAAGCATGACAAAGCTCTCTCATCAGTCTCTGTGGCTTGAGGTTTGGGTGCGCTCTCGCTTCGTCCCCGTCATCGGGATGTGCCTCTCTGACTATCTCCGTCTCTTCCTTAGGCGTCTTTCCGTTCCCCAGTAGGTCGGTGAACGGACGCGCTTCCGACTCACGACGTAGTCCCCCGGTTTCCCATTCTTCCAAGCTGTCTTGGAGACGACCTTTGAGGGGCTTACGGTAGAGAAGCCAAGGCTCCCAGTAGACTCTGGGCATGGAGGAAACCATGCTGTACTCCTCGTGTGCACCTTTCGGTCGGTCACCTCCTCGGAGTGTCTTGGCTTCGCGCACCAGAACGTCACGTCTTTCGAGACCCGCCTCGTCCAACTGACGCGAAACCTCGTGCATCAACAGCTGGGTGGTAGCGACGAAGATATGACCACCGGGACGCAGGACGCGCTCAACCGACTCACCGAACGTACGAAAAAACTTCCTCAGCTTTTCCTTGTCGTCTTCGCTCAGAACCGTAAACCTCGGTAGAGGTTTTCTCTTGTTTCCGTCTAACTCCGGCGGTATCCTCCAGACGCCGCCCTCTCCGTCACGCATCTTCTCCACGTTTGCGGTCTCGAACTCCACGACACCGTACGGCGGATCAGTCACCACGGCATGGAACCGATTTTCGGGATACCCCTCTAAAAGGTTAAATGCGTTCCCCTTGTGAAGTTCGTAGCTCATCGGTTCTTGTTGCGGGTCATAGCCTCTTATTCTCTACCTTTCTCTAAGCTACGAACACGTAAGTATCTTGAGGTAAAACGTAGGTAAACCAATAACTCTACGTAACCAGTTAGAGGTAATGGGTAAAATAGAAGAGGACGCTTCGTTCGTGGTTCGCTCCCGTCACCGTGTCAGGGTTCTGAACGTCCTTTCTGAGAGGAACGCGATACCCGCGGGAATCAAGAACGAGACGGGTCAGGAGTACTCACGGATCACCGAAGCCCTGAGTTCTCTGGAGGAACGGGGTCTCGTCAGACTCCTCGTGGACGAAGACACGAAACGCGGACGCCTGTATGGGGTTACTGACAGGGGAGAGGATGTGTACGAGTACCTGAGAGAGAATGGCATGATGTAGTTAGAATAATAACAACAGTCCTAAGACTTTTGTCCCCGGCGTGGCAACACCTACCATGGTCTTACGAGGAGACGAGGAAGGCTTCGCGCCTCCGTTTGACTCATCGCTGTACGGCGCGTCGTTCTCCCCCTCAACGCCCGGTACGGAGTACGCCATAGAGTACGAGGACTGCGACGCGCTCGCCGCGTTCTTCACTCTCGAAGACGGTGCGTCGGAGGACGTACGCGGTATACTGCCCGAAGGCGTCGAGCCGTTTTCGGAGCCCATGCAGGGCGGCGTTCTCGTCGCGCGGTACCCGTTCTCGACCGTCGGCGAGTACAACGAGTTTATCGCGCTCGTTCAGGTCGAGGACACCAACGGCGATATGGCGTACTACATACCGTACATCTACGTAACGAACGACTCGGCGATGGCGGCGGGGCGCGAACTCGCCGGAGCGCCCAAGAAGATCGCCGACATAGGCTTCGACCGCGAGGGAAGTGTCTACGAGGCGACGATGGAACGCCCGAAGGGTAAGAACCTCCTGTCGCTTACCGCGACGCCTGAGCAACGCGCGACGGGGAGCATGGTCGATGCACTCCTTCCGTCGCCTACGCCGCTTCTGTCCGTGCGTCACCTCCCGCCTATCGAGGGCGGCGACGGTCTGACGCAGTTGGTCGAATGGTACGCGGATTTCGAGTTTAAGGAGGACGAAGAAGGACGCAAGATGTGGAACGGTCCCGCGTCGGTGACGTACGAGTCGCATTCGGCGCATGACCCGGTTCACAAGCTTCAGCCCGATACCGTCCTTATGGGGGCGTACGCGAAGTTCTCCATGGAACTCGGTGTAACGGAGGTGCAGAAGGAGTGGGACCTTTAGAGATAGACGCCTCGTACGAGGGGTACGAGTCGGAACTACGCGACGCCGTCCACGAGGTGGCGCGCGACGTCGTCCGTCCCGCGGGGCGTGAAATCGACCGTATGCGACCGGACGAGGTACGCGAACTCGACCACGACAAGGGTGTCTACGCCGACGCGATGGACGCGATGCACGAGGTCGTCCCGCGTAGCGCCTTCCTGCCTGAGGAGTTCGGCGGCGACGGTATGAGCGGACGCGAGTTCCACACCGTCATGGAGGAGTTAGGCTGGGGTTCGTCGGGTCTCGCCATGGGGTTCGCGGTCGATATAATGCCGCCTCTGTTCGCAACGCTCTCGTTCGACGACGAACTGCGCGAGTCGTACGTCGAGCCTTTCCTGAGCGGCGAACTCGATCATCAGGGCTGTTGGGGCGTCACCGAACCCGCGCACGGCTCCGAGACGCTTCAGGCGGAGTCCCTCCTCAAGGAGGGTAACGAAGATATCGCGCCGCCGCAGGTCACCGCGCGAAAAGAGGGCGACGGGTACGTTATCAACGGCGCTAAGGCACCGTGGGCCTCTGCCGGACCCCTCGCCACACACTGCGCCCTCCACGTCGACGTCGACGCCTCCGAGGGTAGCCACGGTGGTCTCGCCGTCGTACCTCTCGACGCCGAAGGCGCGGAACGCGGCACGGCGATAGACAAGATGGGACAGCGTGACTGCCCGCAGGGCGACGTCTCCTTCAACGAGGTACGTATCCCCGACCGTAACATGGTACTCGGTCCCGACGCGCTCCATCCCGACACGGGATACGTCTCGTTCGATCAGATCCTCTGCGTCACCTCGTGCGGCGTCGCCGCCGTCTCGACGGGTCTCGCACGCGCCGCCTTCGAGGAGGCTCTCGCCTACGCACGCGAACGCGAACAGGGCGGCACGCCCATCGCCGAACACCAGACGGTCAAGAAGAAGCTGTACGACATGTTCGAGAAGGTCGAGACGGCGCGCGCCTACTCACGCCGCGTCTGCGAACACGTCTGGGATCGCACGCTCGAATCCTTCGAGTTCGACGCCTCACACAGGCACGCCGTCGCCGGACAGGTCTACTGCAAACGCACCGCTTTCGAGGTCGCCCACGACGCCGTACAGATACACGGCGGCAACGGGATCACGCGCGACTACCCCATCGAGAAGATGTTCCGCGACGCACGCGTAAAGCTCATAGAGGACGGAACCCTCGACGTTCTTGCACTCGAATCCGCCGAAGGGATAATCGACGAGTACAGTATCTAAATGTAAGGGGACGGTGTCATCACACGACACGACCAAGGCGTCTCGCTCCTACTCGGACTCGTTGCCATGGCGATCGCGTGGACGGCGTACGACATCGAAGTACTCCCTTGGCTCCTACTCGTAGGCGCTGTAGTCTCCGGTCTGTACGAGTTCTACCTTTTCCGGAGAAGATCAGCTTAGGTTGGTGGCATAGGTTCGGATAACAACCTCGGAGGAGAACTGAACCACGGTCAGTCCGTTCGCGGTAACCGCTCACTTCCTTCACCGGTTCAATCCCGATCGGCTTTCGCTCCGCTAAGCTTCGCTCAAGCCTCGGCCGGGAATTGAACCCGGGAACCTCGTCATTACCAATGACGCGCTCTACCAGGCTGAGCTACCGAGGCGCGTCGTGTGATTGCACACGCCGGGTTAAGAGTATTTCTTTCTCAGACGCTCCTCTGAACCCGTCCCAGAAGGTATCCGAGGTAGACGAACGAGAGACCCGCGAGGGCGACACCTACGACGCCGAGAAGGAGGTCGGTCGTGGTCGCCTCGGATGTGAGAGCGATCAGAATCCTGTTGAGACCCCAGAAGAAGGCTACCGCGGCGACTACCCCGATAAGCCATCTGAGCATACCTACCGTACACGACGCCTGTATATAACTCTTAACCCGGCTTCCCGAATACGACCGTTTCAAGAAGCCGACCCGCGTACCCGACGTATGGAAGACGATACACACGAAAACGTCGTGCCGGGGAGCGACGAGGAGGTCGACGCCCCCGACGTACGCGGCTACGACTTCCGCGACGGCTTCGACCTGAGCGCGATGCTCGACGCGTACGCAACGACGGGGTTTCAGGCAACGCATCTCGCAGAGGCTGTCGACATCTGCGAACGGATGCGCGACGACGACGCGACGGTCTACCTCACCTTCACCTCCAACATCGTCTCGTCGGGTCTGCGCGAAGCCGTCGCCTACCTCGTCCGCGAGGGACATGTCGACGTAGTCATCACCACGTCCGGCTCCGTCGCCGAGGACGTTATAAAGACGGAGAAGCCGTTCAAGATGGGCGACTGGGACGCTGACGAGGCGGAGCTACGTGACCGCGGCATAAACCGTCTCGGCAACATCTACGTCCCCTCCGACCGTTACGTCTGGTTAGAGGAGTACCTGTACGACTTCTTCGACGACTTCTTCGCCGATGAACGCGTCCGTACACCGTCTGAGTTCTGCGCCGAACTCGGCGAGCGACTCGACGACCCTGACTCCGTCCTGAAACAGTCAGCCGACAACGACGTACCCGTCTACTGTCCCGCACTTACCGACGCCGAGGTCGGAAACTTCCTCTACTACTACCGCCAGCGCGACGACGCGCACGACGGCGTCGGTATCGAGATACTCGACGACTACGAGGCTCTCATAGACGACGGCTTGCTCGCCGATACGACGGGTCTTATCGCCGTCGGCGGCGGCGTCCCCAAGCACCACGCGATCATGACCAACCTGTTCCGCGGCGGTGCCGACTACGCCGTCTACGTCTCAACAGGCATGGAGGGCGACGGTTCGCTTTCGGGCGCGCCCCCCGACGAGGCGGTTTCGTGGGGGAAGATAAGATCGGAGGACGAGACCAACTACACTCAGGTACAGGCGGAGGCGACGCTCGTCCTCCCCCTCCTGATCGCAGGAGCCTTCGCCGAAGATTCATAAACGTTAACCACCGTTCGGACGAAACACCCCCAAGAATGGGGACGAGACAGAAAGAGCTGGTCGAGGTTCTGAAGGACGAGATCGGCGACAAGCTACGTGCTGTCGGGCGGTACGACAGGGAAGGCTACGAGGTTCTCTACATACGTGACGACGTGGCGGACGAGTTCAGTCAGGAGGATATAGAGGAGATACACCACGACATGGTTCTGAAGGGTCTCGGAAACCAGCATATAGAGTCACTGTTCAACGACGAGGCGCTCGAATGCTCCATCTACCAGTTCGACGACTCCGTCCGTCTCCATTTCGTAAACAACGACTACCTCGGCTACTACGTCTCTTTCGACTACGACGGCGAGATAAACCCGTCGAGGATAGTCAACGACTGTAAGAATCTCGTTTAGGGAGCGCCGTCTCTGTAAAATTAGGTTTACAGATTAGGAGGCTTCTCTGTGCAAACGAATAAAGTATAAGTACGCGCAGGTATATGTCCTAGGTAGAAGGTCAAGAAACAGACGGAGTACGTATTCAACATCATGAATCAGGAGAGTCCGTTTCCGGACGAAAAGACCCGGAACAACGAAGTGCTCACACATCTGCGCGACGACGGACCCGCGACGGCGGACGAGCTACCGCGCAACCCCAACCTTCAGGAACGCCGGTGGATGGGGACGTTCGACGTCACACGGTCGGGGACAGGTTCGTCGAAGTCGCGCGGACGTACCGTTGCGGTCTACTACCTCTACGGCGACGAGCGCCGAGCGGTGCGTAAGTATATACAGGAGAATCAGGGGTTCGTCGAGTCGTGCATGGACGACAAGGTCAACCCTATCAACATGGGTATGGAGGACTACTGGTGGCAGATGTTCTGCGAGGAATGGGTCTGGGGCGGCTACGATAGCTAACCATTTACGCGTCGATAGCTTAGCGGGGGTATGTCGATGGAAACGTCGGACGCGCTCAACGAGTCGATGCGGGGTATACGGGCGCGCAAGGATCGTGACGCCAACCCCGACGAGCCTATACGTGTCTGGGTCGACGAGGATCGGTCGCCCGAAGGACGCGGTAAGTCTCTCACTATCGTCTTCAACACCGACGGATGCAGATGGGCGCGCGCGGGCGGATGTACGATGTGCGGCTACGTCGGCGAGTCGAACAAGGGCGCTGTCGACGCCGACTCGATGTTGACCCAGTTGGACAAGGCGTTGGAGCACGAGCGCGACGAGGGTGTTGAGTGCGAGAACGTCAAGATGTACACGAGCGGGACGTTCTTCGACCGCCGTGAGATACCGCCGGAGGCGCGCCACGAGATACTCGACACGTTCTCCGACCGGCGCGTGGTCGTCGAGACGCTCCCCGACTTCGTGGAGGACGACGTTATACAGGACGCCGTCGAACGCGTCCGTAAGCTCTGTATCGCCGTCGGTCTCGAAACCGCCGACGACCACGTCAGACGCGAATGCGTCAACAAGTACTTCGAGTTCGACGAGTTCGTACGCGCCGCGAACGTGGCGCACGATCACGGCGCGACCGTGAAGGCGTATCTCCTGATGAAGCCGCCTTTCCTGACAGAGAGCGAGGCTATAGAGGATGCCGTCTACTCCGTACGCAAGAGCGCCGAGCACGCCGATCTCGTCTCCGTCAACCCGTGTAACGTACAGAGGTACACGCTCGTCGACCGTCTCCATTACCGTGACGGCTACCGACCTCCGTGGCTCTGGAGCGTCGTAGAGGTTCT